>ERZ1292640.4236-Hain-H43-02um-R1-4236-length-10977-cov-5_pt1 | contig 10977 bp, 8 predicted proteins | sample MGYA00564404_ERZ1292640 | MGnify/ENA primary metagenome ERZ1292640 (study PRJEB36523, sample SAMEA6512636) | groundwater metagenome | collected 2019-01-08 | study: AquaDiva: Metagenomics assemblies of 32 groundwater samples | reverse complement strand
GCTACGACATAAAAAATTTCATTCTTTCCAAAAAAATCATTGCTTGCTATAATTACACAAGAGGTTATTGTAATTTAATGTTTTAGCGGTATTTATTAATCAAAAATATGCCAGATGATTTAAATAAAAGAATAGTGGCAGGCAAAGAAACTAACGAAGATAAGGCGTTAGAACTTACTTTACGACCAAAAAAATTAGATGAATTTGTTGGTCAGAATAATATTAAGGAAAATTTGCGGATTTTTCTTACAGCCGCTCAAAAACGCGGCAAGCCGATTGAGCATGTTTTATTATATGGCTCTCCCGGTTTAGGCAAAACAACCTTGGCTTATGTTATTGCCAATGAACTTGATTCCCATATTAAGGCGACTTCAGGTCCTGTTATTGAAAAAGCTGGCGATTTAGCGGCCATTTTAACTAATTTAAATGAAGGCGATATTTTATTTATTGATGAAATCCACCGCTTAAATAAAGTTATTGAAGAAATTCTTTATCCTGCCATGGAAGATTACGCTTTGGATATTATTATTGGCAAGGGTCCGTCAGCGCGTATTTTGCGGATTGATTTGCCGCCATTTACAATCATAGGAGCGACTACTAAAATCAGTTTATTATCTTCGCCTTTGCGCGACCGCTTTGGAATGACTTACCACCTTAATTTTTATGAGTCAAGAGATATTGAAAAGATAATACAACGGAGCGGTAAAATTTTAGATATTGATTTAGATCAAATATCAGGAAAAGAAATCGCCAGCCGTTCGCGAAGAACTCCGCGAATAGCTAATAGGCTGTTAAAAAGAGTAAGGGATTATTGCGAGGTTAAAGGCGATGGCAAAATAAATAATAAAATGTGCCAAGCCGCTTTTGACTTGTTAGAAGTTGATGGTTTAGGATTAGATTGGATTGACAGAAAAATTATGGAAGTGATTATTGATAAATTTAACGGCGGGCCTGTTGGTCTTAGCGCCATCGCCGCCGCTACTAATGAAGACATAGCTACTATTGAAGAAATTTATGAACCATATTTAATGCAATTAGGATTTTTAGATCGTTCTCCGCGTGGCAGAATAGTAACCAGCGCGGGCTATCAACATTTGGGCAGAAAAAAACCGGGGCAAGAAAGTTTAATATAAATATAATAGACCTGTCGCCAAATAGCAACTTAAAATAGACAGTCCCCTAATATCCTAATATATAGAAACATTGATAATTTTTTATCATTAAATGTCTGTTAGGCATAAAATTTTAAAATTTATGCTCAAATCCCATTATGTTTAACAAATTACGCGCCCATAGTTCAATGGATAGAACACTAGCCTTCTAAGCTGGATATGTAGGTCCGATTCCTACTGGGCGCACCAGACAGGACTGTCGCCAATTAAATTACCATACTAAATTATTTATTTATGAAAAACAAAATTTTATTAATTGAAGATGATATTTTTTTAAGAAAAGTTTTTAGTGATAAGTTGCGGATAGAAGGTTTTAATGTAGATATGGCTTTAGACGGCGCGGATGGTTTGTTGAAAATAAAAAATTTGCGTCCAAATTTAGTTTTATTGGATTTGATTATGCCCAAGAAAAACGGGTTTGAGGTTTTAGAAGAAATGAAAATGGATAATGAATTAAAAAAAATACCAGTAATTGTTCTTTCTAACTTAGGGCAGGATTCAGATGTAGAAAAGGTTAAATTATTGGGCGCGGCGGATTATTTGATTAAAGCCAATTTTTCAATGAAGGAAATAATAAAGAAGGTGAAATTTTATCTGCGTAAGCTTTGATTATATCGTGGATCTCGCGCTTTCGTGTTTTTATGAAATCAACTGTAAAAAAATTAAAGGAATTGTTAGTTAAACATGGCTATATATAGACATCACATCCAGAAACCGCACTCTTAAATTCTAATCCAAAGCTTAATTATTTTGGCGAGAAAACACCTCGTTAGGGGTTAAATAACTAAACCTTTTTCTTGGACAGTCTGAGATAGCTCATTCCTCTATTCTGGCTTTATTCTGGCTTAAAATGATAGTAAGACATCTTTGTTTTTTAGGTTAATAATTAGTTGACACTATTATTTTACCTTAACGTAGATGTCTTTTTTTGTTAAATTAAGCTTGGGAGTAGAATGTAGGTACAAGCGTTTGACTTTTAGATAGTCTTGTTTTATTATGAACATCAAGATAGTTTTAAAATTTTCAATAAATCGTTTTTAACAGCTTGCTTTAAAAGAATAATATTTTTATGTCAAACAATATATTGCAAAAAGTTTTTCAACCCAGCCAAAAAGGAAAGGTTTGGCGGTTTTTTATTTTTATTATAATTTTAACTTTGGCTGGCGGCTTGGTAGTCTTTGGCAATTATTATAATAAAGCTGTTAATAAAATTAAAGCTCCTTTCCCGCATATTAAGGAGATACCATTCAGATTGGGGTTGGATCTTTTGGGCGGGACACAATTAATTTATCAAGCAGATGTTTCCGCGGTGCCACTTGCTGATCGCAATAACGCCGTTGAAGGAGTTAGAGATGTTATTGAGCGGAGAGTAAATGTTTTTGGAGTTAGCGAACCGAATGTTCAGCTTAATAAAACTTCATCAGGCGATTTTAGAATTTTAGTTGAGTTGGCTGGTGTTAAAGATATTAAAGAGGCTATAAAAATGATTGGAGAAACTCCTTTGTTGGAATTTAAAGAGCAAAATACAGAAGTTAGGCAGATGACTAAAGACGAAAAAACGCAGCTTGATGTTTTTAATAAATTAGCTGAACAGCAAGCGGAAAAAGTATTAGGCAAAGTTATGTCAGGTGGCGATTTTTTTGCTTTAGCCAAACAATTTAGCCAAGATGAAAAAACCAAAGATACTGGCGGAGATTTAGGCTGGATTAATTCTCAAAATAATTCTCAGATTGCTGAATTAGCTAAAAATATCACTGTTGGAAAGACAAGCGTTGATTTGAATAAAAATAGTTTAGGCTATGAGATTATTAAAGTTGAAGATCAAAGAAATAAAAAAGATTCTTTTAGCAATCAAGAAGAAAAAGAAGTAAAAGCGTCTCATTTATTAATTTGTTTTACAGGCGTAGCTGATTGCCAAAGCAATTTGACTAAAGAGCAGGCTTATGAGAAAATTAAAAAATTGCGTGATGGTTTATTGCAAAATGTTTCTAATATTAATATTAAAAATTTCGCGAATTTGGTTAAGCAAAATTCAACTGAACCAAACGCGAAACAAGCCAATGGCGATTTAGGTTGGTTTAACGCCAATCAAATGGTTAAACCTTTTACAGAAGCTGTTTTTGCTCAAAAAAACAACACTATTTCCGACGTTGTTGAAACAGAGTTTGGCTATCATTTAATATATAAGCAAGATGAAAGAAAAATTATTGAATATAAAGTAAAGCATATTTTAATTAAAACTAAATCTGTTGAAGATATTATTGGCAAGCAAAGTGAATGGAAAAATACCGAGTTAACAGGCAGAAATTTGAAAAAAGCGATTATTCAATTTAATCACAATGATAGTTCGCCTGAAGTTTCTTTGGAATTTGACGCTGATGGAGCAAAAATGTTTGAAAATATTACCAATCGCAATATCGCCAAGCCTGTTGCTATTTATTTGGACAGCTATCCTATCAGCGTGCCGACAGTTAATGAAAAAATTAGCGGAGGCAAAGCGGTTATTACAGGCAAATTTAATATTCAAGAAGCTAAATTGCTGGCTCAGCGATTAAACGCGGGGGCTTTGCCTGTTCCCATTAATTTAGTTAATCAGCAGACGATAGGACCGAGTTTGGGTCAAAAATCAGTTACTGACAGTTTGCGTTCCGGCATCATTAGTTTTATTGTTATTGCTTTATTCATGATATTAATTTATAGATTGCCTGGGTTGTTGTCTGTTTTTGCTTTAATGGTTTACAGCATTTTAGTTTTAGCGATTTTCAAACTTTGGCCGGTAACTTTAACTTTATCCGGAGCGGCTGGCTTTATTATTTCAATTGGAATGGCTGTTGACGCTAATATCTTAATTTTTTCCAGAACAAAAGAGGAAATTGAAAGCGGTAAGTCTTTGTCTAAATCAATAGATGAAGGGTTTAAGCGCGCGTGGACATCTATTCGCGACAGCAACATTTCCACTTTAATCACTTGTTTTATCTTAATTGAATTTACATCCAGCGTTGTTAAGGGCTTTGCGATAACATTGGCTTTGGGAGTGATAGTTTCAATGTTTACCGCGATTTTTATCACTAGAAATTTTTTATCTTTAATTCCAAACCAATGGTTAGAAAAAAAACATTGGCTAATCACTTCAATTAAAAAATAATTTGCTATGACTAATTATAAAATAATTCAACAAAGAAATATCTGGTTGGCTATTTCAGCTGGTTTATTCATTATTTTAGGATCGGCTTTATTGGTTTGGGGGTTTAAATACGGCATTGATTTTACAGGAGGCAGTTTATTAGAAGTAAAATTTTTAACAGCAAGACCGACAATAAATGAAGCGGAAGCTAAATTAGCTGATTTGAATCTTGGCAGTTTGATTATCCAGCCAGTTGGCGACAGTAGTTTAATTGTAAGATTTCAAGAAACCAATGAAGACAAGCATCAGGCTGTTTTGTCAAAATTAAATGAATTGGCTAAGTCAAAAGACAAACAGTCAGCTGTTGAAGAATCGCGTTTTGATTCAGTCGGACCGTCAATTGGCGCTGAACTTAAAATAAAATCTATTTACGCGATTATTTTTGTGCTTTTAGCGATTTTGATTTATATCACTTATGTTTTTAGAAAAGTTTCTAAACCAGTCGCATCATGGAAATATGGCGTTGCCGCTTTAATCGCTTTAACTCATGACGCGATTATTACCATGGGAGTTTTCGCGGTTTTAGGAAAATTTTATGGAATAGAAATTAATGTTTCGTTTGTCGCGGCTATTTTAACTGTTTTGGGTTATTCTGTCCATGATACTATTGTTGTATTTGACCGCTTGCGCGAAAATTTGCCAAAGAGCAATGAAAATTTTGAAAACACCGTTAATGTAAGTTTAAATCAAACTTTAGTGCGTTCTATTAATACTTCTTTAACAGTTTTGTTGGTTTTAGCGTCAATTATTGTTTTTGGCGGCTCTTCTATCAGAATTTTTACAATGGCTTTAGCAATAGGTATTTTTATCGGCACTTATTCTTCAATTTTTGTGGCTTCGCCGATATTGGTTATTTGCGAGAGGTGGAAAAAATAAGAAAAATATAGAAAATAAGAAAAATAAGAAATTTTGTTGTATAAATTTATTAAAAAAAGAGCGTTTATAAAAACGTTCTTTTTTTTGACAAAAAGGTTTTAAAAAGGTAGACTGAAAATTAACCATTATTTTTTTAATCCCTAATTTTAAAAAGTTGTTTAATAAATTTTTTGGAAAATTTAGCAAGGACATAGGCATAGATTTGGGCACTTCAAACACGCTTGTTTACACGCCGGAAAAGGGTATTGTTATTAATGAACCGTCGGTAGTCGCGATAAATACGAGGACTGATGAAATTTTAGCCATAGGCGCTGAAGCTAAAAAAATGTTAGGTAAAACGCCCGGGCATATTCAAGTAATCAAGCCATTGGTTGACGGAGTGATTTCTGATTTTGAGGTAACTGAAAAAATGCTCAAATATTTTATTGATAAAGTTCATTCGGAATATTTTACTTTAATTCCCCGTCCAAGAGTAGTTATTGGCATTCCTTTAGACATTACTGAAGTGGAAAAAAAAGCCGTTGAGGACGCTGCAAAATCAGCTGGCGCTCGCGAAGTTTTTCTTATTGAGCAATCAATGGCAGCTGCCATTGGCACTTGTTTTGTCGTGACTGACCCAATTGCCACAATGATAGTTGATATTGGCGGAGGCACCACGGAAATCGCGGTTATTTCGCTTAGCGGAGTTGTCGCGTGGAAAACTTTGCGGCTGGCAGGCAATGCGTTGGATAATGATATTATTCAATATGTTCGCGAAGAATTTAATATTTTAATAGGAGAGCAAGTGGCGGAAAATGTTAAAATAAAAATCGGTTCAGCTACTCATTTAAAAGAAGTTTTAGAAATGCCTCTTCGCGGCAGGGATTTAATTAATGGTTTGCCAAAGGAAGTGATAATAACCGATAGCCAAGTAAGAGAAGCGATGTCCAGGATAATACGGCAGATGATTGAGAATATTAAAATTACTTTAGAAACCACCCCGCCTGAATTAGTGGCCGATATTTATGAACATGGCATTATCTTAACAGGAGGCGGCGCGCTTTTGCGCGGGCTGGACAAAGAAATTGCTCAAGCGACCAAAATCCCAGTAAGGATTGCCGATGATCCATTGACTTGCGTGGTTAGAGGCACAGGCATCCTTTTGGCAGATCCAGAATTGCTTAAAAAAGTTATTTCCCCAGCAAATGAAGAATACTAAGGGTCTGTCGCCAAACGCGCTAGTTAAAATTAGAAAAGCGCGAGGAGATTTAGGCCCAATCAATGCAGTTGAATTTATTAAATAATTTAAAAAATAATTTTAATTTATTTTTATGCTTAGAAAAAAACAACAAAGTATTAAAAAATTATAGAATATTGGAAAAAACCGCATAAATACGATCCAACGGTTTATGAAATAAAAAACACGGGAATCGAAATTAAAATTTAATTGAACTCTAAAAATATATGCAAGAAGAAATTATTTTATTTTTTATTTTTTTTAAAAAATATATATAAAAAATATATGAAAATTATAAAAAATTTTTATGCGAAAATTTAATTTTAGAAAATATATTATTTCTATGGCAGCGGTTGGACTGCTTATTTTTTTTCATTTTTTAGGAATTTTGCATCCGATAGAATCATCAATCAGTTATTGTCTTAATCCTGTAACGAAAAATTTTTATTTTTTAGGTTCTGGCTTGCGTTCAATTTATAATAAGCAAACAAATAAGCAAGATTTGATAAATAGAATAAAACAGTTAGAAAATCAGTCAAATAAATTAATTATAGAAAATGTAAAATTAAAAATTTTAGAAGAAGAAAATCAAATTTTGCGGCAGAACTTAAAATTTTTCGCTAAAAATCAATATTATTATAAAATGGCGAATATAGTTTCTCGCGGTGAATCCGCTGATTTGATTAAAGGGAATCAAATGATTATTATTGATAAAGGGTCAGACGATGGGTTGTTGCCCGGGTTGCCAGTAATTAGTCCTGATACTTATAATTTTGATAATCAAGGAGTGATTGTTGGTAAAATTATGGCGGTAAAAAAGAATTCATCAGAAGTTTGTTTGCTTAATAATAAGAATTGCAAATTAGCGTGTTCTTTGTCGGGACAAATAAAAACTAACGGCATTGTTCACGGCGAGTTGGGGCTTACTGTTAAAATGGAGTTTATTCCGCAAACGGAAAAAATTAATAAAGGCGACATAATTATCACCTCAGGCTTAGAGCAAAACATTCCTCAAGGTTTAGCCATAGGCAAGGTGATGGACGTCGCTCAAAACAGCAATGAATTATGGCAAAGCGCTATTGTGGAGCCACTAATTAATTTTGATAATTTAATGATAGTTTCTGTTTTACTTCCGTAATATGATTGAAGAAAAAATAGTTAAAAATAAGATATTAGCTCCTTTAACCACGTTTAAAATTGGCGGGAAGGCGAAGTTTTTTATTGAAGTAGAAAGTTCTGAAGAATTAAAATCAGCTATAAATTGGGCAAAAGCAAAGAAAGAAAAAGTTGTTGTTTTTTCCGGCGGCAGCAATGTTTTAATTAATGATTCTGGCATAGATGGTTTGGTAATTAAAATGTCTGACACAAGTTTGTCAATTGATAATAATAAAATTATTTGCGGCGCCGGGCTTAGTTTAGGACGAGCAGTTCGCGCGACAATTGATTGTAATCTCACTGGTTTAGAATGGTCAGTTGGCATTCCAGGAACAGTTGGCGGAGGAGTTTATGGCAATGCCGGCGCTTTTGGCAAGAATATGGCAATAACAGTGAAAGATGTCGTTGTTTATGATATAAAAAATAATATTTTTTTTACTTTAAATAATCAGCAATGCGGATTTGGTTATCGCGATTCTATTTTTAAACAGACAAATAATTTGATTATAGTTAAGGTTTGTTTTGCTTTAAAATTCGGCAAGTTGGATGAAATTAAAAAATTAATAAAAAATTATTTAATTTATAGAAATAATTCGCATCCAAAAGATTTTAGCGCAGGCAGTATTTTTAAAAATTTAACCTTTAATTATTTGCAATCAGTCAACCTTAATTTAGCTATTCAAGCTGAAAAAGCAGGCATAGTAAAAGGCAACAAAGTGGCGGCAAGCTGGGTGATTGATAAATTGGGTTTAAAAGGCAAGCAAATAGGTTTTGCTAAAGTAAGTGAAAAGCATGCTGGATTTATTTTAAACACAGGTCAAGCAAAAGCATCAGATGTGGTTGATTTAATTAATTTTATTAAACAGCAAGCAAAAGAAAAATATAATATTAACCTTAACGAAGAAATCCGCTATTTAGGTTTTTAAAATTTTTATTTTTTGTGTTATAATTAAAATTAAAGATTTTATATTTTTATTTATGAAGCATGATATTATAACAATTGGCGGGGCGACTGAAGACATCACATTTTTTACTAAAGAAGGAATCCTTATTGATAACAAACAGGATTTAATCAGGCAAAAATTACTAGCTTTTGAATATGGCGCCAAAATAAAAATTGATAAGTCTTTTTCTAATTTTGGCGGAGGAGCTGCTAATACTGCCGTGAGTTTCGCGTGTTTTGGTTTTAAAGTAGCCGCGTTAGTCGCGATTGGCGATGACAGTCGCGGTCAAAGAATTATTAATAATTTTGAAAAACAAGGGGTTGATATTAGCTTAATGCAAAAAATAAAAAAAATGGAAAGCGGATTCTCATTTTTATTAGTTGGATCAGGCAATGAGCATATTGTTTTTTCTAATAGAGCGGCTAATGATCAATTACAAATCGCAAATCGCGAATTGCGAATTTTAAAAAATAGCGAGTGGGTTTATATAACTTCGTTATCCGGAGATTGGAAATTAAATTTAAATAAAATTTTTTCTTTAAAAAACATTAAAGTCGCGTGGAACCCAGGCCATCGTCAGATTTTAACTGGGCTAAAAGTAATCGGCGGATATTTGGCAAAAGTTGATGTTTTGGCAGTTAATAAGGACGAAGCGATTGAGTTAGTAATGTCAGACACAAAATATAAAAAGCAAGATAAATTATTTTTTACAAAAATTAATAATTTATTATCAGCTCTTCATGGTTATGGTCCGTTGATTGTTCTTATTACTAATGGCGAATATGGGGCCAATGCTTTTGATGGCAAGAAATTTTATTTTCAACCTATTGTAAAAGAAAAAAAGTTGGTTGACACTACTGGCGTTGGCGATGCTTTTGGGTCTTCTTTTGTCGCTGGATTAAAATTGTATCGCAATGATATTAAAAAAGCGCTTTATCTTGGAGCTAAAAATACCGCTTCGGTAATCAGCCAATATGGCGCGCAGAACGGGCTATTAAAAAAGAAAGAATACAGTTAACAATTAACAAAAAAATAATTATTCTATACCTTGAGTTACGAAAAGGGGGTAATTAAAAGTTTTGAGTTTTAAGATGGGTTTTGACATTTGACATTTTTGCCCTGTTAGATGGAAAATTATCTAACAGGGTGAAAGTTTTGACATAGTTTAAGACATAGCTTAAGCGGTTTAAAAATTAATAATTTATTTTTACGAAAATAGCGTTAAACGGGGGAATTCTAATTTAATAAAAAATATGAAAAAAATACAAGAGCAAAAAGACGAAAGAGAAATGGTGGATGTTTTATCAATGTCGCAAAAAATTTATCAACCATCCAATGAAATTAAAAAGCGCGCGATTATTAAAGATGATGAAGCAGTTAGAAAACAAGCGGGGCGCAATCCTATAAAATTTTGGGAAACAGCGGCGCAAGATTTAGTTTGGTTTAAACAATGGCAAAAAGTTTTTGATGATTCGCAAAAACCGTTTTTTAAATGGTTTGTTGGAGGCAAGTGCAATTTAGCCTATAATGCCGTAGATAGACACATACAAAGCGATAAAAAAAATAAAATCGCGATTTTATGGGAAGATGAAACAGGAAGAACTAGAAAATATACTTATTTAGAACTTTATAAGGAAATTAATAAATTAGCTAACGCTTTGCGAGAAATAGGCGTTAAAAAACACGATAGAGTGGCGATTTATTTGCCGAATATTCCTGAAATTGCCATTGTAATGTTGGCTTGCGTTAAAATTGGCGCTATACATTCAGTTGTTTACGCCGGGTTTTCCGCAGTTGCTTTAGCCGATAGAATTAAAGACGCGCGGGCAAAAATTTTATTCACGGCAGACGGCAGTTTTCGGCGAGGCAAGGTAATTGATTTAAAAAAGATTGTTGATGAAGCGATTAAAAAATGTAAATTTGTAAAAAAAGTTATTGTGGTTAAAAATAACAAAGAAAAAATAAATTTTAATAAAAAGAAAGATGTTTGGTATAATGATTTTATTAAAGGAAAATCAGAAGAAGCTGAATGCGCGCGAATGGACGCGGAAGATCCCGCTTTTGTTCTTTATACTTCAGGCACTACAAGCAAGCCAAAAGGAGTTGTGCATGTTCACGGCGGTTATATGGTAGGAGTGTTAAGGACTATAAAATGGGTGTTTGATTTAAAAGGCGATGAGATTTTTTGGTGCACAGCCGATCCCGGATGGATTACAGGGCATAGCTATATTATTTATGGACCTTTATTAGCGGGAATAACCACAGTGATGTACGAAGGCATGCCTGATACGCCTAAACCAGACAGAATTTGGCGCGTGATTGAAAAATATAAAGTTAATATTTTATATACAGCGCCGACCTTGATTAGGGCAATAATGAAATATGGCGACAGCTGGCCGGACAAGTATGAGATGAAAAGTCTGCGTATTT
>ERZ1292640.4235-Hain-H43-02um-R1-4235-length-10977-cov-5_pt1 | contig 10977 bp, 9 predicted proteins | sample MGYA00564404_ERZ1292640 | MGnify/ENA primary metagenome ERZ1292640 (study PRJEB36523, sample SAMEA6512636) | groundwater metagenome | collected 2019-01-08 | study: AquaDiva: Metagenomics assemblies of 32 groundwater samples | reverse complement strand
AAGCCCCAGAAAATCAAGAAAGTACGGATCACGGAATATCAAATCAGGCGAAAGTTTGTCTTCTTCCCTCAAAGAGGCAAGTTCCATTTTGATTACGGTATCAGGTTTTTTAGCGATAGCCGTGCGTTCAAACATCATACTGCTAATTTTCTCGCGTAAAGTCCGCACGCCCAAACGTTCCATCCGACACACCTGGACGTAGAATTCGCGGCCAAGCTTATCGTGCACCGCAAGCATCTCCACAAAATGGCTCCAGCTCAATTGTCGCGACAGCGTCACGACAATTTTCTCTTTAGGAAAATATTCGGAAAACTTAACCATACGCGCCAAATTGCGCTCTTTAAATCCTCTTCCATACATAGGCGTCAATTTTGCCGACAGTGTCGGCAAAATCTCTTCGCCATACTCCGCCCTTTGATTTTTAAGTATTTCACGGCGGATTCTCCCTCCGACACGCCAATAAAGTAAAGTCATCCCGACATGAACAACAACCGCGGTTCTTGAACGCGCGGCTTCAATAAGGGCAACAATATCAGCGTATAGCGATGCCATACCCCGTATTGACGGCCGCGCCGCTATCATCTTTTTGTTTAATTTATTCCCCACGCTTTCCACTCCTTCGTTTTTTCTTGCCCGTTAACATCCTTATATCTTTCTTACCAGCATTAAACCGCAGTTGTATTTTTTGCTTCATGCAATATTACCCTTCTCGGTGCGAATTTCCTTGCATAGATATCAAATGAAATGGCCTGATCCATATATGAATCAATTCCACTGCCGAATGAATCTACTTCCCGCAGGTGCGTAAAGGCTTCAAGTGGTTTTCCGTCTAACAGAACTTTAACTGCTTCTTCTTCTGACAGATAGGTACCGGCAAATACCGGCGCCGAAGGAATACACGCTTTTCTGCCAAGCCAAACACCCCAAGTCGGATTTTCAAGATGACTCTTTAATTTCAAAAGAAACTCTTTTTCTCCTTCAAGCAATGCAAGGAAATTTGCATCATTTAAATACTGTCTGTAAGTAAGCACCGCGTCGCTTTTGATTTTTCCTTTTGCATCACGCGTGCCCATAACCGTTTGATAATCCTGCATACGTTTTACCATAATCTGCTTATTTTTTATTCGGCGCGGGACATCAATACATAAAAGCTTTGACGCAGCTATTTTTTCTAAAGCGTCTTTCTCTTCATGAGACCCTCGGGATAAACCCATAGCGGCACAACAAAGCCCAGCCAGCGCGCTTTTTGTCGGGAAAAGCGCCGTGTTACGACGATTAAACTGACTATCAAAACCCCATGATTGCATTGGCCCTTCTAACCGTAATGCCAATATAAGAGTTTCAGTTGACATGCTTTTCTACCTCCGTCAAAAGTTCTGTTATTCCTTTTTCGGGAATTTCTATTTCCGCTACAGCAGACAATGCCCATCTTTCTTTTAAAGACTTATATTCATTCTTAAGCGCTTCGACCGATTTCTCCACAAGCCCGTTTTTGCTAAAAATAGGCGCTTCAAACGCATTAACCAATTGCACAGGATGTCCTTTCTCGCGAATAACGCACAATACATATCGCGGCCTAACATCTCCATTCATAGAGTTTCTTCTGGCAACAGGCACAGCTTCTAAGGTTGCTCTTACAAATGTTTTTACAACTTCTTTCCTCTCTTTTTGATCAAGGCACGCAAGATGCTCTTCGTCAAAAAGCATATCAAGATTAAGCGCGGCAAAACGATAATATGTCGCTGAATTGAATTCTAATGTACCTGTCATAGCGGCTCCAGTTTCTTCCCTAGGCTGCATTTCATCAACCGCTGAGAAATAATCAATCTCATTATCAACTTTGTGAACGGACAGCGCATGATTAAAAGCAGCTGCGCCTTCCTTATTTATACTTGAATCATTAGCAACCATGCGCCCAAATATAGCAATATCAGCCGCATCCTTAGGGAGCCCCATTATGTCTTCTTTTTTATAAAGATCGCGAAAAATCGGCTTAAGCATCTTCTCAACAAGCTTACTAAACTTTTTAGGAGATAATTTATCATCCTTAAATACTTCGTTTTTCTTGACACTTGAAGCATTATCTTCCCCATCATTCTCTTCCACTTCTTCATCTTCTTTCTCAATATCACTTATATTAACCTTACTAACAGCATCAACAAGCTCTGTTTTCTTTTTTGATTCCAAGGCAACAATCCCTTTGGAAATAGCTTTTAGCTCCAGGGGAGAAAGAAAGAGCGAAGTTCTAACTCGGTTTACATTCTTGGCATCAATTTTTGCCAAATAGTGCCCAACGCAGATGGCCAATGCTTTAGCAGTATCTGGTTTTTCTTTTAACTCTAAGAATTCAGATTGGAATTTACCAATAATCCAACGGCCTCTCATTCCCTGAAACATAACACTATTGTCTGATTCTTTTAGCATTATTTCCCGCACCGCTCTTTTCCAACACTGGCTTGAGACCCGCGCCCGCTGAACACCGCCGAAAATGGCTGTCTTAGGTGAATTAAGGTCATCGCGATTAAGACACGATACCGGAAACGACTGTAAGATATGAAGTTCTAAATGTTTCATGGCAAGCCTCCATTTTTATTATGCTATCGGTTTAAGAATAAACAGGCCGAATCCGAACCCCCGGGCCCGGCCTATACCATTATGTACTGTTTTCAAGAAATTATCTCTGTTTATTACTTCAAGAACGCCTTTAAATTCAACGCCTACTAATACACCCTCATGTTCTTTCGTAAAAAGTTTGTGGAATATGGGTTTTGAAATCTCCAGCACTGGCTTTTCAAGTACATTAAAACCCCCCTGCACCTCCTTTTGTTTAAACCAGTCTCTCAATTCCTCTAACTTCAAGACTGCATAATGACTGCCATGCTTTTTCACGTTCCCTTTCTGGTCTCGCCCTGATAGTGTGCGCGTAGGATTTACGGTTAGTTGAAACAAATATCGCTTATGCTCAAAAAAAGAGGCTGGGATTTCCTTATTCTGATAGCACCCTTCAGGATACCAATTTGGTTTCTGCGGTTTACTATCAGAAACGACGGTGAGCCTAAATTCACGCTCATCCACATCAAGCCGGGTTAAAAAATCCCGCTTATCTCGCGGCTTACCAGGGAATAATTTCCAGGCTTCCTGGTGCCAATCATAAAGATTGAACAAACCCCGCTTGGCCGCAACGGCCTTATCCAGCGCAACCTGGATTATATATTTCATTCAATCACCTCCTCCACATGAGAGGCTTTCCAAAAACTGCCTGCCCAGCGCGTCTTTATCTTATCGCCCCAAAAAAGCAATCCATCAAAAAGTTCATCATAATTCACCGGAATATTATTGGCTTTCATATAAATAACGAATCGGATAACACGATCACAAATCTCCTCTTTCTCGGATGAAAGCAAATATTGAAACCTTCTACCCAATGGCCCCACTTCTTTGGAATCATACAGCTTTTTCTGCTCCTCATCGCGCATTAAGCCTCTGCATGCCGAACCAAAATCTATGCCAGGGCTTTCTTTAGAATGCGTTGCAAATAATCCTGCAACAACCTGCACAACCTTGGCATAATGATCGTATTCTTTCTGATGCTCGCCAATGCCGCCGAAACGGGCAAGATACGGCCAAGCGCGGTGTTTCAAGTTATCTCTTAGTGCGCATCGCAAGTCAGCAAAAACTGCCCTATTATTGCTAATTTTACATTCCCGCAAAAATTTCAACAACTTATCTTTCACACCTCCGCACATTCTTCACCTCCATCCGTGTCCTGTTCTTCAATTTCTGCTTCTGCTTTCTTTTCTGCGAAAAGCTTTTTCCAGCCTAAGACAAATGCGCGAATCTGCCGCGAGGTATCATGCCCACACGAAGCAATATATGCATCCCTTGCCGCCTTATGCAAAACTTTACGCCATTCTTCACCTGTAGGCGCCAATTGGTCAGTTCCATACGCATCAACATGCGCCATCAATAAATGACGCTGTTTTTCTACAGCGGTCCAATAAGAGCGCATCGCCATAGAATACAATTTTGCTTTAATTGCTTTACGTTCTTTTCCCGCCTGCTCAACTCTCCGATCCCAAAACCTGTCAATATTTCTTCTATACTCCTCAACCGCATATCCCAAAGTTACCGACTGCCATTCTGCCCGTTCAACTCCCTTCACATATAATGCTCTGCCTTCTTCCGTAAGTATTGTATTTGAAACCGCATATACGGATTCTACCATGCTCTCAATTGTAGCTTGATGACGAATCAAAGCGCAAACATGTATATCAAAACTGGCAGGCAAATGATTTTGAAGCGCAAGCGGCCCGCCAACGCTATCTTCATTCCGCGCAACTAATAACGCGGCTAATTCTCGCCAAATGGCCTTATCAGGCTTTGCTCCTAAGACATAACGTTCGGTCTTTTCTCTATTCATCACAACTGATGCTGTTGGTTCTGCTGGCCATACAGGTAGTTTGTTTTGGTTTTTTTTAGGCCTCTTTATTTTTCTATCCATCACTGAATAATCGAACCCCTTCCCACAATGTATTCCTGAATTATTCAACTCAATTTTTATCCAACGGCACATAGGAACGAGGCGGCCTAAATAAGTTTGCGTTGCGTTTTTGATTTTTTCCTCATCATCAGGTTTTTCCGGAAACATCTCCCACATTGGTTTACCCCAAAAGCCTTCTTTGTTAACTGTGCCATAGTGTCGTGCAATAAGAGCTTTGGGTAATAAATTTAAATAAATCGTCTCAAGAATATTTGTGCCTCTTATAAAGGTATGATACATACCACCTGTAATACAAAGGGAATCGGGATTTCCGACCTGCCCAGTTTTTTTATTTTTCCATGTAACCACAGGTAACCCGCCACCAGGAGAAAAACATTGAAAAGTCAAAAGCAATAGTGGGATTTTACTAATATTGATCGTACGATTTCCCGTGCCATTAGCTCCGTGATCAAACAATGTCGTATTATTCCCCGTAGCAAGAAAGAGATCCAATTTACTTATTGGCGTTAACTCATTAGATTTTAAATCCGCAATCTGTAAAAATGGCTGTTTCCTATCAAACAATTCAAATGAACTCTTCCATTTATCTAAATAAATTTTTGCCATACCAGAGAGACTGGTAAACGCTGTTTTCCGATCAGCTTCGTCTTTTGGGCCATCAAGAGCCGCTTGCGCAATACAGATAAACAGGCGCATAAGCGCCACCCGCTCATGGGGCCGCACCGACAAATCAGCATATTGTTTTCCATCGGTAAAAACCCGCATTAAGCTTACATCTTCGGTTTTACCTTCGGTGGTTACAATGGGTATCCAAGGATCAATCACAAGGTTCATCTTCCACCTCACTTTTGTTTATATCGCACATAATCTTTACTCCTTCTTCTCGTGTATATTTTAGTGTATATCTTTTATCCAAATTGATATTCCTAATACTACCATCGTCGTGGACAATTCCTGACTGCCAATCGCCTCGCACCAGTATTGAAATATCTTTATCTGTCGCGCTTGCCACAAAACAATGCTTCGGTACCCTGACAATATTACGATTTACTGCGCGCGCCGCAGATAACGAATACGTATTTTTAGCCAACTCAACAATTTCATCATTCAAAAGAACAATTTTCTTTTCATCTCTGTACTTGCATAAGATCGTTTGTATTGTAGGATAATTGTTCACACGGGTATTAGCAGTTCCTTCTTCATCATTAAGGAGAGGACTCCATACATTTGTTTCAAACCTGGCGGCAGTTTCTTGGGCAAACCTATCGCCGACAATTTCTTCCGCAAGCTTTTCCCATTCTCTTGGCTCATTTTTTCCGATTTTATAGGTCCCCTCAAGCAATTTACGAATCCCACTTGGCAAACACACACTTTTTATACCGTTCCAAAGCTGAAGGCTCTTTAACAATACATAGGGATTATAGACATTAGCTTTAGCGCCAAACATTCTTTTTATCTCTTTTGCGAAAGCTTTCTTGAATTCATCTAACGAATTGTTCTCTGCAATAATGCATAATTCGGGACTTAAGCACGGCCGCTTCTCACGTGGATGCCGCCATAATCTGCCTATACGCTGAAGAAGCATATCGGTAGGGGCCAACTCGCTTACCATGAAATCCGCGTCAAGGTCAACACTTTGTTCAACCACCTGCGTACTGAAAAGAATACATCCGCTTCTATCCTTACTCTCCTTACCAAGCTTTTCCATCCAATAATCTTCAATCTCCTGCCTGCGGAATAATGGAAAACGAGCGTGTAAGAGGCCTTTTTCAAATATATCCCCTGCATTATGTTTAAGTTGTTGATACATTTCCTGCGCGCGGTTTACCGTATCGCACACCCACAAAACACTTGCACCATTTTTTGCTTTTTCAACAGCGATGGAAAACACATCAAATTCGTTTTTAAAAACTACGGCGATACTTTTTGTTTCGGGTTCTTTTACTAAAACAGGCTCTATTTGATTTCCGCCCGTTGTTCTTCCCGAAATAAGAGGGTACGTCTTTTTATTCTTTTTGCTACCCACGGCTTTGATAAAACGCTCACGCGCTTCGTGAGTAAGCGTTGCCGAAAGGACGATAATCGTACATCCGAGCGGTAACAACCGCTCGCATAATGACGTAATAAGCGTACCTGTGTACAGATCATAAGAATGCACCTCATCCAAAATAATCACCTTACCTGCAAGCGCAAATTGGCGCACAAAAAAATGTTTAACCGCAATAACACTCATAAGAGCCTGATCAATCGTTCCAACGCCAAAAGGCGCAAGCAAGGCGCGTTTCTTTGAGGCAAACCAGTCTTTTGCATCTTGTATTGATTCTTTCTCATTAGAAGTTGCCGCGCGCAGAGAAGGCATGTTTATCTCTGTCAAAAGCCACGAACCAGAGTGTATAAGCCGCGCGCCAATTGATGCAGAGAATATCCTTGCTAAGAATTTCTGCACGCGTTTATATATCCGATTGCTTGTTGTTTGAGTTGGTAAGGCAAAATACATCCCCGATGCTTTTCCCACACACATCAATTTGTATGCGCACCAAAGAGCCGCCTCTGTTTTGCCCAAACCCATAGGCGCTTCAATCACATAAAGGCCTGAATTGGTAATATTTTCGCCTGCTTTTACCTGAAGGTCATTTGGAGAGAATGGCTGATTGTTTTCGTCTTTAAAGATATCCCCGAAAGAGAGACCTGATTGTATTCTAACACTGTCAAACCCGATGGCTTTGATTGCTGTTACGGCTATTTTATCGCTTTCCTCCGAAGTCGTTTCAATTTTATCAGGGAAAAAATAATCTTCATTTGACCCAATCCAATCAGAGACAGAAACAAGTCCCGCAAGCCACCATATAAGCGGCCATGAGTCATCAATTTGAGCGCTTGGCAACGCAACTGTTCCGAATAAATCGCCCACGGCTTTTTCCCGTTGATTTTGCCATTCGTCATTAAGTTTACAGCCGTCGGGCTTCATCCCGGGTTGATGAAGGCGACCATGATGAGCGCCAACCAATGCTCCCCAAAGTTCAGCAGAGCAAGTTTCAATGTTGTTTTTCTGTAAAATACTCTGAACCGCATATTGTGTTATTTTGGAATGGTCGGATTCATGTATCGTATGCCACGCGTAATCTCTAGCAACATCTAAGAGGTTATTCTTCTTTAACCATTCTATGCATTTAGACTGAAACCCGGGGGAAATTTTTCCAATATCATGCAAACCCGCAAAACACGCAATAGTCTTGCTATTCATTCCGTACGCTGATAATAATTTCTCTTTCCCTGATAGTAGAATTTCGGCTACTGCCCTAACATCATTCATATGAGACAATACAGACTTTCCAGGTCGTCCATCTTTAGTCATTTTTGCCCAAAAATTATTCGTCACCCTACCCTCGCTTCCCAATTATTTGCCGCCCTCCCCCAATATTAAAAATAAGCTTTAACGTTTCTCTCCACTTTCTCGTCTCTCTTTCCTTCAGATAACCCCTCTCATCTTCAACCCAATCCACTCATTGCTATAGCCTTTAAGCTTATAGAGCCTGCGCGCTCTTTGGGCCGCAAGCTCGGGATTCTCAAAATCCTGAATTGTTTCATCGCCCACTTTAGCCAGCCAATGCTTAAATAAACTTGCGTTGGGAGATTGGATTGACTGGATTATGCGGAATATCCCTTCCATATTAGCGCAGTCTGTAAAATATTTTTTGCCGTCATTATCCTCTAGTTCTAACCTATGGCAAATTTCTTTAACCTCGCATCCTTCATCCCGCAATGCCTGTTTAAGTTAGCGCCAATACGCTTCAGCATCGGCCGTTTCAACAAAAACAGCACAAACATCAGCCACAGAAAACCACAATTCATTATGATGTAAGATATCCCGAACCTTCCTGCCTTTAAAAATCGGTATTGTGTCTAACTGCATTGGTTTGCCCCCTTCCTAAATAGGGCAGGTTTAGAACCTGCCCCTACGACGCTGGTATGGATAGGGTTATATTCATCAGAATCCCATTCCAAAGGATTACCAGCGATATATTCGCGGATACGGGTTAATTCATTTTCACCGCGGATGACATGTTCGTAATAATTGCGCTGCCAGACTGGAACGCCAGCGGTATGGCGCAATTCATTAATGCGCATTGCCGAAAATGTTTTTAATTGACGAACGATTTCTGGCAATGCGTAATGTTTGATTGTAGGGGCGGGTTCAGAACCCGCCCCTACGTCGTTGGCATCCAGAGAAACAATATTTATTATTCCATGTATATGATTTGGCATAACAATGAATTCATCCGGTTCAATATTCCTGACATGGTTAGGCAAATCATCCCATGTAAAACGAACATTTTTTCCGTATTTATTCAAAGCCATAACCCCGTCCTCAATGTTCCCAAACAGGCATTTCCGGCCATACGCACAGACCGTCACAAAATACGCGCCGGCTGCTGAATAATCGTATTCCTTTAACCGTATTGACCGGCGGCGAAATTTATTGCTTTTTTGTGTGTCCATATAATTTCATGCGCCACGGATATTCACAAGGCAGGTTTGGAACCCGCCCCTACAATATTGGGGGCGGTAAATAGCTTTCTTTAGAAACCACCTTCTTGCCGGTTTTTGATTCAAGATCAATCCTGGCTTTTTTGGCAATTCTTCCGCCTTTTATTCCTGCGGCCTTATTTTCTACCATTCCCTTTGCCTCCGCGGCTTCCGCTATCTGTCGTGAAGACAATTCTGCCAATGCGGTAAAGATGAGTTCTGCTTCTGTCATATGATCCCTCAAGTTTTGCGTTTTTAGCCCCTTGAGGCTTTTATGTTCTTTTACTGTAACATCCGACCATTCCTGATGTATGATATTAGTAAGTATAGCATACTCTTCTTCTTTGGTTATTTCGTGTTTACTCCAATAGTCAGTTAGTTTATTACGTGTTTCCTGGCCCATCATCCTTTGTTGTATCCACTTTTCGCTTCTCCCATGCTTTTGCCAGTTTTCCCTGGCTCTGTTCAGCGATTTTTCGGGATCAGCCATTTCCTGCATTCTTTCATACCCGACCTTTGCAAGCCATACCTTAATCGGTTCTGCTTTAGGGCTTGGCACTGACTGAATAAGCCTCAACAGGGTCTCCGGATCAGCAACGTCAGTTCGGTATTTTTTACCGTCTGCCGCCTCTAATTTCAGTTGGTGACAATTTGTCACCGCCTCGCTTCCCTCTTTTTTAAGCCTTTCTTTAAGTTTATTCCAATATTTTCTTGCGGTTTGAAAATCTTTCTGCTGGATTAAGACGCCAATAATATCAACCACTGAAAAATACCACATTTCTTTCTCTTCATCGTAAACTCTGCGAATTTTAAAATCTTCAAAAACAGCTAATGTGTTTTTCATGGTATTTTTCCTCCATTCCTAACCATATTGGTTTCTAAAAGTACCCGCGCACGCGGGTTAATTCGCCTTCACCGCGGATAACATGTTCGTAATAATTGCGCTGCCAGACGGGAACATGCGGGAATCGGTGCGATTCATCGATTTGTTTCGTTGTAATTGTCCGCGCCAAAAAACAAAAAACCTTCGCCGGGCAGACTGGCCCTGCGAAGGTTTTACTTTTTTTAAGTCCAGGTTACCCCCTTCAAACGCGGGACTTGCTAAAATTATCTATGCTTACTATAACTCCGCCGCGGGCTTTGTCAAGGAGAATTTACTCATACCTCAACGCTTCGATGGGGTCGAGTTTGGAGGCTTTTTGGGCCGGCCACATTCCAAAGGCAATACCGACGGCGAGAGAAAAACCTGCAGCGAGGATTACGGACGACATGGAGACCTTAACTGCCCAGCCGGCAAAAAGTGTTATCAAAGAAGCTATCCCGCCGCCTAATAAAATCCCTGCCAGGCCGCCGAGAAATGACATCAACACGGCTTCGATAAGGAACTGGACCATAATATCTTTATTGCTTGCCCCTATTGCCTTGCGCAGGCCGATTTCCCGGGTGCGCTCGGTCACCGAAACAAGCATAATATTCATAATGCCTATGCCTCCGACTAAAAGCGATATCGCGGCAATAGAGCCTAAGAGCAAAGCCATTGTTTTGGTGGTAGTCTCTAACGTCTTCTTGATATCCGCCATGTTGCGTATCTGAAAAGAATCTTCTTCGTCTTTATTGAGATGGTGCTGTTTAATGATCAGCATAGTTATAGATTCCTGCGCCGCGTCCAGCAAGTTAGAGCTTTTTGCCTCGACAAAAATAGAATCAATATACTGTTTGCCAAAAACCCTGTACATTGCCGTGGTAATCGGAATAACCAGCGTATCGTCTTGGTCATGCCAGGAACTCGCCCCTTTTTCAGGAAGGATTCCTATGACTTTAAAATTAACCAGGTTAATTTTTATATTCTGTCCGACGGGATTCGAATCGCCGAAAAGCTCTTTTACCACAGTAAGGCCGAGCACTGCCACTTTATCACTGGACCTGACTTCCTGTTCCGTGAAAAATCT
>ERZ1292640.4233-Hain-H43-02um-R1-4233-length-10982-cov-13_pt1 | contig 10982 bp, 9 predicted proteins | sample MGYA00564404_ERZ1292640 | MGnify/ENA primary metagenome ERZ1292640 (study PRJEB36523, sample SAMEA6512636) | groundwater metagenome | collected 2019-01-08 | study: AquaDiva: Metagenomics assemblies of 32 groundwater samples | reverse complement strand
GTCGATATCATCAACAGGCTCCGTTGATCCGCCGCATCCTGCCGCGCGGTTCAGAACAGGAATTGCTCGAGATCGATCGGCAGTTTGTCCCGGGGTAGCGTACGCATGATCCTGTAAGGCTCATCCGGCGTTGCCTTGGGTTCCTTGACGAGATCAAGTATCACCTGCGGGCGGATCGGCTTCAGGCCTGCATCGAGGATCACCATTACCCGCGGCTTCAAGCGGCGCGCCAGGTTTTGCGCGATCACGATCCCGACTTCGCCGGTGTTGAGTTCAACCGTGCTCCCGACGGGATATATTCCTATGCACTCGATGAATTTCTCGACCAGCATTTCGTCAAACAGCGTTTCGCGCAGCCTGTGGAGCGTGTTCAGTGCGACGGAAGGGGACATTTGCTCGGCATAGGGCCGCACTGACGTGAAGGCCGAATAGCTGTCCACCAGCCCGGCGATCGCGCCGTCGACCGAGATCTGTTTGTCGCGCAATCCCTGCGGATAGCCGCTGCCGTCCAGCCGCTCGTGGTGCTGTATCACGATGTCCTCGAGATCTTGCGGCAGTCCCGGTGCTGCGCGGATCAGATCGACCGAGTGCATGACATGCGACTTTGCAAGCGCAATTTCCTCAGCGATCAGCGCGCCCTTTTTCTGCAGGACCGCGTCCGGCAGCCTGACTTTGCCGATGTTGAGGAGCAGCCCGGCAAACCCCAGGAGCAGCAGGCGCTCGCCCGGAAACTGCAGGAACCGCCCGAACGCGATCATGTGTATCATCGTGTCCACCGCGCGGCCGAACTCAGCGTCGCTTTTCTGCTTGATCCTGGACAGCAGCATCATGGCGTCGGGGTTGCGCTCGATGCTGCGGCTCATGCTGCGCACCGAGTCTTTCAGCGACTTGAGATCCAGCTTTTCTGTCACGCGCAGCTTGTCGAAAGTCCTTTGGACGTTTTCCTCGAAGTCGGAATAGATCGCCCGGGCCACGGGCAGCTCTTTCTCGACCGACGCTGCCTCTGTATACACTACCGATCCCAGTAACGATGTTTCCGTCAACCCGTGCCCGGCATGCGGACCGTCCGTCGCATCCCTGTCCAGATCGATAACGACAGTCTTGCAGTGCTGTTTCAATGCAGCGATCTGGTCTGCGGACGTGATAGGGAAACCCTGAAACGGGAACGGCGTGCCCAGCCAGGGGCGATCCAGTTCGGTCACGTACATGCCGAGGCGAAGTTCCCCGACCGGAATCTGTTTCTTGTTCATAATCCGCATCAACTTTCCTCAAAGCACTCCGGATATCCCGCCGTCGATGTTGATGCTGGTGCCGGTCACATAACTCGCGGCAGCCGACGCCAGAAACACGATCACGCTGGCGGCTTCGTCGGTCTCGCCGACGCGCCGGAGCGGAATGTCCTCGCCCATCTTCGCATAGAATTCCCCGGCGCTGAGGCTGGAGCGCGCGCGGCGGCGCTCGTGCTGGCCGGACTTGATTTTGCCGATGCAGACGGTGTTGACCAGAATGTTGTCGGCGGCGTATTCCTTCGACAATGCCTTGGTCAGCGCGAGCCCCGCGGCGCGCGAGATCGAGGTCGGCATCGATTCGGCCCCCGGCTGCTTGGCGCCGATATTCGTGACGTTGATGATGCGGCCGCCGCCCTGCTTGCGCATGTGCGGCACCGCGAGCCGCGTGCAGCGGATCGCGCCGAACACCTTGAGTTCCAGATCCGCGCTCCATGCCGCATCGTCGAGCTCGAGAAACGCGCCGCGCTTCGAGGTGCCGGCGTTGTTGACGAGGATGTCGAGACGCCCGAAATGTTTTGCTGCCGCGCCGATGAAGCGCTCGATGTCGGCAGCCTTGCTCATGTCGGCCGCCATGCCGAACGCGTCTCCTCCGGCGCGCTGGATCTCGCCGAGGGTCTTGGCCACCGCTTCCGCGCGGCGCGAGCAGATCGCGACCTTGGCGCCTTCATGGGCGAGCATCAGCGCAGCGGCCCTGCCGATGCCGTCAGTCGCGCCGGTGATGACAGCCACCTTGTTTTTCAATTCCAATTCCATTTGCATACTCCCCGAGTCAAAAAAACCGCAATCCAGTTGTGGGTTTGCCATTTTCTCATTAAAAAGCCGATTGCCGAAGCGCAGGCTTGAGGAATATGATCCAGCTTGCGGGAACTTTATTTGTTTTGCGGCAACCCAGCTATTACGAAGGAGAATTTGAACATGGTGCACACGCACGTAACGCAATGCGCACGCTTTGGCCGGAACCTGTATCGGGGACGGTGGGCGTCGGCTGCGGCGCGCTTGCGGAGCGCAATGCTGGTGTGGCTGGGGGCGGCGCCGCTTGCGCTGGCTGCGGCAACGGTCACGGCGGCTGACGCCCCGCGCGAGCCGCTGACGGTCGACGCGTTTTCGGTGGTCAGGATACACGCCAAGGTGGTGCCGCACGCGCGCAGCCGCGAGACGCTCGGCCCCGAGCGCGAAGGCACCGGGATCGTCATCGATTCGAGCGGGCTGATCCTCACCATCGGCTATTTGATCCAGGAGGCCGAGTCGGTCGAGATTGCCACCACGGACGGCCGCCCGCTGCCCGCGAGCGTGATTGCCTACGATTTCGCCACCGGATTTGGCCTGCTGCGCGCGCTCAAGGCGCCGCCGATCCGGCCGATCGAGTTCGGCGTATCGGCCAATCTCGGCGAACGGGAGCCGGTGCTGATCGTGGGCTTCGACGGCGTTGCGCCCGCGTTCGTGGTGTCGCGCCGGGCATTCGCCGGCTATTGGGAGTATCTGCTCGACGAGGCGATATATACCGCGCCGGTGACTGTCAACTGGCAGGGGGCGGCGCTGATCAACAAGGAGGGCAAGCTGCTCGGCGTAGGCTCGCTCGCGGTCGGTGACGCACTGGGCGCGCGCGCGCGGCTGCCGGGCAACATGTTCGTGCCGATCGATTTGTTGAAGCCCATACTCGGCGACCTGATCGCGCAGGGCAAATCGGCGGCGAAGCCGCGGCCGTGGCTCGGCGTCAATACCCAGGATCTGCAGGGCAAGATGATGGTCACGCGGGTGTCGCCGGAGAGCCCGGCCGAGGAAGCCGGGCTCGCGAGCGGCGACATCATCGTCGGCGTGCGCGGCGAGCCGGTGCAGGGCCACGCTGACTTCTACCGCAAGCTGTGGGCGAGCGGTGAAGCCGGCGCCGAAGTGATGCTCGATGTGCTGAAAGGCGCCGAGATCAAGCAGCTCGGCGTGAAGTCGATTGACAGGAACCAGTACCTGCGTCCGCGGCCGACTTTTTGATTCCCAGGCAACGCTGAATAAATTCCGGGCATGCCCGGGGTTTTCTACGTCGCGGTTATGTTGTGCGCGATGCGTACCACGCGGTTATCGCTGCGGTCAAGCTGTCGAGCGATGCGCAGACCGTAACACCGGCCTGCTCGAGTGCGGCCTGTTTCGCGGCGTAGCCGCCGTGGCTGCCGTGCGCCAGCGCCCCGGCGTGGCCCATGATCACGCCTTCGGGCGAACTGCGCCCCGCGATCAGCGCGAATGCCGGCTTGGCGAAACGCTGCGCGGTGAGCGCGGCGGCGAACTCCTCTTCTTCGTTGCCGCCGATTTCGCCGATGATCAGCACCGCCTCGGTTTGCGCGTCGGCCGCATAGAACGGCACCAGTTCGGCAAAGCGCGTGCCTTTGACGGGATCGCCGCCGACGCCGATCCACACCGAAGTGCCAACCCCGTGATTTGCCAGCCGGTAGCCGGCTTCGTACGACAGCGTCCCGCTCTTCGACATGATGCCGAGCGGTCCGGGCAGCAACGCACTGTCGGGCAGAAAGCCGAGTTTGGCAACGCCCGCTACGGCGAGCCCCGGCGTCGAAGCGCCAATCCAGACGGCAGCCGCCGCGCGCGTGAGCCGGCGAGCCGCCAGGGCGTCGTGCACCGGCATGCCCTCGGTCGGCGTCACGATCAGCTTGATGCCGGCTTCTGCTGCATCGCGGATTGCTTCGAGCAATTGCATCGCGCCGACCAGCATCACGCTGGCGGTCGCGCCGGTAGCCGCTACCGCTTCGCGGCAGTTGGCAAATACCGGTACGCCATCGACATCGCGCACTCCGGCTTTGGGCGAGACGCCGGCGACGATGTGGGTGCCGTATTGCTGCATCAGTCGGGAATGCTGCCTGCCGGCGCGGCCGGTAATGCCCTGTATCAGCACCGGCGTCGTGCGGTCGATGCGAACCGAGGTCATGGGCGCGGCATCCCGCGCAAACACTCGCGGACACGGGCCATCGCCGCGTCGAGTTCGGTGGTGACGGGAATGCGTGCTGCGCCCAGTGCCCGCTGCGCCGCTTCGATACCGTTGCCGATCAGACGCGCGACCACCGGCGCTTTCAGCTGCGCCCGTGCCAGCGCGGCCAGCAGCAGGCGCGCGAACTCGCCAAGATCGGTGATACCGGCAAACACGTTGACCAGTATCACTTTGACGCGCGGTCCCTGCGCAATCCAGTTGAGCACGTGCACCAGCCGCGCCGGGTCGCCGCGCAGGCCACCGGTGCGCACGTCAAGAAAATTGTAAGGCTTGAGGCCGGCCGCGCGCAGCTCATCGATCAGCATCATCGACAGCCCCGCGCCGGTAGTGAGCAGTCCGATCTCGCCATCCGGATCGACGACTACGTAGTCGCAGCCATGCTGCAACTTGAGCGCGGCTTCGGGATATGAGCCGGCGCGCGCCTGCAGCAACTCGCGCAGCGCCGGCTGGCGCCCGAGCGCGTTGTCGTCGGTAATCATTTTGGCGTCGCCAGCGAGCCACGTGCCATCGGGTTTGACGAACAGCGGGTTGATCTCGAGCAGCACGCACTCGTGCGCGAAAAACGGCACCGCCAGTGCACTGCCGGCCGCCGCAAGCGCGCTGCACAGCGGTTCCGCGAGGTCGTTGGCGAGGTTACGCACGCGGGCACTCACCGTGGACGGTTCAGGATCGCACCACGCGCTGCGGATCAATCCCGGCTGCGCTGACAGGGCCTCGATGTCGACGCCGCCGCGCGGCGCGAGCATCACGCGCACGGCGGCTTGCGCCGCGTCGATCATCAGGCTGAGGTACGTTTCGACCGCGCCGCTGACTTGTTGTTCGATGCGGCAGCCGCGTACCGGCAGTCCGCGGATGCGCTTGCGCAGGATCTCGGCTGCGGCAGCGCGAGTCTCGCTTTCGGTCGTCGTCTTGCGGATACCACCCGTCTTGCCGCGCCCACCCGCGGCCACCTGGGCTTTGACTACCCAGGGGCCGGGCGGCAGCGCGGGCAGGTTCGCGGCGTCCTCAATCAGGCTACCGGCGGGCAGCGGGATACCGTGTGCGGCGAGCAGTTGCTTGGCATCGTGTTCGAGTAGGTACATGGGAGGGTGTTATTTCAATGCGAACGTTCCAAGCTGCGCCAGAAACGGCACTACGTCGGGGATATTATCGAAGTCGAGTATTTGCCGCGCGAGTTCTTCCGCGGCATCCGCGGTTACGCCGGCCAGGCGCACGTTGGACTTGAATTTGGCGAGCAGCTCATCGTTGCTCAGTGGATTATCGGGATGCCCTTTGGCATTGGCTTCGCTTGCCTCGCGGGTACCGAACGGGCCGTGCGCCCGCAGCGTGCAGCTGCCGACGTCGCGTTGCGCGGCAGCCGTATCGGCGCGGCACTCGATGCGAGCGATACAAGCCCGCATGCGCGCCGAGGGCGGTATTTCCTCGACCAGTTGGCGCGGTGTCAACTCGCCATGCACCAGGGTCGCAGCGACGCACCAGTAAACGCTGAACTGCGCGGCGATACGAGTCGCCGGCGCAAGACGTTCGGCCACGGAGCGTCCGACCACGTCGTATGCCTGCGGGCCGATGATGAGCTCGATGCGTTCGGCCTGGTGCACAGCGTCACCGAGTTCGGCGCGCAGCCTGAGCGCGGCGCTGATCGCGGGATGGGTTAGCCGGCACGTCGGGTAGGGTTTGAATGACAGCCGGTCGATTTCAAATCGGGTGCCGAGATCCGCTGTTGCGCGTTGCGCATCGAAACTGTCGTGCAAATAGACGCGGCTCAGGCCATCTTCGCCGGTCAGTGGCTGCCTGACGCCGTCGAGCCCGCCGCCCGCCATCAGGGTGGCGAGCAACGCATTGGACGCCGCAAAGCCCGGTTGCACGTGTTTGGTGGACGCGCCTTCGCGCGTCGACTGATGATTGCCGGACGCGAGGCAATAGGCGATGCCGAATGCGTTTCTGAGCACCTCCGGACGCCGGTCGATGATATGCGCGGCCGCGAGCGTGGCGCCGAAGTGGCCCAGCAGCGCGGTATAGATCCAGCCGCCCGCAACCAGATTGAGCCGCGTGGCGACGCCAAGGCGGCAGGTGAGTTCGATGCCCAGCAGTATCGCCTCGCAAAACTCGCGCCCTCGCAGGCGGCCGCGCAGACCGGCGGCGGCCATGGCCGCCGGTATCGCAGCCGAGCCGGCATGCAGCACCGCTTCATCGTGAGTGTCGTCGAACTCCAGCACGTGGCCGAAGTAACCGTTGCACAGCGCGGCGATGGGCGCCGGCACGCGCGGCCCGCCGATGACCGCGGCATCGGGCCTGCCGCCCATGTCGAGCAGCACCTTGAGCCATGGCGGCATGCCGGCGACGGCGCGGCCGGCAATTGCGGCGCCGAGGTAATCGAGCAGCTCGTGCTTGACCATCGCCCGCGTTGCTCCGGGCAGCGCGTCCCAGCGCAAGCGTTGCGACCAGTCGATGAAAGAATCGAGCGTGGGTTCCGCCGTCTGCGCCCGCGCCGCCTGCATTACGCGCGTTTGCCTTGTGCGAAGCGCTCGAGACCCGCCTGGCGTTCGGGCGAGGCCGTCGCGATCTGCAGCAGCCGGTCTTCGAACTCGACGCCGGTCGCGAGCGCGGTCGACAGCGCATGGCGCAGCGCTTCCTTCGCGCACGCGACGGCCGTCGCCGGGCGCTCGGCAAGCCGGCGCGCAGCATCGAGCGCGCAGTCGAGTACCTGTTCCGGCGCGACGCAATGCGTGGCCAGCCCGTGTTGCAGGAGATCGCGCGCGCTGAGGCGATGCCCGTTCAAAATAATCCAGCGCGCGAGCACCGGTCCGACCAGGCGCGGCAGCAGCTGCGTGCCCCAGCCGCCGGGGATGCCGCCCCACTGGATTTCAGGCAGCCAGAACTCGGCTTTTTCGCTGGCGACGACTGCGTCCGCCAGCATCAGCAACTCGAAACCGCCGCCAGCCGCGTGCCCGTTGACCGCGATCACGACCGGCTTGGGCAGCAGGTAAAGGTCGTTCCAGAACTTGAGCAGCGGGCGTCTGAGTTCCCAGTCCTTGCCGGGATTCGCGCGGCGCTCCTTGAGGTCTGCTCCGGCGCAGAACACCTTGCCGCCACTGCCGGTCAGCACCAGTGCGCGCACCGCCTCTTCGCGACTGACCACTGCGAGCGCATCGCTCAATTCCCGCACCGTGGTGCTGCTCAGCGCGTTGGCGGCATCCGGGCGCTGCAATGTGATGAGAGCAATGTTGTCGCGCTGCTCGGCTGCGATGTCGCGATACGCAGGCCAGAGTTTATCCACGGTGCGGCCTCCTGATCGGCGGGTGCGGTGTTTACAGCGCGTTCAGACCGGAAATACCGGTCGTGAGGTCCATCTGTTTTACCAGGTGCTGTCCGACGAAATTGCGCAGCGTCTCGGTAGTGCCGCCGCCGAGGCTGCCGAAGCGTGCACCGCGGAACAGGCGGGACACCGCAAACTCATCAGTGTAACCATAGCCGCCGTGCACCTGCACCGCTTCGCTGGTGACCCGGATCGCCATCTCATTGCAATAGATCTTGGCCATCGCGGCGAGCTTGCGTTCCGGGAACTTGCCGCCGCTGACGGCGGCGCGGTAGAGCAGGCCGCGCGCGGCTTCGATCTCGATATACATGTCGGCGGCTTTCCAGCGCATGCCCTGGAAATCGCCGATCGCCTGGCCGAACGCCTTGCGATCGCGCATGTAGCGGATCGCTTCCTCGAGCGCGCCCTCGGCCAGCCCGAGGCAGACTGCGGCGTTGAGGCAACGCTGGGTGTTGAATGCGTTGAGCAGCGTCTTCATGCTGTTCTCGTGCAGGATCAGGTTATCGAGCGGCACCTCGCAGCTGTCGAACACGACATCGCACAGGTATTCGCCGCCCATCGTGTGGTAGCTCGGTTTGGCGGTAAGTCCCGGAGTGCCTTTTTCGACCAGCACGCAGCCGATGCCGGCGGCGCCGGGAATGCTGTTGACGCGCGTGAATACGATCAGCACATCGGCGATATCGGCGCGGCTGATCAGTGTCTTCGCGCCCTTCACGATGACGCGGTCGCCGACGACCTGCGAGTTCGTTTTGTAGCTCGCAACGTCGGTGCCGGCGTCGGGTTCGGTGAGGCAGATCGCCAGGATGCCGGTGCCGTCGGCGACTTTCGGCAGAAACTTGCGTTTCAGATGCTCTGGCGCGTAATTGGAGAGGATGCGGGCCTGTACGCCGATTTCGCCCAGCGCCGCCAACGCGGTCGCATAACAGGCTTTGCCGATCTCCTCGAGCACCAGCACGGTATCGAGCACGCTCGCATCCATGCCGCCGTATTCCTGCGGCACCGCCATGCCGAGCACGCCGATGTCGGCCAGGCCCCTCATGCTGGTATAAGGGAAATCGCCGTTCAGCCATTTGATGGCGTTCGGTGCGAGTACTTTCTGGCGCAGCTTGCGCACCGTGGCCACCATTTCGCGTTGTTCGTCGGTCAGCTGAAAATCCATTCCTTGCTCCTGCGTGAATTGTGGGTTGGCGTAGTGCTTAGTGGGCGGTGATGCCGGCCTCTTTGGCGATCCGGTTCCACTTGGCTATGTCGGTCGCAATGATCTTGCCGAAGGCTGCGGGCGGCGCGATCACCGGCTCGGCGGCTTCAGCCGCCAGCCGTTTCGCCGATTCCGGGTCGCGCAGAATGACCCCGATTTCGGTATTGAGCTTGGTCAGGATCGCGGCGGGCAACCCCGCCGGGGCAAGAATGCCCCACCAGATGGTGCCGTCGTAGCCCGGTATCGTTTCGGCGATCGTCGGCACGTCCGGCAGCACCGGCGTGCGTTTGGCGCTGCCCACGCCGAGGGCCTTCAATTTACCGGAGCGTATATGCGGCAGCGCCTGGATCAGCGTGCTGACGAGGACTTCGACCTGGCCCGACATCACGTCGATCATGGCCGGCCCGCCGCCCTTATAGGGTACGTGCACCATATCGATGCCCGCGAGCGACTTGAACAATTCGCCGCCGAAGTGGTTGAAGCCGCCGATGCCGGAAGACGCGTAACGCAGATGTCCCGGCTTGGCCTTGGCCAGCGCGATCAGTTCCTTGACCGAGTTCGCCGGCACGCTGGGCGTGGTCGCCAGCAGGTTCGGTCCGGTGCCTATGAGGGCCACGGGCACCAGTGATTTGAGCGGGTCATAAGGCAGTTTGTGGATCGCCGGATTCATCGAATAGCTGGTGGAAACGATCAGCAGGGTGTAACCGTCAGGCGCGGCTCTGGCGGCGAGTTCGGTACCGATAATGCCGTCGGCGCCACCGCGGTTATCGACCACGGTCTGCTGACCCAGCCGCTCCGTCAGTTTCTGAGCCATGAAACGGCCCAGGATGTCATTGCTGCCGCCCGGCGGGAACGGCACGATCATGCGTATCGGCCGGTGCGGGAAATCTCTTGCCGCGTCAGCGGCATGTGCCGGGACTCCGGCCGCACTCGTCAGCGCGGCGATGACGGCCGTAGCCGCCGGCAGTGTCAAGAGCTTGCCTGAAAAGTGGGGCAGCGCGGATTTCATGTTTCCTCCAGAGGGTATCAGTCGCCGCAATACGCGCACCGCGAAGTGACGCTCGTCCACGTCGCGGGCGGTGCGGAGGAGTCGCGGCCTTGCCGCGACCCCCGCGGCGATTTACGCGTGAGGAGTGAGGCGACGCGTGCTTCGCCGGCGGAATGATAACGACGGTCATTCTTGAACGTCAGTATAAGCTGCGCACGGCGGCCGGCGCAATCGCGACGCGCCGATTGACGGTGCGTTGCGGCGTGCAATAGACTAGCCCGCTCTTTCCAGTGCCACTGCACGCAGAGGAAAATGATGAATTCGGCAAGCGCCAACCCGGTTTACACCGGATGCGAACACTGGGCCACGAAAAACGGCGTCAGGCTTTTTTTGTACGAGAAGCGCGCAGGCAAACCGGACAAGACGCTCGGCACGGTGCTGTTCGTGCACGGCTCGTCGATGGCGTCGCAGCCGACTTTCGACCTGCAGGTGCCCGGCCGGCCGTATTCATCGGCGATGGATTTCTTCGCCGAGCGCGGTTTCGATACCTGGTGCGTCGACCTGGAAGGCTACGGCCGCTCCGACAAGCAGCGCGACATCAGCTGCGACATCGCCAACGGCGCCGACGATATTGCCGCGGCGACGGATTACATCACGAAAACGCGCGGCGTGAAACGGTTTCTGGTCTACGGCATTTCGTCGGGCGCGTTGCGCGCGGCGATGTTCGCGCAGCGCCATCCCGGGCGCATTGCGCGGCTTGCGCTCGATGCGTTTGTGTGGACTGGCGAGGGCAGCCCGACGCTCGAGGAGCGTCGCAAGAAGCTGCCGCAGTTTCTCAAACTGAAGCGGCGCCCGATCGACAAGGCGTTCATACGCAGCATTTTCGAGCGCGACCACCCGGGGTGCGCCGAAGAAAAAGTGATCGATGTGTTTGCCGACGCAGTAATCGCGCTCGACGACTCGGTGCCGACCGGCACTTACGTCGACATGTGCTCGACGCTGCCGGTGGTCGACCCTGAGAAAATCACGGTGCCGACCCTCATCATGCGGGGGCAATTCGACGGGATCGCGGGATTCGACGATCTGGTTGAATTTTTCAAGCGGCTGCCGAATCCCGACAAGCAGTTTGCGGTGATGGCCGGCATTTCGCACGCGAGCTTCCAGCAGATCAACTACCTGTCGGTGTATCACATCCTGCATGC
>ERZ1292640.4232-Hain-H43-02um-R1-4232-length-10984-cov-5_pt1 | contig 10984 bp, 12 predicted proteins | sample MGYA00564404_ERZ1292640 | MGnify/ENA primary metagenome ERZ1292640 (study PRJEB36523, sample SAMEA6512636) | groundwater metagenome | collected 2019-01-08 | study: AquaDiva: Metagenomics assemblies of 32 groundwater samples | reverse complement strand
CGAGTTCATGGTCCTGAAGGTCTCTTGGAATATACCTTCGCACGTACAGTTGTGCGTACTCGCTTCAATTTGCCGCTGAAACTTTTAAGTTTTAAGCGCCGCCCACACGAAGATGCACTAGTAATAAAATTAACCAAACTACTCAAAGGACGCTTTAGCTGAATAGCAACCAGAATTAATATCTTGGGGCGTTGCGTGTACGTTCAGTATTCGGCCTACGTTGATCTTTTTTAGACCAACATGCACTGTGCCAATGTCGGCGACTCTCCTGATCATCTTCTAGCCAGGCAACAATGTGTGGCGTCGCAAGGGGAATCATCTGATCACAGCCTGGACAGCGATAAGGTTTATTTGATCCAGAACCAGTTAATTTGCGAACTGTATACAGACCTTCTTGGTGCTCTTCAAAGCTTTGATTCGATGTAACGCCATCACGATTATCTGACTTTGGCCGCCTATTTTTGGGATAGTTTCTGCGCGGACTCATGCCGATATTTTCTCACAGTAATGGCATAGTAGTATCGCCCCATGAATGCAATTGAAGTAACAGGCCTCCGAAAGAGTTATGGGCCTATTCATGCAGTCAGAGGGATCGACTTATCAATTTCATCGGGCGAGATCTTTGCTTTACTAGGACCAAATGGCGCAGGCAAGACAACTACGGTCGAAATACTGGAAGGTTTTCGAAGCCGTGATGGCGGTCAAGTCAGTGTCCTAGGTTTTGATCCCCTCAAGGAAGGGCGCGCTGCCCGTGAGTGGCGTAATCGGATCGGAATTGTTTTGCAGTCAACGTCGGATTCAGGTGATTTAACGGTTGTTGAAACTATCGATCACTTCAGTGGTTATTACTCAAATCCTCGAAGAGTTGATGAGGTGATACATGCTGTTGGCTTGGATGAAAAGGCTGGTTCGCTCATCCGAAAACTTTCGGGAGGTCAACGCAGGCGTCTAGATGTCGCGCTTGGCATAGTTGGCAATCCAGAGCTTCTTTTTCTGGATGAGCCTACGACCGGCTTTGACCCAGAGGCAAGGCGAGCATTTTGGACGCTAATTGAAAACTTGCGAGGAAATGGCACAACAATTCTTCTTACAACCCATTACTTGGATGAGGCAGAAGCGCTCGCAGATCGCGTTGCAGTCATAAATAATGGTCAAATTATAGAGATATCTACACCGACTGAGCTCGGTGGACGTAGTACTTCTCAAGCCCTTGTTACATGGCGCGAGGCGGGTCAGATTAAGACCGAAGCAACGGATAGTCCCACAGCTCTAGTTAACAAACTGACTTCAATTTTTAACGGTGAAATTCCGGAACTCACTGTAACTCGCCCATCTTTGGAAGATATTTACCTTCGAATGATTGGTAAAACACATGAGTAAGATTCCTAGCGCTATTTCGCTCGGCATTCGACGCGGGGGTTTAGAGATTCGACAGTTTTCAAGGCAACGAGAGTCTGTTGTTTTTACACTTTTCTTTCCCGTAATTTTGCTGGCGATTTTTGGATCAGTCTTTAAAGACACCATCGCACCAGGAGTAACTTTTTCCCAGTACTTTGCTGCGGGAATGATTGCATCAGGTTTAGTTAATACCGGCTTTCAGGCACTTGCAATCACAATTCCATTAGAGCGCGACTTCGGAGCGCTTAAGCGGTTGCGCGGAACACCAATGCCGGCATCTAGCTATTTCATTGGAAAGGCCATTCTCGTCACAGTAAGCATGGTCATACAGATTTTCATGCTCCTTGGATTCGGCTTACTCTTCTTTGGTCTTGAAATGCCAACCGGCGCTGATAAATGGATTACTTTCGCCTGGTTGGTTTTACTGGGAAGTGCATGTTCGACCGCGCTCGGAATCGCATTTTCAATTATTCCAAAGAGTGGTCGAGGAGCATCGGCAGTTGTTTCGCCCATCGTAATTATTTTGCAGTTCTTTAGCGGCGTATTTTTCATTTTTACACAACTCCCTCCATGGATGCAACAAATCGCTGCAATTTTTCCACTTAAGTGGCTCACTCAAGGCATGCGATCAGTCTTTTTACCAGATTCCTTTGCAGTTCAAGAGATCGCAAAATCCTGGGAAAATGAGCGAACTTTTGCGGTATTACTAGTCTGGCTCATCATCGGAGTATTCTTTTCAGTACGTAAATTTAAGTGGGATCGTGATTAAGCGCGTATTAATACTCGTTATTGCGGCAACATTGATAACGCCAGTAGCGACAAGCGCTACTAATTCACCTACTCCAACCTCGAAGGCCACAGTAACCCAGAAAGCCACGCCAACTAAAAAGCCGACCGTAAAAAAGACTCCAGTAGTAAAAAAGAGAGTTGCTACAAAAAAGAGCAAAAAACGCCTCCCTCCATCACCGTCGCCAAAGTGGCCACCCGTTGCTTTCAAATCTAGCGGTGAAGTTTTTGCCAGAATTCCGAGCGCAAAAGAGTTAATAGGAACGGCATCGAGCGATAAAAAATTAGCTAGGGCGCTGGCTCAAAGAGTAGATGGAGTACCAGTTTGTGAGAAATTCTCATGTGGTGCTATTCAAATCGCATCCCTCAATGGCTGCACTTGGTGGGAGGTTAATGCCAAATTAACGGGTGAGACTTCGGCCGAAGATAAAACTAGGATTACTTTTGGAACTATACGTTCGCTAGTGAGGGCCACTGCGCCTAAAGAAATTGTTACTATTCTGCTTGTTAGCGAGGAACCGCTGGAGTTGCGTCACCGAGTATCAGGGATATCTGCAAACTGTCACCATGATGCTCCAAGTGAGAAAATTCCAAGTTCAACATATACAGCGGTAATAATTAGCGATTAGCTCCAGGGACCCACAGTTGATCACCGATATCTTTATTTACATGTCGTGCTAAAACAAAGAGCAGATCTGAGCAACGATTTAAATACTTTGCAGTTATTGGACTAACTCCTCCGCCAAATCCATGAATTGCAGCCCATGTACAACGTTCTGCACGGCGCACAACGGTGCGCGCAACATGAAGATGTGCAGCCGCTGGTGTGCCCGAAGGCAGAACAAATGAGCGCAATGGCTCTAATTCGCTGTTGTATTTATCGATTGCCTCTTCTAAAAATGTAACCTGGGATTCCAGAACACGAAGTGGCTCAAAGGCTGGTGCGTCAACCACAGGAGTGCATAAATCGGCGCCAACATCAAAGAGATCATTTTGAATTCGCACTAACAATGCGCGAACATCTTCACTTAAATTTCCTGCCGCAAGCACTACCCCGATCGAAGAGTTAGCTTCATCCACGGTGGCGTAGGCTTCAAGTCGCGGATCATTTTTTGAGGTTCGGCTCATGTCACCTAATGAAGTAGTTCCATCATCGCCGGTCTTGGTGTAAATACGCGTCAAATTAACCATGCCTATAGCCTATAAGTAGACTGCGGACATGGCATCTCTCGATCGTTTCCGCGTCACGGGAGGAGTAAGTCTGCGTGGAGAAGTTACTGTCACTGGAGCAAAGAACTCCGTTCTAAAACTAATGGCGGCATCGATTTTAGCCGCCGGTACGACCACAATCGAGAATGTGCCAGAGATTGCCGATGTCGACATCATGTCAGATCTCTTGACGCGCCTGGGCTGCACGGTAATCCATGAAAGAGATACCGTGACGATCGATGTTCCTGAAAAACTAGGATACCGAGCAGATTATGATCTCGTGCGAAAAATGCGTGCCTCTATAAATGTTTTAGGTCCGCTTGTCGCTCGAATTGGTAAAGCTGAGGTAGCACTACCTGGTGGGGATGCAATTGGATCGCGAGGCTTGGATTTTCACATCAAGGGTTTAGAAGCCTTGGGTGCGAGTGCGCATATTGAACACGGATATGTAATCGCCGAGGCAACACTTGGTTTAACCGGAGCGTATATAGAACTTGATTTTCCAAGTGTTGGCGCGACAGAGAATATTATGACGGCAGCTGTATTAGCTAAAGGTGTAACAACAATCGAAAACTCTGCACGAGAACCAGATTTAATCGATCTCGGCGAATTCTTAATATCTATGGGTGCAAAGATTCAAGGCCTCGGAACTCCACTAATCACAATTACTGGAGTGGAAAAACTCAACCCTACAACTCATGTAACAATTCCTGATCGCATCATTACTGGGACTTGGGCATTCGCCGCGGCAATGACGCGAGGTGACATTACAATACATGGAGCGCGTGCTAGCGATTTAGAGTTGCCCCTTGAAAAACTCGTAAGCGCTGGTGCAATCGTCACATCGACTTCCGATGGTATACGCGTACGAATGGATTCAAGGCCACACGCTATCGATGTGGTAACTCTTCCCTATCCAGGCTTTCCTACAGATTTGCTGCCCATGGTTATTGCCCTGAACTCGATTGCCGATGGACACTCTTTAGTGACAGAAAATGTATTTGAATCACGCTTTATGTTCGTCAACGAACTCATACGACTTGGAGCGCAAATATCGGTCGATGGCCACCATGCATCGATTAATGGAGTTCCGGAGCTATCCGGGGCACCAGTTGAGGCCACCGATATCCGTGCCGGTGCAGGTTTAGTTCTAGCAGCTCTCGTAAGTGAGGGTGAAACAACTATAGATGCCGCCTTCCATGTAGATCGTGGCTATCCTAACTTTACTGAGCAACTTGTCACCCTAGGAGCGAAAGTGAGCCGTGAATAATGCCTCCAATCCCAGATCGCAACTTAGCCCTCGAACTAATTCGCGTAACAGAAACCGCGGCGATTGCCGCAGCGCCGTGGGTAGGTCGTGGTGAGAAAAATTTAGCTGATAAAGCCGCAGTCGAAGCTATGCGCGAAATGATTAATACTGTTGATATGGCAGGTGTAGTAGTCATTGGTGAAGGTGAAAAAGATCACGCTCCAATGCTCCATAATGGAGAGAGCGTCGGAAATCAGCAAGGACCATCATGTGATGTTGCAGTCGATCCGATAGATGGGACCTCATTAACTGCAAATGGAATGAATGGGGCAATTTCAGTGATTGCCTTATCACCTCGCGGAACCATGTTTGACCCTAAGACTTCTTTTTATATGAACAAGATTGTTACTGGGCCGCAGGCCGCTCATGCCATTGACATACAGGCAACGACTGCCGAGAACATACATGCAGTTGCACAGGCAAAAAATTTGGCGATAAGTGATGTTACGGTTGTGGTACTAAATCGTCCACGACATGAGCGATTAATTGCAGAAATCCGTGCTGCAGGTGCGCGCATCCGCTTAATTCAAGATGGTGATGTTGCAGCCGCAATTGAAACTGCACGTCCCAACACTGGCATTGATTTATTGATGGGCATTGGTGGCACTCCAGAAGGTGTAATAGCTGCCGCTGCAATGATTTGTTTAGGTGGGGCAATTCAAAGTCAGTTATTTGAAGATGGTAAGTCAATTGGTTCAATTTTGTACACCAAGGATCTCGTGAACTCCGAAGATGTTTTCTTAGCGGCAACTGGAATTACCGATGGTGAGTTAATAAAGGGAATTCGCTATACAAGTTTTGGCGCTGTAAGTCAGTCAATCGTAATGCGTGGTCAGTCAAAGACGGTTCGCCTAATTGAAACTGAACATCACTTAAAGTAAGTTACTTGCTCACAGTTTCAGTAAGAATCGAAACCCTATTATTTGATACTGATAAGAAGCCACCACTAACAGTAAATTCAGTGGTGCTTCCATCAATACCTTTTATGCTCACTGCTCCATCGACAAGTACTCCAAAGAGCGGCGCGTGATCGCTCAAAATTCCGAGCTCCCCCTCAACGGTTCGGGCAGAGACAAATGAAGCCTTCCCCGACCAGACGCGCTCTGTTGGAGATACGAGCTCGACGTTTAGTGTCATGTTTCTATTACTTTCCAACGCTTGCTGATAGTTCAGCGGCACGACGTTCTACGTCATCTAGACCACCGCACATGAAGAAGGCCTGCTCTGGAACATGGTCATACTTTCCATCGGCGAGGGCCTCAAAAGCCGCGATAGTGTCGACTAGTGGAACGAAGGAGCCTTCAATGCCAGTAAAGACTTTGGCAACGAAAGTATTCTGAGACAAGAAGCGTTGAATACGACGTGCACGGCCAACGAGAACTCGGTCATCTTCAGATAGCTCATCGATTCCAAGAATCGCAATGATGTCTTGTAGATCCTTATAACGCTGCAAGATCTGCTTAATTCGGTTAGCGACACGGAAGTGGTGCTCACCGATGTAGCGTGGATCCAAGATGCGTGAAGTTGAGTCGAGTGGATCCACAGCTGGGTAGATACCAAGCTCAGAAATCGGACGGGACAAAACTGTTGTGGCATCTAAGTGCGCAAATGTTGTATGTGGAGCTGGGTCAGTAATGTCATCGGCAGGAACATAGATCGCCTGCATAGATGTAATTGAGTGACCACGCGTTGATGTGATGCGCTCCTGTAGCTGACCCATTTCATCGGCCAAAGTTGGCTGATATCCCACGGCAGATGGCATACGGCCAAGAAGCGTTGATACTTCAGAGCCAGCTTGAGTGAAGCGGAAAATATTGTCGATGAACAAAAGTACATCCTGCTTTTGCACATCACGGAAGTACTCGGCCATTGTGAGCGCTGAGAGTGCAACGCGAAGACGTGTGCCAGGTGGTTCATCCATCTGACCAAAGACTAAGGCGGTTTTATTGATAACACCTGTCTCGGTCATTTCCAAAAATAGGTCGTTACCTTCACGAGTACGCTCACCAACACCGGCGAACACAGATACTCCACCAAAGTTTTCAGCAACACGGTAAATCATCTCTTGAATCAAAACAGTTTTACCAACACCAGCACCACCGAAGAGACCAATCTTTCCACCCTTTACATATGGTGTTAAAAGATCGATAACTTTAATTCCAGTTTCAAACATCTCAGTCTTAGACTCTAGCTGATCAAATGCTGGAGCATTGCGGTGAATTGGCCAGCGCTCTTTGATATCCAGGGAAGATGTTGGAACATCCATGGATTCACCAAGAGTGTTGAATACGTGACCCTTTGTTACGTCACCAACTGGTACTGAGATAGCAGAGCCCGTGTCAGATACCTCTGTACCACGGACCATTCCATCGGTTGGTTGCATAGAAATTGCGCGCACGAGGTTGTCACCAATGTGCTGGGCGACCTCCATCGTCAAGGTACGTGTAGTACCTGACATGGTTACGTCTACGTGTAACGCGTTGAAGATCGATGGCATTGAATCGGCTGGAAATTCAATATCCACTACCGGTCCAATAACGCGAGCTACGCGACCTTTACCTGTTGATGCCGACATCATTCACTCCCTGCACTAGCTGAGGCCAACGCGTCTGCGCCGCCAACAATTTCACTGATCTCTTGGGTAATTTCAGCTTGACGGGCTGCATTCGCAAGTCGTGTGAGCGACTTGATTAAATCATCGGCATTGTCAGTCGCCGACTTCATTGCACGACGCCGCGCAGCATGCTCAGAGGCAGCCGATTGCAACATCGCGTTAAATACTCGAGCCTCAATATAACGAGGCAAGAGTGCATTAAGCACAACCTCGGAATTAGGTTCGAATTCATACATGGGTAGTAAACCAGTTGGAGCTGGCATTTCGCTTTCCACCACTTCAAGGGGAAGCATCCGCTTCGCCAATGCATTTTGCGTAAGCATTGATTTAAATTCAGTAAAGACTATGTGAATCTCATCGACACCTGCAGGATCGACCTGTGCATCGGCGATGAAAGCTTTAATGAGCGCGTCAGCAACTTGCTTAGCATCCTCATACGTTGGGTTATCTGAAAAACCAGTCCACTGGCCTGATATTTCGCGATTACGGAAACGATAGTAGTTAACTGCTTTGCGACCAACAAGATAGGACTTCGTCGCAAGGCCACGCTCTTTCAAAAGAGCGGCTAACTGTTCACCCTCTTTAATTGCATTATTTGAGTATGCCCCGGCCATTCCTCGATCTGCAGAGATAATCAAAATCGCAGCACGAATTGGATTCTCGCTAGCAGTGGTTAGAGGATGGTCAGTTGAAGAGAACGAAGCAACTGCAGATACCGCACGGGTCAACTCATTGGCATAAGGAGTCGAAGCACTGACTCGTTGCTGCGCTTTAACGATACGAGATGCCGAGATTAACTCCATGGCTTTCGTAATCTTTTTAGTCGCTTTAACGGATCGCATGCGTCTGCGATAAACGCGAAGTTGGGCACCCATGGGTTACTTCTTCACCGCCGGTGGAACATACTTTGTGATCTGCTCCGCACCTTCGCCATCGAGAGCTTCAGCTGGAGCGTCATTGACTATAGCCGCAGCAGAGCTTTTGAAGATCTTTTTGAAATCATCAACGGCGCTCTGCATCTTTGCAACGGTGTCATCTTCGAGCGTTTTCGTCTCTGCGATTACCGTGAATATATCTTTGCGTTCGCGACCAATGAACTCCAGGAGTTCGGCCTCAAAGCGACGGATATCTGCAACTGCTACAGAATCTAGAGCACCTGATGTACCGGCCCAGATTGAAACAATCTGATGTTCGAGAGAATATGGTGAGTACTGACCCTGCTTTAAGAGTTCAACCATGCGCGCTCCGCGTTCTAGTTGTGCCTTTGAGGCTGCATCTAGATCTGAACCAAATGCTGCGAAGGCTTCGAGCTCACGGAACTGTGCCAGGTCAAGGCGTAGACGACCAGCGATCTTCTTCATCGCCTTTGTCTGAGCAGAGCCACCCACGCGAGAAACAGAGATGCCCACGTTAATTGCTGGACGAACTCCTGCGTTAAATAGATCTGTTTCAAGGAAGCACTGTCCATCGGTAATTGAAATAACGTTTGTAGGAATAAAGGCAGAAACGTCATTTCCCTTAGTCTCAATAATTGGAAGACCAGTCATCGAACCGCCACCGAGTTCATCGGAGAGCTTTGCACAACGCTCTAATAAACGTGAGTGTAAATAGAAAACATCTCCAGGATATGCCTCGCGACCTGGTGGGCGGCGAAGAAGCAATGAGACTGAACGGTAAGCCTCGGCCTGCTTTGATAGATCATCAAAGACGATAAGTACATGTTCGCCGTTATACATCCAGTGCTGGCCAATTGAAGAGCCAGTGTATGGAGCTAAGTATTTAAAGCCAGCCGGGTCGGAGGCAGGAGATGCAACGATAGTTGTGTACTCCATCGCGCCGGCCTCTTCGAGTGCACCCTTAACTGCAGCGATCGTTGAACCTTTTTGCCCGATAGCAACATAAATACATTTAACTTGCTTCTTCTTATCTCCAGATTTCCAGTTTTCCTTCTGGTTAATAATTGTGTCTACCGCAACGGCAGTCTTACCGGTCTGGCGATCGCCAATAATTAACTGGCGCTGTCCGCGACCTATAGCTGTCATCGCGTCAATTGCTTTGATTCCAGTTGCGAGTGGCTCTTTTACAGGTTGGCGCTGAACTACAGAGGGAGCCTGAAGTTCAAGTGCTCGACGTGCATCGGCTTTGATCTCACCCTTGCCATCGATTGGACGACCTAGTGGATCTACAACGCGACCTAAGAAGGCATCGCCTACTGGTACTGAGAGAATTTCACCTGTGCGGCGAACTGATGTTCCCTCTTCGATTCCTTCGTAACCACCCAAGATAACTACGCCGATTTCACGTACGTCGAGGTTGAGTGCCAGGCCAAGTGTGCCATTTTCAAACTGCAACAACTCATTTGCCATCGTTGATGGCAGCCCTTCAACGCGGGCGATTCCATCGCCTGCTTGGCTAACGGTTCCGACTTCGTCGCGAGCTGCAACGCCTGGATCGTAAGACTTAACAAAGTTCGCTAAGGCTCCCTGGATTTCGGCCGGGTTGATCGTGAGGTCTGCCATGTATTTCTCCCTTTATTTGCTTCCGACTACGGCGCGTGCGGCCCCAGCCAAACGATTTGAAACTGTTCCATCTACTAACTCATCTGCAAACTTGACTGAAACTCCGCCGATTACTGTCGGTTCGATCTCAATATTGATACGTACTGGCTGACCTACTTGGTTATTAAGTGCAGTAGATAAGCGTTCTAGTTGGATCCCACTCAGTGGCGCGGCTACGCGGACCAGCGCAATCACGCGATTACGTCGTGCGGCAAGGGCATGGGCATAGTCATCAAAGGCTGATTCAATGCTTCGTCCACGCCAAGTATTTGCTAACTGCGAAACAAGTTTCACGGTCGAACCAGATGCACCCTTAAGAATCTCGCTAACGAGTGTTGCTTTAGCAAGCTTTGCATCCGATGTCAGTGCCTTGCGAAGTTCGGCTGAGCCGGCAATCGTACGTGAGGCGGTAAAGATTTCATCTTCTACGCGATCGAGTTCGCCTGCAATGTTGGCAGCCGATGCTTCTGCCTCAATTGCTAACTGCTCAATCACTAATACAAGATCCTTTGGAGCAGACCAACGCATAGCCGATATTTCAATTGCAATTCCAAGTGTCAGAGCGCCGATTTTTGAACCGAATAACTCTGAAAGAAATACCGACTTAGATTTATCATCACGAGAAGAGTCAGTTAATGCACGACGCACTGCGATATTTGTATCAAGTACATCTGCGACAAAGAAAAGTTCAGCGCTCAATGTAGATGCCTTTGATGCATCTACTCCTTTTACGGCAGCATCTAACGCTGCGCGCGCAGTCACGAGTGACTGACGGCTGCTGCCTCCGAGGTGAGCTCTCATCTTTTACTGCTTCCTTTTCGCTGTTTTTAACTAGTTGTTAGTTTTCTCAAGATCTTCTAAAAAGCGATCGACAACACGTGATTGGCGTGCTGCATCATCGAGTGACTCGCCCACAATCTTTGAAGCAAGCTCGTCAGCTAGCGCACCAACTTCGGTACGAAGTGAAGTAATCGCTTGCTGACGTTCTGCCTCAATTGAGGCGTGTGCAGTTGCAGTAATTCGAGCGGCCTCTTCTTGTGCTTTGGTCCGAAGATCTTCAATAATGGCAGCTCCTTGAACGCGTGCATATTAGCGCAAAACTTGAGCCTC
>ERZ1292640.4231-Hain-H43-02um-R1-4231-length-10984-cov-7_pt1 | contig 10984 bp, 10 predicted proteins | sample MGYA00564404_ERZ1292640 | MGnify/ENA primary metagenome ERZ1292640 (study PRJEB36523, sample SAMEA6512636) | groundwater metagenome | collected 2019-01-08 | study: AquaDiva: Metagenomics assemblies of 32 groundwater samples | reverse complement strand
GGATTCTGCAGACACAGCCCCTCGAAGTACGTCGAGGTCAGGTCGTACAGGAAGATGCTGTCGTCAAGGTTGAACAGCGTCCGCTCCCGCTCGGCCAGGGCACTCTCGATCGCCGTGCGCCGCGGGTGCAGCCGGTCGAGGTTCTGGTACAACGACTCGTCGCTCAGCGCCTCGAAGTCCTCCCCCAGGATGTCGGCCAGCGCGGTGCGTCGGACCCAGTCAGGCATCGCGTGCTCTGACAACGGGAACACCAGCCGGTTGAGCGTCATGATCTCCGTGAGCACCCGCGTTCGTTCCGACAGACCCGCCCGGGCCACCACCGCGTTCATCCCGAGCTTCTTCCACATCTGGTGCCCCACGTGCACCGGTCCCGCCTCCCGATGTCCCTCCGTCGTCACCTGGTCGGTGTGCACCGCGACAAGATCGGGGTTCCCCGTGGTCTGCCGTGCCACCCGCCGCGCGGCCTTCGCCTTCGCGACGATCGTGTCCACCCGGGCGTCCCCGACAAGCTCCTGCTGGCCCCCCAGAGCGGCTTCGACCTTGTGCGCGAGCGCCAACCACTCCTCAGCGGGGGCGGGCGCGAGGCTGCCGAGCGAGCACACGACGCGGTGGCGCGGACCCTTTCGGGTTACCACAGACTCGACCAGGACGTGATTGACGTAGGTCTTGTCGCCGACCCGCTTCTTTGTGTGCTTGATGAACATCGTGCCTACATACACGCATCACAGCAGAACTGTCAAGGGAAATAGCGCGATATCTGGCCATATATTCGTGACTATTTAGGGCTTTCGGCGACGCGCACCGCGAAATCATTGGGGTTTTCTCCCGTGGAGGCCTCAAACGCGCCAACTCATATTGGAAGTTGGGCTAGCGTTCCGAAGCGGCTAAATCAGCAATCGCCAATCAGCAATCAGCAATCAGCATTCGGAACGATGGTCTCGCTTCGCGTCCGCAGTTTCGCCGCCGCCACGCCCGCATCTACGATCCTCAGGCTGGAGCTCGGCCGGGCGCCGTTCGCGTTCCGGGCCGGTCACACCGTGCTGCTCGGCCTGCACGGCCAGCCGAGGCGCAAGCCGTACTCCATCGCCATTGCGCCAGAAGAAGCGCGGGCGCGCGGGTATCTCGAATTCCTCGTCAAGACCGACGCCGAGGGACACCCCGGCCCGCACCTTGCGGGCGTGCGGCGAGGCGCGCGCGTCGACGTCGCGGGGCCGCTCGGATCGTTCATCGTTCCGGCGGCGGCGGTTGGGCGGCCCGTCCTGTTCATTGCGGGCGGCGCGGGTATCGCGCCGCTGCGGTCGATGCTGCAGAGCGCGCTTCGGAGCCGGATCGCGCGCCGCGTGACCGTGTTCTACAGCGCGCGCTCGCCGCGACACTTCGTGTACCTGACCGAGCTCCGGCGGCTGGCCCGGCAGAAGAAGATCGCCCTGACGCTGACCGTGACGCGGGAGGCGTCGCCGGGTTGGCGCGGCGACCGCGGCCGAATCACGCGGCGGCAGCTGGCGCCGCTCGTGACCGATCCCGCGACGGTGTGCTTCGTGTGCGGACCGCCGGCGCTGGTCGCCGAGGTCGTGAGGCTGCTGCGGCGGCTGGGCGTCGCGGCGCGACGGATCAGAACTGAGAAACGGAAAACCTGACGGCCAGGGACGTCACATGCCCATGGCGTGGAACCCGGCGTCGACGAACAGCACGTCCCCGCTGACGCCGCGGCCGGCCTCGCTCAGAAGGAACACGGCGGCGTCGGCGACCTCGCTGGTGTCGATGGTGCGGCGCAACGGCGCGCGGTCGCGGTAGATCTGCAGGATGTTGGTGAAACCCGAGATGCCCGATGCGGCGAGCGTCCGGATCGGCCCCGCCGAGATGGCGTTCACGCGGATCCCGTTCGGGCCGAGGTCGGCGGCGAGATAGCGCACGCAGGCCTCGAGCGCCGCCTTCGCCACACCCATCACGTTGTAGTTCGGAAAGACCCGTTCAGAGCCCAGATACGTCAGGGTCAGCATGCTGCCCCCGCCGCGCGGCGTCATCAGCTCGGCCGCGCCGCGCGCGAGCGCGACGAGCGAGTACGCGCTCACATCGAGCGCCGCGCGAAACCCCTCCCGCGACGTATCGACGAAGCGGCGATCGAGCTCCTCCCGCGGCGCGAAGGCGACCCCGTGCACGAGAAAATCCAGTCCGCCGAACTCGCGGCGGATCTCCTCGTAGAGCGCCGCGACCTGATCGTCGCTCGTGACGTCACACGGCAGGATAAGCGGGTTCTCCAGTTCGGCCGCCAGCTCGCGGACGTTCTCCTCCAGGCGCTCGCCCTGGTAGGTCAGCGCGAGCCGCGCGCCCGCGGCCGCGGCCGCCTGCGCGATGGCCCACGAAATGGACCGCTTGTTGGCCACCCCGACGATCAGTCCAAGCTTGCCGGTCAGGTCAGACATGGATGAAGACGAACGAAGGAACGAGTCGCGCGTCATCCCGCATCATCGCCTCGGCGGCAGGAACCGCTTCGGGAACTTGGCCACCACCGTGTACAGGGGATCGACGACGTTCGCGATGCGCGAGTGACCAGCCTGCGACACGACCTGGTATGCATCGATCCGGTCGAAGCCGTAGTCGGCCGCGAGCCACTCGATGAGCTCGACCTGCGCGATCCGGAACGCGTCGACGAGCGGCCGCGCGCTGCCCGCAACCATCAGGTCGTCGGCATCCTCGAACCGCGGCCAGCCGATCTTCTGTCCCTTGATCAGATCGAACTGGAACGTCACGTCCATCGTCGTCTCGAGACCCGAACCGACGATCTCGCCGTCGCCCTGCAGCGCGTGCCCGTCGCCGAAGTAGAACAGCGCGCCGTCGTGGAAGATCGGGAGGTAGACCGTGACGCCCTCGCGCACGTCGGCGGCGTCCATGTTGCCGCCGAAGTTGCCGGGCCACAGCCCGCCGAACGCCTCGGCGCCGGAGGGCGCGACGGCGACGCGGCCGAGCATGGGCCTCAGGGGCAACTCGATCCTCTTTGACGCCGACGCGGGCAGGTCGAGGATGCCGACGCTTCGCGCGAGATCCAGCGTCCAGACGAAGCGGCGGGCCGGCAGCGGGTCGTTGAGCATCCGCGTGCGCCCGTCGGAGGCGACGGCGCTGATGCCGTTCGGGTTGATCTGTGACACCGCCGTCCCCCGGTTCGGGCGCAGCTTCAGAATGCGCACGACCAGCGTGTCGTTCGGCGTCGCGCCCTCGATGTGAAACGGCCCGACTTCGCCGGGCCATTTCCCGCCGGCGCGCTCGTAGTAGTCGCCCGGTTCCGAGAACGTCCGCGTCTCGACCGTGTCGCCGGGCTTGACGCGAAGGACGGGCTCGCGGACGGCGAACGTGGGCACGCCGGCCCGCGGTTCGAACTTGATCGTGTCAGCGCCTGCGCTGCCGCAGAACACCATCGCCGCCAACGCCGCCGCCCAGACACGCATGGCCAACCTCTTTCCTGAAGCCTGACGAACTCGTGAAGAGACGCGCACGGAAGGGAGTAACGAAGCTTCGCCTCAAACCGACAAGTGGCTAGTGCGACCGCTTCTTGCCGCCCGGCGCCGGAAGGCCGGGCCGCTGCCCACGCGAGTGCCCCTGGGACCGATCGTATCGCGAGGCGCCTTGTGGTGATCCGTGCGACCGACCGGGACCCTGCCCGGGGCCGTGACCGGGACGGCTGCCATGGCGCAGGTGTTTTGGCGGCCGCGGTCCATTGTTGGACGGCTGTCCGCCGCGCGTGTTGCCGCGCGAATCGCCGTCGATCAGCCGGCCGCCACGCACGCCCGACTGCCGCATCGTGAACTCGGGCGCTTGCCGGGTCGTCTGCTGGCCTTCCGGACGCGGAAGCGTCGCGCGAATGAGCGGCCGGCGGACCGGGCCATCCTCCGGCGCCTCGGCCATCGGCGCAGGTCCGTTCACCGCCGCCGGCAGCTCGTTCGCCGCCACGGGCCGATCGGGGCCCCGGTCCGCGTCTGCCGCCGGATCGGCCTCCGTCGACGGCGCCGCCGCGAGCGGTCCCTGAACGGCGGACTCCTCGGGCTCGTCGCTGCGCCCGACCGGCACGGCGGCGTAGAGCGCGCCTGGCGCGTCCAGCTTCTTGCGGCGCGGGACGCGCGCGCCTTTGTAGGGATGCTCGGCGTCGCAGGCCGTGCAACGGGTCAGGCGGATCGCGTCCTCGATCATCGCCACCACCGCGTGGTTCGTCACCCGACGTTCACGCGGGCAGTAGTCGTCCACGATGTCACCGAGCCGGACCCGGCGTTGCTCCATTGACAATTCCCCCGAGAAGATTTCCGAAGGCTGGGTTTGGAAGAGAAGCGCAGATCACTAGCCGTGCTTGCACGGCAAGAAAGTGTACGAATCGGTCGAATTTCGGACGGGCACCCAAGGCTCTGTCAAACCGGGCGGGAGCTTGGGTCGCCCCGGTTCGCCGTGCAAGCCCGGCTTAGGCGCGGCCGCAGAGCGGCCGCGTAGTAACGAAGGTTCGCCCGGTGGTCCTGGTCCCCTCGCCGCTTGTCGGTTTGAGGCGAAGCTTCGTTACAGTGTAGCAGAGCCCCTCGCGGCGAGGCAAACACCGCTACCGCCGGCTCCGCCGAATCCACTCGACCGCCCTGCTCATCGCGAGATCGCGACCCGCGAGCAGGTCGTCGCGCGAAAGCGGCGCCATCTCGTCCGGCACCACGCCGCGGCCCTCGAGCCGCGTCCCGCGGGACGTCTGGAAGTCACCATAGGCGTGCAGCAGCACGTCTCCGTTCGGCAGCCGATCGAACAGCGCGGGCAGCGCCTGCCCCATCGACGGTTGTCCGAACACGCGCGCGCGCCCGATCGCCTGCATGCCGCCGGCGAAGCACTCCGACGCGCTCCCGGTCATCGAGTCGACGAGGATCGCGACCGGGCCCGCGTAGGGCTTCACGCGCTCGCCCGCGGCATTCACGCGCCGCGGGTTCGCCACAAACCGCAGCTCACGCTCCCGTGTCTTCATCGTGCCCAGGACGATCGGCTCGTCAAGAAAATAGCCGGAGATGCCCATGAGCATCGCCGCGAGGCCGCCGGGGTTGCCACGCAGATCGAGGATGATGCCGTCGGCGCCACGCCAGGCGTCCACGGCTGCGCCGACCAGCGCGTCGACAGGCGTCATCCAGACGTTGAACCCGATCACGCCGACCTTCAGGCCGTCAGGCGCCTGCGCGGCCCGGGTCGTGACGCGCACGAAGAACGTCGGCAGGTTGCCGACCGTGACGGGATCGCCCGGCTCCGGTTGGCGAACGATCGCGCGAACCAGGGTCCGGCCGGTCCCGTCCGCGAACTCGACGCGCGCGGTCGATCCCGACCGGCCCCGTACGCGGGTGGTGACGGTGCGCCAGGCTTCGACGTGGCGGAGACGTGTGGCGAGCGAGGCCGGGAGGCGCGCGAGCAACGGGGCGACCGCCTCGCCGTCGATGGATTGGACGAACCAGCCCGTCCGGACGCCCGCCGCGGACGCCGGCCCGTCCGGCCTGACGCTCGTGACGACGACCCGGCCGTCGAGCAGGCGCACGTCGAGGCCCGGGTCGCCGCTGAGATCGCCCGAGCGAGGCCCGCCGCGCCCGGCGCCTTCGACCGACTCGGACGGCAGCAGCGCGAAATGCGACTGGCCCAGCCGATCGAGCATCTGTTGAATCACCGCGCGCAGTTCCCGGGTCGATCCGGCCACCGCGGCCCGCGGCCGTAACTCGTCGCGCACGCGGTTCCAGTCAACGCCGTTGAAGGCGGGATCGAAGTGCGTGTCGCGGATGATCTGCCAGGCCGCGTCGAACGACGCCAGACCAGCCGGGACTGTCGCAGCCGGCGCCGGCTGGGCGAGCGCGGCCGCCGGCGAACCCGCGAGGAGGAGGCAGACGGCGAGCGCCCGCACCAGCATCACTTCACGAGCGCCTTGATCTGGGGCGGGAGGGCGAAGACGCCCTCGTCCAGGGTGTCGTACTCGACGCGCGTGATGACGATGACCTGCTCGACACCCATCACCTTCTGCCGCATCCGCGCGGCGGCGAGGACGCCGCCGAAGTCCTTGTAGTCCGAGTACGAGGAGGTGGCCTCCATCGGGCCCATCGGGGACTGCCGCGAGATGATGCTGCCGATCAGCAGACCGGTGTCGACGGAGAAGAACTCGATGTCGTCCTCACCGGACGCCCGCACGAGCCTGAGCTTGTAGGCGGGCGTGCCCTCGAACTCCGTGCGCGCGACGGTCTCCATCGTCTTGAACCGGGACTCGTCGTGGAGCTCGCTGTAGAAATCGGCGTCCATCCTGGCGTGGTCGCGCGCCTGACCCTCGAGCAACATCGGGCCCGTCATCGGGTTGATGAGCCAGGCCACTTTTCCGTCGAAGCCGTTCCGGATGTCGCCCAGGCCTGCCAGGCTGATGCGGACGACCTGGCGATCGGGCGGCATCGCGAGCACCTCGAGATCGCCGGCGAGCCCTTGCGACGGTACTTCGAACCGGCCGATTGCGCGCCGCGATTTGTACTTGCGCACCGCGTCGCCGCCGCCGATGGCCGTGACGAAGCGACGGATCACGTCGCGCGCGGCGGGCAGATCGCTCGTCTGTCTGACCGCGTCCTGCGCGGCGCCGGCGAGCGCGCCGACCGCGAGCAGGATGAGGACGAGTCGCGCGACGCGCGAGGTGAGCTGCGGAGCCCTCATGCCGATCACTGTGACCGAAGCGCGTGGCAAATGCAACGCGTGCGCGGACGCCTCGGATCACACCAGCCCATGAGCATCCACGGGCAGATCTCGCTCGACATCGACGACACCGATCCCGAGGATGCGAGCGGGCCCGTCGCTGGCCTGACGCGGACCCATTGCATATTGCAGGATTGCATATTGCAGGATTTTGGGTTGCAGCATGGTCCCAATCCTACAATCTGCAATCCTGCAATCCTGAAATTCCTACCTTTTCTTGCCCTTGATGATGACGTCAATCTCATCCGGCCGCGGATTCACGAACTCCAGGCGGATGCGGCCGTTCGCTTCCTGGCGGACGATCGCCGGGATTGAGCTCACGGTCAGGTACCACCCTTCGGGCAGCACCACGTCGTTCGCCGGCCGGCCGAAGCCGCGATGCCAGACCAGCTCGCCGTCAACGAGACCGTAGCGTCCGGGGTCCGTGTAGGTTTCCTCGATCCGCAGCCGAACCGACTGTCCCTTCTTGACCGGATCGAACCGGATCACGACGACCTCCGTCGCGGGCGTCACCGCGCCGGCGTCGAGTTTCGCCCTGGTGATCTCGTCGCCGCGGAGGATCTCGGTCTGCAGCTTCTGGCCCGTGTCGAGGATCATCGCGGCCGGATCCGACACCGTGCTCCCGGCGCGCACCACGTTCAGGTACGTGTCCATGCCCTCGCGCGACTCGGTGTAGTCGTGATAGAGGGAGAAGGCGTGCGTCTCGGGCGGCTTCAGGAAGTAGACGATTTCGCGGTCCTGGATCGCGCGTTCGCTCGTCCGGAGGTTCGTGAGTTCGGATCGAGGTTCGGGCGTCTGCGCGGGCGCGGAGGCCGGCGGGGGCGCCGGCGTGGGACGGCTTGCCATCTGTTGGCGCGCGGCCCCGGCGCTCGACGGCGGCGGCGCCGCGAGCGTGCGCGCCTTCACGACGAGCGGCGCGGCGGCCGGCGTGTTGTTCAGGTGACTCACCATGATGCGCCCGTCGCGCTCCTCGATCACCTGCGACGGGAAGTTGCACGCGACCAGCTCGTAGCCCGGAGGCAGCACGACTGAATTGCGCTTGATGCCGAGCGATCGGTCGAAGACGATGAGATCGCCCTCGCGGTAGTAGCTCTTCGGATCCGTGTAGGTCTTGAGGATGCGGAGCCGGGCTTCGCCGCCTTCGGGCACCGGTCGCGCCAGATGGACCCTGATGTATTCCTCGTCCGGCTGCGCGCCGCGCTGCCCATCCTTGATCGCCTGATCGCCTTTGACGACCTCGAACCTGAGCGGCGCGCCTGTCATGCGATCGATCACCGACTCGTCGCTCGCCACGCTGCCGGACCGGATGGGATTGAAGTAGTACTTCGCGCCGGCGGTCGTGGCGGTGACGTCGTACATGATGCGGAAGCTTGCGGTCTCGGCCGCCAACAGCTCGTAGCGGGTGTACGAATCGGCGCTCGCCGACTGGGCGACGGCGAGACTCGGCAGGACAAGGACGGACACGACAACGAAGCTGGTCACGCGTCGCATCGAAGACCTCGGCTACTGGTTACCGGTTTCCGGTTTCTGCTTTCGACATTCTGCACTCGCCATTCGGAACGAACCGCAGTATAGCAGGCCGTGCGGCCCGCCGTTGCCCGGAGGCCGGCGAGGTGCGCTAAGATGGGCGCCGCTGGAGGGATGAGGTGACGGATCGCCAACTGCACGACCACCTGCGGGGCGCGGTGCGCGAGATCTGCGCGCGGTTCCCCGACACCTACTGGCGCGAGCTCGACGCCCGCCGGGCGTATCCATCCGAGCTCGTCACGGCGCTGACCGGCGCGGGCTACCTCGCCGCGCTGATCCCCGAGGAGTACGGCGGGGCGGGTCTGGGCGTGGCCGAGGCGTCGATCATCCTCGAGGAGATCAATCGCATGGGCGGCAACGCCGCCGCGTGCCACGCGCAGATGTACATCATGGGCACCTTGCTGCGACACGGCTCGCCCGAGCAGAAGCAGCACTACCTGCCGAGAATCGCGCGCGGCGAGCTGCGCCTTCAGGCCTTTGGCGTGACGGAGCCGACGACAGGCAGCGACACCACGCAGCTCAAGACGATCGCCGTCCGTCGCGGCGATCGCTACATCGTCAACGGCCAGAAGGTCTGGACCTCGCGCGCGGAGCACTCGGACCTGATGCTCGTCGTCGTCCGCACCACGCCGATCGACCAGGTGACGAAGCGAACCGACGGCCTCTCGATCCTGATCGTCGATCTCGGCGAGGTCGCCGGCAAGGGCCTCACGATTCGGCCCATCCGGACGATGATGAACCATTCGACGACGGAGGTCTTCTTCGACGATGTCGAGGTGCCGGTTCAGAATCTGGTGGGCGAGGAAGGCAAAGGGTTTCGGTATCTGATCGACGGTCTGAACGCCGAGCGCATTCTCATCGCGGCCGAATGCGTGGGCGACGGGCGCTGGTTCGTGGAGCGCGCGACGAAGTACGCCAGGGAGCGCGTCGTGTTCGGCCGTCCGATCGGACAGAACCAGGCCGTCCAGTTTCCGATCGCGCGGGCGCACGTCAACGTCGAGGCCGCCGACCTCATGCGCTGGCGCGCCGCAGACCTCTTCGATCGCGGCGAGGCGTGCGGCGCCGAGGCGAACATGGCGAAGCTCGTCGCGGCGGATGCGTCGTGGGAGGCCGCGAACGTCGCCGTCCAGACCTACGGCGGGTTCGGGTTTGCCGAGGACTACGACATCGAGCGCAAGTTTCGCGAAACGCGCCTCTACCAGGTGGCCCCGGTCTCGACGAATCTGATCCTGGCGTACATCGGGGAGCACGTGTTGGGAATGCCAAGATCGTACTGACGCCAGCCAAGGTGAGGATTTGTGAATTTGTGAATTTGTGAATCTGTGAGTTTGTGGATTTGTGGATTTGTGGATTACGTTCTCTTCTCACATCCTCAAATCCTCAGATTCTCAAATCCTCAGATTCTCAAATCCTGTCTATGTTGCCCTTGTCCGGCCTCACCGTCGTTTCCCTGGAGCAGGCCGTGGCGGCGCCGCTGGCCACGCGCCATCTCGCCGACTGGGGCGCCCGGGTGATCAAGATCGAACGGCCGGGTACGGGCGACTTCGCGCGTGGGTACGATGCGCGCGTCCTGGGGCTGTCGAGCTACTTCGTCTGGCTGAACAGGTCCAAGGAGTCGCTGACGCTCGACCTCAAGCAACCGGACGCCGCGAGGATTCTCGAGCGGCTGCTCGTGCAGAGCGACGTCTTCGTGCACAACCTGGCGCCCGGCGCGATCGACCGGCTCGGGTTCGCCCCAGCCGCGCTGCAAACGCGGCACACCCGGCTCGTCATCTGCGCGATTTCGGGTTACGGATCGACCGGGCCGTATCGCGATCGCAAGGCGTACGATCTGCTCGTGCAAAGCGAGGCTGGTCTGGTGTCGATCACGGGCACGCCCGAGACCCCGTCGAAAGCCGGCATCTCGGTGGCCGACATCGCCGCGGGCATGTACGCCTACTCGGCCATCCTGACGGCGCTGCTGCGCCGAGCGACGACGGGCGAGGGCTCGGCGATCGAGGTCTCGCTGCTGGATGCGCTCGGCGAGTGGATGGGTCACCCGTGCTACTCCACGATCTACGGCGGCTCGCCGCTCCCGCGCAGCGGCGCCGAGCACGCGTCCATCGCCCCGTACGGACCGTTCGGCAGCCGCGACGGCCCGCCCGTCTATCTGGGCATTCAGAACAACCCGGAGTGGGTCGGGTTCTGCGAGCGCGTCCTCGAACGACCCGAGCTCGCGCGCGACCCGCGCTTCGCGACCGGTGCCGCACGCGTCGAGCACCGCCAGGCGCTTCACGCCATCGTCGACGGCGTGTTCGGGCGCCTGACGGCCGCCGAGATCGTGGCGCGCCTCGACGCGGCCGGGATCGCCAACGCGCGCCTGAACACCGTCGAGGAGTTCGCGGCGCATCCGCAGCTCGCGGCGCGAGACCGGTGGCGCGAGATCGGCTCGCCCGCGGGGCCGTTGACTGCGCTCCTGCCGCCGCCGATCATCGACGGCCTGGAGCCAGCGATGGGCGCGGTCCCCGCGCTCGGCCAGCACACCGACGCCATCCTCGGTGAACTCGGGTACGATGACTCGACGATCGCCGGCTGGCGCGAGGCGGGAGTCATTTGAGCGAAAGGTCCGCCTGAAGGCGGACCCCACGGCAGGGGCCGGCTTCAGGCGCGACGAGGCGCCGGCTTTAGCCGGCCCGTCGGGCCGTAGGGGCCGGCTTCAGGTCGAGTCAGACGTGGGGGCCGGCTGCAGCTCGAGTCAGAC
>ERZ1292640.3605-Hain-H43-02um-R1-3605-length-12010-cov-4_pt2 | contig 10984 bp, 6 predicted proteins | sample MGYA00564404_ERZ1292640 | MGnify/ENA primary metagenome ERZ1292640 (study PRJEB36523, sample SAMEA6512636) | groundwater metagenome | collected 2019-01-08 | study: AquaDiva: Metagenomics assemblies of 32 groundwater samples | reverse complement strand
TTCAGATTACCAACAGACCCTCCCAATGCAATGGCAGCTTGTTGCACTATAGTATCTAGGGTATCACTAAGGTTGTACAGGGAGCCGAGTCTAGATGTTGCGTTTGCAAAAGCCTGCAGCTGGCGCTCTTTTGCTCTTAACAAATCAGCCCTGTGAAGAGCAACGACGGCGTGATTCGCCAGTGTCTCAAGTACCTCCACATGCTCGTCAGTAAAAGTGTTTGGTTGCCCGGACTCCACATTGAGCACGCCAATCGCACCTCTAGAAGAAATGAGTGGGACAGCAAGCTCAGATCTGGTTCTTGGCTTCGGGAATATCTTAAGATATCGTCGCCTCCATTCATTCTGCGTTTTCAAATCGTGCACAAGTGCCGGCTTCTTGTTTCTGAAAACCCATCCACAGATTCCCTTATTGACTGGATGCGCAGATCCTATAACCTTCGCGCGCAATACTTCGGGCTCGACGGCTTTGATGATAAGCATGTTCTGAGAAGAATCCCAGATGTGCAGGGTGCCACGGTCTGCACCAAGGAGTTCAAATCCCTTACCAACAATTCCGCGGAGGATTGAGTCTTCATCTTCTCCTCTGTTTATGGCCCGAATTACCTTATCGAGAGCTTCAACATGTAATCGCGACATTACTGTAGGCAATTCAGCAATTCCAGAGGACCGAAGGTTCTGCGTCGCGATTCGGGAAGCAGCCCTCGCTGATTCGGTCACCATTGAGAACCGCTCTCGTATCCTCGCCGGCGGCAAGGCACATGTGGAACGTATAGCTCTTGACAATCTTTCCTGCAAGCCACGTTTTCCTTTCCTCCTGGAGGTCTCAGGTATTGATACCAAGGAGGCGTGGTCTCCCAAAGGAATCTTTCCACTGGACATAAAACCGATACAGGTCTTTCCTGCTATCAGGGGTGCCAGGTATTGAATCCATTCGAGACCATCAGATTTGAACTTAACGAGTTGAGCCTGACGAGTATTTCGCGCTCTGACTATCGCATCTCTCAGAGCACCTGTCCACTTTTTCCGCGTCGTCGAATCAAGGAAACCCGCTTGGAGCAGCATAAGCGATACATCATAAGGCAACCCATTCGGCGATGCCGGGATGTTGGCGCGTGTGAACATCCTGCCACGCTCATCCAGAACTGCACATTGGACCCCCAAGCAGATCGAGAGCTCATTCAAAAGATTTCTAATGAATCTCCCATCGAGCAGTGCTCCAATGTCGTACATAACGCTACCGTCCCGAGGCAAATTCCATCTCCTCCTCACAGAACGTTGTTTGAGACTTACCGATTAGACTCAGTCAGCCATGCAACCTAATCGAATCCTGCGCTTTTATCTTTCCGCCGAGTCAGCGCACTAATTCTGGGAAGTAGTCTCCATGCAAATGTTGTACGTGACGCCTCAGCCATAGATGTCTTGTGTTCAAGGCCTTATCATTGCCCAGACCGAGCTTTCACCTTTTGACCAAAATGGTTGTGGCTCTGCCCACATCCTTTTGTTTTTTCGCCTATAATAGTTTGTCAGAAAAGCGCACGGCCAAATCCCGCAAATTTAAACATTATAAGGCCCACAGCTCGTTTGTCAAGCATTAAATTTTTTAAACAATTCATCATTTTCTGGTCAAGAAAGAGGTTTTTCGCCTCTTCTTGCTCCAAAAGCCTTCTAATTAGATGGTGTCGAGAAGACGATAAGCCGAATATTATTCCAGGGATGGAATGTAGAACCCTTTTACATAGGGTTTGAAGAAGGCCTGCTGGAATAAGTTGAGTGAACCCAACGTTCACCTGCTTGGCAAAATCGTTTGACTCGTTGTTATATCAAGGCATGTTTGCCTCGTACCCTTGTTCACGACCATGATTGCAAAAATATATAAAGGTCAAATTCAAGTTAAAGCTATGGCAAGAATGGGGACGGAAAGAAAGCGACAAGTACTGCAATATATATGTGAAGTACGGGATGTGAAAGGAGATCCTGTAGTAAAGGAATATAACCTTCCTGTATGGGTAAAAGATAAGCAAGCTGCTCGAAGTCTGGTGAGAGAAGAGATTTTAGCAGGTGACTCAAATAATGATGAAGGAGATTGCTTTAGAGCAGGATATCGATTTGCGGAGGGACTCAGAAGATATTGTATTATTTCTGGAAAGGCGCGAGCGGATGCCATATGACAACTGTTAAGGCGATTGACCAACATCAATTATAAACCCCTCCGACGACTATCATTTTAACTTTCCTTCTGAACACTGTCTTTACATAAGATAAAACCTTCGGGCGGGGTGCCTTTATAGGGGCAGAATTCTGGATACCATTTGTCAGTTTCCTGGCCCGTTCAGCCCGGTAGCTCTGCACGTTCAATTCGAGGACCTCGCTATCGTGCGCCAGACAGTCTATGGTAGCAGCTGTTGTCATCGGATCCTTGCAAGAGTCTCTGGCCTTTTCTTGTGTTCTTGTAGGTCAGGCGTTACTTCTGCTTGACAAGCAAGACAAAAATGGGATATTTACTGATTCACCGTCTGCGGTGTCCACATCCTGTGTGCTAGAGTCCTCACCTTTTCTTGTCGAGGATCTTGCTCACGCGGCATAGATTCCTCATTGGATCGTGACTTCACTTTGAATACATGGTGAACCGCCCGTCTACCATTTTCAGAAACACCTGTGACAGTCAACGCGAAGTAAAAGCTCAACTGAGGACGCCACACTGGCCATGACATGCGGCGGCAACGGCGGTAACTCATGCACCCGAAAGACTTGACCGTGAGCAAATACCCCAAGCAATCTCTACACACGCAGACTGGCCAACATGGCCCGCAGACGAGCGCGGCACCACGGCGGTACGAGTGGGTTTATATGTTCGATTCTCTGCCGCCAGTCATCAACATCTTCCTTGTAGTCGAATCGGTCTCCGCCCTTTAATAGTCTGTCTACAGCGCTGACCGAGCCTGAGGCCAGTGAACTGATAACGGCGAACGCGAAGAACAATCTTCGTTTTTCCGTCTTCTCATGGAGGTCTTCGCAAAGACTCGCATACAGATGCGGAAGTTGCTCATCCCATTTGCCCTTCGTTCGAAGTTGTATCTCCTTTAGACCGTCGAACAGGTGTTCTGCACACATGGGGCTGAGCATACCAAAGACACGCTTGACCCATTCTCGGTCGACAAGACAATCCCATATAAACTCCTTTGGGGCTCTATCCATGCTGGCTTCTATTTGAACCGCATGCACACTCAACAACTGGTCGGCTGCATTCCCCTCCGGCAACCGTTTGAGGAATTCCTCGACACCTGCCTCGCCTGTAATCTTGACCACACCATCAACAAACGAAGTCAAAATTTCTTTGTATTGCTGTTCCTCGGTGGATTCTGCTAATGTGCGGGCAACCTTAACACATCCCTCATCAAATGCATAGACAAGCATGTCGCCGGCATGCCTTATCGGGAAGAGGTTCACTAGGTTGCCAGAAACTGCCTCATGGATGGCCTTTTTCTGTGGCTCGGTTGCCGCTGAGAGCAATATCCTCATTGTTTCCGGAGAGAGCTGACAGACCAGCGAAAGCGACCACATGTTCTGAATATACAATGTGGCGTATCTCAGAGCAGAGGGTGCAGTTGCCAAGCGCGTGAACTGCCAGGCTAGGCTCGTCCTGAATGCTTCGGGTTCAACTGCTCTCGCTCGAAAGTCTCTGATATCTGCAGGATCATTGCCGTAGATGGAGGCTACTTTATCTGCCAGCCACCAGGACTGCGTGCTGATCAGCTCGCTATTGGCCCCTGGCAATCTGCACTCAAGATACTCGACGTAGTATCTGGCCAATTCACAGCGGGTCAGCCATGGGTCATACCATTGCCCCTTTGCCTCTTCGCCAGAAGCGATAACGGCTACGACTTCCTTGACTAGTCGCTCTTTGCCGTTGGCAGGAATGATTCCAGGATTCTCCGCAAAGAAACAACACGCATGGTAGCGCGGAAGTGGGATAGTGTGAGAATCCGCCCATTCCCAGAAGACGTCCCAAACGTTCTCAAGGGAATTGCCCTTTCTAGTCCATTCATTGTACAAGCAGCTAATAGACAAATCTCGCGAGAGTGGAACGTGTCCGAAGCTCAGGTAATAAGCCTCCAGCGCGGCCTTGAACGTCGATGCCTCTACTGCAATCTGCCGTATTCTCGTTCTAATTTCATCGTGTTTCTTGGTCGGCATCAATATACCCCGACCCATGGAGCCGAGAGAGGTAATATTCGGCCGCATTATTCTCGTTAAGTAGTCAACGATCCCCGCATCAAAGTTCATCTTCACCGATTGTAACACGCCTTGACAGTTGAGGAGCCAATCATCTTCAAGCAGGTCTGACACCTCTACTGCTGCAGGCATCCATCTTTTCCTGGACCGTGAGAAAAGGGCATCCTTCATTTCCTTCATTTTCGCTAGCGTATGCGGAGAGAGGCAATCTCCCATTTCCGCCCGCAACAGATATTCCACCGCAACTTCCCTTACTCTTCGCGTAACACTCAGGATTAGATGGGCAATGCTTCCTGCGCCAGCGTTGGGCCCCGCAGCGTCCACCCTGTGGAAAACTAATGGGCCAGGTATATCGCACAACGAACGAGTCTCCGCAAAGGCCTGCTGTATGGCGTTGGCGTCCTGCGCCATCTTTCTACCCGTCGATAGTCCATGCTTTACCAAGTGCACATATGTCCGCGCATCTACTCTGTCCCCCAGACCTATGGCACACAGTCTTTGCTGTATGATATCTACCGCATCTTTTAGAGATTCAGTCTTCGCCATAAAGCCCCGCTATCCGGTCCAGTGTTTCCGTGAATACTCGATAGAATTCTTCGTTTGACAGGTATAAGGCCTCTCTTATGCTGGACGCCGCCGTCTTTCCCCGCGATGTATCAGGCAACACCGCAAGATCAGCAAGTAATTTCTCGAATAGCAGCGAGACGGTGCCGTCAACCAAATCGATCCTCTGTGGGACGAACGCTCTCGGTGGAGAAGGAAGCAATTCCCTAAATGCCCATTTGGTAAATGCACTGGCCGTCTCGGGTGTAACATCACTGTCTTGCCATAAATGCACGACGAAGCGCACAATCAGATCAGTCCAGGCCGCGAATAGACGACCACACATAGGCATAGGTGGATCGGTCTTCTCAAGCCCAGAGAACAGCCCAAGATCCCGCATACAATCATGCACATATCCTGCAACTTCTATCAACTCCTTGCCTAGCGGGTTCCCTCTATATTGCTTCGCTAGACGGATAAGAAAATCCACGCTTGGCACAAGGAACCTGTACCGCCATCTTATCAGTTTCAGGTACGCAGAATCACACTCACCAGCCTGTAGAACCCCATCTCGCTCAAGAGCTTTTAAGAGGCAATCAACACCGAAGATATCCCCTTTGAATTCTCCATCATTCAATGCCAGTGCTTGTATAACCCTGTCGTCAACCAGTACGGAGACGCCCTTGCTCTTGCCCAAGCAGTAGGAATCCCTGCATATATCCGGTATATCTTCACCGCTGTAATTTGGAGCCAGCGTCTCAAATTGGTTGAGCTTCTTCATCAGGTCATCATGCCACTTCTGACACTCTTCCTGGTATGTGATTGTTCTTAGGTCGGCATCGAGAGACTTCCTTGCTTCAGGCGTGATACTAAGCCTGAATGAATCCTTGGTGGCATCATAGGCATCGAAGTTCACCAATGTTTTGAGCGTAGAGAGTTCCACGATTATTTGTTGCGCATATTGTAGTAGCGGATGCTTATCATCAACACCGTCGGCCTTCGAAGCAATTCCGAGAAGCTCAGCGTTCTTCGCTCCGGATATCTTGCCGGCGTCATGCAATACCTTGCAGATATCTCTAAGCCGGTAATAGTGTTCCACATCGTCGTCAGTATGTTCATGGACATAAGGATGGGGTCTATTGCCGGGCGTCCCTGCATCAGCTAATACCGAAATGTTCCCGGAGTCAATCTCTTGCTTTATGAGCTTGGCGGACTTCACCTGTGAGAGCTGATGAAACTCCAAACGGCCTGACTCGGCCAGAAGATGAGACGCATACCGGCTTGAAACATAGATCTTGCCGAAGAACTTGCCGATCTCCTCAAGCAAGTCCAAGCGATACAGTGTTATCAGCGCAGATAGATCGATTACGACCTCGCTTCCCTTTAATGGCAGAGCCAATGGTTCCAGTCTTCTCTTGCCGTCTACTTCTTTTGCATGGAAGCCATTTGTGGAGTAGATGCTATAGGAGGCACGTGAGATGGCATCGTCCCCCAGCCATGTGAGGGGCTGTGTCCGAACGGCCCAGCCCATAACCGCAGCATGGCTCAACAGGTTATCTGCCATTAGCCAAGGCAGCTTGCCGCGCAAAACACTGTTGCATATCAGCTCTGTTCTCTCGGTCCATTGCTTATGGTAGCGCAGCAGATCGTCCAGGGTCTTTGCCTGAACAATGTCCGGAGGCGCTCTTCCTTTGCGCTGCAACTCCAAAACTCTGGAAAACGCTTCGTGTGCCTCGATTTCGTGGCCTGAGGCGTAACCAGCATCCACGTATGCCATAAGGAAGCCAGGGTTGTCCCAGAATCCTTCCTTGTATTGCTCAAGAAACTTGAAGCCTTCTTGGGGTTGGTGCCTGGTCTTGTACAGTTGCGCTACCGCCACAACCGCTTCGATAGGCGGCTTCTCTAACCTGCATAGGGACCTATATGTCCCTATAGCGTCGTCTATCTTACCTTGATTTGCCAAGCAAGCTGCATAGTTCATCCCGTACGATACGTTCTCTCGATCAGTCTCCCATAGCTTTCGCAGATGGTCTTCTGCCCCCTGATAGTCGCTTGCCTTCAAGTAAAGCTGGGCTGCCTTTACTCGAGTGACTTCATCGTCGGGGTTGGCATCGAGTATAGTCTCAAAAGCTAGGATGGCTTTATCGATGAAACCACCTTTCGTAGCCACCTCACCAAGAGTCTTGTACATCTCAATGCTCGGGACTTTCTCCAAGGCCTTCGTGAAATAGGTCAGTCCATCTCCGATCTTCTCTTCTGAGAAAAGGCAATATGAGTACATCTGCAACCACTGCGGATCATCTTCATGCTTGTCTTTGTCCAGAATATCCTTGGCAGCCGGGATGTTCCCCTGTCTCAACTGAACTGCAGCAGCTATGACATTCATAAGTGTGTCACGGGCTCCGAGCAACTGCTCCGAAATGCTGTGGACATCCTGCATAGCCTCTACTCCGATTGCCTGCGCAATCTGAAAGAGCATTCCACACAAATCCCTTTTTTCTTTCTCCGAACTCGCTTCGGACTTTAGTTCTTTACCTCTTTCGAACGCCTGTTGCGCTTTGCCACAGAGATCTGCCTCGACTATCAGTGCCAGTAAATTGGCCTCAAAGTCACCTCTGTGTTCGGAACGAAGTCTCTCTGCAATGTTATTCGGATCAGCCGCCGGAACAAGATGACTCAGAACGAGCTTGACATACTCCAGAGGGATCAGTTCATACTTTCTCAACAGAGAGCCGCACGTCTCGAGGATATCCGTTTCGCCCAAGGCAATAGCAGCGTTGGCGGTTTGCAGTAATGCTTCAAGCTCAAGAGGATTAGAGACCCTTTCATTGGTCTTAACGTGGTCGACTATGGGTGACAATTTGCCGATTACCTCTTGGAAGATCTCTCTGTCCTCTGCTGTAGCTTGACCAAAGCAAATCGCCTTACCTCCTAATCTCTTGAAGTGCCTTCTCAAAAGGTTACTGCAATATTCCAGAAGGCATCTTCTATATGATGCTATATCGGTTGCATTGTCCTTTGCCCACTTGATCACTTCGTTGGCTTTAGACTTTTCTCCACAGGCAACATACACTGCGACCGCCTTATCGCACCATATCTCGTGGATTTTGCGGCCTTTGAGAAGAGGGATCGCCTCTGCCTGAGCATCCTTCTTAATGAGTCTCAGCAACTCCAAAGCGAATTTCTGTTCTTCTACTTCTGTCATGCTTGCTCACGGTATAGCGTTATTTCTTCGACCAGTAATTCCAACTCTTCTGCTAGGGCAGCGTCAACTTGCGCCTTCTTTTCACTGAACCAATCACTATTTGTCTCCCAACAGGCAAGCGCCTTTCCATAATCCCCACGTGTGCTGCACCTACGCATCTTGTCAATCAGTTCCTTGACTATCTTGTCAGCTTCGAGAGACTTGTCTGGCAGTAAGCTCGGCCCTACTGAGCCACTCGGTACGTTCATGGCTCCCTCAATTTGCGACTCATAGAGTAACTCCTTCATACCAGTCGCGGGTTCCATCTGTTGTATGGACGCCACCGCCCCAGAAGGCGTACTCTGTGATTGACACGCCACTGATAGGGCCCGCTCGAGCTTGTTCTGGAAGAATCGCGAGTTCGGTTTGTTCAACAAGACCTCGTTCCATTCGAGCTGTGACGCATCCCATTGAAAGGACCTATACCGAAATATCTCGCTTTCCCTGTCAATTTGTATCAGTCTGAATGTATGCGGATGGGAAATCGAAGCCCAGGATGCCCCTCCACCGCAGACGTAGGCTTCGTTCTCATTCTGGTCCCATAGTCGTAGGTCGTCATGAGTGTGGCCTGTCAGTACCACGTGTGCCTTCCTGGCTAGATCATCGAAAGTGGCAACTCGGCGTCCCCCCCGAGTCCTTGACTCGGAATCTGCTAACCAGTCCTTGGGATGGTGGATCAACGCAATGTCTATGGTTTGCGAATCTGAACGCCTACAAATTAATCCGTGAGAATCCAAAGACCGAAGAAGCGGAGCACCTATCCAGAGTTCCCCCTTATCATCTTCGTCTTTACTGTACCAACACGAATTACAGCATATGAACCTGAGCCCATCGCCTGGTCGGCGTACGCCACAGAGGTAGCTGCTCGTGCCCTCATTGCCACCCATTTCGTATTCAGGAATCTGCATATTTTCTTGAAAAGCGATATAGTTCGTAAAGATGTCGTTGAAATGAGTGCTTAGAGGCAGCGAAAGCATCTTATCTGCTTCCTCTGAGCAGCTTGGTCTCCCATGCTTTTCAGCAATTGATCTGTTCACATCGTGATTTCCAGGACACATGAAGACCGACGCAAAAGGTAGTGAAAGTTTCGTCAGAAATGACCCGAGCCATTCCGCGGCTAACTCGTAATCATCAGCCCCACCACGATAGCCAATATCGCCCGTTATGCAGATATGCTTAGTATGCCACGACTTGTCCAAGTTCGTTATCCGGTCCGCAAGACAGTCTAAAGCCTTCTTCCTATCATCCTTTGTCTGTAGGTTTTCGTCGTAGCCAAAATGCAGATCGCTGATATGTAGAATGACAGGATAATCTGTCGGCTTAAGCGCTACTTGGCTTTGGTTTGTTTCAATTGCCATGTTCACAACGTGATTTGTACCACATGTTCCCTATAGTATTATCTTCGCATGGCTCTCGTCTGCAATCCGTACGTTTCTGACATCTAAAAGGACAAAGTTAATTCCTCAAACTGACCGCTTTTTAGGCAAAAAGTTGCATAACTACAATCTTTACAACAATTTTCGACAAATCAAAAACTGCTCTTTTTTTATGAGAGACCCGCCGAAAAACCCCATTTTCCGATACCTAAGAGCACTTCTGGATACCGAATCGGTCAGTTTGAGTTAATTCAATTCTACCCCACACGTGCGTGCGACGCAAGTCCAAGCTAGTGATCCTTCACATCGCTCCCTTCGTACAATCGCCGTCCATCAGTCAACTTTTTGCATTTATCCCTCGGGCTGACCCAGACGATTCGGAAGAAGATTCAAAACGGATGTAAGTCGCTGAACTTTCTTACCAAGCATCTGGCCAAGCTCGAAAAACTGGCGCAATGGTTGGATCGGGGGTACCCGTCGGCGGCCGGGAGTCTTCGGGAAGGTCTGGCGGAGCTGTTTACGATCAATCGGTTGGGGCTTTCAAAGACCCTGCAACGTTGCGTAGTGAGCACCAACGTGATTGAGTCTCCCTATTCGGCCGGTTGATTAGAAGGCGTTTCTATGGGCAGCAATATCCTCCAGGCACAACTTGAATATCAGAGGCTCAGAGGGTAACATAAACGATTGATTTGGCAAAAGTTAATTCGGCTTTCCGATCCGCGTATGAATAAATGTACCCTACGCGGCTTTCGGCAGGCACAAGGTGAAAAATGCGTCTGCAACAATATGCGCAAGTTCTCAAGAAAGAAGCCGGCCGCTGGGCGAAGATGGCTAAGGGTAAAGAGCGTTTTTCTAAGCCTCATCCAGCTGACGTTATTCTACAAGTTTTGGATGAGATTCGTTCTCGCGTTCCCAAAGATAGGCTTGGCCAGGTACCGGATTTAGAAAACCTTGCGAATAAGGTTAAAGCCTCCCGACCAAATTGGCCCAGCTTTGAGTTTTTGAACAGTCAAAAATCTGTTATAGATGACATTCAGAACTTAGCGTCACTTCTCCATAAAAGCGAATCTGAAGTACCTTGGGATAATAACAATCCGGACTATATGGCCGCATCAGATGCAATTGTACACTTCACTGACGACCAGATATCGCTTCCACAATTGAGCAAGTTGCTAAGGCCTGATGGGCGTATTCGCTATATGCGAAAAAAGGGACCGCAAGCAACAGGCCAGAAGACAAGATGCAGACTTAAGGTGCATAAAGTGGATTTCAGACAATGGACCGAGTTCCGTTATCCAAGTAAAGAGCAGCGGCAACGAAATGTAGCTCGAGAAGAAGGCAACATGCGTGCAAGAAGAGAAGATATAAACTCAAAACAGCGTCGGGAAACGTAAGCAATAATAATACGCAACTTTCTTACTGACTTTCTTCTGGAAATTATTTACAAAAGAAGTTTACATTTGTGCGGCTGAATCAGCGGTTTTCCTCAATTCAATAAGTTCATGACTTTCCGGTGATTTTCTTCACGCTTTATCCAATTACAATTCTGGTTAGATGACCAATCTGGATAAAGAAAATCTTGACAG
>ERZ1292640.4228-Hain-H43-02um-R1-4228-length-10992-cov-44_pt1 | contig 10992 bp, 7 predicted proteins | sample MGYA00564404_ERZ1292640 | MGnify/ENA primary metagenome ERZ1292640 (study PRJEB36523, sample SAMEA6512636) | groundwater metagenome | collected 2019-01-08 | study: AquaDiva: Metagenomics assemblies of 32 groundwater samples | reverse complement strand
ATCAGCAACGCCTCCATCCCGGCCACTGGAGCGTCGTTCTAAAGTAGCCACACCCCCAGGAGAGCGACCACCAGGATGGTGCGACGCAACCTGATGGCCCAGTAGACTTCGAATCCGCAATGAAGGCGGCGGCCTGCCCGATAACCGGTTGCCTGCGGGGTCCTCATCTCGATCCGAGCTCCGTACCGGAGTATACATCTCAGCGACGCACGAGGATACTTGCTGTTTTCAACGAGCAGGCCCCCGAGGTCTACACTACAAGCGCAGCGCTACCGGCGGTGTAGACGCCGCTTGTCTGCCGGCTCGCTCCGGTGAACCGGTTTGCGCAACGCCTCCGACAGCTCCAGTAGCGCCTCGCCGAACTGCCAGCGGGCGGCAAACCAGCCGGTGGACTGCTTGAGAACCAGCCGGTCCAGGATGCTGTCGGCGATGGTAGGATCGCCGATCTGTTTGTGCCAACTGGCGATGGGGAGCTGACTGGTCAGCACCGTCGAGCGCCGCCGGTATCAGCGTAGGTGTAGCTGCTGGCGCCCAGCACGGCCGCGAAGATGTAGGCGGGTCGGCTTTGGCCGCTGTGGGGATCGATCACCGGGATGGTGTCGCCGGCGTGATCGACGAGCGTAGTCCAGTTGTTCGGGTAAGGGCCAGCCCAGCCCGGCGGCCGCCGCACGTTCCAGGTACCGCTGAACGGTTCCCTTGCCGATCAGACAGATGTCGGCAATGCGGCGTTCGCTGAGGTGGGCCTCATGGTGGAGTCGGAGAACTTCTTTGATCTTCCGCACGGCGATCTCTTTTCCGGCACGTGATCTCCCTTCCGGTCCACCGTTCCGGTCATGCCCGGAAACTGGACCGCTTCCCACCGCAATCAGTGGACCACTTGGACCGGAATCCGCAGAATTCCCGCTCAGAGCCAAAAAACGATCGTCTGCCCCGCAGGGCAGAGGGCAGACGACAAAAGACGATCGTCTGCCCCACCTGTGCCTCTCCTGTTTCTTTGATATTGTTTTACTACCCAATAGGGGAGGGTTGGACATATGCCGGAGACGGCCTTCCAGCAGTTCTGGCGGCGGTTGCAGCAGGTGGGCTTGAATGCGTATGAAGCGCGCTCTTATCTGGTGCTGGTCGGGCATCCCCGATTCAAGGCCCTGGAACTGGCGGCGCGGGCGCACGTGCCCAGGCAGAAGATCTACGAGGTGCTCGACAGCCTGGTGGAGAAGGGCTTCGCCCAGGTGGTGCAGGATAAGACCAAGCTGTTCTCGGCGGTCGATCCCAGCATGGCCATTCCCGCCTACGTGGACCACAAGCGCCAGCTCCTGGAACTGGAGCTGACCGAGCAGTCGCGGCTGGCGGCGGGACTCATCGAAGACCTCAACAGCGCCTACTCGGAGGGACAGGGCGGGCGCGGCACGCTGGACTATCTCCGCATCGTCAACGAGCCCTCGCAGACAGCGGCGCAGTACCGGCGGATGCTGGCCGAGGTCGAATCCGAGTACCTGGAGTTCTCACGCCCGCCTTACGCGGTGGACCCGCTGGAGGAGGAGCTCGTCAAGCAGGCCTGCACGCGCGGCGTGCAGTGCCGGCTGCTGCTGCAATCGGGGACGGTGGACGAGCCGCACCGGCTGCGGCTGGGCGAGTACTCGGCCGCCGGCGTCCAGATCCGCCAGGCCGATTCGCTGCCCCTCAAGCTGGCCCTGTTCGACTGCCACCGCGGCATGATCGCGCTGCTCGATCCGGTCATCACCAAGCCGGCCTGGACTTCGGTGGTCTTCGACCATCCCGGCCTGGGCGAGGCGCTGAAAGGCCTGTTCGAGGATCACTGGCAGCGGGCGGCGGGGCTGTAGAATAGGGAAACACGCAGGCTGTCCCCGTCAGCCCGTCAGATGCGCTGGCCGCGGGTGCGGATCTCGCGGATGGCGTAGATGCGCCGGCCCTGACTCTCGAAGTAGGTGCGCATCAGCACCTCGCCCAGCAGCCCGGTCGAGAACATCATGATGCCGGCCAGCAGGAGCAGCGCGCCGGCCAGCAGCAGCGGGCCGTGCTCGACGATCAACATCTCGTTGCCGGCCAGCTTGTGGATGGCCAGCACGCCGAGGATGCCGCCGCCGGCGGTGGTCCCCAGCAGCCCGAGCTTGCCGAAGAAGTGCATGGGGCGGGTGAAGTAGCTGAGCAGGAACTTGATGGTCAGGATGTCGAACAGCACGTGCAGCGTGCGCCCGAGGCCGTAATGGGAACCGCCGCTGGCGCGCGGCACGCTCTGGATGGGCACCTCGGCGATGCGCGCCCCGTAGAAGCTCGCCAGCGCCGGGATGAAGCGGTGCAGCTCGCCGTAGAGGTTGATGTCCTTGAGGATCTCGGCGCGGTAGGCCTTGAAGGTGGTGCCGAAATCGTGCAGCGCAACACCGGAGACCTTGGCCATGACCCAGTTGGCGATGCGCGAGGGGAGCTTGCGGGTGACCGGGTTGTCCACGCGGTTCTTGCGCCAGCCGCTGGCGATGTCGTAGCCCTCATCGATCTTGGCCAGCAGGAGAGGGATGTCTTCGGGGGCGTGCTGGAGGTCGCCGTCGAGCGAGACGATGACCTCGCCGAGCGCCTGGTGGAAGCCGGCCGCCAAGGCGGCGGTCTGGCCGAAATTCCGCCGCAGCCGCACCAGTTTCAGACGCTCGTCGGTTTCGACCAGGTTGGCCAGCAGCTCGAAGCTGCGGTCGGTGGAGGCGTCGTCCACGAAGATGACTTCGCAGGGCCGGCCCAGCCGTTCTAGCACCGCCGCCAGCCGGTCATACAGCGGCAGGATGCAGGCTTCCTCGTTGTGTATGGGAATGACCACCGAGAGCATGAGCGCAGCCTTCAGTCTATCAAGGGACCACCGGCGCTTCGACTGCCTTGCGCCTACCTACTGTATGAGCCCGATTATGCGCCCTCAGTCGTCTGGCGGCAAGATACTCACAGGCCACCTGCCACAGCAATACCCCTGAACTCAACGACCCAACCAGGGATGCGGCAACAGATTGCTTGGCGGGATCCCGGGGATCGTGAATGTAAAGCAGGATGTTTGTGTCAACGGCGTTCATGCAGCGCCTCGCGGCTCAGCCGCGGCGCGTCCACCGGCAGCGGAGTGGCGCGCATGCGTTCCACCAAGGACCGCATGAGGTTTGCGCGTTGTTCAAGATCCGTCACCTCAGGAGGCACGGAGGCAGGCCCTTGAAGCATCAGCAGGACTTCAGAGTCCTCAGGGACGTCGCAAGGCTCCTTGGGGATAAAGGCGCCGTCGTGATAAACGGCTCGAAAGACGTCTGACATTGTGGTCCTCACCTCTATCCATGTTAGCCAGGATTCGGTAGTTCCTGGCAAGTCAGGTTCCGCAGGGTTGGTTCACCTATAGAAGCTCCGGATCCGCGCCACCACTTCTTCAGCCGCCGCCTCCGGCATATAGGGCCACAACGGCAGTGAGAGGATCTCGCGGCAGGCTTTCTCGGCCACGGGCAGAGCGCCCCGCTTCAGACCGCAGTCGCGGAAGGCGGGCTGCAAGTGCAGCGGAACCGGGTAGTGGACAGCGGCGCCGATGCCGTGGCCGGCGAGGTGCTCGCGCAGGCGCTCGCGGCGGGCCACGCGAATCACATAAAGGTGGTGCACCGAGCCGGCCCGCTTCAGAAGCCGGACCTCGGGACAGTCGCGGAGCGCCTCATCGTAAAGGGAGGCGATCCGCGCCCGGTGGGCATTCCACTCGTCCAGCCGCGGCAGGAAGGCGCGCAGGTAGCAGGCCTGCATCTCGTCGAGGCGCGAGTTGATACCGGGCAGGCGGCTGACGTGGCCGCCGGCGCGGCCGCCGTCGCGCAGAAGCGCGAGCCGGCGGGCGCACGAGGCGCGATTGGTCACCACCGCGCCGCCGTCGCCCAAGCAGCCCAGGTTCTTGGTCGGATAGAAGCTGTAACAGACGTAGGGAGAAAAAGCGGCCAGCGGGCGGCCCTGATACCGGGCGCCGTGGGCCTGGCAGGCGTCCTGAACCAGCGGGCAACCCAGGGCCGCGAAGCGGCGCAACTCGCACGGCTTGCCGTAGAGATGCACCGGCACGAGCGCGGCAGTCCGCTTGTTGATGCGGTTGCCCGTGTCCTCCGGCGAGAGCAGCAGCGAATCCGGCTCTACGTCGGCGAAGCGCGGCGTCGCGCCGGCCGCCAGGATGGCGAGGCCGGTGAACGGGGCGGTCAGCGGCGAGGTGATCACCTCGCGGCCTGCCGCGCCCAGATCGCGAAGACACAACTCCAGAGCGGAGGTGCCGCTGCCTACCCCGACGGCGAACCGTGCGCCCAGATAGGTCGCGAATTCGCGCTCGAACGCGGCCACCTGCTCGCCCAGGATGAAATGCATTCGGGTGAAGAGCTCGTCCAGGCGGGCGCGCCACTGGGGCGCGGTCGCCTCCAGGGCCGGCTTCAGATTGACGAAGGGTACTTTCATTGGGATGATGACCACGCGGAGGCCACTAGTTCTCAGCCGGACTCACCCGTATCTTCCGTGTCTCACCCGGCTTCACGTTGGCCGGGAAACCCTGGATAAGCTGCTGGCCCGTGGACTCCGCACGCTTTGCGCCGTCGACCGAGACGCGATACTGCACATCAGGGCGCACCGTGAACCACTCGGGAGACTCGTTAATCCGGGCCCAGTCGATCACTGCCGCCCGGTGCCGCGATCGCGGCCAGTCGAAGCACAACCGGCCAGACCAGACAGCTTCGGACTCGAGTGTCAGGAACAGATCCCCATTCTTCTCGACTCCGCCCAGACGCAAGCCCTCGGCGTAGGGGATGGCGCGCACCCCTTGTGAGGCCAGGCTCATATGCAGCACCAGCCTGCGACCGGTGCTGCCGTCGTCGTGGTCGCCGGAATACGGACCGTACTCCTCCATCCAGCAGCTCCGGTGCCGCTCGGTCATGAAATGCAGCCAACTGAAAACGCGAGGCCAATGCGGGTACCGTTTCCACAGGATGATCATGCTCTCGTAGGAGTCGCTCCAGTTGTCCCAATGCCTCCAAATGGGCCTGTTCCGCAGCAGCCAGAGCACCGGCTTCTCGATCGCCGCCTGGTACCTGTTCTCGCCGCTAGCGCGATCGTAGTTCTCGCAGGCGAACAGCAGATATCCCCAGGCGTGAGGGAGCTGATGGGTATCCTGCGCTTGTCCTGTCACCAGGTCGAGTGAGAAGTACCAGAGGCCCGTTTGCGGATCACGTCCCTTTTCCAGAATCCGGTCCAACAACTTCCGCAATCCATGCTGGTACTGCCTGGCCTTGGGCCGCTGGAGCTGGCCTTCCAGAGCGACAAGCTCACCCAGGCCGACGACGACCTCGTTGCCGTGGTCCGTGAGACCGATTTTCCCGATCTTCTGGATTGGATCGGCCAGCACGTACCGGTCGGCGATCCGCTCCGCCCACCGCAAGTACTGCTCGTCTCCCGACATGGCATAGAGCCGGCACAAGCTCTGGAGCATGTTCCCGCCGATCTCCATGGCCGCCTGGTGAGGCAGATCCTTTTCGAACCTGTCACCGCCGTCGGCCCAGGTCATGATGGCGGTGGTCAGCGCCCGCAGCTCACGGTACCAGTCGTTGTCAGTGCCCATGGTCTCGACGATGCGTATCAGGCCGTCTTTGCACCATTCGGAAGCGCCGAAGACCAGTTCCGCTTCCCGGCCCGGTCCTGGGTCGAGCTTCGCCTTCTTCTTCAAGTCATAAGGGGCCGGGATACCGGAGGCCGTCGAGCACAGGGCGATGGATCTCTTCAGCGTCTCTCCCGGAGCGAGAGCCGGCGTGTCCACGAAGTAGGCAATCGGCACCAGCGAGCGGTAGTGATCGGCGGCCTCGTTGGCGTACTCCCAGACTTTCCCGCGAGAGTACAGGCCCGTATCGGGGTCGCGCTGGAATTCGTACCAACCCTTCAGGAGCCTGTAAGCGGCCTGGCCGGATTCGGCGTAAATCTTCCCTCTCGCCCTAGCCAGTGCCCAGACCTCGTCGCTTTGGCCCGAGCCCGCCGCGCAGCACGTGCCAAGCATCAGAGCCAGGGTCAGTCTCACTGGGTGATCTCCGGGCGCGCAAAGTCCTCGGTCATGACGGGAGGGAGTCTCCAGACGTGTGCGCCCGCCTTGTCGGTGAAGTACAAGTGCGACTCGGACGGTTGTTTTGCATCCCCGTCCGCCCACAGAGCGTAGAAATCCGGATGCGCGTTCACGGGCTTGCGCGCGTAAGTGTGATTGCGCGGGCTGTTGCGGGTGAGCTGCTTGACCAGCCGCCACGTCTTGCCCTGATCGCGACTCGTCCAGAGGACCATCTCCCCGCCAGTGCAATACGCCTGCGGCCCGGGTGCGGTCGGAGCGATTACCCGCCAGGTCCCGTCGGGCTCAATGTAAAGCGAGCCGAAGTCGTAGTTGTGATCGGAGCGGGTGAAGTCGCGGATCTCCCACTCTTTGCCGGTCCAGCGCGCCGTGCGCCACTGACGCGGGTCGTTGGCCGGGCCGGAGGCGTAGCCCTTGCTGGTGAGGTACATTATGACCGGGCGGTCCTGGGCGTCGAACTGGACGGTCTTCAGATAGACGAGCAGCTTTTCGGATTCGTAGTCGTGCACCAGCGCGGGCGTGCGGGTGCTGGTGAGCGGCGGCTGAACGGCCCGGCCGTCCACGGTCTTCCAGGTCTTGCCGAGGTCGGTGGTTTCCAGGTAATAGAGGTTGGTGCGCCAGTTGACGCCCTTGCCCAGGGGGTGATGGTTGAAAGAGGTGGCCACGCGCGGGCCTTCCTGACAAGTGATCTGGTAGTGTCCCTGGGCCATGCGCGCCAGAAGCTGGGGCTCGCTCCACTCTCTGCCGTCGCGGCTGGCCATCCAGAACAGGCTGCGGCCTTTGTCCGTGTACCGGGTGTGGGGGAAGAAGAAGCCCGCGCCGGGCAGGAACCAGGCGTGGCCGTAAGAAAAGTTGGTGGTGAGCACCAGCTCGAACTCGTCAATGGAATACGGCTTCTTGCTTCGATGGATGAACGAGGGGCGCGCGGCGCCGTGGGCGTTCGAGAAGATCCACAGGTGACCCTCGGCGTCCATGGTCATTACCGGGTTGTCGTGGGCGTCCTCGGTTTTCTTGTTCAGCAGAATCACGGGCCGGGGCACCTTGCCGGTGGCGTGGTCGTAGTAGGAGACCATGTGCAGCAGCTCCTGCTTGCCCTTCACCGTGCCGCCGTAAACGAAGAAGGTCTTGTTGGCCTGCCTGGAGTAGTGAGCGATGGGGCCCTGCTGTTGCGGGTAAGTGGCAAAACCGCCGCTGTATTTGTACTTGTATTGGTCTTTGGAGGGCTCGTTGTAATACCAGATGCCCCCGTAGCCCTCGTCGCGGGGCAGGGGTTGGGAGGCCGCGCCGAGAACCAGCGCGGACAAAACAATCAGACGTGGTTGCATGGTCTTCAGAAACTCAAGCGTAACGCGAAACGGAGCTCCCTCTGGTCGCTGGCACTGGTGACCTCGGTGTAGCCTCCCAGCGAGCGGATGCTCCCGTCCGGGTTCAGGATCATGCTGGAGGCGGTGGCGCCGGGGTTGCCGAAGTGCGGCGTGTTGCCGATGTTGAAGGCCTCGGAGCGGAACTGGAGCTTCAACTTCTCGCTGAGGCTGAACTCGCGGAAGAGCCCAACATCAAGCTGGACGACGCCGGGCCCGCGCAGGACGTTCAGCCCCGCGTTGCCGAAGCGCGGCTCGGTGATGGCGCGGAAGGCCAGCGGGTCGAAGAAGGAGGAGCCCCGGCCGACGTTGCCGAAGATCTGGACCTTGGGTTTCACCAGGTCGGCCACCTGGCTGTTGCCGGGGGCGTTCAGCGAGGTGCCCGAGGAAGACACGGTGAACGGGTTGCCGCTGTAAGAGGCGAAAACGGCGTTGACCTGCCAGCCGCCCGCCAGAGCAGGCCCAAGAGCGCCGCTGTTTGCCCAGCGCTTACCTTTGCCGAAAGGCAGCTCGAAGATGGCGAAGGCCTGCAAGTTGTGGGGGCGATCGTAGCTGGTGATAGCCCGGTTCCGGCTCAAGGCCTCCGGTGCGTTGAAGAAAAGGCTGCTGTCGCTGTTTCCTCCCGCGCCGCCGTAAGCCATGGCCTTCGAGAAGGTGTAGGAGACGGTGGCCAGCCAGCCGGCCGCGAAGCGCCGCTCGAGCTTGGCCTGGAGGGAGTTGTAGTTGGAGCTCCAGGAGGGGTCATGCAGGTTGATGGCGGCCCGGCGCCCGTACTTGATGAACAGTGCCTGGCCATTCACGCCGGCGCCCGGGGGCGCGGCATTCAGGTTACGGTAATTGGTCTGCTTGATACTGCGCGAGCCCACGTAGCCTGCCTGGGCGGTGAACCCGCCGGGCAGTTCCCTCTGGATGGTGAAATTGAACGACTGCACGTAGCCCCGCCGGAAGTTCTTGTCGATGGTGTTGTCGGCGACGGCGGAAGGCAGATCGATGATGCCGTTGCCGAGGTCCAGCGGCGGGATGGGGGGAATGCCCTTTTCAAGCGAGCCGGCCGGCTGGTAGGTGTTGTCGCCGCTGTAGGTGGTGGTGATCACCAAGGGATAGGCTTCGAACAGGGGGCGCGCAACGGAATAAGGATCGATGCTGATGCCGTAGCCGGTCCGGATGACCGACCTGGCGCCCAGCCGGTAGGCGATGCCCAGCCGTGGGGCGAACAGCTTCTTGCTGACCGAGACCCCGGCATTCATGGGCACACTACCGACACCGCCCACGTACACCTTGTCGGTCCCGGGATCGTAGCGTTCCAGGCCCCGGTGATCGCGCGTCACCATGGGGTAGTACTCATAACGGAGCCCCAGGTTCAGCGTGAGGTTGCGCGTGGCGCGCCACTGGTCCCGGAAGTAGAAGCCCTGGTCCCAGGCCCGCGTGCTGGCCGGGTTCAGGGTTTGCAGGCTCTTGCCCAGGCTGGTGGGGAGCCCCAGAAGGAAGGCAGCCCAGTTGTTGAACTGGTTGGCTGCCGCACCGCCGCGGATTGTGGTCGGGCCTCCGCCAAACGTAAAGCCCCCGCGCGGGCCGAAGCCCGACTGGGGCTGGAAGCGATTCATGTGCTGCCGCCACAGGTCCAGGCCCCAGCGAAAGCTGTGATTTCCCTTGGTCCAGGCGGCGTTGGCCGCGTACTGAAACTGGTTGTCCCAGCGGAAACGGGGGGAGGAAGTGATGGCGTTCCCGATGGCCTCATAGCCGCTTACCGAGAAGCCCGGGAAACCGCTTTGCTTGATGTCGGGGCCATTCGTGCCCGGTATCCCGAGCACGTCCAGGCCGATGTTCTTACCGTAGAAATCGTCCTGACCCAATTGCACCAGCCGGCTGTAGCCCACGTGGCCATCGAGCAGGAAGCTGGGGGTGAAGGTATAAGTTCCACCGATCACGGCGTTCCTGGGGGTGCCGCCGTCGGTGCCGGGGAAGATGCTGGCCACACCCGAACCGCCCGCCGGCCCCAGCCGGTGCGGGTCGTAGACGTAGTAGTTGAACTGGCTGTAACGGCCGAAGAGGCTCCCGCGGGCCGAGACGTTCCAGTTCCCCTTGAGATCCATGTTTGCCCGGTTGAAGATCAGCGGCGCGGAGGCGAAGTAGTTGGTGGTGTAGCCGGGCAGGTTGGGCGCGGGCAGCAGATCGATCAGCTTCTTCGAGATGGAGTGAATGCGGGTGGCGGGGATCACCGAATTGGAAAACAGGGTCCGCCCGCTGCCGTCGGCATTGCCGGTGAGAGGATCGTACAGGCGCACCCCATAGGCGGCGAAGTCGCCGACCCTCTGGTCCGCCGTGGCCAGCGTGGTGCGGGCCGAGTAGTTTTCCCTCTCCCGCATGGCCTCGTAGCTGTAGAAGAAGAAGAGCTTGTTCCTGATCACCGGCCCGCCCAGGGTTCCGCCAAACTGGTTGAGGATCTTCTTGGCCTTCTTCTGCCCGACGGGGTAGAAGAAGTTCTTGGCGGCCAGCGTGCTGTTGGTGTGGTGGTTGAAGGCGCTGCCGTGGAACTCGTTGGTGCCGGACTTGACTTCCACGCTCACGGAAGCACCGCCCACGAAGCCCTGCTCGGCGTCGTAACTGTTGGTCACGATGTTCACGGTGCCGATGGCCTCGATGGGGGTCACCATGAAGGTGATGTGCGGCACCCACAGGTGCGTGGGGCTGACTCCGTCGACGCGGGTGTTGTTGTTGCTGTAGCTGGTCCCGTTCACGTTGGTGGTAAGGGCCCGGGCCGGATTGCCGGCGATGGAGTGGGCATGCTGCGGCGGCGTGAAGCCCGGGATGAGCCGGAACAGGGACTGGTAGTTGCGGTAGCCGGTCACGGGCAAGTCGGTGAGCTCGCGCTTACCCAGTTCGGCGTTCACGTCGGAGCGGTCGGTCTGGAGCATGGCCACGCCGGCGGTCACGGTGACCGATTCGGTGGTTTCGCCCACCTGCATGCGCACGTCCACGCGCACCGTCGAGTTGATGGGCACCAGGATGTTGGTCTTGGTGAAGGTGGCGAAGCCCTGCTGGACCACCCTCACGCTGTACGTGCCGGCCTGCACGTCGGGGAAGAGATAATCGCCACGCTCCTTGGTGGTGGTCTGGCGGACCTGGCCGGTGAGCGTGTTGGTGATCGTGACCGTGGCGTTGGGCAGCACGCCGCCGGTCTGGTCTTCCACCGTTCCGAGCATCGACCCGTAGAGGACCTGGGCGTGAAGCTGCTGCGGGATGCTTGCCGTGCCGACCGCCACGAGCACGGTCAGCAGACAGTATCGAAGAGCCGGCAAGAACTTTGAATATTCCATTCTGGCCTCCCAGATAAGTCCAATGTATTCCCCCCCCTCCCCCGTGTCAACGCGCAGCACGGCTTTCGGGTAATGCCTCAGTCTCGGGGAGTCGTGTACGGCATTGAGGAATTTCGGTGACAGTCACCGCTTTCACCAATTTAGGCATCGTAAATAAATAACCTTTACAAATAAATAACATTTACAACTAACGTTTGTTGCTTGGATGGATCGTGTAGTTCCA
>ERZ1292640.1690-Hain-H43-02um-R1-1690-length-18123-cov-4_pt2 | contig 10995 bp, 11 predicted proteins | sample MGYA00564404_ERZ1292640 | MGnify/ENA primary metagenome ERZ1292640 (study PRJEB36523, sample SAMEA6512636) | groundwater metagenome | collected 2019-01-08 | study: AquaDiva: Metagenomics assemblies of 32 groundwater samples | reverse complement strand
ATCTCGCCCTTGGCCATCCAGGGGTCCGGGTAGTCCCATTGCAACGTGATGGCCAGGTTGAAGAACTGGACCGCGGCACCCCAGCGGCCCTTCCGGCGGAGGAGCTCGCCCTTGCGGAAGAGGATCTGGGGATTCTGCGCGCCCTTGCCCAGCGCCCGCGTGAGGAGCCCCTCCGCGGCCTCGAGGTCCCCCAGACCGAGGAGCGTGTCCCCGAGCCCGAGGACCGCCCGGGTGTTCTCGGGGTCCACGTCGAGGATCGCCTGATAGAGGATCGCGGCCTCGTTCCCGTGGCCGTCCCGCCGCAGCTGCTCCGCTTTCAGGAGCACGTCGCCGGACTTGCTCGGGTCGATCTTGAGGGCCTCCCGCAACGCGTCCACCGCGTCGGCGAGGCGGCCCATCCCGAAGAGGAGGTTGGCCCGCTCGAACCACGCCTGCCGGCTCCTCCGGTCCAGGTCGAGGACGCGGTTGTAGCACTGGAGGGCTTCCTCCGGTTGGTCCAGGAGGACGAGGAGTTCGGCCTTGTCGAACCAGAGCCCGATGTCCTCGGGCCGCTCGTCCAGGAGGCGATTGTAGCAGTCCAGGGAGGCGCGGTAGTCGCCCTCCTCGAGGAAGGCCTGCGCCTCCTCGCGCAGGTCGATGGCCCGCTGCTCCTCCTCGACCTCGCCGGGCACGAGCTCGATGCGGATCGCGCGGGCGAGGGCCCCGGTCACGCCCTGGCACTGGGTGAGGGCTTTCGCGTCGGCCGCGCGGAGGGACGCCATCTCGGGGAAGGCCGTGGCGATCACGTTGGCCTCGTCCTCGGCCATGCCGGGGACCGAGGCGAGGACCCGGAGCACCTCCCGTCGGGCCTCGTCCTTCTCCGCGGCGAGGAGGCGGGTCTCCAGCGCCTTGCGGGCCGTTTCCACCTCGTGGGCCTGCGCCTCCAGGGCATTCTCCCGCTCCCGGAGGGTCTTCTCCTTCGTGGCGATCTCCTCCGTGCGGGCCTGGACCCAGATCTCCACGGACTTCCGCTCCCGCTCGACCTCCTCCTTCACCCGCGCGACCTCGGCCGCGCGCGCGGCGGCCTCCGCCGCCTCCCGGACGCGTTCCTCCGGCTCCGGCTCGGGTTCGGGCTCCGGTTCGGGGGGCGGGATGGGCTCCGGCGGGAGCGGGAGAGGAGGCTCCGGTTCCGGGACGGGCTCCGGCGGGAGCGGCTCGGGAGCGGGCAGGGGCGATTCGAGTTCGGCGGCCTCCTCCACGGAGGACGGAAGGATCTCCTCGGGAGCGGGCTCCGCCTCCTCGCGCTCGGGGATGACCTCGAGGGGCTCGGGCTCGACCTTCTCCGCCTCGACGGTCTCCGGAGGCGCGGGCGCCGGGCGTTCCTCCTCGGCCCGGCTGACCCTTTCGGGGGCCGCCCTTTCCTCGGGCCGGGGCGCGAGGGAGCGTGCGCGGAGGCGGTATTCCTCCGCGAGGTGGGGCGGCATCCAGTCGCGAGCCGCGAGGTAGCGGTACAGGGGCGCGAGGGCGGACCGCTGCGCCGGTTCGGTCGGCGTTTCCCGCCGGCCGCGGCCGAGGAAGTCGTGCAGGATCTCCGCATCCCCCAAGCTGATGACCGGGCGCGCGTCCGACTCCAGGCCCAGGAGCTCGACGAGGCGCACCGCATCCTCCGGCGTGGGCTCGCGGGCGGAGGACCGCCACTCGACGATGGCACCGTCCGTGGAGAGGACCGCGGTCTCCCGCGGGCCCAGCAGATCGAGCAAGGCCGGACCCGGCAACAAGGAGGGATCGAGCCAGAGCGGCCGATAGGCGACGAGGTAATCGACGCAGGAGGCGCAGAGAAGCTCGCGGCTCACGGCTCCGCAACGGAGGCAGCGCGAAGGGAGCACGCGCGTTGCAACGAGGAAAGAAGATATAAAGGCACGTCGTCGAATGGTCGCGGTCCCGCGCGGTGGGCCGGAGAGTGACTCCCGCCCGCCTTCGGGCCGTGATACGACATCTTCATCGTGCGGGCCCGCCCTTCCCGCGCGAGGGGACCGTGGACATCCGGATGCGCCAGGCACGCCGCCCGGATTTCATGAGAATCTGGACGGCCACCCTCCAGACGGTCTGGGACGACCTGCCCGAGGACGAACGGCATCGTCAGGAACGGTCCATCTGGGAGCGCGAGCTGCGCCGCAAGCTCATGCCCTACGTGGAGGGCGGTCGCACGGAGGCGTGGATCGCGGAGGATCCAACCGGGTCCTTCCTCGGCTACCTGCTCTTGGGCGGAGGCGGAGGCTTCCTGACGCCGGAGCCCCACGGGTTCGTCTTCGACGTGTGGGTGGCGCCGGAGCAGCGCGGCAAGGGCATCGGGAGGTTCCTCGTGGAGTGGGCGATCAACTGGGCGCGGTCGAAGGGGTACAAGAAGATCAAGCTCGAGGTCGCGGAGAGCAACGACCACGCGCGGCACGTGTACGAGGAGCTCGGCTTCCGCTCCGAGCGGCGATACATGGGGAAGGTTCTGGAGTGATGTGACCTCCAGAGTTCCCTTTCGCGGTTTTGAGCGACAAAAGGTTAAATAACGGGCTTATAGTAACTCCATCCTCTAGCGGGGTTGGACGATGCAGATTACCCTATCCGACAACGCCGTCAACAAGCTGAAGGAACTCATCGGAAAGCACGGGACCGTGGAGGACACCTACCTCCGCGTCTACGTGGCCGGCGGCGGATGCTCGGGATTCCGGTACGGACTCGCCTTGGACGACAAGCCCCACGAGGGCGACCAGGTCGTCCAGGCGAACGGCGTCAAGGTCGTCGTCGACCCGAACAGCTTCGAATACCTCGACGGATCGAGCGTGGACTACGTGGAGAGCGTCGCGGGCAGCGGCTTCATGGTCAGCAACCCGAACAACTGGTCCACTTGCGGCTGCGGGCAGAGCTTCAACCCGAAGGGCGAGGCGACCCCGGACCAGCAGGAAGGGCACCACGCCCACGCGCACTCCCACTGAGGGCCCGCGAGCGGGCTCGACCCTCCTACATCCCTCCGAGGGCGAGCGGACGCCAGGTCAGCGCAGCTTGCCCGTGAGCTCCTTCTTGATCCCGACCATCGCGTTCAGGTAGGACAGGGTGCGCTGCTCCTCCTCGCTCACGTCGACTTTGCCGTAGAGCTGGGTCGAGGGCGCGAGGAAGCCGTCGTGGATCGCCTGGCCCACGGCCATCTCGCCGCGCTCGGAGCGGACGAGGACCGCCTCGAAGGGCTCTTCCCGCCCGACATGCCCCACGCTGACGTCGCTGAACTTGGCCGTGAAGTCGTAGCACTGGAGGCAGTTCGCGTTCACGAGGCCCGCCACGTCCTCCTGGGCGACCTTCTTGGGGTTGCCTTCCGCCGGAGTGAATTCGAGCTCCTCGCCCACGTAGCCCACCTGCCGGATGTCCCCGGGGTCGAAGCCCAGGATCTCCCGCAGCTTCTGCCCGCCCCACGCGCCGGGCGCGAAGTTCCCGTAGCAGAAGGTGCCCAAGGCGAAGACGAGCTCGTAGCCGGGCACATACTTGTCCCAGTAGAGCTTGCGCAGGGTGTACATCTGGCAGGGCCGGCCCATGACCGCGATGCGCGGGTGCAGGCCCCGGTCCGCCTCGGCGAAGCGCTTGAGCTGCGTCAGGGTGAGCAGGTTCGCCCGCAGCCCGTTGCCCGTGACGACCGCGCGGCCCGCACCCATCCGGATCTGCCAGGCGTCGAAGAGGTCCTTCTTCGTGAAGGCCATGATCGGTTCCTCGGTCACGCTCTGGTGGGCCAGGAAGACCGCGTCAGCCATGTCCTCCTCCAGGAGGTACCAGAGGATCGTGCCCGCGACCCTGTACCCGAGATGCTGGCGGAACTCCCGGTCGCGGCTCGTGAGGTTCATGACCCGTCGGTAGGAGCCGAGGGCGGAGGCATCGGGCTGGAATTCCTGCAGGAGCTCCGGGTCCGCCCGCAAGATCTCCGGTCCGTTCACATACTCGCCGTGGCAGGAGGGGCAGCGGTCCGCGTAGAAGAGGACCTCGCGGCCGGCGATGTCCAGAGCGTACTCGTCGATCCGCTCGCAAGTCGTACCGCAGTTCACACAGACGACGTCCGCCACCGCGTGGGCGGGAGGAGCGTCTCCACGAATCATGAGTCTCACCCGTTCCTGGATCCCGAAAGCGGGCAACGAGACCATGTACTGCGTGCACGCAGAATACGTAAAGCATGCATCGGCAGGGTCTCGTTCCCAGGCTTCAAGGCGAACCGCGCGACACGGAGAAACGAGAACGAGCCTTTCCTCTCCGAAACTCGTCTTGAAAAAGCTTGTATGAGTGGGGAATACGCGCCCTGTCGCGAAGACCCGGGGCCCCGGCCCTCGCGTCTACTTCAGCGCGAATTCCGCTTGGTGGGTCTCTTCGACCTCCCAGCGCGAGAACTTCCAAGACTCGAAATCCTCTTCTGGGTTCTCTTGCATCTGTCTCTTGCTCATCGCAGCGAACAGCGCACCGGTCCGGGATACCCTTTCCCGATGGAATATGTAGAGTCCGACTGGACCTATAGAGACTATGGGGAACGCTTCTTGGCCTTCGCCCGATCCGCAGCCCGGACTCGGGGCAGGCGGTCTCCCGTGACCATGTAGACCACGCGTTCCCCGATGTTCACCGCGTGGTCGGCAATCCGTTCGAGATGGCGGTTCACGAGGATGTACCGCGCGCCTGCTTCGATGGGCAGGTTCCCGTCGCGCATGTGCTCCACGACCTCTTGGAAGACCTCGTCGTGGAGGTTGTCCACCGCGTCGTCGACCTCCATGATGTTGCGCACGGACTCCGCGTCGCGGTTCACGAAGGCCTGGGTGGCCCGGTCGACCATGTCGATCGTGAGGTCGGCCATCCTCGGGATCTTCACGATGTCCTTGAGGCCGGGAGGGATCTGGCCGTGGAATTGCAGCGCAATCTCCGCGATGTCCTTCGCGTACCGGCCGATCCGGTCCAGGTCTGTAGTGATCTTGAGAGAGGTCGTGATGGCGCGCAGGTCCCGGGCCACGGGCGCGTGGAGGGCGATGAGATTGACGCAGTTCGACTCGATCTCCTCTTGGAGGGCGTACAGCTCCTGGTCCAGGGTGAAGACCTCACGGGCCACATCGGCGTCGGAGCGGGAAAGGCTGTCGACCGCCTTTCGGATCGCGAGCTCGCTCAGTTCCGCGAGGGTGACCATGTTCTCGTTGAGCTCCTGCATTCCCTGCGCGAGCGCCTTCCGGACCGCCTTTTCCGGCATCATCCGAACCTCCCTGTGATGTAGTTCTCCGTGAGATCGGCCTGCGGACGCTCGAACAGTTCCCGCGTCCTGTTGAACTCCACGAGGCGTCCAAGGTACATAAAAGCGGTGTAGTCCGCCACGCGGGCTGCCTGCTGCATGTTGTGCGTGACGATCACGATCGCCATTTCCTTCTTCAGCTCGAACATGAGATCCTCGATCCGGGCCGTCGCAACGGGATCGAGGGCGGAGCACGGCTCGTCCATCAGGAGGGCCTCCGGCTGGATCGCGAGGGCGCGCGCGATGCAGAGCCGCTGCTGCTGGCCGCCGGAGAGGCCAAGGGCGCTTTCCTGGAGGCGGTCCTTTACCTCGTCCCAGAGGTTCGCCTGGCGAAGCGCAGACTCGACGATCGTGTCCATCTCCTCCGGCGTCGTCCGGAAGTGAATGTTCACGCCGAATGCGATGTTCTTGTATACGGTCTTCGGGAACGGGTTCGGCTTCTGGAAAATCAACCCGACCTTGCGCCGCAGGAGGACCGGATCGACATCAGGGCCGTACACGTCCTCGCCGTCGACGAAGAGCTGGCCCGTCGTCCGGGCGGTGGGAATCGTGTCGTTCATTCGGTTGATCGCGCGGAGGTATGTACTCTTCCCGCACCCGCTCGGGCCGATGATCGCGGTGGTCTGGTTGCGGGGAATCCGGAGACTGATCTCCCGGATCGCAGGCTTCCGCCCGTACGCGACGGACAGGTCCCTCGACTCAATCGCGGGATACTCGACCTCGACGGCCACGGAGGGTCGGACGACGAGGTCCTCCACCGTTTCCGACGCGGTCTCTCGTTCCTTCCGTTCCTTCACCAACAATCGCATCGCCACGTCACCACCGCTGTCTCTGCAATCGATTCCGCACGATGATTGCCACCGCGTTAATGGAGAAGAGAAGACCGAGGAGGACGACAATTCCCGCTGCTGCGACGCCGCCCCACTGGTCCACGGGGAGGATCGTGTACGCGTAAATCAGCACGGGCAGCGCGATAAAGGGCGATTCGGGCCCGTACGGGATGAACGTCTGGAGGAACAAGGCCCCAATCACGAGGAGGGGCGCGGTCTCCCCCATCGCCCGGGCCGCCGCAAGGATTGCGGCCGTAAGGAGGCCAGGCGAGGCCGCGGGGAGGATCTGCCGCCGAATTGCCTGCCACTTCGTGGATCCGAGCGCCAGAGCGGCATCTCGGATCGAACTCGGGACCGCGCGGATCGCCTCCTGCGTCGTAATGACAACGTACGGGAACACAAGCATCGTGAGGGTCAGCGCGCCCGCGAGGACGATTGGGCCGAGGCCGAAGAACCGCACGAAGACCGCTAGCCCGAGGAGGCCGAAGACGACGGATGGCACACCTGCGAGGTTCGTCACGGCCGCCTGCAGGATGCGAGAGACCCGTCCCTTGCCCGCGTACTCCTCGAGATAGACCCCCGCCGCGATGCCAAGGGGGAGGGAGAAGAGGAGCGTGAGCCCGACGACCCAGAGCGTGCCGACGATCGCGGCCGCGTATCCGGCGGTCGCCGGGTCTCTCGCGTTCGAGTAGTTGAAGAGAATCGCGGGGCTGAGGCGCGGCCACGCCGTGATGAGGATGCTCGCGAGGAGCACGATGAGGGCGAGCAGGGCGATCCCGATACCGACCAGGAACCCGGCGACGTAGACCCGCTCCGTCATCCGCCGGACCGCGATGCTGCGGGGCTTCACTCGTACGCCTCCCGGAAGCGGGCCCGCAGTGCGTCGGACGCGAGGTTCAGCAGGAGCGTTACAACGAACAACGTGAACCCGACGGCGAAGAGTGCAAGGTAGACGGTTTCCCCGACCGCGACGTCCCCCGTCGTGCGCTTCGCCGCCCAGCCCGCGAGGGTCGTCATCTGGCCGAAGATGTTGAACGTGAGGTCCGTGTTCTGGCCCGCGACGATGAGGACGATCATCGTCTCACCGACCGCGCGGCTGAACGCGAGGATGAACGAGGACCCGACGCCGGAGAGGGCGGCGGGGAGTAGGACCCGCGTCGTCGCCTCGAGCTTCGTAGCCCCGAGCGCGAGCGCGCCGTCCCGGAGATCCACGGGGACCGCGGTGAGGGCGTCCTCGCTGAGGCTCGAGACGAGGGGGATGATCAGGATGCCGATTACGATAATCGCGTTCGCCCCGTTGAAGAACGACGCGCCGAACCAGACCCGAAGGAGGGGCGCGACCGCAAGGAGGGCGAAAAGCCCATACACGATCGTCGGGATCCCTGCGAGAACCTCGAGGACGGGCTTCACGACCTCTCGTACGCGCGCGGGCGCGTACTCACGCAGGTAGATCGCCGCGCTGAGGCCGAGGGGGATGCCGATCAGGCACGCCCCACCCGCGATGATCAGGGTCCCGGCGAGGAGCGGGAGGACACCGAACACCTCGCGGATGTCCGGGCTCCACACGGTGCCCGTGTAGAAGTCGATTGGATTCACGACCTCAAAGAACGCGACCGCGTCGAAGATCAGGGCGAGGAAAATCGCGAGGGTGACCAGGACGGCAAACGCCGCTGCGAGGAACAGGACGACCCGGACGAGGGTTTCCCCTCTCTCCCATACCCATTTGGGCTCCAGCGAGGCGAGGACCTTCCTCGCCCGGGCCGTTTCACGGCCCATCGGTTCCGGTTCCGTCACACGCGTTCGTCCATCCTAGCCTATGTCGGGCGTCTACGGGATCTTCACGAGCTGTGCCTGGATCTCCGCGTCGATGAGGCTCACATAGCCCGTCGCGTCGACGAGCTGCATACCACGGGTCGTGTAGCCGAACCGCAGGAAGTCCTGGACGATCTGGCGGGCCAGGCTCGCCGCGCTCGCGTAGATGAACAGCGGCCGGCCGAGCGGCTTGTAGCTTCCGTCCCGGATCGTATCGTGGGTCGGCATGATCGCCCCACGGCCGTCCTCGTTGTCGATCGGCACGATGCGGATCGTCGCGGTGTTCTCGACTGCGTAGGCGTACCCGAAGTATCCGAGGGTGTACGCGTTGCTGGCGACACCTTGGACGAGCTGGTTGTCGTCCTCACTCGCGAGGTACTGGTCCGTGTGCTCCGCCTTCACGTTCCCGAGGATCGCCTCCACGAAATAATCGAAGGTCCCGCTGTCTGTGCCGGGGCCGTAGAGCTCGATCGACTGTGCGGGCCAGCTCGCGTCGAGCTGGTTCCACGCCGTGACGCGCCCGCCCGCACCTCCACACGCGCCCGCGGACGTGTTCGACGTCCAGATCCGGCACAGCTGGCTCACCGTGAGGTTCTGGACCCAGGTGTTGTCCTTGTTTACGACGATGCTCAGCCCGTCGTACGCCACGAGAAACTCCGTGATTCCCGTGATTCCGTTCTGCGTGCAGAGGTCCAACTCGGACTGCTTGATCGGCCGCGAAGCGTCGTTCATGTCCGTTTCGCCGCGACAGAACTTCGCAAACCCACCACCGGTTCCGCTGAATGCGACCGTGACCTGGCGGTTCGCGTTGTTGAACTCCTCCGCCCAAGACGAGGTGATTGGAAACACCGTGCTGCTGCCGTCGATCCGCACGAGGTCCGGTCCCGCCCTGGGGATAAACAGGTAGTACGCCGCGACGCCGGAGACGGCGATGACGGTCACGAGGATGATTGCGATCATCGTCCCGCCGATCCGGCCGCGCCGGCTTCCCCGTTGGATGCTCGTTTGCTCTTCACCGACACTCATGGTCTCCTTGCTCCTCCGAACTCGTTTCGGGCAAACAGAGAGGCGGGGGGCCTTTGTAGGTTCCCGAAAGATTCTCGATTGTCAACCGGTGTCTCGGGAGACAATATATAGACTATTGTGAGATGCCTTAAGCCTCAATAGCAATTCTGTTAGACCGGAGTGCACAATATGGAAGGAAGGAAGCTGCAGTTGACGGGCGGATCCACGTACGTAGTCTCCCTGCCGAAGAAGTGGGTCGTCGCCGCGGGGCTCAAGAAGGGCGACACTGTGTTCCTGGAGACGGAGACGGACGGCGCCGTCAGCGTGCGGTCCCGGCCCGCGGGGAAGGCCGCGGCCCGCCGGAAGGTCTTCGAGGAGAAGGGGGAGGAACAGCGGGACCATCTCCTCCGCAAGTTCATCGCCGCGTACATCTCCGGGTACGACCTGATCGAGGTCCGCTTCCGGCCCGAGACGGGACCCTTCGTCCGCCATGTCGCGCGGGAGTTCTGCCGGATGGTCATCGGACCGGAGATCATCGAGGAGAGCCGCAACGCCCTCGTGATCCAGGACCTCTCCAATCCCGCGGAGCTGAGCGCGGAGAAGTGCATCCGGCGGATGTACCTCACCGTGAGGGCGATGCTCGAGGACGCCCTCCTCGCCCTGAAGAACCAAGACGAGACCCTCGCCCGAGACGTGGTCCAGCGGGACCAGGACGTGGACCGGCTCTACTGGATGGTCGCGAAGCAGTGCAACCTCGCCCACCGGACGCCCATGGGGACGCCGACGGTCATGGCGGGGATCCGGAACCACCTCCTCATCGCGAAGCTCCTGGAGCGGGTCGGGGACCACGCGGAGCGGATCGCCCGGGCCCAGGCCGTCCTGTCGGAGAGGGGCGTGGACCCCAAGCTCGCGAAGGAGCTCGACGCCGCGAACGCGTCCGCGATCGGGATCCTGGACAAGGCCTTCACCGCCCTCGTGACGGGGGACATCGACGCGGCGAACGAGACGGTCGACGGCCGCGGACCCCACCGGAAGCTCATCGACAGCCTGTCCGACCACGTGGCCACGCGGAAGGGGGAGGAGCTCCTGGCCCTCGGGGAGGTCGTGGACAGCATCGACCGCGCCGCGGGATATGCGACGGACATCGCGGAGATCGCGATCAACCACGCGATCGCTCAGGGCCCGGAGACGCCGTAGGCTCTAGGACGCTTCCGCGCGGCTCCGGAATCCCAACCGGCGCCTTTTTCTTGCACGGGCGCATCGTGGGGCCCATGGCGAAGACTGCCGGCATGCGCATCCGGCCCCGGGAGACCCTCGAGCTCGAGGGCGTCAAGGTCACGAATCGGACCGCGAACTCGATCCTGGTCCGCAAGACCCGCAGCGGGGTCGTGGTCGCGGACTGTTGCCTCGAGGAGCAGGGGAAGTAGCCTATCGTGGTCGCAGCCCCGACGCGAGCGTGCGGACGAAGATCTCCGTGGCCTTGGGCCGCGGGTCCTCCGCGACCCTCTTGACGATCGCGCTGCCGACAACGACGCCGTCCGCGCCCATTCGCGCCAGCGTCCGGACGTGGTCCGCCGTCGACACGCCGAAGCCCACGGCGAGGGGGAGGGCCGTAACCCTCCGCAGGGCCTTCAGGCGGTCCCCGAGGTCCTCGGGCAGGTCCGCGCGGGTGCCGGTCGTGCCGTAGCGCGCGACGACGCACAGGAAGCCACGGGAGGCTTGGCCGATCGCCCGCCCGCGCTCGTCGGGCGTGGAGGGGGCGACGAGCTGGATGTGGTCCACTTGGACGGCATCGAGGGCTCGGCGGACGTCGTCGGACTCCTCGAGGGACAGGTCCGGGACGATGACGCCGTCCACGCCGGCATCTCGGGCCTTGGCCGCGAAGGCCTCGAGGCCCATCGCGAGGATGGGATTGAGGTAGGTCATGAGGACAAGCGGGACATCCATCTGCGCACGGAGGCGGGCCGCGAGGGCGACCACGTCACGGGGCCGGGTACCAGCTTTGAGGGCCCGCGCGCCGGCGGCCTGGATCTCCGGACCGTCCGCGATGGGGTCGGAAAAGGGGATGCCCAGCTC
>ERZ1292640.4227-Hain-H43-02um-R1-4227-length-10997-cov-4_pt1 | contig 10997 bp, 15 predicted proteins | sample MGYA00564404_ERZ1292640 | MGnify/ENA primary metagenome ERZ1292640 (study PRJEB36523, sample SAMEA6512636) | groundwater metagenome | collected 2019-01-08 | study: AquaDiva: Metagenomics assemblies of 32 groundwater samples | reverse complement strand
TCTATGGGTTTAAGCAATGCTCTGTTTTTGTAAACTATTTCAAAAGCATCATATTTTGTAGCCATTATATATCTCCTTCTATGAGGTTTATAAATCTTGCTATTTTGTATTTTTTATTACAGATTATGTAATCTTTAGTACATAATGAGTAGATATATAAGATAAACCAATCTATTTAGTATTACTTTATGACTATTTTGTAAGTTCTTATACAAAATATATCCAATTGTGTCTTTCACATTAGATTAGAGCACTTAACTGCATATTTTGCAGAGTTTAATCTCAACTATTTTTAGCACCTAACTTTTTTAGTCAATTTTAGTCAGCGTCGGTAAAAATCTTAAATTTAACGGGAGAACCTTAACCTAAGGTTTATCATCTCGCGGGGGCGTTACGACCTTATCAACGATAACCCAAAGTACACGCTCCCCGTATGATTTTTAATCGACGGAGAAAATATTTAGTAATTTTTAGCATATTTTATGATTTTTTTAGAAGTTTAAAACTGGGAGCGTTTAACTGTAAGAATTTATTATTAACTATGAAGTAGTAATTATACAAAGGTTTAAAAAGATAATTTTGTAGAAAATTATATGGAAAGAGAACAAATTGCTGAAAGTAAAACATCTCTGGCAGGAAAAGTTAAAGATATTCTGAAATATCATGTAGTGGACTCTACAGCATTAATGGCTGTTTCAACTCCGGTTTTTGCAGCATTTGAAACCTATTGTGCAGGCATGACTGATGATAACTCTCTTCACGCAAGGCTTTTAGCGGTCGGACTAACGTATGCTGGAATGGGTCGTTTGTTTAGTAAGGGATTAGATGTCTCAAGAAAACTCTTTAAGATAAAACCCGAAACAAAAGAAAAGGTTAAACAAATACACGATGCTACTTATGCGGCTGCTTATAATTTAGCTATCTGCCCTCCTTTTTATTATGCTGCTGGAGTTAGAGACCCAGAACAAATAGCTTTAGGAACCGCAGCAGGAGTGGGATTTGCATTAGTTGTAGGTGGTCCGATGGGTTACGCAGTTGATGCTTTTAGAGATTTAACAGGGTTAAAGAAATCGGAAAGATTGCCAGCATTAGTGGAAAGACAAAACTCTAAAACGAAAAGGGGTCTCGCTGCGCTGTTGGTTGGTGGAGCAATCGCTTTGACAGCAGGAGTCTACTCTTCAACACCAAATAATCAAGATATCCAATATCAAACTCCAAATACACAGCAAGTTGAAGTTCAGGATTCTCGTTAAATTATTTCAGGTTTTTCTAAAATTATTTATTTTATATAACTATCACTTTTCGTAAAATATTCGCGCAAAACAAAAAATGGGGAGTACTTACCTGCTCATTTTTGCAAAGATTAACTTGAGGTATATAAAGTATAACACTTTATGAAAAGATAGCTATTTTGCTTGAAGTGAATTCAACCAAAATAGATTTTATGAGAAATTTACTTTCGAATAAAATGCTGAAATTCGTAAGCGAAGCTGCCCGTCAGGGAATTATCTTGATCAATTTCTAAGAATCAACTTTTTTGATGAAAAAATCTCATCGACGACAAATCACCATTTTGACTCGTGAGGATATTAACCTAAGGTTAATTATATCGCGGGGACATCGGAAGATTTATAAACATTCATTAATAATGAATAATTATTCACTTTAAGTGAAAGAAGTAACATGATACCAAAGAACACTAAGAAAATAATACTCTATCTGCTGAGAAATTTAGAGTTGGTTAATATTAATCAGATTTCTAAGAAGCTTAATATTAGCGTAGGCAGTGCTTTTAAAATTTTAAAAGAGCTCGAGAAGAACAATATTGCTTTATCTTCTACTTTAGGAAACGCTAAATTCCATCAAATCAATTTAAACAATGAAGAGACAATAAGATGGTGTGAAATTCTTTTGTCAGAAGAAAGAAGAAATTTAAAAGGATATTCTAAAATCTATGCAGAGGAAATACAAAGGTTTGATCATGCAGAATTAATTATCTTATTTGGTTCTGTTCTAAACAATAAAGAATTTAATGATGTAGATGTTTTATTTATCACTAACAAACCTAAAGAGATTACAAACTTTTGTTTAAACCTGTCAAAGATTAGAACAAAACCAGTTGTTCCTTTGATACTGAAGAAAGAGGACTTAATTAATGAGATTAAGAACAAGAAAGAAGTAGTTTTAAATATTTTAAAAACAGGAGTTATTCTTAAAGGAGAATCAGTATTTGTTGAGGTATTAAAAAATGTCAAACAGCAAAGATAGGTTAAGTTGGTGTCTCGAAAGTGCAAAGAGAATGAGAAAGATTAAGCCAAATGATAAACTTTCTAAAGAACATATTGAAAAAGCGAAGCACAACTTAAAGGCGGCAGATTATAATGTTCAAGGACACTTTGATGATTGGGCTGTATCTCAATCTTATTATGCGATGTATCATGCACTTCTGGCAATTCTGTTTAAGAAAGGTTTTGAATCAAAGAATCACGAATGCACAATAAGCACAGTAGAATTTTTAATTGAAGCTAAAGAAATTAATCTGAGCAAGGAAGACATGTCTTTTATTAGAACAACTGAACAAATGACAACTAAGGATGCTAAATCATTAAGAGAAGAATTTCAGTATGGCACAAAAACAGATGTAAATAAAGTTCTTCTTACAGAACTCTTACAAAAGTCAAAAGTGATTGTTGAAAAAATAGAAGTTATGTTAAGTGAGATGTGAATAAAGTTCTTCTTACTGAACTCTTACAAAAGTCAAAAATGATTGTTGAGAAAATAGAAGTTATGCTAAGCGAAATGTAAATAAAAATTCTTAAATCTTTGAAGAAAAAGTCAGGGAGTTAATCCTTAAGGTTAATTATCTCGTGGGGACGTATTATTCTACTAAGGCCACAAAATCTATAAATCCTCTCCAATTTCAATACCTATGAATTCGTTCGAAGTAAAGACGTTATTCAACCACGCAGGCTACTCCTTATTGAAAAATATACTCTTCTCATTTGACCCTGAAAAAGTACACAACGAATTCATAAAAATAGGAAAGGCATTATCTCACTATGAGGCCTCCAAGAAAGCAGTTTCATTAGTTTTCAATTATAAACATCCTTCCCTAGAACAAACTCTTCAGGGAATAAAATTCTCTAATCCTGTAGGCCTCTCCGCAGGATTTGATAAAAACGCAGAACTAATACCAATAATGGAAAATGTCGGGTTTGGTTTTGTCGAAGTAGGGAGCATAACTGCAAAATCCTGCGAGGGAAATCCAGGAGTAAGGTTAAAGAGGATAATAGAGAATAAAAGTCTCTGGGTCAATCTAGGATTGAACAATAATGGCGCAGATGAGATCTCCAGCAGATTAAAAAAGCAAGAATTCAACATTCCTTTTGGAATAAGCATAGCTAAAACAAACTGCAAAGAAACGATCGAACCAGGAATAGCAATTGAAGATTATATCTATTCCTTAAAGAAATTCAGAAATATAGGAAATTATTTTACTATCAATGTCTCTTGCCCCAATGCTTTCGGTGGCCAGCCCTTCTCAGATCCTGTCCTGTTTGAATCTCTTTGCAAAGAAATGAAGAAATTAAACATAAAAAAACCAATTTTTGTCAAGTTTTCTCCAGACTTAGAAAATAACAATGTAAAAAAGATTATTTCCATATCTGAAAAATACAATATAAACGGCTTTATCTGTTCTAACCTTACAAAGAAAGACATTGGCTTCTCTAGTGGGGGAATGTCTGGCAAAAAACTTGAAGACAAAGCAAACGGTCTTCTATCATTTGTCTACAAACAAACTAGAAGTTGGAAGACCAAACCTATACTGATAGGCAACGGAGGAATTTTCTGTGCAGAGGACGCTTATAAGAAGATAAAACTAGGTGCAGACCTAGTACAACTTGTTACGGGAATGATCTACCAGGGGCCTAGTCTAATTGGAGAAATTAATTACAATCTAGTCAAACTCCTAAAAAAAGACGGATATAAAAATATAAGCGAGGCAGTAGGAACTGCTAACTAAAAAACCATAAAATTCTAAAAAGATTTATAAAGTTCATTTTCTTAAGTAAGGTATGAAAGTAACAGGATTATCATGGTTAATCATTGCATTAATAGTTTTATCAACCATACTTTTTGTAGTTGGAGTTTCAATTGAACATAACGGAGAAGCAACTGAGGGAGGTAGTGATGAAGCTAGCGAGGGACTTGAAGAGGGAGAGGAAAGTGGTGAGGAAACTGCCTTTGGAATAAATCTGGAAAGCACCCCAATAATAATTAGCATAGTAGTTGTTTGGGTTCTTCTTATTATAACATTACTAGTATTTGGAAGTTCTAGTTATATTGTTATCTCGATTATCGCATTACTAGCAACAATATTTGATATCGGTGAAGTAATGAGGAAGTTAGGAGAGAATAATCTAGTTGCCATCTTCGCCATATTGGTAACCTTATCCCATTTAGCTATTGTAATTCTTTCTGGTCTTGGTCATTTCCGTAAATAAATAAGAAATTTATCAATAATCTTCTTTTTCTTTATTGTAAAATTCAAGGAAAAATTGAGGTATATATTATAACAATAATCATTTAAAGGAGTTAATAATTTTTCATGATATGAAGCATCAAATGAGACTTAACGGGAGCCCCTTTGACAGAATTAAGTCTGGGAAGAAGATATTAGAAATTAGACTCTTTGATGAAAAGAGACAGGGACTTCAATTAGGAGATAAGATAGAATTCTCAAAGTTACCTAAGCAAAATGAAAGACTAGAAGTTGAAGTCTTAGGCTTATTAAGGTATCAAACCTTTTCTGATTTGGTTAATGACTTTTCCATGAGTTTATTTGGTTATCCTGATAATTATAACAAATCTAAATTTATCGAAGAAATTTATGAAGTGTACACAAAAGAAGAAGAAGAAAAATATGGTGTTCTAGGAATAAGATTAAGATTAATCAATTAATACGTTGTGAAACTAGTTTCACAAAAGTGCTTAAATAGACCATTTTCTAATATTTTATATGACATTTAAAGAATTTACAAAAGAACTGAACGGCAAAGGGGTGGAGGGAGAAATATTAAAGACTGTATTTCTTTCTTTACTAACTTCTTTCATAACTCTAGGATTATTATATTATCTTAAACTTAAATCCATAGATAATTTCATTCCCAAATATGGTTTCTTCCTTTTCTTCGCAATTCTGTCTTATGCTATAATAATACCGGCAGTAAGGCAAGTTAGGGCTTACAGAGAATTCCCTTGCATGTCTGGAATGATGATAGGTATGACTATGGGCATGATTGCTGGATTTCTGCCTGGGTTTTTCATAGGGTCTACAAACGGAATGTTTTACGGTTCAATATTTGGAATGGCTATTGGAATAGTATTTGGAATTTGGAATGGGAAGTGCTGCGGTATAATGGGGACTATGGAAGGGCTGATGTCAGGTTTCATGGGCGGATTGATGGGTGCAATGACTGCAGTTATGATGATAAATGATAATCTTAAAGCTGCAGGAGTAATTGTATTCGTAATTTGTGCAGTAATACTGTTCGGTCTCAATTTCATGATCTATAAAGAGACAAAGGGCGCAGAAAGAAAGCATAAAGACAGCACGCTTTTCACTTTAGTCTTAAGCTTCATTTTAACAATAGTTACTACATGGTTGATGGTCTATGGGCCAAGGAGCTTGTTATTCCAATGATAATAAAAAAGAATACACTATATACTCTGGGAACGATCTTGATAATCATCATGGGAATTGCATTCTTATCCCTAAGTTCTAGCAATCCAATAACTGGCTCAGTGGTATATGACGGAGAAGCCCAGATAGTAAAACTTTCAGTTGTAAATGGGCAATATGTCTTTGAACCAACAAGCGTAAAGAAAGGCATTCCAGTCAGACTCGAAGCAGACATCTCTAGTATGCCTGGATGTTCAAAGAGCGTTATTAGTTCAGAACTAGGCATTAGAAAAACTTTTAGTTCTAATGATAATTCATTAGAATTTAATCCGAGTAAGGCAGGAACATTTTATTTTGCCTGCTCGATGAATATGTATAAAGGAACTCTTACTGTTTTAGAGTCAGATGGGTCAAAGTCTAATTATGTCCAAACACCTTCCTCTTCCGGAGCATCCTGCGGTTCTAGCGGCGGAGGATGCGGCTGCGGTTCTTAAGAAGGATGTAAAATTCATAAGACTTAAATAACGAATAAAAGAATTAAAATAAGATGAAAATAAAAAAAACAACATTGTATTTTGTATTGGTCTTAATCCTTGTAGCCGGAGCAGGAGCCGTATTTCTTAAAGGAGGAAATTCGTCTCCCCCAGATAATCCAGTAGTAGGAGAAGGAGAAGCCCAAAATATAGTTCTGAGCATAAAGGATTACAATTATTATCCCAACACGATAACTGTGAAAGCAAACCAGCCAGTGAGCATCTCTCTAGACAGTTCTGTCCAGGGTTGCTTCAGATCATTAGTTATAAAAGATCTAGGGGTTTCAGAGTCAGCAAGAACCCCCCAAGATACTATTGATTTTACACCAACAAAAAAAGGCACATTCACCTTTACCTGTAGTATGGGTATGGGTTACGGTAAAATCATTGTAGAATAACCAAATGGAAATAAAAGTAGCCTTCAGAAAACCTTATATCTTTTATACAATCTCTATATTTATAGTCTATTTGGTCTTGGCAATCCTACTAAGTGGATTTTATAATACAATTCCATTAATAATTGTTTATGCTAATACTGTAAATTGGCTAAAACTAGGGATATCTATCATCCTATCTCTTTTGATCGGAGTATTAGTTTCGATAAATTTGGTGATAGTTTACATAAAATATAAACAAAGAAAATCATGCAAAGAAGGTAAAACTCTTGCAGGAATAGGGGCTGTTGCAGGTCTAGCGACAGGAGTCTGCCCTCTTTGTATTACGGGCCTTTTACCTTTGATTCTTAGCTTGCTAGGGGTTTCTTTCTCTTTTGCTTCACTGCCTTTTGGAGGTATCGAAATTCAAGTATTGGCAGTTGTTATTCTAATAATAAGCTTGTTTAATTTGAGAAGATAAGAAAGCAGACAAATAATTCAAATTCAAAGTTATGAAATGAAATTGTTAAGATTTTCCAATAAATAATGGAAAAATTCTATTTGTGTTAACTTCCCGAGAGTAACTAAGCAAAAAGATTTATATATAACTTATTTCATTAAAATTTATGCAAAATGTAATAAATAAGAGAATAGAAAAGACTAATCTTTATGTATTTAGCAGAGATTCTGATACAGGACTATTTACATATTCAAGACAAATAACCGCAGATGAAGGGAAATATGTCGCTAGAGAAGTGACAATAAATGGAGAATTAGGCGTTACTAAAGAAGGAGTTCTATATAACATGAGCACTTTAAAGGAAGTTATTGCAAACAGGAAGTTAATGAAACAAACTGACGGAAAAGTCTGGTTCCCAACAATTTCGGAAGGATTGTTACTTCACGACGCAGGCCTATTGCCTGACGGTGAATTGATGGACTTTGGGATAGCCGTCTATGATGCTAAAAATCCCGATAAGGAAATTGCACAAGCTTTAACAGAAACTGCCAGGCAAAAATGTTATGCTCTTCCGATTTTAGCTTCTTTCAAATCACTTGATTTAAGCACAGGTGGAAAGAGATACGGATATACTCCCGTTATTGTTTCTGATGATGGCTTGATTAGAGGAACTGATGCAACAGATACTCTTAAGAAATTTAATAATACTGTGAACTCAGGGGTTCGCAAGTTGTATCGTTACTGGGACGGCTTTTGGGATGCCGATTGGAACGACTACTTGGACGGCTTCGACGAGATCTGTCGGGTGGGGAGAGTTTCTGCTATAGGTAGCGAAAAAGATCTAAAAGAACTAGTTTCTTCACAAATTGGACAAGACTTTAATACTCGAAGAGAGGGTTATAAAACTCAAATAAGTAATTTACAGGATAAATTGCTGAGTTTGGCTGAACAAGAAAGAGAAGTTATAGATTCTGCTCAAAACACTCTCAGTATGGCTTAAAAACTAATTTTCACACTCATTCTTCATAATTGCCAACGGCAGTTTGCATTTAATTTTAGTCATAGAAACATTTAAATAGTCATATGAATCCTATTATCATATGATGAATAAAACCATATTAAGATATTGCGATAAAGAAGATTTATCCAGAGGAAGTTTCATATGATGAATAAGACCATATTAAAGCACTGCCACGATGAGGGTTTTTCCGAGGAGGAATTGTTTGGAGCATATAAGATATTCTTCGGAACTTTATTCTCAGAACCTAGATTAAAGATAATAAACTTATTAAGAAAAGGAAAAAAGAATGTCTCAGAGATAATGTCTGAATTAAAAATGGATCAAACTTCCGTTTCTCATGATCTTTCAAGACTAAAACAATGCGGATTTGTCAATGTAGACATAGAAGGAAAATTCAGGTTTTACACGCTCAACGAGCAGAGCATTAAACCCTTAATGGAAATAATTGAAAAGCATATGTCACAGTATTGTATTCATATCCTAAACTCAACAAAGGAGAACGAAAAATGAAAAAAGACAACACATCCGTAATAGTTGTAATAATATTATTAGTTTTTGTTTTATTTGGAGGATTCGGGATGATGGGTTTTGGTGGATTTGGATATGGGATGATGAGTGGTTTTAATTACGGCATGAATTCTATTTTTGGATCAGTAATATCAATTCTTTTTATAATAATACTAATCTTAGTTGTAATCTATCTAATTAATTTAACTAAAACTCGAGGAGGTAAAAGATGAAAAAGCTTAAATTGACAATTGAAGGAATGCATTGCGCTTCCTGCGGAAACAATATAGAAAGAAGTCTTAAGAAAGTTAAAGGTGTAAAGGAAGTCTCAGTAAGCGTTATGACAAAAAAGGCATTTGTAGAAACAGAAGACCCTGTAACCGAAGAGGAAATAAAAAGTGCAGTTGCAAAAGTCGGCTACAAAGTTGCAGCACTGGAGAAACAATAAAATGAATCATGATCACCATCACGAAGAAAGTGTAGAAGACCATGAAATAAGATCATGGAAGTGGAAGCTCTGGCTTTCCTGGATATTTACAATTCCCATAGTAATACTAATGTTATCTGAGAGGATTCTAGGCATGTCTTTAATACCCATGCCTTATGCTTCTATAGTTATTTTAGTTTTGGCTTTTCCAGTAGTATTTATCTTTGGTTGGCAAACGATTAAGTCTGGACTAAGAGGATTATTCACTTTTTACTTTAATATGGATTCATTAATATCTTTAGGCACTATCATCGCTTACATCACAGGTTTTCTTGCATTTACAGGCCTTGTGCAGGACTATTCAGGTGTGGCCGCAATGATCATGGCTTTCTTCACAACAGGAAAATATGTGGAAACTCTCGCAAGAGGCAGGGCCAGCCAGGAAATAAAGAAACTTCTTGAACTAGGGGCAAAGAAAGCCTTAGTATTAAGAAACAATCAGGAAATAGAACTCCCTATAGAAGAAGTTTTAGTCGGAGACATTTTAATTGTAAAACCCGGGGAAAAGATTCCTACTGATGGCGTAGTCTTTAAGGGGGAAAGCGCGGTAGATGAATCAATGGTTACCGGAGAAAGTTTGCCTAAGGATAAGGCAAAGGGAGACACAGTCATCGGGGCAACAATAAATCAGGATGGAATATTATATATCAAGACAACAAAAGTAGGCAAAGATACTTTCCTAGCACATATTATCCAACTAGTAGAAGAAGCACAAGGAACAAAGATACCTATACAAAGACTAGCGGATAAAATAACTTCTGTCTTTGTACCTATTATTCTGGCAGTCGCATTATTAACTTTTCTTAACTGGTGGTTCTTTACACAGGACTTGAGCAGAGCTTTAGGAGTGGGAATAGCAGTCTTAGTAATCGCCTGCCCTTGCGCTTTAGGTCTAGCAACTCCAACAGCACTGATGGTAGGTTCTGGCATGGGTGCTAAACGCGGAATTTTAATCAGAAAAGGTGAAGCAATCCAGACAATGAAAGAAGTCAAAATAGTAGCTTTCGATAAAACAGGCACAATAACTAAGGGAAAACCAGAGGTCACAGATATATTCACTTCTCCTAAAGTAAAAGAAGCTTACTTATTAGAGGTTGCTGCATCTCTAGAAAAGCTTTCAGAGCATCCTATCGCAAAGGCAATAGTAAACAAGGCGAATCTCTCAAAATACAGACCTGTAAAAAGATTCAAGATTCTTAGAGGCAGGGGCGTAGAAGGTTATATAGGAATAAGATCAATAGTCATCGGCAATCAGACTTTAATGAAAGAGAAGAATATTAACTTAAAAAATAATCTTGAAATTATCAACAAATTCGAAGATGCAGGAAAGACAACCATGATCATAGCGGAAAATAAAAGAATAATTGGAATTATAGCAGTTGCAGACACAATCAAAGAAGACTCAGTCCAGGCTATTAGAGAATTAAACGCTAAAGGCTACAAAACAGTCATGATAACAGGAGATAATGAAAGAACTGCAAAAGCAATCGCATCTCAAGTGGGCATCTCAGAAGTGATAGCTAACGTACTCCCTGAAGAGAAAGCAAAGAAAATCGAAGAGTTACAGCAACAAGGCATGGTTGCTTTCGTTGGTGATGGTATCAATGACGCTCCAGCTTTAAAGCAAGCAAACGTAGGCATTGCAATGGGCTCTGGTACAGACATAGCAATAGAAGCAGGAGATATTGTCTTAACAAAGAGTTCCCTTGTTGGCGTCACACAATCAATAAACCTCAGCAAAGCGACATTCAAAAAAATAAAACAAAACCTCTTCTGGGCATTCGCATACAATGTCGTAGCAATCCCTCTGGCAATCGCAGGCGTTCTCCATCCCGTCATAGCCGAAATTGCCATGGCCCTTTCATCAATTACTGTTGTTACCAATGCTAATTTAATGAGAAGAGTGAAGATTTAAGATAAATGAATTTAAAA
>ERZ1292640.4226-Hain-H43-02um-R1-4226-length-10998-cov-6_pt1 | contig 10998 bp, 10 predicted proteins | sample MGYA00564404_ERZ1292640 | MGnify/ENA primary metagenome ERZ1292640 (study PRJEB36523, sample SAMEA6512636) | groundwater metagenome | collected 2019-01-08 | study: AquaDiva: Metagenomics assemblies of 32 groundwater samples | reverse complement strand
CCCCGTAGGCGCCCAACTCCGGGTACAATAGGGTCAATTTCCCAACTTCCGGGTCAAACTGCATGGAAGGCATCCGATAAAATCCCCGATATCCGTATAGCGACAGGTCAAAATTCCACAGGGGACGGTAAATCCGTCCTGCCACTTCGAAGTTTTCAAATTGGAGCATCGGTTTCTTGGTCTCCATGCTCTTGACTTGAGGCAACAGCGGATTGTAGAAAAACAACCGTTCTCCCGTTGGAGGGTTGTCCGGCTCAAAAAATGGGATGAGGACCGCTTGGGCAGAGACGAACCCCGGGTGGAAGCTCACATTCAGCGCATCGGAGCCTATTTTTAAGTATTGCATCGGCTGTCCTGAAAGGAAAGCAATCCAGTCTTTGGGAAAGGTGTCGTTGATAAAGACTAAGTCGCCCAACCCCCAGGTAATAATCTGTCGTCCGACCCGAAAATCGAATTTCGAGAGCGACAAATCCAAATACGCCTCCCGCACATCAAGAAGCGCCCTGCCTGCGATGGCGTCGTGGTAGATGTCCAGTTTGCCAGAGAAACTGGCGTTTCCCGCAGCAGAAAACCGGGACAGTTCCAACTGCGCACGTTCGTCCCCTAAAATCAAATCCTTCTCCCGCGCCTCCACTTTAGGAGCGTCATCCGTATCCGCAACACGTAGCGAATAGTTTGTCTGCACAAAACCGTGGAAAGGGGCTTCTTGGGCAAAGGTATTCAAGGCAATTAGCAGAAGCCCGATGGTAAATGTCAATAATATGGTTTTCATGTTACACCCCTTGTGTTAGGTAAACTACTGTATCCATTGCATCGGCGTGCTTCTCAAAGAGCGCTCCGAGAACAGGTCATCGGGAAATCCTAAATTGTATTCAGCTACTTTGAAGGTCACTTCTGTCTTATTTCCGCTCTGGGCGTTTTGCATCGTCCGCTTCATAATGGTCGGGAAGCCTTGGATCACCTTCACTTCAGCGGTGAACACCTTCCAGAGGTCGCCGCGCTTGTCATAGTATTCCTCTTTGAGCGGGATAAAGCTTTGTTTATGGATCCAAGAGATTTTCTTGATCCACCCCGCGTTCTTTTCGGACTTGGGCGCACTCTCGATGACAAAACATTCCTTTCCAGAGAACGTCTCTTCCCTTTTGAAAGTATAATTGTCCTCCTCCAAATCACGCCCAGAGATGTCCTCATAAGTGAAGTCGGAGCCTACGAAGCTGGATTGTTTGTCGTTGGCGGCAATCCTTCTCACCATTTTGATGGCGGGGAGATAAATCCAACGGTCATCGTCTTTTTTAGGGTATTTAACAACCATGAAAGTCATGTCTCGCACGTCGGCGGGTTTGGAAAAGTAGATAAAATATTTTTGTTCTCCACCCTCTTGAACATCTTTCCTTAACATGGTTAAATCCCTGATTCTCTCCTTCCCCTCCTTGCTGATAAGTCGCATGTGTATTTGCGCTTTGAAGTCATCCCCTGCATAAAAAAGCGCTAAATGGGATTTTTTCATGATTTCAAAGGCATTGGGCTTCTCTTGAGCAAAGGAGGAGAAGGTCAAAACGAAGCCGCAAAGAATGAAAATCAATGTGGTCGTTGTTGTTTTTTGTGTATTCATAGCATACCTCTTGAAAAGCCGCCTCCCGAAGATTCGCATCAAGGCGGGCAGCAGAATTAATGTGGTTAATACGCTAAAAGTCATCAGCATCGCAAAGAAAGCCCCTACCGTTACATACGGGGTCAATGAGGCAAAGACCAATGGCAGAAAACCGAATATAATCACCAAAGCATTCCGCGCAATCGCTCTGGTGGGATGCTGGAAGGTGAGCCGGTTGGCTCTTCCTAAATCCGGTTGTTCTGCGTATCGGCTGCGGAACCTGAAGCAGAAGTGAATCGCAAGGTCAATCGCTAACCCCAGCGCCAACGAAGCGCAGACGGCAACTGGCATGTCGTAGTCCTTGCCGATTAATCCCAAAATCCCGTAAGACAGAACGATGGAGAAACTCAACGGCAGCATGGAGATGAACGCCAAGCCGAAAGACCGGAACAGAATTATCATCATGATGAACACGAGGCCAAAACTTGAAGACACAGCTTTTATCATCCCGCCCACCATCACATCTTGCCAAACCTTGTTAATGTAAGTCAGTCCTGACCAGCCAAGTTTAATTCCAGGTGGAAGTGAATTTTGAGCGATAAAGCCAGAAACAGCCTGCTGGAGATTTTCTATCTCCTTGTTGTCCCCGCGTTTCATCTGCACCCAGATGTTGGCGGCGCGGTAGTTGTAGTCAACGAAGTTGTTCAGGTCATTCGGGTCACCGGACATCAGAAACAGGAACAGATACTGTCCTATTTCCTCTTGGGTTTTTGGGACGACGTCGTATCTGTTATCCTTATCGTGCAAGACGTAATTGACGCGTTTAATAATATCCGCTACCGAAGACGTATTTCCGATGACCTCCTGATCTTCAAGGAAGTTCTGGAGCTTATCGATATACTCTATCACTTCGGGGCGTTTGATGTCGTCCTCCTGAGTTCCTTCGGTGACTAAATAGACCATGTAAGTACCGCCGAAAAGTCGGTTCATCTCCCGGTCAGCCACTCGGATTTTGTGGTCAGACTTGAACCACCTGACGGGGTTGTCGTTCACAACGATTTGACTGACCCCCCAGATGCCCAACCCGAATAGAATCACCGCCATAACCACCACAGCGGTGCTTCGATTAAAAGCAAAGTTTCCTAAATGCGATAGAATTCTTCCCAAGAGGGATTGACCTGCTTCCGCTTGCGTTCGGATGCGCTTTTCCAACTTCTCTTCCCGAACCAACATCGTGCATGCGGGCAGGAAAGTAAGGCTCAAAAGCCATGCGACCAGCACGCCGAAAGCGATAAATCCTCCAAACACCTGCACAGGCGGGATTGGTGCTAACATCTGGGAGCCGAAGCCCACCATGGTGGTCAGCGAGGTATAAATCATAGGGGTGAACAATTCGTCAATCGCTTTTCGCATCGCCAGCTTCTTGTCCCTCAGTTCCGCGTAGCGTTCGTAAAACTCGCTCAGGATATGTACGGAGTTGAGCACCGCTATCGGCATCAGGAAGATGGGAATCATGGAACTCATAATATGCACGGTGAACCCCAACCCGATAAGTAGTCCCATGCTCCATATCACGCTGAACATAGCGACGATCATTGGGGAGATGAGCAGCGTCAGCTTTCTGAAAAACAGCAACATTATCAGAAAGATTACCATCATCGCCAAAGGCGCCATGATGCCCATCTGTCGGAACATCTCAAAACCGAAGGTGTCCTCCGCCACCGGCAAGCCAGCGACGTGGTACTTCTGCCCTTCATCTAATTGATTTTTGACGATAGCATCGATTTCCTTAGAGATTCGATAGCTCATCTTCTTCTCTTGAATGGGGATGTAGATGGCTATTGAAGTTTCGTCCTTCGATGCAAGTTTTTCAATAAAAAGAGGATTGCCAAATATCGCTGCCTTTACATTCTCGACAGCTTCAGGGTTTTGGGGCGCTTCTTCCATAATGCGCCGCATCTCCAAAAGCCCGCCAGACGCTGTCACGTCGTTCGTGGTGGTAAGGCTCATCACGTCCTCAATAATCACACCTTTGATCTTCAAGATTTCATCGGTGATATGCTGGATTTTCCCCAACGTCTCCAGTCTAAAAATCCCCTGCTGGTCAGTGATGCCCACAACAATCATGTCGTAAATGCCGAAATCTTTCTTGACCTGGTCGTAAAACACCCGGTCGGGCTGGTTGGCTTCCAGCATGTTCTCCGGGTCCGTATCAATCTTGACGCCGCGGAACAACGCCAGCGCCATCAAAATCATAGTGACGACCAGAACGATGAGGATGATTGTCTTGGGATGGTCAATAGAAAAATACGTCAGTTTTCTTAACATAGTAATATCCCCTTCACGTTTAGGCTAGAACGCGACGCTTGCTTTCAAGAAAACACCTGATACGCGTTCTCCCGTTTGAAACAAGACATGCGATTCTCTTCGGCGTTGTCTTTCCACCGATAGCGCCGCGTCGTATGCACTGATGACTTTCGTCAAAACATATCCTGTAACCAGCGAGATAAACCAAATCCGCTCGGTATCGGTCCAGCCTTCCACTGACCGCCCATCGTGGTGATGATCCCCGTACCGGTCGCTTAGAAGAGCGATGCTGGGGATAGCCAGTCCCACTTCGACAGTGGTGTACAGGATTCCCTTCGCCCAGTCATCAGCGTAGAAGTTGCCCAGCGCAAGCGGCATCGGCTGAAGGGACAACAGCGCTGCAGCGCTGGGATTCTTCTCACCGTCTAGCCAATGTCCCTGTCCCATCATACCTGGCATCATTTGCGCAGATGCCGCGCTAACCGTCAAGCTGAATATAGCCAAACAAATTAAAGAAGTGAAAATTCTTCTCGCTTGCACCGTTACAAGAAGAATCACATTTAGCTTTTTCATCTTTAACTCCTTTTTCCGCTTTGATTTAATTCATATCTGCGGACACTAGAACTTGATTACCACAACGCTTTTTTTGTCTACTTTCTTTGTTTATCCAGTTTATTTCAGTTTTTAACTTCATCAACACCCTCTTTACTTGTATTGCCTTTATATCATGAATGTGAACCCCCAATTATAGACCATCACTTAAAATGTAACGATTTTATCACTCTCTTTTACTATCTCATACAGGTCCTTCATCGTTGATAATGGGCATAATTCTGAACCTTCTGATTTGCGCATTCTCAGACACGTCCCACAAGCAAGTATTTCACCGCCACCATCAATTAAGGCTTGCATTTGCTTAGTAATCTTAAATTTATCTGTATCAAGGGATTCACATTCCACTCCTTTTGCCAATAGGAAAACCTTTACTTTATCGCCTTCCTTCAAGGCAAAATTCCCAAATCTAAAGGCGTTCCATACTGTTTCCGGGTCATTTGAATATATCACTATTCCTATCTTCATGTTTTTGTCTCCTTTTGAGCAGATATTACAACAAAAGCTCCCTCTCCATAGCCATTTCTAACTGCATCAATGGCAGTCATCTCTTCTGGATTTTTAAAGATCGTCTGACAAGCTTCAATATGACTATATTCTAATTTCATAAGCCATTCCAAAACCTGACTTACAGAATAAAATTTGGCGTATTTATAAAACTTGCTATACTCCTTTTTTGACTCATAGACCTTGCCGAGTGGGCTATCTCTGTCAATCATTCCGATTATAATATAACCTTCCGGCTTCAAAACCCTCTTAGCCTCTTTAAGTGCTTGCATGGGATCCTGGAGAAAGCATATCGTTGTTACCATCAATACAAAGTCAAATGACTCGCTTTCAAAAGGGAGTTCCTCAGCTTTAGCCTCATAAACCTGTATCCCGCGATTTTGTGCCACGTCTGCCATTGCTCTGGCGGGTTCTACGCCAGCTTTGATACCATACGGCACGGAGAATCTACCAGTGCCTACCCCGACTTCCAAGCCTTTACAGTTTTGGGGAACAAACTTTCTTAAAGCCAATACTTCTGATTCATAAGCAAACCTGTTTATGTCAAACCAATCATCATATTCTTGAGCCCACTTTTCAAAGACTTGGATACCATCCATAAATCATCACTTCCACTAAGCAATCAGCATATTATTTTTTCGCTTCTTTTTCGTTTAAATAACCCATAATAATACTGGAGACCACATCTACCGCATTTAGTATTTCATTTTCGGAAGTCATTCTGCCAGTGGAAAAGCGAAGTGTCCCTCTCGCCCATTCGATAGGAACATTCATTGCCTTGAGAACAGATGATATTTCAACTTCACCCGAGTGGCAAGCTGCACCGGCAGATACAGCCACGTAATCTTTAATATCAGAAAGAAGCACATTTGCATCTAGCCCCAAGAAACTTAAACTCAGAGTATTCGGTAGGCGTTTCTCTGGATGTCCATTAAGCTTTGTATTTTCTAATTTTTCCATCAATCCTTTATGTAGTATATCCCGCATTTTTCTCGTATGGAGTATATTCGCTTCGAGGTCCCGCTTCGCAATCTCACAGGCTTTTCCAAGTCCAACTATTTCTAAAACATTTTCCGTTCCTGCCCTTCTGCCTTGCTCATGCCCTGCTCCATGCATAAATTTTGCCAGTTGAAGTCCTTGCCGAATATAGAGTGCGCCGATCCCTTTCGGAGCATACAGTTTATGCCCTGCAATGGACAGAAGGTCTACGCCAAGCAGATTTACATCAGTAGGTATTTTGCCGACTGATTGAGCTGCATCGGTATGCATGATAATTCCACGTGCTTTTGCGATTTTAGAAATATCCTCAATTGGCTGGATCGTCCCTACCTCGTTATTAGCGTGCATGATTGTGATTAAAATTGTTTGCGGTGTGATTGCTTTCTCTACGTCAGAAATTGCTACCATTCCGTATTCGTCAACGGGTAAATAGGTTATCTCAAACCCATGTTCTTCTAGGAATTTGCATACCTCAATTACTGCTGGATGTTCAATCTGCGTGGTAATAATATGGTTCCCGATTTTTCGACGGGAAAAGGCAATCCCTTTAATGGCATAGTTATTCGATTCTGTTCCGCCACTGGTAAAAATAACCTCATCAGGTTGGCAGTTTAATATAGACGCAACCTGCTTGCGCGCATTATCGACTGCATTTTTTGCCTGGATCCCATACCAATGTGAACTGGATGGATTGCCAAAATATTCCTCCAGATAAGGTCGCATAGCGGCGATAACTTCCGGACCATGAGGCGTTGTTGCATTATAGTCTAAGTAAATCGGTTTTTTCATCACATAAGATCCTTTTTTCTCTGCTCAAATTCGTTCTTATCGATCTCTCCACGGGCGTATCTCTTTTTTAGAATTTCCAAAGGAGTCTCATCCCTATAGCGATCTCCAATTGAATAATGGCGAAATAGCCACGCAACAAGCAGGACAATTCCTACCATCAATAGCAATCCAAAGATCATCATGAATATCCCGCCATAGCCACCCGTTCCATATCCCATCCATGGTCCCATAATATATCACCTTAGCCTTTTTACATTATGTTTACGAGTTTTTCAGTTAGCATATTTTCCAACGAAAAGAAGATTCTTCGCTGCGCTCAGAATGACATTTTATGTCACCCTGAACGAAGTGAAGGATCTTTTTATGCCATAACTGAAAAACTCGTATTATGTTCGGCATTTGGGCAAAGCCAAATGCCGATAACTATTATCAAAAATCTTGCGACTCCTTATTTGCAGGTAAATCCTGCATTATTCACTTCCCTCTTCAGTTATTTCTGTCAACAACCACTCGTTACTTTGCCACATTCTCCGCAATCTTTGCTTGCTTTTCCAGCTTTTCTAATAAAACTTCTCTCATTATATCGAATGCTTGGACCACTTTTGGATGAGCAATGCTGTAGTAAATGTTAAGTCCTTCACGCCTTCGTTTTAATATTCCCTTTTGATTCATTATTGCAAGGTGCTGAGATACATTAGCTATGCGGATACCGGTTTTTAGCGCCAGTTCTCCCACAGGCATCTCACCATGACGTAAAACATCAATAATTTGAAGCCTTTTCGCATTTGATAATGTCTTACAGATTTCAGCATGAAGTTCATAAAGAAGCTTTTCGTGTTCTTTTTCCATAACTACCTCATTGTATTTGCAATATTTCTAATTTGCGATTATTTGAAAATACATTATACTATGCTTTTGGTTTAGTGTCAAGGCAGAAATTTGATTTGTTACATAAGCCTATTGAAATATTAGTCTTGATGTGAGATAATATCAGAGTTATTCATACCGATAGTTTTTATAGAACAGGATATTTTGAGTTCCGCAGAAAAAGCTGGTGATGAACCATTGATTTCATTTATTTTGTATATACTGTTTTTATGCCAATTTGCCATATCTGAAACCATGCCCTACGAGATAGATCGCCCTTTATACGTAGGCTCTCGTCCATTGGGCATGGGAAACGCTTATATTGCTGTTGCTGATGATGCGGAGGCGGGATTTTGGAATCCAGCCGGACTAATACAACATCAAGGGGTTAGGATTTTTGCGTCAGGGAAACTGCTGGATCGTGGAGAGAACGTCTTTGATTCCAAATGCGTCGCTTACTGTTACAGGGACACAGCTTTATTTTGGGGAAACAAGATAGCATTGCGGCTGAAAAACGGCGATATACCGGATTATAATTATTATTCATTGGCTCAAAAATTAAATTCGCATATTGCGGTGGGAGTTAGCGCAAAATTCAAGCGCCGTCATCCAAGCGATTATTATCAGTTTTTTGGATATAAAACTGATTATGATGTTGGATTTTTGATTAAATCAGATTCAGATAGCCTGTATGGTTTGCTTATACAAAAACTAGATAATCAAAAGCAGTGGATCAACGCCATTACGCTTGGTTCATCATATAAAATTAGCGAAAAAGTCTTATCTGTTTGTGATATAGCAATTTTGATAGACAAAAAGTCATCGCTGGAAACGCATTTTGGTTTGGAATATAACATAAATCGCTGGCTTATGTTAAGGGTTGGCATATCAGACAAAAAAACTACTACTGGTATAGGAATAAATGTTGCTAATATCAAGTTTGATTATGCGATGATAAGGGGATTGTCGTTTATATCTGCCCAAATACAATTATGAAATCAAAAATTTTGACGACGTTAATAATAATTGTTTTCTTATGTCCGCTGTCTGCAAAAGCGAATTCTCCGAATACAAAAACGCTAGGAAAGCTTGCAATGGTTGGTATTCTTTCTATAACGGCATTTATGGTAAAAAAGCTAGTTGATGGGGATATTGATAAAACCGCCAAAGTGCGCCAAAATTTGGGAACGGTGGATAAAGTCATGGAATTTCAAGATGGCTTCGATCAATGGCATACAGAATGGCATGGAAACTTTGTTTATACATTTAAGAATGGTATATTTCAGCACAAAGAAAAATCGTGATGCGTAATGCGTAATGCGTGAAGCGTGACAAGTGCTGTCATTTCTCGTCACGCATTACGCTTTACGAAACGGCGTCTTTGTGTTTATACCATTTTTATAATATTACTGTGCATTATTTCTTTAATTTAGACAATACCAAAACCCCCCTTTAGCTAAAGGGGGATCAAGGGGGTTTTGATAAATGGCAAATAACATACGTAATGCACTATAAAATATGGAAATTGGTATTATCAAAAAAATAATTTAGCTGATCACTATGGATTAATTGGGCAAATATGATTCCAAAATTGTCTTTAAAATTTATTATTATCTGCTTGATATTGGTAGCGACTTCAGCCTATCCAAATTCGCTTAAAGATTTCGACCACGATCTATTTAGCTATGTCCATAACGATATGGAAAACAAAGCATTGGATAGAATATCGCCAACAATTCAAAGAATGGGTGAACCGCAAGTTTATTTTGCACTTAGTGCCTTGCTTTGCGCCTTCGGCAATGACAGGGAATTTGAGACTGGAAAACTGGCGATTGCTGGATTTGCTGAAACCGCTACTATTATTTTTGCACTTAAAAAGACGATACGCAGACCAAGACCATTAAACGGATCCGAAAAAGACTCTTTTCCATCAGGCCATTCTGGTTTTGCATTTACTCTCGCCACCATAGTAAGCCATAATTACCCAAAACTTCGTATTCCTTTATATCTGACTGCTTTTGGAACAGCATTTTCAAGAATTTATCTTGGACGGCATTATCCTAGTGATGTATTTGCAGGCGCTTTTATTGGAACTCTAGTTGGAATACAGATAACACATTTCAAAAACCCGATACTCAGAATTTCCTTTTAAAGTCTATTTAAGAAAAATGAGACTTGCTGTATTGAAGATAACTGATACACTAACAAAATTAAAAAAGAGAGGATTAAAATGAGATTGAGCTCCAAAATTGAATCTATTTCGAATAAGGCACTGGCAGGATTAGCTCTGGCATTCGTTTTGAGTCTGATCTGGCTATCCGCCGCATGGGCGGAGGAGGTCGATCAGGAAGAGAAAAACGATGCAGATGCATACAAGTTGAATGAAATAGTCGTCACTGCCGAAAAGATCAATCAAAATATCCAGGATGTTCCCATAAGTATCTTCGCCCTCTCGGCTACACAGATCGAGGATGCCGGGATAACCTCGATTGCTGATGTGTCGGATGAGATTCCGAATCTGTATATCGTCGATTGGGGTTCGAGGCGGGATGCCTTTGTGTATATCCGCGGGTTCGGCTCTTCGAGGCAGCAGGACAGTGCGGTCGGACTATACGTAGACGATGTGCCGCTTATCAATGTCGGGACATTTCTGACAGAGCTGAACGAAATCGAACGGATTGAGGTTCTCCGCGGCCCGCAGGGGACCCTATATGGGCGTAATACACTGGCAGGCGTCATCAACATCGTGACCAAGAAACCCACAGATAAGAGGGAAGGCAGCGCCTCTGCCGCCTTTGGAGGCTATAGCCACCAGGATTACCTGCTGTCCTACCGCGGGGCAATCGTTCCGGATAAACTATTCGTGGGTGTGTCCGCCATTAAATCGACTCGCGACGGATACGCGGAAGATGACCTCCTGGGAGGCACTGTTAATGATCAGGACTCTTCCGCTGGTCGGTTTCATTTACGCTGGATGCCTACGGACAGGCTTGATGTTCTGTTTAGCGCGGACGCCGAGTTAGACCGTGACGGTGCGATACCCCTCACAGACCTCGCGCAGGTCCGGCAGAACCCGCATCACGTCAGTTACAGCCGCGAAGGATACCAAGATCGTAATATCTACGGACCCTCAATCCGCGTGAACTACGAGGGCGACAACGTCTCGCTGACTTCTATCACCGGATTGCGCAGATGGGACGAAAAGTCCGGGATGGATCAGGATTTTAGCCCGGCGGATATCTTGATTTCCGACTGGTCAGAAGAACAAACTCAGTTGACTCAGGAGGTCCGCTTCACCTCGCCCGAGAGTGCCTCCGCGATGAAAT
>ERZ1292640.4225-Hain-H43-02um-R1-4225-length-10999-cov-5_pt1 | contig 10999 bp, 9 predicted proteins | sample MGYA00564404_ERZ1292640 | MGnify/ENA primary metagenome ERZ1292640 (study PRJEB36523, sample SAMEA6512636) | groundwater metagenome | collected 2019-01-08 | study: AquaDiva: Metagenomics assemblies of 32 groundwater samples | reverse complement strand
CCACTCATGACTCAGAACTAAGTTCGATGCTCGCGTCGTTTAGGGCCGCTGGCTTGGCTGCTGGCGTAGGACCACCGACGGCGTAAGCCGAGAGAGAGAGAGAGCCGCTGGCATGGTTGCTGGGGTCGAGCCCAGCCTGGGGCGTGAGGACAAAGCCTTACCAGTGGCTGTGTCTGTCCGAATCAACTGTAAATAAATTAAGCTCACCCCGTCCAAAAACAGACATCGCCCAATCGACTATCAACGACTGGAGTGCTTATATTGTTTTCCGGTAATCCGCTTTATCACAGGCTGTAATCTTGGATGCCTAGCTGCCGGCAACTGTTCATAGTAGCGCTTTTCAAGATTAGCCAATGTTGCAATATCCTTGTCAAAGTCGATCATCGATTGCTTGCGTGCATTTATTTCACTGAAATTACCAGCCGCTGGAACTGAGCCCATGGCAACCGACAAACCCGTTAATCCTACCGTTAGTGCCATCATACCTAAAAGCAGTTTCATGCTCTTCTCCTTGAATGTCTGGCGCATTTTGCAGCCAGCCGCGCCGGCCTAACAGCAAGCACAGTGCCATGAACCAATACATCATAACCACTTGAATTATATGGTGGCACAGCTAATACTGTTTAGTTTGGGCTGTCTAATGTTTTCACAGCAGTCCTAATGGTTGCACAAAGTCTGATTGCATAAAGATGGAGAAGCGCCTTGATTATTTTAAGAGGTGTCCGACAAAACAATTTAAAAAACATCTCACTAGATATCCCATCGCGCAAGATTACGGTGATAACCGGGCTGTCTGGAAGCGGCAAAAGCTCCCTTGCTTTTGAAACGCTGTACGCCGAAGGCCAGCGGCGTTACATAGAAAGCCTATCCACCTATACAAGGCAATTCTTAGAAAAAATGCAGAAACCCGACGCCGACCTGATATCCAACATCCCGCCGGCGATCGCGCTCGAACAAAGAAACTCAGTCCTGAGCTCAAGAAGCACGGTTGGGACACAGACAGAAATCCTGGATTATCTGCGTATTCTCTTCGCAAAAGCAGGAAGGACTTACTGCATCGTTTGTGGTGAACCAGTCAAACACATTGATACCAACCACATCCTTCAGTGGGCTTCAAGCTGGCTTATAGGGCGTAAAGCTCATCTATTGGCCGCTGTAAAACCTCATACTGGCATAAAGGTCATCCGCCAACACGGCTTCAATCGGGTACTGATGCGCTTGGGTGAAAAAACAAATGTGGCGGAAATCGACGATGTCACGAGCCAGGAGCTGGCGGCACTATTTGAAGCAAAAGGAGAACTCTTCATCATAGTCGACAGATTCGCCATCAAAGGACCAATGGGTAACGATGATCGCGCTAGACTGCTGGATTCAATCGACCAGGCGATGGCACTGAATAACGGCAAAATAACGTTTGCCACTTCAAGCGGTTCCGAATGGAAGGACATAGGCAGCGGCTTTGCGTGCATCAAATGCGGGCGAGAACACACGCCTCCCGAGCCAGCGCTTTTTTCATTCAACAGCGCACTGGGCGCTTGCCCCACATGCAGCGGTTTTGGGTTCACACTGGAGATTGACGAAGCCCGCGTGGTACCGGATCCGTCCAAAACACTTAAAAATGGCGCGATTGATCCTCTATCAAAGCCATCACTGTCCAAATGGCAGCATGACCTGTTCAGATTCGCGGAAAGACAAGGCGTATCCGTCGGCAAACGCTATCAAGACCTGACCGCCACTCAACGTAAACTTCTTTGGCAAGGATCAAAAGATGATCCCACGTTCCCAGGCATACTTAATTTTTTTGAGGGACTAAAAAAATGGAAATATAAACTGCATATCAGGGTGTTTATCCGCCGTTACCAGACACAGATGCTTTGCCCTGATTGCCATGGCAGCAGACTGAGGAATGAATCACTTACTACAAAAATAGCAGGCCATTCAATAGCGGACACGCAATCATTGACAATCGGGTCGGCGATCGAGTGGATATCAGCCGCAGAAAGATCATTTGATGATCAAGAACGCACCATAACCAGAGACATCATGTCACAGCTCAAAAGACGCCTTGAGCTGCTAAATGAGATCGGCATCAATTATCTTCAGCTTTCAAGGTTCACCAAAACGTTATCTGGCGGTGAATTTCAGCGGATAAACCTAGCCACCCATTTAAGCGGCGGGCTTTGCGGCACACTTTACGTATTGGATGAGCCATCAATAGGTCTGCACGCTGCGGATACAGGACGGGTTATAAATTCATTAAAAAAACTGCGTGATAACGGCAACACCGTCGTAGTCGTGGAACATGATCTTGACGTCATGAGATCCGCTGATTGGCTTGTGGAACTTGGCCCTGGCGCCGGACACAAGGGAGGTGAGGTAATCGCTCAAGGAACAGCCGCTGATTTAGGCGCTATACCAGCTTCCGTCACCGGGAAATATCTTTCATGCGCGTTCAATATTGAACGTCCCGTCTCGGTGAGGCCATTAGCTAAAAAACATCTCAGGATAACCGGTTGCCGTGAAAACAATCTGAAAAATATCAGCGTGGAGATACCACTTGAAAAATTCGTAGTAGTAAGCGGGGTTTCAGGATCAGGCAAAAGCACGCTGGCACATCAGATCATATACAAGGCCCTCTCGCGTTTTTTCTATCACACCAAAGAAACCCCTGGAGGGTATGACAGTTTCTATGGTGCCGAAAATCTTTCAGGCGTGGCACTTCTCGATCAAACACCAATAGGGAAAAGTTCCAGGTCAAATCCTGCAACATATATCAAGGCATGGGATGAAATAAGACGGATATATGCAAATCAGGCGCTGTCGCTTCGCAGGGGATATACGCCACAGCATTTTTCATTCAATGTCGATGGCGGCCGCTGCCCGGTTTGCAAGGGAGAAGGTCAGACCACAATGGACATGTTCTTCATGGCGGAAGTCAAACTTCCTTGTGAAGAATGTGACGGCAAACGTTTTAAGCGCAGCATACTGGATATCTCGCATAAGGGAAAAAACGTACACCAGCTCCTGCACACCACTATTGATGAAGCCTTTGACCTATTCAGGGAAAACTCGATATTGACAAGAAAACTAGGCGTGCTTCGCAGGGTCGGTCTTGGTTACTTGCAACTTGGACAGTCGGTCAGCACGCTCTCCGGCGGTGAATCACAGAGACTTAAAATCGCCGCCATGCTTGATGAACGTGACGAGGGCAATCTATTATACCTGTTTGACGAACCAACGACCGGACTACACTTGGAGGATATAAAAAAATTCCTTTTAGTTATCCACGAACTTGTGGACGCACACAACTCCGTGCTCATGATAGAACACCACCTGGACGTGATCGCGCAAGCCGACTGGGTGATAGACCTTGGCCCTGGTGGCGGTGATCAGGGCGGGCATATAACCGCAAGCTGCCCACCGGCTCTCCTGCCTGACATGCCGGACTCAGTCACTGGTGCAATACTTAAAAAAGCCAACTACAGATTGGCGCCTTTACCTGAAAACCACAGGCGCAGCTAAAGCCTCAAGCGTGATGACATATCTTGGGGTACCTTTTCCGCCACTTGTGTTAATCAGCTTGGCTTTCGCTTTACACGAAAACTTTAAATCCATGCCTTCATATGTACGCCAGAAATCCACTGATCCATCCAATGGATAGAAAGGCTCCTTGACGCGTTTATAATTAGCCAGCCATGGATGTTGGTCAAAATCCACCATGAAAACCGCTCGATATTGTAATGGATACTTTGATGGCAAAATCTTTACCTGGCCGACCAATACATAATATTCACCGTCAGCGAGTTCGACTTTCTGATTGTAGCTAAATGGTGAAGGGATCTCACCGCCGCCGCCGCCACCACCTGTGTCCGGCCTATAACGCGAATCAGTATAAGACCCAGAATGAGAAACTGACAAATTCGTCAAACAAATCAGCAAGCCAAAGATCATAGCTGTACTGAACTTCACGATCCTACTTTTTTTATTCATTACATCTCCCCCCTTTTCATGACAATCACTAGCCATTCGCCCTGCTTACGACAGGCCATGGATGTTTTCCATCGACTAACTGAATTTTTAAGCCTGGTGCAAGACGATAGCCCTCTTTCCAATTCAATAGATACTGAGGTTTGCGTACATCAGGTTCTATCAATTTTCTCAGCCTGTTTATGTTGTAATACAACTTGTTGTCATGAGCCTCAGGCTGATACTTCTCTTTCCACACATATTCAATTATCTGCGCTTTTGATAACCCGCGCTCCATGTCGTCGCCTTGACGGCTATGCGCTTCGGATAACACCTCAAGGATATGCAACAACACGTATTGCTTGCGCACCGAAATCTTCTTAGTCTCCCGTGTCTTGATTATGCCTTGACGGCTATCGATCAATAAATCAACAGCATCCTGTTCCAACTTCACCCTATCGGCCAGTATATCGCGTCTCAACAACCCAAATCCAGGGCCTGAAGTTGTCTTCTCCAGCAAATCAAGATACCAATATGCCTGGACATAATTTCTTTGCAGCCTGCAAATCCTGGCATAACCCCAAAGAACATAAAGATGATAGTACCAGTTATGCTCCGCCATGAAGTTTGTGTGCGATTTTTGAAAACAGGAAAGTGCTTTATCAAGATCTCAGCAATATTCAGACAAACTCCCCAGAATCAAATATGTAATACCATTGATCCCACGAAAATTTTTAGCCTCATAGCGCTTAAGGATGGCATCAGCTATTGATCTCGCGCGGGGCCACTTCGCACATGACCACATCGCCACCGCCATCATAGCCCAACCTTTTGCCAATGCTTCATCACGCGCGACACCCGGCGCGTATTGCGCCCTAACCGCTCGCAAATAACTACTGATATACTTCTTAATCATTTCCGGCTTGCCATTTGACCGCGCAACAACACCTTTGCAGTACCACACCATAGGCGGTATCTGTTTTGGTCTGCGTTTCATGACGGCATCAAGCTCCCGGTCCCACCTGGAAATCGCCTCAGAATCAAGTGCTTCGCTCGCAAGGCGCAGCAAACCTGCCATCGCTTCCATTGCGGAACGCAGATCCCCTGAGCGCTTAGCCTTCTGTAACACCGCCAGATAAGACTGCCTGGCTTCTTCAAATTCGCATTTTTCAGCGCATAGCTGCCCTAGCTGTAACCACTGTCTTACAGAAAAGTTTTTTGTGTTTTGCAAGGATCCCATTAATTAATTACCATAAATTAAATGCAACATCGTATGCTAGCGCAGGAGTGTGCATAGTCAACATTTAATTCTTTTTTATAGAATTTGTAGGCAGCCAATGATTCTTCACTTCAATAGATGGCCCGTCAATAGATTGCCGGAAGACCACAGCAAAAACTCTCCAGAAGCTAAAATAATCCTGCTCCATGGGCTGGGCGGGCTAGGCTACCTATGGCGTCCCATAGCGGTCGAACTCGAGAACAGATTTGAAATTCTCGCACCGGACCAGCGCGGGCATGGCAGGTCCAGGATTCCACATACTTCAACATCCACCGGATATAGCCCGCTGGAATATGGTGGGGATATAATAGATACGATGGACGCCACCGCGTTCCACCCGGCATGGCTTGTGGGTCACTCCATGGGGGTCAGATCGGCATGTGCGGCGGCAAAGCTCGGTGGAAATCTAATCTCGGGTCTTATTCTGATTGACCTAGACCTGTCACCACCTGACGATGCGGCTATCAATGAGGTTTTAGAGCTGCTACGCAATCTTCCAACCAAGTTTGAAAGCAAGAAAGCCGCGAGATCATTCCTGCTATCGCATTGTTCTGATCCATCCATCGCGCGATATTTGATAGCAACGCTATTTCTCAACAACAGAGAGTTAAAAAATGATGCACTATCATTTAATTTCGACAGATCAGCATTGATTGAAACAGTGCTTGCCACAAAGAACATCTCTTTGCTCGAATGGCTCGACGAAATCCAGGACAAAGGCCCCTTACCGACCCTGATACTAAGAGGTGCAGATAGCAAGGTATGGGATCACGAGTCTTTTGAAAAAGACCGTAGTGCTCTTGCCAGACATCATGCCATTGAATTCAAGGAAGTAGAGGGAGCCGGTCACGGGCTTCCGTTTGAAAAACGAACACAATTCATACAAATTTTGACTGACTTCATTTCTAGGGCGTAACTTCATTTCATGGCAGTGCTAGCCTGCGGCCAAGCCCGAAGGTCATCTACACATCATCATTCACGACTGATGGATTCATGTCGATATCAGCTAGGCTGTGGATTTTTTTCATCCAGGCTTCAAACACTTCCCTACCCTTCCTGGAAATAATTTGCTGCAGCAGTTGCCGTTTTTTTGTTTCAAGTTTTGAGGGGTCTGGTTTTTGTGATTCACAAACCAGTGCCACCACCACCCAGCCACCGGTATTGTATTTCTTAGCCTTGCCGCCGTTAGTAGCATCAATGGGAGAGTTTTTCGCGAATGCATCCTTCAAAAGCTCCTTGACCTCACCAATGCCAGGCAGCGACGTATTTAAGCGACTAACAAAACCAGTTTTCTTGACTTCAGATCCATAAGGCTTCAGCACGTCATTGACACGCTTGTCTGCGCTATCCTTGATTGAAAGCAGACTAAGCACTTCATCCGCTATCTTGTCATTCACCTTGCGTATCTCATCAAATTTTTCGCTAGCTATTATATCCTTGGCGATTGATTCCTTAACTGATTCGAAGTCCTTGCCTTTAAAATCCTTGTTCTTCTTTACTTCAAAATTGGATCGCGCCAAATTCAGCTTTGTCTTATCACCGAAAAATTTCTTTATTTCACCTGCGTCAACCTTAACGCCTTTTTTACCAATCTCAGACGTCAGAAGAACATATTTAACGTTTCTCTTGTCCTCGCCAAGAAGGAATTCACTCCGTATCTCGGTGTCCGAAACCTTGATACGCTTACTTAAATAATCCTGCAGACGTTGCACGGAGAGATCCTCGCGGAGCGAGCGTTCAAACCCGCCTGGTGAATAGTTGTTCGCTTCCAACACCTGGCGGTAAGTCATGAAATCAAACTTCCCATCCTTCTGAAAAACAGGCATCTCCCTCACTTTGGTCTTAACTTCCTCATCTGATGCCTGCATGCCGCTCTTATGAGCCTCCTGAGCCATCAACTTGCGTTGCACCAGACTCTCAAAAACCATGGACTTTATGCGAAAAGCCTTAAGCTGCTCATCGCTGAACTTAGTGCCCCCCCCACTTAGACTCTTGAAAAATTCCATCCTCTGGTTGACCGCCCGGTTGAATTCACTAAGGGAGATAGAGTCTCCGTTAACAACACCCGCCACTGAACCCTCATGTAATCCACGCGTTGACCTAGGACTGAAAACACCGTAAAAAATAAAAACAAATGCTATAAAACCAACAATTAGAGTTATGACTACCGCTCCGAACTTTTCTCTTATCCAATTAAACATTAATGATTCTCTCTTTCTTCTACCACTGTCTTTACGGCGGCCATTGCATTACTGCCGCTGGGCCGCTAGGATAATACCGATATAATGATCAAATACATTAAAGAATACAGATTTTATATCATCCTTTTTTTATTTCTACTCATCCCGGTGATAGCGCTGGATACATCCACCCGTTCGCCTAGGACTTACCGCTTCTATGACCGGATAATAGTGGCACTGACATCCCCGCTCCAAACCGCCATCACCTGGTCGCTTGATCAGATTTTTTCATCTTTTAATAATTATCTTTATCTCTGGCATACACGCAAGGACAACTCTTTATTGCTTGAAGAAAACAGAAGACTCTTAAAAGCCATATCCAACCTTAAAGAAGCCCAGCAAGAAAACATACGTCTTAGAAAACTTTTAAACTTCCAGGATGCATTCCAGCTAGAAACCGTGGTTTCCGCGCGAGTCATCGCAAAGGACGTATCCACCGAGTTTAGAGCTATCAGGATCGACCGCGGCGAGAATTCCGGCATTCGCAAAGATATGCCAGTCCTCACCAATGAAGGCATCGTAGGACGTATCCTCAGAACCAGTCATAACACCAGCGATGTCCTTACAATAGTTGACCCGCTGTCCGCCGTCGATGCCATAGACGAAAGATCCCGGGCGCACGGCGTGGTAGAAGGTTACACCGAAGAATCCAGCCAATTTAAATTCACATTGCGAACAGATGACATACAACCAGGCGACATACTGATTTCAGCGGGCCAGGGCGGGATTTTCCCGAAGGGCGTGCCAGTAGGAACCGTCTCTAAGGTAAATAAAAAGCGCTTTGGTATCACGCAGGAGGTGGAAGTCCATCCAAGCGTGAATTTTGCCAGGCTTGAGGAGGTACTGATAGTTAAACCAATGATAGCCGCTCCGGACACATACGGGGGATCTCGTGACTAGGCTTGTTTTAAAGACATTAAACTTTCCTGGCCTCATTTTGCTAACAGCAGCGGCATTAGCTGTGCAAAGCGCGCTTTTCTCTCCCTGGCCGCTACGTTATTTACAGCCAGACGCTGTTGCTATTTTATGTATTTGGTGCGCGTTCAGGAGAAACTTCACTGAAGGCGGGATACTCACATTGATATCCGGGGAAATGGCAGAAATTCATAGCAGCGCAACACAAGGCGTCCACCTGATGGGATACATGCTCGTGTATGTATCTGTACGCGCTGCGGACCGCTTATTCGTACTTAGAACTTTAAAATCCTACGTCATTGTAAGCATTCTGGCTATATTTGGCTTGAAGCTCTTCAACATGCTTGTCGGAAATATGCTCGGCATGCCGGCAAACCCAACCAAGTTCGCATTGCCTCTGGCTATGTTAAGGTCGATTGTCCAAGGTGGCCTAGGGTTTTGGATTTATCGATGGCTCGAAAAACTGGACCACTTCACCTACAGATCGGCTGAGGCTGGTCGCGCAGACGATGATGAATTATTGCTTGATGGAGACGCGTTTTAGCAATGGCATTTCTGGGCCAAGAAGAACAAATACGTGAGTTCCAAGACCGATTTAAATATCTTTATGCGGTGATGCTTGTCGGCTTCGGGCTTCTTCTCGCCAGGTTGATATATCTGCAGGTATTGAACGGTGATAAGATGAGGCTATACTCCGAAGAAAACCGCATCCGTAAAGTCAAAATCGCAGCCCCACGTGGAATGGTTTTCGACCGCAACAGAAAGCTGTTGACAGACAACCGCCCGTCGTTTGATCTGGAAATAATTCCGCAGTACCTCAAGGAATCACGCCAAACAAAGCAAGTCATAGAGCGTCTTTCATTCTTGATAAAAATACCAAAATCCGCCCTCCAGGAAATCCTGGAAAAAGCAAAATCACAGCCGTCATTCATGCCACTGAAAGTAAAGACGGACTTAAGTCGCGACGAGGTGGCAAAGATAGAAACATGGAAGCTTGCAATGCCAGGCGTCGAGGTGAAAGAAGAGATAAAGCGCACCAACATATATGGTGACATAGCGGCGCACCTGCTTGGTTACATAGGCGAAGTTAACTCATCGGAACTGCCGACACTTAATAAGCACGCGCAAAAATACAAGTTCGGCGACAGCATCGGCAAATTCGGACTCGAACAACAAATGGAAGACATTCTCCGCGGCTTTGATGGCGATGAGTTAAAGGAAGTAGACGCCCTTGGCCGCATCAAGCTTGGCAAGAGCAAGGGCCGCATGCTGGAAACCAGCATTGGCAAGCCGGTACGCCCAGGAAAAAATCTTATTTTAACCGTGGACCAGGATCTTCAGGTTGCAGCCACAAAGATGTTTGGTGAAAAAATAGGTTCGCTGGTTGCAATCGACCCAAGGAATGGTGAAATACTTGCCATGATTTCACGCCCGTCTTTTGATCCTACCGAATTCTCAAGAGGGATCCAAACATCCATCTGGAACAAACTGCTTAACAATGAAAACAGGCCGCTTCGTGACAAAACCATTCAGGACCATTATTCGCCTGGTTCCACATTTAAGATCGTCACCGCCATCGCGGGGCTAGAGGAAGGCGCAATAGATGAAAACACGAAGTTTCACTGTTCAGGTTCAATGAAAATAGGCAACAGGGTCTATCACTGCCACCTAAAGCGTGGACATGGTGAAATGAATATAGTCAGCGCTATAACAAGGTCTTGTGATATTTTCTTTTACAAAACCGCCTTGAAACTAAAAAGCGTGGATGACATAGCGAAATGGGCGTTCCACCTGGGGCTTGGGAAAAAAACCGGGGTTCCGCTCGCGAGGGAAGCACCGGGACTGATCCCCACCGAGGCATGGAAAAAGAAACGATTAGGACAGCAATGGAGCTTGGGTGAAACAGCAAACACAGCTATAGGTCAAGGTTTCCTTCTGGCCACAACGCTTCAACTCGCAAATATGTACGGGGCACTTGCAAATGGCGGAACCCTTTATCGGCCATACCTAGTAAAAGAAACAGAATCTTTTGACGGACAGGTCATCCAGCGTTTTACACCAGAAGTAATAGGCAAGCATAACCTCAAACCAAAAACAGTGGAACTCGTTAAGCAGGGGCTGTGGGGCGCCGTCAACAGCCCTTACGGGACAGCATATCCACAGCGTTTACCGGGAATGGACTTTACCGGAAAGACAGGCACCGCCCAAGTCAAGAGGATCGCCGCTGACAAGATTTATCAGAAATGTGAAAATATGAAGTTCCGAGACAGGCATCACGCCTTGTTCGTGGGATTCGCGCCAATCAAGGATCCTGTTATCGCTGTTGCGGTGATCGCTGAACATGCATGCCACGGTTCAACCGCAGCGGCACCCGTCGTACGCGAGGTCATAAAAACATATCTGCAAAAAACATCCCCTGAGCTTTATGGCGAAAAAGCACTTGCAGCCAAGCTTAAAAACTACAGAAGCATACCGCAAGCGCCCCCACCTGCTCCGCCAAGCGATAGAAGCGATAGCGAAGATGAAAATGACTTGGCGATCAACGAAGACGGCGCTGAGCAAGCTGAGCAACAGGTTGATGACAAGTCCACGCAGGATG
>ERZ1292640.4224-Hain-H43-02um-R1-4224-length-11001-cov-4_pt1 | contig 11001 bp, 9 predicted proteins | sample MGYA00564404_ERZ1292640 | MGnify/ENA primary metagenome ERZ1292640 (study PRJEB36523, sample SAMEA6512636) | groundwater metagenome | collected 2019-01-08 | study: AquaDiva: Metagenomics assemblies of 32 groundwater samples | reverse complement strand
CTCGGGGCTGGTCTTCCAGCCGGGACGCTCCAAGTCACGCTCTTCATTCCGAGCGTGGATAGAGAGGGCGCCGGCATCAATCAGGAGTTCTGGCGGGAGGAGGCGTTGCGAACCCTCGGGCATCTGTTCCGAGGCGCCACGGCGTTCCCGCCCGGACGAGGGGTCTGGCGGGACGACGCCCGGGGCGGGGAGCTCGTGTTCGACGACACGGTCCTCATCACGTCCTACGCGGATCCTGCCGTCATGGGCGATTCGCTCCCACGCCTGCGGCAATTCCTTCACCGCCTCGGTCGCGAGGCGAACCAGGGGGAAATCGGTGTGGTCATAGGCGGTTTCTACTATCCCATTGTCGCTTACGATCCTGCCGGCAAAGAGCCGGGAGGCGCAGTATGAGCGAAAATCAAAACCTCACGCCGGAAGAGATACGGAAGGCGCTTGGCGCTGAATCGGTCGTCCCGCTCCCGGGCCTTCCGAGTGGCGGCCCTCTGGATCTCCTGGCGTTGCGCCGCATGGTCCAGAAGCGCCTCCAGTCCAGCGGCGGTCGCCGGACGGACCCCAGCTGGTCGCTGACCCGCCCGATCCGTTTCAGCGCGGAACGCTGGACGCAGCTTGAGCGTTTCGCGGACGCGTTGAGCGAGCCCCGCCGGAAAGTGAGCCCCGGCCAGCTCGGTGCCATTCTCGTCGAGAAGGGGATCCTGGCTCTCGAGGACGCGCTGGAACCAGAGACCTCCCGCGCGCAGCGTCTCCGGAATCTCAACATGGACGCGCAGTCCGCCGCGATCCGCCACGGAGAACTGGAGGAAGTTCTCCTCCGAGGGAAGGCACTCGGAACGCTTTCACCGGATTCGGAAGACGCCTTGATCGGGGAGATGGACGAACTCTGGCGGGCGATGACCGAGGAGGATCGCTCGGCGGCGGCCGCTCGGATCGCCGAAGCGAAGAGAATCCAGGCGCAGGCGGGGCGGGATTACCGGGACGCCTTCATCCCGGAGGGCGCCCACCGCCTTCCCCGGGAGGCCGCCTAATGCTCCTCGTCGCGCAGAGGGTCGTCTCGAAGGATGGCCTTCAGGGCATCAACGCCTACCGCTACAGCCACGGCCCCTCGCCGTGGCCTGCGGATCCGGTTCCCCTCCTGGATGCGAAGACGGCGAGCCTGGAACGCCAGGCCATCCAAGTCCAGCCTGGCGGAAATCAGGTCGTCAGCTTCATGGATGCGGCGGTTCCGGACGGGACGACGGAGGAGGAGTGGCTCCGCCTCGTCCGCCAACTGGCCGAGAAGCCGGCACCAGGCGCATTCCCCTTGACGACCGTGCTCGGTCCTTGCGCGTTCCGGCTCGATATGCAGCCTGGTCTCTTCCCGGTCTGGCGAAGCGAGTTCAAGGAACTCGTGCGTCATCTGGTCCTTCTGTAGGCGAATCGCAAGGCGCCGCCCGGCCCCGCATGCCCCCCGGGTCGGCCATCCCCCGGCTACCATCCCCGCCCCGTCCTGGATCGCCCCGGATCCGGACCAAGAGAGGAGGCTACGGATCCCATGCCGTTCTTCCAGGCTGTCTGGCTTCTGCTGCGCGCGCTCTTTCGGAGCCGTACCACCCTCGCCCTCGAGAACTTGGCCCTCCGCCAGCAGATCGCGGTCCTCCTCCGGCCCCGGACGGGGAAGCGGCTGCGGCTCCAGCGCCGCGACCAGGTTTTCTGGGTCGTCCTCTCGAGGATCTGGGACGGTTGGCGCTCCGTTCTCGCCATCGCCAAGCCCGAGACCATCATCCGCCTGCACCGGCTGGGCTGGCGGCTCTACTGGCGGTGGACGTCGAAACCCGGCCCCGGCCGGCCGCCTATCGAGCGAGGGATCCGAGACCTCGTCTGGCAGATGGCCCGCGAGAACCCGATGTGGGGCGCGCCCCGGATCCATTCCGAACTCGCTCTCCTCGGCTACAAGGTCGCGCCGGAGACCGTCGTCAAGTACCTCCGCGCCGAGCGCAAACGGAAGCCCCCGTCGCAGGGGTGGCGTCGCTTTCTCCGAAACCACGTCGGCCAGATCGCCGCCTGCGACTTCTTCACGGTCTACACCATCGGGTTCCGTATCCTCTACGTTTTCATCGTCCTCCTCCACGACCGGCGCAAGGTCGTCCACTTCAACGTGACCACGAATCCGACCGCCGAGTGGGCCGCCCAGCAGATTGTGGAAGCGTTCCCTTGGGACACCGCGCCGAAATATCTGCTCCGGGATCGGGACGGCATCTACGGGGACGTCTTCAAGCGAAGGATGAAGGGGATGGGAATCAAGGAAGTCCGCATCGCCGCCAGAAGTCCCTGGCAAAATCCTTACGCCGAGCGGGTGATCCGCTCCATCCGGAACGACTGCCTCGACCACGTTATCGTCCTCGGAGAAAACCACCTGCGAAATATCCTGGCAGAGTATTTCCGCTACTACCACACCGCCCGGGCGCATCTTTCACTGGACCGCAACTCGCCGATCCCGAGGGACGTCGAACCGCAGGAACGAGGCCGCGTTGTCGGGATTCCGATGGTCGGCGGACTGCACCATCGTTATCGACGGGCCGGTTGAAGAGCGAACGCGACGGAGTTTGTCGGGAGAGATAGGGGATGCCTCGTCGAGATGGTTCTGGCCGACGTCGGAAAAACGCAATCTTCGCGGATCCGGCCTGAAATCCGGGCGCGGCGAAGTCGGAAACGCCATCGAGAAAACGGCTGCTCATGCACACATCTACGCGGCCTTAATTTTTGGTAGGTACAGCAGTTTGAAATGCTTTGAAGAGGTTTGAAAAGGAAACCCCGCCCGCCTGAATTCCGGTTCAACCCGCCATGCCTGCCCGTTTCGCCAGGACATGCCGGCCCTTCTCGGTCAGCCGGTACTTCTGGAGCCGGCTCTTGGGCTTGGTGGGGATGGTCATTTCAATCAGACCCGCTGCAAGTGCTGGCTTCAGGTAACGATTCTCAAAGTTGGCCCGCCCCTTCAGATGAAGGCATTCTTGGATCTTGCCCCGCGGCATCTCCGTCTTTACGACCTTGAGCAGATTGCGAATTTCCGGGCTGACTTGCCCCGCGACTTGTCCTGTGACTTGCCCCGCGACTTGTCCTGTGACTTGCTCCGTAGCCATCGGTTTCATCCTCCGCAGCGCCTGGATGAACTGCCCGCCGGACTGCCGGAACTGGGGCGTGGGCAGCCCTGCCGCCTTGCACAGTTTGATCATGTCGAGCGTGCCGGTGCCGGCCTTCTCGATGTAGCGGGTGAGGAAGAGCGGCTCGGCGATGAGCGGGTTTCGAGGGATGGAGGCGTGCGGCGCGCGGAGGGACTCCGGAGTCAGCGGCGGCGGGAGATGGCCGGGGTTCCAGACTTCCAGGCGATCGGCGAAGAGCATGACCTGGACGGAGGCGTTGGAGGTGTAGTCGCGGTGGGCGACGGCGTTGACGATGGCCTCGGCGACGGCAAGCCTCGGCAGTTCGTAGGTCACCGGGGCCTGGTTGCTCAACGCCCGGGTTCCGACGCTTCGGTCGATCTTGGACATGACGAAGTCCACGGCCTGATCCACGAGCTCGAAGACGGTGCCTTTGTAGATGTGGTAGGAGGGGATGGGTTTTTCCACCTCGCCGCCGTGGAAGTGCAGGCACTTGACCTCGGAGGTGACGAGGAAGCGCTGGGGCTGCTTTCCGAAGAGCAGGACGGCGGCGTGGTTGGGCAGATTGCCGTCGAGCAGGTTCAGGTGGGCCAACGCCTTGTGCATCGGCGTCTTGGGTCCGAGCGCGTAGCCGCGTTCGGCGCCGGCCCGAGTGAGGAAGTCGGAGATTTTTCCCCTGGAGAGGTCTTTTAGCGTGGCGCCCGGGCAGGCGGCGGCGTCGAAGGGCCGAGTGCGCAGCGCGCTGGCGGCGGCGAGATGCTCGACGAGACTGGCATAGACCAGGGCCGTCAGCTCCGGCGTGCTGCCGAAGCGGCGGCGGACGACCTGATCGCCGGCCTTGCGGAGAAGGGAGCGCATCTTGGGGTGGCGGGCGGAATCGTCGTTCCCCTTGACGAACACCAGCCGCTCTTTTCCCGAGGCCGTGGCCCTGTCGAACTCCCGCTCGGTGGGAGAGAGGCCGGAGGCGCCCTCCGAGCCGTAGTCGTTGCCGAGGAGCCCGAGGTACACGTCGCACCGATCCACCTCGGCCAGATAGACCTGGTCCGCCCGCCGCCCGGAGGCCGGAAGGTCTTCGAAGAGGAACACGTCGAAGAACCGCCGCAGGAGCGCATCCCCCTCGATGAAGGCGCGCAGCGCGCGTCGTTCCGCCGCGAACTCCTTCTGCGCGGAGCTGACAAAGATGCGGAACCGGTGGCTCATGGACGACTCGATCCTTCCCACTGGGCGGCAAGGCGGCGGAGGCGGGAAAGGTCCATGGCAGTAGCCAGGAATCCTACCTCATGTTCCCGGTGGAATCCGGTCGGGATGTCCCTCCCATGGGTTCCTCTGAAGGCTCCCCGTAGCCCAGTGGCGCCTCGCCCTGGGCGTAGCCGATTGCGCGGTAGACCCGGAGCCTCTTTTGGAACATCTTCAGCAGCACCGGCACGTCCCGGTCCACGTAATCGAAGATCCGGACCTCGGTCTTCCCCGGATGGAGCCGCTGTAGCCGCCCGGCGTACTGGGCAATCGTCCCCTTCCAGGAGATGGGCAGCGCCAGGAACAGCGTATCGAGCCGGGCGTCGTCGAATCCCTCGCCGATGTATCTGCCCGTCGCAAGAACGAGACGCTCCTCCCCATCGGGGATGGAGGCGAGACGTGCGATGGCTTCCCGACGGCTCTTTCCCTTCAGGCTGCCGTGGAGGACGACAAGGTGGCGGGCGAAGTTCCGGAGTTTTTCCGCGAAGAACTCCAGGTGGTCCTTTCGTTCCGTGAGAAGGATTGGGGAGCGTCCTTCCTTGAGAGAGCCAATCGCATCGTTCAGGATGAGGTCGTTCCGATTCCCATCCGCCGCGAGAGAACGGTAGAGACCCTGGATGCCGGTCTCCTCGGCGGAACCGTTGGCTTGGAACGCGGTTTCTCGCACGATCAGCTTGTGCTCGAAGGGGCGCCTCGCAGCCTGGCTCTTGGGATCCACCTGGAATCGGATGGGCCCCAGGTACATCTCCATGATCGGATGATGGCCGTCCCGGCGATGGGGTGTCGCGGTGAGGCCGGTGACGTATTTCGCCTTCACTTCCGCAAGAACCCGCTCGAAGGAGACCGCCGGGACGTGATGGCATTCGTCCACGATGACATGGCCGTAGGAGGCCACGGCGTCGTCCACCGCGGAGCCCCGGACAAGGCTCTGGAGCATGGCGACATCCAGCCGGCCGTTGGGCTTTCGCTTGCCGCCGCCGATCTGGCCGATGGCTTTCTCGTCAACCCCAAGAAACATCGAGAGTTGGGCAACCCACTGCTCAAGAAGCGGCCGACGATGAACGAGAACGAGGGTGCTCCGGCCGCGCTTGGCGGCGAGATACGCGCCTACGACCGTCTTCCCGATTCCGGGCGGCGCCACGAACACCCCGAAATCGTGCGAAAAGAGTGACTTGACGGCTTCCTCCTGGATGGGGGTGAGCTCACCGTCGAACTGCACATCCAGCGCTTCGCCCTCGGTTCGCTGGCCCTCGACGACGAGACGGCTGCCGTGCCCTTGGAGGAGGGTTTCGAGCGATTCGCGGCAACCCCGGGGAAGGGCGATGTGCTTCGGCAGGTCTTCGGCGCAGGAGATGATCCGTGGCGTCATGGCCGTCGAAAAGCGCATGTTCTGGCGCTTGAAGAACTCGGGATTCTGGAATGCCGCCAGGCGCTTGACTTGGTTCGCCAGCGGGGATGGAAGTCCCGCCTTCTCGACGAACAGCTTCTGCGAGAGGACTGCCCTGACCTCGCTGGGAATGGGACCGCTGATTCGGAGCGGCTTCGGTTTCCGGGACGGCGCGCGCGCCCACGGGGCGGCGGCTTCCTCGTCGCCGTCCACATCGGCGGATTGGAGTCCGAGCACCTGTCCATGCAGCGTCGCCTCCCGGGCGATCATCTCGACGGTATCGGTATCGAGCCGCTGGACCGAGGCGAGGAACGCCCAGGGATCCGGGTACGGCTGGAGGTTCTCATCGAGAAAGAGGGTGTTACCCTTCTGGCGAGGGCCATGTTGGAGCGGCAGCGCGATGAGGTTGCCAAAGCCCCCCTTGGGCATCGTGTCCTGGTTGGGAAAGAGCCGATCGTAGGAGGCCATGCTCAATTGGTGGCGTCGCACCATCGTCTCGGTGAGAAGGTAGCAGCCCATCTTGCGGGCGTGCCCCGCCGGGACCGGGGCCGAGAAGAAAAACCAGGCATGGGCGCCGTTGCCGGAACGGGAGCGCTCGACGGCGACCGGAACGCCAACGTCCCAACAGGTCGCGGCGAAGGCGGTGACGTCCTCGGCCCAGGATGCCTTGTCAAAATCCACCGCCAGAAACCAGCATGTCTCGTCCTTGAGGAGCGGATAGACGCCGATTACGAATCGCCCCTGAAGGTGCTCCTGGACGACCTGATCGGTCACGGGGAGGAATGACTGGCGCGAGCACTCGCCGCACTTCACCTTCGGCTTCTCACATGTGCCTCGGACCCATTCGTTCGCGCAGGCGGGGGAATAGCCCTTCTTGCCGGTTTTCGGATTGTTCCAGAACTTCGGGAAGACGTCCTCCCGGCCGCGAAAAAGGCTCCGGAAGAGGGCCACCTTCTCGGCAGGTGTCGCGGGGGCCGGCGGGATTACCACGCGGCCTTGGGGGCGGATCCGGACGCACGGTTCCGCCCCGAGGGTGGCCATCTTCGCCTTGAGCCGCTCGAGACGGGCCTGAATAGCCTGGCGCTCCTGATCGAGGCGGTCGAGAGCGGATTCCTCGCTGGCGATGGATTGGAGGATCGACTCGCGATCGGTGGGATTCGTCGGTTTCGGTTCGGAAGGAGGTGGCTCTTTCACAGTTCTCCGTGGAAGGGATCAATCCCCTCCCATCTTCTCCCATCGGCTCTGTGCGCGCTCGAGAAAGGAAGGCTCGTCGCTCGGTCCATGGCCCGATACAAGATTCTCAAACCGTCCGATGAAGGCGCCTTTCCGGTGGTGGGCCTCGCGGACCTGCCGGACGATCTCCTCCCACTGCTGGGCCATCCCTGCCTTCTCGAAACAACGTTTTGCCGACTCGAAATGCACCAGGGCGGCGCTGTATTACTTGCTCTTCTTGGCGTTCAGGATCCGGACTCCGAGCGCCCGATAAAGCCGCGCCGCGAGCGCCGGGATGGGCACGTTCCAGGCGTTTTGCGGCCGGTTCCGAATAGAAATGACTCAAGTCCTCGAGTTGGCGATTCCCCGATGCCCGAAGCCGACGAACGAGGCGCTCGGTCTCCTTCGTCTTGAGGACGGTCATGGCGAGGAGCCCCGCTTCCAGAAGCGGCCGGAGGGCTTGGTTCCTAAACTTGGTGCGGTCGCTTCTCCCGCAAGCCCGCATCAGCGCCTGAATTGGTTGCGGCTTCTTGGCCATTTCAAGGATCGCGACTTGGTGCCGACTTAGTGCCGACTTGGTGCCGACTGGGTGCCTGCCCCTCGCTTTCCTCGGTGGCCGGCGCGGGCCAGAACCGGACGATGAACGCCCCCGCGGCCTCCTCGAATTCCGGCTCGGCGCAGCCCGCCTTCTTGGCCTCCGCGAGGATCTTGCGCCTTTCGGTTTGTGCTTGACGCAAGGAAACAGACAAGGTTTAATGTCAGAAATAACGGGCGGATTTTCTGACAATAGGAACCCATGAACGTTCAACATCCGATTACCGAGAAGATGATCGCCAGATTACGGTCCAGGAAGGGAGTGGCCATCCCGACGCAGGACTTCCTCGACCTCGGCGGACGTTCCGCCGTGGATCAGTCGCTATCCCGGCTGGTGCGGCAGGGAGTGATCCGGCGGGTCCGGTGGGGGCTGTACGAATGGCCCCGGATGGGCAAGCTGCTGAACGAGCCCCTGGTGCAGTCGCCCGAAGCGCTGGTTCGGGCCTGGGCCCGTCAGAACGGCCTGCGGGTCGTGCCGTCCGGGGCGCACGCCGCGAATCTCCTGGGCCTTTCGACGCAGGTTCCGGCAAAGCTCGTCTACTACACCAACGGCCGGACGCAGACGCTTGCGCTCGGACCCTTTGGCGTCAGGCTCTTAAACCGCGGGCCGAAGACGATGGATGTGAGCGGCCGCATGGCTCCGCTGGTTTTCCAGGCCCTGCGCCACTTGGGCCGGAATCGGGTGACGTCGGAGGCCGTCCACCGCCTACGTTCGGTCCTCTCCGGAAGGGACAAGGCCGAGCTGACCCGAAACCTTCGTCACGCCGCTGCTTGGATGAAGCCGGTGATCGGGCAGATTGCGGGTGGTAGGACGCGCTGATGGATCGGATCGCCCGGGCCCCGCCAGAGGAACGTGCCGAGCTGTTCCGGCGCTCGGCCTCGGTCCTGCGACCGGAAAGGGCGCCGGCCATCATCGAGAAGGACTTCTGGGTCTGCTGGACATTGCACCGCCTCTTCGAGGCGCTGCGATTCCATCCGCAGCTGATCTTCAAGGGCGGCACGTCGCTTTCCAAGGCCTACGACGCCGTCCAGCGTTTTTCGGAAGATGTGGATCTCTCGTTCAGCCGGAAGGACCTGGGTTTTGCCGGCGGCCGCGATCCGGAGGAACCCGGAATCAGCGGGAAGGAGTCCCGCCGGCGAATCCAGGCGCTGGTCGCGGCGTGCGAGCGGACCATCCGTGACCGGTTCCTGCCGCTGCTTCGGGAGGATTTCAAGTCGGCGATAGGGGCTGAAGGCTGGAATGCCGATTTGGACGCGATGGACCCACAGGCTGTGAACTTCTCCTACCCCCGCAGCGAGCTGTCGGACGGCCTCCCGGAGGCCATCCGCCCCTCGATTCGCCTCGAGCTGGGCGCTCGTTCCGACGACTGGCCGGCCGAGGTTCGCGAAATCCAGCCTTATGCAGCCGAGGCCTTCCCCAAGGCGTTCTCGGCCGCCGCGTCCTGTCGCGTTCTCGTTCTGGATGCAAGGAGGACCTTCTGGGAGAAGGCCACCCTTCTTCACGCCGAGTTCCACCGGCCGGCGGGCAAATCTCCCGGGGAAGGCCTGTCGAGGCACTACTATGATCTCTATCGGCTCTCGCAACAGGACATCGGCCGGCAGGCGTTGGAGCGCGTCGATCTTCTGGAGCGTGTCGTCGCGCACAAGCGGCTGTTCTTCGCGTCGTCCTGGGCGCACTTCGAAACCGCCGTTTCGGGCAGTTTCCATCTCGTGCCCCCGGCTTCCCGGTTGGCGTCTCTACGTTCCGACTACGCGCGAATGCGCCAGATGATTTTCGGCAATGCCCTGGCCTGGGAGGAGATCTTGCAGGGACTGCGGATGTTGGAAGCGCGAATCAACGACAGGGAGACTGGCAGAGGAAATTCGGCACTCTAGCCGGCCGCGATCCTTTCGCGCATTCCGTTGCACTCTACGTTGTACTCTTTTCCGCGAAACTGAGGTGTTTCCCGCCAAATCGGCATCCCCCGCCGCTTGGCAGAACGATAACGCAACCCCCGACGGACTCGAACGCTTGCGCGCGAGGGCAAGGTAGGCGCGATTGGTCCAGTATTGAACCCTCCCCCCTCGACTTGGCGCCGTTCTTGGCCTTCTTCGCCAAGCCGACCCCCCTCGCCAATTGGTGCCTCGCAAGGCTGACGGCGTGACCGTCACGGGCGCCCCCCGGGCGCGTAGGGCGCGACGGGTCGGCCGGGTCGTAGGACGGGGCGCCAATGACGCGGCCGGCGCGCCTACGGGCCAAGGAATCGCCCGGAAACGGCACCCGGGCGCGGCGCGGAGTCTTGCGCCCTTCCTCCTACCCCCCCCGGGGGCTTCGAGGCGGGTGGTGTGCCGCCGGCCTTTTCCACCCGGACGTAGTAGCCGTCCTCGTGCAGCCGGATGAGTTTCAGTTCGCGTAGCTTCTTAAGGTCCCGATTGACCGTGGACCTCACTTGCATCTTCTGGACGATGTCCTTGTGACGGAGTTTCTTCTTTTGGTCGATCTGTTCTAGGACCCACCTCTGGCGGTCGTTCAGGCGACGTAGGACCGGATCGGATGGTAGCCCAGCGGCCGTTTCGGTTGCCTTGCCTTGGGCTTTGGCGGGAACGGATTGGTCGTTCGAGTTCACGACCCTGATATCCATATTGTCTGCGAAATGATATCCCTCGTACTCGGTGAGCAGAATGTCGAAAGGCCCGCATTCAATGCCATTCTTTTTGAGAACGGCGATGGTACGGCTCCGGAAATCCCTGATACGGCCCGAAATCGAGTTGTCGGCGTCCCGGCGCAATTCCTTATTAAGCGCCACGCCTTTTATTTTTACATATCCGTGCTGATCCTTTTTTCTTAAGAGTAGAAAAGCCTTGCGTAGATCGGGTTGGTGGGTATCCGTCCAGACGGTTGCGTCGCAGATCGTGATCCGATCGTCGTAGATCACCATCTCGCGACGGACCGCACCGAATGGGACGAGAGCGCGGGGCGCCGGCGGGGTTGGAGCCGCGGCACCGTCGCCGCTCGCCGTGAGTTGCTCGCCTTCCTTATTTTTGCCGCTGGAGCCTGTCGTCCCACCGGCCTGGGCCGCCGCGGACTGCATCTCGGCAAACCGCTTCTCGAACACTTCGAAAATGGCAGCCGCCACCGCATCCAAGTTGACGATCCGAACGTCGATAGGGGCGTTGTCGTCGATCTTCACCTTCTGTATCTGCACCAGCCTGCCCTTGCCCCACACCGACTCGCGCATATAAAAGAATCCGCGCTTCAGAACGAATTCGAAAACCTCTCTCGAACGACCCTCATTCAGATCCTTCAGGGCCAGTTCGCCTTGTTCCGTCAACCTCCATTCGGAGGGTTCCACGCGCTGGCAATGGAACGGCCGGGCGCCGCCGGAGGGGAGTTTCTTCCAGGCTGTCAAGGGACACCCAAAACGATCGCTCTCGGGACACCCATGCCGATCGCATGAT
>ERZ1292640.4223-Hain-H43-02um-R1-4223-length-11001-cov-7_pt1 | contig 11001 bp, 9 predicted proteins | sample MGYA00564404_ERZ1292640 | MGnify/ENA primary metagenome ERZ1292640 (study PRJEB36523, sample SAMEA6512636) | groundwater metagenome | collected 2019-01-08 | study: AquaDiva: Metagenomics assemblies of 32 groundwater samples | reverse complement strand
ATTTTTAAGCGATTCAAAAAGTGTTACCCAAATTAAAATGGAAAATGAACCATCCTACGAATTTCACTATCTCGTTACGCCGAGCAACGTAAGGCGACACGAATTTTTCTATTTATATTCGTGAAATTCGTTTATTTGTGTAATTCGTGATTATTCCTTTTAAAAAACATTATCTGATCGTCTATAGTATCAAAAATTGCTTTTAGCATGGCGTTTGTTTTTTTGCACTTCCTTGATGGCTTCCTCAATTTCCTGCTCAATCACTTCAGATGGAATATCTTTGGTTTGGAGCTTTCCTCTAATTACAAGGCACTGAGCCCTACTAGCCATCCATGTCTCCTATATTATTATAGCATGTTTTCCTTTTGGAATTATGACAAATAACCAATCCTTGCCAAAATCTCTACGGATTTTATAGCTTGCGGGTTTTCCATCGCAGGTTGGGTAAATATATGGCTTATCTGAATTTAATGGCACTTTAACGATCATGCCATCATCATATACACAATTGACGCTGAAACTTATATGCTCATTTTCTTCAATAATATCAGAAACGCTGGATTGAGAGCGTTTTTGCCACCATTCCCATACTCCATCATTGCCCCTATGAACTGCGATTATCCCTTTGCTTTCTATATAACGTAAATCCTCCTCAATGGCGGATCTGCAGGCAGGATTATTATAAACGTTCATCGGATGATAAAACATATCCATAACAAGATGATAATGAACAGCAAAGTCAATGGATTTATGGATAATGTCAAAATCCGTAACATCAGCCGCACTATAACCTATCTCATAAGCGGTGATCGGTTCTTCAAGAAAATCTATCTTCTCATTTCCATGCTCATAGTCATCATAAAAATAAAACGGGAAGCATGTGCCAAAGACGAATCCAAGCCTGTTTGCGGGATTCAAAGGCGGAAGTCGGTGATGAACAAAGCTATTATCTGCCTTTAGCCCTGCATTTTTCATCCATCTTGCAGTATCAGCCCAACCAGTCCATCTGCACCAGTGATTGACACTGCATATCGGATAAAAACCATAAGCGTTGTAAAAATCATCTGTCTGCTTTTTTATATCCGCTTCTGTAAAAGCTAAAGGATTGAAATTATCAATGAAATTATAATGAAGCGAAGGCTCATGTCCATTGGCTTTCATCGCCTCAACTTCCTCTTTAGTCATAGTGAATTCGCCCTGAGCATTTTGCATTATGTTGATATGATAGGGCAATCCTTTTTCTTTCATCCAATTGGAAGCCCAAAGTTGCGTTCCCTTTGCTGCTTCGTCATCTCCACCCCAAAAGAACATAGCATCGGGCACCTGATCATCTTTAGGAGGCATTTGATATATTAAAGGCTGTGGTTTATGGGCGATCATGTTTTGTAAAAGGAAAAGTATCTCATCTGCATAAAGCACTTCTCGCTCATTTTCCCCAATTGATATAAGATCGCCTGTTCGGTAATAGCCATCTCCGTCACGATCATAAGTTATGGGTATGCCTTGATGCAGTATCCATATTGTCTGTGGAACGTTAAAAGAGAAATAATAGGCATAACCATCGCCATATTTTCTGCCAGTTATGGCTGAATATCCTATGTCTTTGCCATCTACATCATAAAGATGCGCAATCTCCTTTGAATCTTTGGGTTTCATACAGGATATATCTGAAAAAATTATCAGCTTTTGATCAGGATGAAGATATGAATGTATATCTGTTGTAATTGGATCGCTATTTAGCGAAAAATAGCCTGATATTGAAAATTCGCTTTCTGTTTGTGAAATCTCACGTTCATTTGCGTTGCCGAATATATCATCTAGTCCGCAAGCCTTGAATCCAATTAATATACCACCGTTTTTTACCCATTCATCGATATTTGCTTTGATGGTATCAGTGATCCTTGATGGCGGCAATTCTCCAATAAACAGTATACTTATATCATCCAGCATTTTTTTATCGGTTAAAAATTTGCTTGATATTTCCTTTGCATTAAGACCAAGTTGCTCATTGATCTCTTTGATATATTCATACCAATAGTTTTTCTTTTGTTCATTTGCCTTAGCTTTGAGATCAGAATCATAAACGTAAGCAGTCACTATTTTTTTGGCATTTTCATTCATAATTTAATCCATCCTTGATCATTCAGGGGTATATTCTTCAACTTTGGGACAGGCTTTTTGGGCATCTTCTGATCCGCCAAAGACATAAATCTTCCCATTCACCACTTCGGTTGAGATAGCATATCTTGCGGTTGGCATGTCAGCCATTTTTGTCCATATATCAGTTGCAGGATCGTATTTTTCCATTACTGGAAGGATAACAGGTCTTTCCGTCAGTATCACTTTTTCTCCTGATGCTATTTGCCCTCCCATTGCATAAATTATTCCGTCTATCACGCAGGTTGATAGTCCAGCCCTCCCAGTTGGCATATCAGCTTTTTTTGTCCATTTGTCTGTTGCTGGATCATATTCCTCAACTATTGAGAGAAAAGTTTCTTTTGTTGGTTGTTCATGCGCCTTCATACCTACCTTTGCCAATCCACCAAGACAATAAATTTTACCATTTGTAGCAATTGCTGAAAAAAGCGCTCTTGCGGTTGGCATATCAGCTTTCTTTGTCCATTTATCTGTCGCTGGATCATATTCCTCTACTGTGGGCAATGTTGTAAGACTTTCATTTACTCCACCGATAACATAAATCTTGCCATTTACAACACCTGAAGAGAGGAATACCCTTGCGGTTGGCATATCAGCTTTCTTTGTCCACTTATCCGTTACTGGATCATATTCTTCCGTAACGGAAGTTGTCTTAGGGCTTGCACCGCCAAAGGCATATATTTTTCCATTTACAACACCAGCAGATAACATGCCTCTAGGGGTAGGCATATCCGCTTTTTTTGCCCATTTTTCTGTTGTCGGATCATATTCCTCTAATATAGAAAGAGGGTTAGGAGTATCAGCCATTCCACCAACTAAGTAAATTTTTCCGTCAATAGTGCAAGTAGGTGATAGTTTTGCTGTTGGCATGTCGGCTTTTTTTACCCATTTTCCACCTTCGGCATTGGCATTAGGAAGAAAACAAAGGTTTAATGCCATAAAACTAATTGACGCTATTAGTAAAAATTTGTATGACAGTTTTATAATTTCAGCAAAATTAATCTTTGATACTTGATGTTTGAAAGACTTATTTATCATAATAAATATCCCCTTTATTTTGGTTGCATAATTGCTTTAGCTTTTTCTTTGAGTTTTGACTGCACAGCTTGATTAATGTATAATGTTGCCAGCGCACAGCCATAGCAATGCTCTTTTATTGGCAAATCGGACATAGATTGTATTCCTGCCTTAATGCTATCAAAAACTCCGCACTCATTTATGTTGCCTATTGGCATAGTATGTCTTATTGCGTGCGCTCCGCATCTATATTGATCGCCTTCGGGAGTAAATGTAGCCTGTGTTGGTGCGATGTAGCAATGCTTTGACAGAGCAAGACTTCCATAGATTCCATCTGCGGATACTTTCGCATAAGCGTCTAATCCGCCCTCGTGTTTTACCCTCATAAATGGATTGGAAAAATATCCGAATAATGCGCCACGTTTTTCCTTTGGCACTCCCATTTTATCCTGATAATCATTCCACATTTGGCATACATTATCCCACTTTTCAGTATAAAACAGCTTGAATTCGTCTTCAGATGGTCTTAATGGCTTGTTATTGGCTCCGCCAACGGGTATAACGTGCATGAAAAGGTCATTGAAAAACGGGTCGCTTCTTTCCCCGGTCTGCTTATGTTTTTCAAGAATAAAGGCGAATAGGCTTGGAAAATGCTCAAGGTTCTTGTTAGTTAAAACGCAATTTGTATGGATAATAGGATACCCAACACCCACAAGGTCTCTCGCTATCTGGATGTTATATATGCCTTCCAAGACCTCATCAAACCTATCTCCGCCAAGCAGATAATTTTGCATATCCCGATCAGGCGTATCAAGGGAGATATGGACTTTGGATAATCCAGATTTGATGAAGTATAAAGCTACTTCTGGAGTTATAAGGCTTGCATTCGTATTTACATTAACGCCCGCGCCTTTTTTACAGGCATGTCTTATCAAGCCATTATCGCCCCAGATGTCTTCTCCAAGCAATAATGGTTCCCCGCCGGTTATATATATGTAAGGACCGGAATCTTTGACGTTTGAGGTAGATTCAGTGACAATATCCTTCCATCCTTGTAGATTAACCTTTGGTTCAACATAAGGTTGATTGCAATATATACACCTGGGTTTGAAGTTACATTCTGGCGTGACATTGAATCCCAAAAATGATATAATAGGGTCTTTTCCATTTAGATTCTCAGGCCATTTCGCCAACTCTAAAAGTAGCTCTTCTTCGGTTATGTGATTCTTGCCTGCAAGTTGCCTTACTCTTTCTTCATTAAATTCCAGCAACTGATTCAAAACGGTGTCAATAAATGGTCTTAATTTCTTTGGTTCTAGCCTATCAGACTTAACTCTATCAACCAAACCGGAATTAATGGCTTTTTGCCATGCAGGGGAATCCAAGAGATTTTTAAGCTCCAATCTATGTTCTTGTGTGTAAACTTCTAAGTCCATAATATTTCTCCCTTTTGAGGAATAGTGATAAGCAGGTTTTGAAGAATTCGTAACTTTTTAACACACCCCCTAACCCCTCTCAAGAGGGGAGTTTGACTTTCCCCCTTTGGAAAAGGGGGATAAAGGGGGATTTAAAAACATAATCAAAAGCTTAGCGTTTTTTCTGAAACTTGCTTGTTGTTTTTTAATATCATCTTTTCCGTAATTATATAGTCAACGGGAACGTCCCATTCTGAATGGAAAACGTCCTCAACAATCTGAATTTCATAAGCCAATGCGACAAAAAGAGAATTAGAACATTTTGGCAAAAATCGGTCATAATATCCTGCGCCGTATCCAATACGATGATATTTTTTATCAAAAGCTACGCCGGGAACAACCACTAACTCAATCTTATTTGGGGAGAAAGATCGTCTGAATTCGGGCTTTGGCTCAAGAACACCAAACGTTCCTACTGCCAATTCAGATGACGGATCGAGCAATTTAGATGGCAATAAATCTCTGTCAGGTTTGTTATGATTGGATTTGGATTCAATACATATCGGAACAATGACATTTAGACCCATTTTTAAGGCTTTGTCAATGCAATTCTGAGTTTTAACCTCACTGCCAAAAGCAATATAGAACATCACCGATTTGAATTTATGATCTTCTATCAACTTCCATAATTTTTCTTGAATTATTTCGCTTTTTGCTTCAATATCATCTTGGCTGAGAGAGTTTCTTATATTTATTATTGCTTTTCTTATTTCTTTTTTTGATTGATACACTTTATTTTCTATTATGGAGTGCGAAAGCGCCAGCTTTCGCATACTGAAGCTGTCAGCACTCCAATAAAACTTACTTGCCACTGGATTAGAAGGGAGACCAAGCGGGGTAATTATCGTCTACGGAATTGCGGGTTATGCGTGTCTGGTTTGTGCCATCAGCATTCATTATGTAAATCTCATTATTAAAGTCACGATCAGATACAAAGACGATTTTCTTTCCATCAGGGGACCACGAGGGGTATCTATCATTTGCGATATTGTTGGTCAGATTAACAGCACCTTTAAGATTATAAAGAGAATCCAGCAATATATCATAATTTCCGTTAAATACTTCGTATACATAATAATCACCATATTCCCCGGGCCACGCAAAATCAAGGTATTCAAAATCATCCATAAGTCTCATGCCTGTTCCATCAACGTTCATAACATAATAATCCCCAAATCCGCCAACATCAGATGTAAACGCGATTTTTTTACTATCATAAGACCAAAAAGAGCCATATTCATTAACTCCCAAAGTTTTGGTAAGATTTGTTATTCCAGTTCCATCGCTGCGCATTATAAATATATCTGTGTTCCATGCGTAACTTCCATTTCTATCAGAGGAAAACGTAATATATTGTCCATTTGGCGACCATGCGGGCTGGGTGTCTTGGGCAGAATTATATGTAAGTTGCTTAATACTTGATCCATCAGTCTTCATTAGGTATATCTCATAATCACCATCTAGGACTGACGCAAATGCGATCATTGATGAAGATGCAATTATTCCGCTTTTTACATAAAATGTTATTGTCGTAGGCGCAATTTTCTGACCAAACTCATCTGTTCCCGACATGGTAAGCGTATATGCGCCATCCTTTAATTTGGAAGATGGTTTAAAAGTTGCGGAAGTTCCTGTTAAATCAAATTCTAGACTTCCATTAACGCCGGATATGTAAATATCAACGGTCTCCATATAATTATTAAATGAAACCGATATTATTTGATCCGGACTGATCTCGTCTTGATTTTGGACGGTTGTGCTGACAACTTTAAGAGCCGGCGGAGCAGGAAGTTGGCTTTTATCTATTTTGTCAGGAATATCCTCAGTGCATCCAGTAAATAAAAGACCCAATATGATTAATAAGATATTAATAATATATTTGCTCATATCATCTACTTCCTTTATTGGAATAGTTTTTGTAGCCCAAGATTCTATCTTGGTTTTCACAATTGCCAGACTAGAAAGCCGGGCTACAAAATGCCGTCAATACTTGATTTATTGCAATAGCACAAGTCGTTAATTTATTAAATAAAGAAAAAGTAGGTTGGGTTGAGGAACGGAACCCAACTCTCAAGTATTAAACAAAGCTATTAAATTCGCAATCTTTAGTGGCATAAAATATTCACATTTTATTGCTCAAAAAGATGCCTTAGCCACAAAGATAGCCCCATCAGTTGTTGGTTGAATTCCCATAGAGAAGCCAGAATTGCCCTGATTCGGTTTTGTTAAAAAACCGGCGTCAATGGCATTAAAAGCCCATACAGTCCCAAATACAATCTGTGAAACTAACGCAAGGTTTTTGGCAGATAATGCCTTATCATATAGCTTGTCCTGTTTATCAAACAGGTCTTTTATTTTGGTAGTCATAATCATCTGAGTATCTATTTCTGTATAAAGCTCTTTTTGAACGTTTTTATAGTCATCTAATGTGCTTTGATGCTGAGAAGTTGTTATAATTGCCAATATTCCAGTTCCCAAAACCAGACTTTCATATAAAATCCCACGATTCTTGTGTCCCTGCAAATGCTGGCCAAGTCCGGGAATAACCATTGAGACAGCCATCGCAGACATTGGTGGTATTCCTCCCCCTCCACCTATTGGAACCCATATTGGGCTTATCATAAGCGATTGTCCGGGAGAAAGGCTTTCCCTTTTCTCAAAAGGCTTGAAGCCAAGTCTATCAATGCGAATAGTATGACTTCCGGGGGAAACGAGATATGGCGCAGTAGTCTTTAAGCCATCAATAGAAACTCTAGTTCCTGAAGGCAGTTCCCCAACTTCTATGGTAGCAATCGCTTTCTCAGGATTTTTGGGTTTAAGTGTTAAAGCGATTAGTGTTCTCTGATTGGAGGTAATTTTTATATTCTTAACTTCGCTGTTATATTCGTCTCTTCTGGCAGTTACGATATACATTCCGGCGGGAAGATCAATCTCGCCCGAAACCCCAATATCATAAGTATTGGCATTATCTTGTGATGTTACTGACAACATTGTATCTGATGGCGTAACACTTACCTGCAATTTTCCTAAAGTCGGTAGTTTGGGAATAGCTGTCCACTGTGGATTCGGGGAAAACGTTTGACCAGCCTTTAGCGTGCTGTTAATTTCCACAGGATTATATCCGCTTCGTTCCATGCGAATTTTATATGTTCCCGGTGGGGCGGTATATGGCAAAGTAGCAGGATACCCATTTATCAAAACCTTTGTATCCATCGTCAACAATTGTCCATTTATGATCGCATTAACAGGGACTTTTTGTTTTAGATTCAGAATAACTTTTGTCTGTGTGGCTTTGGTTACTTTTATCTGCTCTTTAATTAAAGTTTCGTATCCATCTTTTTCGGCGGTGATATTATACGCCCCAACAGGAACATCAATTTCGTTTGCGAAAGCGTTAAAAGCATTCTCATTTGAGCTACCAGCCGGCGTCACGGTAATATTTGCATCAGGCGGAACAACCTGAATTACCAATTTGCCTTTAACAGGCTCAACTTTCTGTGGTATAAAAAGGAAATTGCCCTCATCGGCAACCCCGAAACGAGGATTCTGTTTGCCATCAGTCATCTGCAAAACAGCATTTGTTAGATATGAATAAAGCTCGGTTCCTGTTATAACATGGTCGCCATTTTCGTCAGCCAGTTCATCTTCTAATCCCTTGAGAAACTTATATGTAAAGGCTCCATGCCCAAAACTTGACAATTCCTCTGCTCTTTCACCTTTCCCACCGGCAGTTATCATTTGCTGAACATCAGTTTTCGCAACTTTTGACAGGTAATTGGGTATATTTGTCTTAATACCACCTCTTTGGCTTCCCAAAACCAAGCCACTATAACAGGCGTCAATAATAAAGATAATATGTTTTGCTGGAATGGTCTTAGTTGCATCATTGAGTTCATTCATGGCGATACAATATTTTCTATAATCCACAGCATTTGGTGTGCCTGACAGCGATCCAATTTTGGCGTCATAAGGAATTAAAAATCCCATTTCACCCGCACCTCTTGGCAAAGGAACGGTCTGTCCGTGACCTGAAAAGTATATTATTACACAATCCTCACGATCAACCATGTTAATATCAGAAAAACTGTTTAGTGTTTCCATGATATTTGATTTCGTTGCCTGTGCATCTTTGAGCAGGATTACATTTTCCTTTTCAAAACCATATTTTTGGGTTAGCAGATCTACGACTGCTTCAGCGTCCGCAACTGCCCAATCAAGTTGATTCTCAGGAAGGTTTGGATATTTGTTAATGCCGATGATTAAAGCCCAACCTTTTCTATACACTACATTAGGCATATCCGGTTGGTTCTGTGGACGAACCATCCCCCCAAAACAAAGGTTTGTAGTTGCCATTAAAAGAGAGATGATTATGATTAAATTCAGTCGTTTCATCTGCCATCTCCATGTTTCTATAGACAATAAGAAAAAGAATTTTGGGATGGTTCATTTTCCATTTTAATTTGGGTAACACTTTTTGAATCGCCTAAAAATCCCCCCTTCTTCCCCCCTTTTATAAAGGGGGAGTTTAGTTTCCCCCTTTAGCAAAGGGGGATCAAGGGGGATTTAAAAACGTTAAAAATTGAGTTTGTTGCCTTAATTGTGAACCATGCCAAAAATGTTTTATATAATTTTTCCAGCCAATTGCTATTTTATCACGATTTTCTAAACAAATCAATAAAAAATAAAGGGATTTACGTTTGGCGATTATTAAGCAAAATTTTGGTATGTTCCTTTAAATCTTCAAAAACCTCCTGCGCGGAACGATTTGCATCAATTACAGTGAACCCAAATTCCTTTGACATAAGATCATATTGCTTTATAAGCTGAGTTTGATATTTTACAAAACTATCATAGAGATTATCCGCAAAATGCACATCCATCCCTGATTCCCAATAGTCAAATCCACGTCCTTTTAAGACACGCTTGACAAGAGTTGGAACGTTGGCTTTTAGATAGAAAATAATGTCTGGCTTTAGCGCAAAACCATAAACTTTTCTTGCCCATTCATGGTCAGCACCTCTGACAACGTTTCTGGCGATAAGGGAATAAAAGTATCTATCAGACAAAACGCAAAAACCGGCGCTTAGCGCAGGTATGATATGGTTCTCAAGACGATCTGCAAAATCCGTCGCATAGAAAAGGTTCATTGTTAATCTGCCAAGCGTATGTCCCGCTTTTGCGGCATCAAGTCCCGGTTGCGTTAATGGCGATCTTGCCAAACCGGTATCTGATACCCCAAAACCCTCAATTTCCAACCATTGCTTTAGCAACTCAGTCTGGGTTGATCTTCCTACTCCATCCGTGCCTTCCAAAACTATCAATTTGCCGGGCAAATTATCCACATGAATATAGGGAAAACCAGCACCATAAAATTCCACTTTCTTCAATAATTTCCACCTCCCAATATAAATCGTGATGCGTAAAGCGTAATGCGTGATGAGAAAAGACAGCACTTGTCACGCTTCACGCATTACGCATTACGTTTTTTGGATTTAATTATCTTTTCAATCACAATATCTCTCATTTGGCGTTGTTTTACCTCAAGCGATAAGTTCCCGTCAATGGTAGTGAAGCCAAATTCATCTGACATGCCCTCATACTCATTAAGTATGCGTTCCTGAAACATTTGGAAGCATGTAACAGTATCTTTTGACAACCCTAAGTCTTTCCCTGCTTCATAAAATTTGATTTTTGCCCTTGATGATAAAATCCGATTTACAGCTACATCAAGCGGAATACTGAAATAAAAAGCTATGTCAGGCTGAAAAGCATACGAATAGAGATTGCGAACCCATTGCGGATCAACTCCTCTTGCCACGTCTCTGGCAAATGCGGTAAAGGCATATCTATCTGCCATTACGATCACGCCAGCTTTGATCAATGGAAGTAGCAGATTTTCCCATCTGTCAGCAAAATCCGTTGCCTGAATAAGACTAAAAGTCGTTGGAGTTAATGAATGGCTTTTTTTGCCAAGCCGTGTTGTGCTTTTAACCATCTTTGATGAATTCCATTCACTAAAATATACATCCCTATCGCTTGTAGTCTGTAACCATTTATATAGAAGATTAATTTGAGTGCTTTTCCCACTTCCATCAATCCCCTCAACTACGATTAATTTACCTTTATATGGATTAGGTTGAAGCACGATCTCACCTCACTTTTTGATTGTTATTGATTTTATGTAGTTTATAGTAAGGTGATTATGAAGTTTAACTAAGTAATTGGGTAATAAAATGAGATGCTTCAAGACCTCTAATTCCCCTTTAGCTAAAGAGGAGAACAAATTCCCCCTTTGGAAAAGGGGGATTTAAAAACTTTCTTACTGGATTACCCTATTAATCATTTAATGTCC
>ERZ1292640.4222-Hain-H43-02um-R1-4222-length-11002-cov-19_pt1 | contig 11002 bp, 8 predicted proteins | sample MGYA00564404_ERZ1292640 | MGnify/ENA primary metagenome ERZ1292640 (study PRJEB36523, sample SAMEA6512636) | groundwater metagenome | collected 2019-01-08 | study: AquaDiva: Metagenomics assemblies of 32 groundwater samples | reverse complement strand
GCTTATCCCGGAATCCCGGACAGGGTCGCGGACACCACGCGTTACATTCAGGTGTTCGCAAGCAACGGGCGAAAAGCCCGCCGTTACTGGCTTTCCGGCGTGCGGAGAGCCGAAATTGGTACTGAGGACTTGGAGGGGGACTTCGGCGAACTCTAGCCGGACAAACCCAGCCGTTCGCCGCGGTAGGCACCGCTCATTACCCGTTCCCACCAGGGGCGGTTGTCGAGGAACCAGCGCACCGTGTCCCTGAGGCCGCTGTCGAAACTGTGCCGCGGCCGCCAGCCGAGTTCGCTCTGGATCTTGGTGGCGTCGATGGCATAGCGCGCGTCGTGGCCGGGCCGGTCGGTGACGAACTTGATCAGCTTCTCGTGGGGCCGGTTGGGGCTCCCGGGCAGCATCTCGTCGAGCAGGGCGCAGATCGCGCGCACGACGTCGATGTTCCGGCGCTCGCTGTCGCCGCCGACGTTATAAGTCTCGCCCGGCCGGCCCTTGCGCAGCACCAGGGTGAGCGCCTCGGCATGGTCCTCGACATGCAGCCAGTCGCGCACGTTCTCGCCCTTGCCGTAGACCGGCAGGCTCTCGCCGCCGAGCGCGCGCAGGATGACGAGCGGGATCAGCTTCTCGGGGAAATGATAGGGGCCGTAGTTGTTGGAGCAGTTGGTGGCCAGCGTCGGCAGGCCGTAGGTGTGGTGCCAGGCACGCACCAGATGATCTGATGCGGCCTTGCTGGCAGAATAGGGCGAGTTGGGCGCGTAGGGCGTGGTCTCGGTGAATTTTCCGGTTGCGCCGAGTGAACCGAAGACCTCGTCGGTCGAGATGTGCTGGAAGCGGAACAGCGCCCGTGCCGCCTCGTCCAGGGTGCGCCAGTGGGCGAGCGTCGCCTCGAGTAGGGTGTAGGTACCGGTGACATTGGTCCTGATGAACGGCGCGGCACCGTCGATCGAGCGATCGACATGGCTTTCGGCCGCGAGGTGCAGCACGGCATCGGGCCGCACCTCCTGGAAGATCGCGTCGAGTGCGGCGCGGTCGCAGATGTCCGTCCTGTAGTGGCGGTGGCGGTTGCTGGTGCGCGCGTCGGCCAGCGATTCGAGGTTGCCGGCATAGGTCAGGCTGTCGACATTCGCCACCGACCAGTCGGTGTCGCGGATGATGTGGCGAACGACCGCCGAGCCGATGAATCCCGCGCCGCCGGTGACGAGAATCTTCATGGTCGAGCGTTCTGGCGCGCGATCGCGCCGTCAATGGTGCAGGATCTGGCCTAGGAAGAGCTTGGTGCGCTCGTTCTGCGGATTGGCGAAGAACGCCTCCGGCTCGTTCTGTTCCACGATCTCGCCGCGATCCATGAAGATGACCCGGTCGGCGACGGCGCGGGCAAAGCCCATTTCGTGCGTCACCACCATCATGGTCATGCCTTCGCCGGCCAACTCGACCATGACGTCGAGCACCTCCTTGACCATTTCCGGGTCGAGGGCGGAGGTCGGCTCGTCGAACAGCATGATCTTGGGCCGCATGCAAAGGGCGCGGGCGATCGCCACGCGCTGCTGCTGGCCGCCGGAGAGCTGGCCGGGATACTTCAGCGCCTGTTCGGGAATGCGCACCCGGTTGAGCAGACTCATGGCGATTTCCTCGGCTTCCTTCTTGGGCATCTTCTTCACCCAGATCGGTGCCAGCGTCAGGTTGTCGAGGATGGTGAGGTGCGGGAACAAGTTGAAGGACTGGAACACCATGCCGACCTCGCGGCGGATCGCCTCGATGTTCTTGACGTCGTTGCTGAGCGTCACGCCGTCGACGATGATATCGCCGGCCTGATGTTCCTCGAGACGGTTGATGCAGCGGATCAGCGTCGACTTGCCGGAGCCCGACGGGCCGCAGATCACGATCTTCTCGCCTTCCTTCACGTCGAGGTTGATGTCGGACAGGACATGGAACTGTCCGAACCACTTGTTGACGCTCTTCAGCTCGATCACCGAGGCGACATTGGAGAGATCGCGGGCGGCTTTTGCGGCCATGATTGTGCTCCCTGACGGCGCCTAGCGGCGCGTCCCCTTGTTGAGCTCGACCTCGAGATACTTGCTGTACCGCGACATCGAGTAACAGAAGATGAAGTAGATGAAGGCGGCGAACAGGTAGACCTCGGCCGGAAAGCCCGCCCAGTTGGGATCCACCAGCGCTTGGTTGGCGGTGTTGAGGAAGTCGAAGATGCCGATGATCAGTACCAGCGAGGTATCCTTGAAGAAGCCGATGAAGGTGTTGATGAGCGGAGGGATCACCACGCGTAGCGCCTGCGGCAGGATGATCAGCAGTGTCTTCTGCGGATAGCTGAGGCCCATGGCATCGGCCGCCTCGAATTGGCCCTTGGGCAGCGACTGCAGGCCGCCACGGATGACTTCGGCGATGTAGGCGCCGGCGAACAGGACGACGGCCACCTGGGCGCGCAGGAACTTGTCGATGGTGGTGCCGCTCGGCAGGAACAGGGGCAGCATGACCGAGGCCATGATCAGCAGGCTGATCAGCGGCACGCCGCGGATCAGCTCGATGAAGCCCACGCACAGGCCCTTGATCAGCGGCAGGTTGGAGCGGCGGCCCAGCGCCAGCAGGACGCCGTAGGGGAAGGCGAAGGCGAGGCCATAGGTGGCGAGGATGATGGTGACCGGAATGCCGCCCCACAGGCTGGTCTCGACATAGCTGAGCGGCGCGATGGCGAGGCTCCAGGCGGGCAGGACGCCGGCAATGCGCAACGCGAGGCCAACGAAGCCGATGGCAGCCAGCACGCGATAGGCGTTCATTTCGCCGGTGTCGGCAATGGCCTTGCGCAGGCTCAAGCCGACGCCGCCGACCGCAAGCGCGATGAAAAGAACGAGACTGAGCGGGATATGGATCTGCCCGAACATCAGCAGGAAAGTGATGACCGATCCCACGCCCCAGATGACGAGCAGCCGCCAGTTCCACATGCGCCGGTCGGCACTCGTAATCAGCATCGCCAGCATGGCAATGACCGCGAAGAACGGCCGCCAATGCTGCTCATAAGGAAAGGATCCGAAGAAGATATAGCGCCACTTTTCCCGGATCAGCGCCCAGCAAGCGCCGCCGCCGCGGCACTCGGTGCCGGACGCCGCCGTGAAATTGGCGGTGAAGACCGCCCAATCGAGGAAGCCGGACAGGATCCAGCCGACGGCGACGATCAGCACCACGGTGGTGATACCGTTGCCCCAGCTCGAGAACAGGTTCTTGCGCATCCAGCCGAGTGCGCCGGTCTCGTCGATGGGTGGGGCGAGTTGCCGGCGTTCGCCGCCGGGCAGGGCATCGTCAGACATGCTCAGCGCTCCGTCAGGGCGATGCGTTTGTTGTACCAGTTCATGAAGGCCGAGATCGACAAGCTCACCGACAGGTAGGCGGCCATGATGAGCAGGATGTTCTCGATCGCCTGGCCCGTCTGGTTGATGGTGACGTTGATCGACGCCACCAGGTCGGGATAGCCGATGGCGATCGCCAGCGAGCTGTTCTTGGTGATGTTGAGATACTGGCTGGTCATCGGCGGCACGATCACGCGCAACGCCTGGGGCAGCAGCACCAGCCGCATCGACTGGCCGCGCGACAGGCCGAGCGCCGCCGCCGCCTCGCTCTGCCCCTTGTGCAGTGCCAGGATACCCGAGCGCACGATCTCGGCGATGAAGGCCGAAGTATAGAGCACCAGGCCGACCAGGAGCGCGGTGAACTCCGGCTGGATCACCGTGCCGCCCTCAAAGTTGAAACCCTTGAGTTCAGGCCAGCTCATGGCGCTCGGCGCACCAGCCGCCAGCCAGACCAGCAACGGCAGGCCGATCGCGACGCCGAAACCCGACGAGATCGACGGGAAGGGTTGGCCGGTCGCTTCCTGGCGCTTCTTCGCCCAGCGGTACAACACGACGGCGCCGGCGATGCCGACCAGCAGCGCGACGCCCATCCATTTGTGGATCGGGTCCGCCATGGGCACCGGGAAGTAGAGGCCACGGTTGCTGAGGAACACCGAGTTCCACAGCGCGCTGATCGCCTGGCGCGGGCCGGGAAATGCCTCGCTGATCAGTTTGTAGAACAGGAACAGCCAGAGCAGCAGCGGCACGTTGCGGAAGGCCTCGACGTACCACGCGCAGATCTTGTTGAGCAGCCAGTTGGGCGAGAGCCGGCCGACGCCGAGCAGCGTTCCGAGAATTGTGCTGAGGATGATGCCCAGAACGGCGACGCGCAGCGTGTTGAGAATGCCGACCCAGATCGCCCGGGCGTAGGTGCTGGCCGGCGAATAGGCGATCATCGTGTCACCGATCTCGAAGCCGGCCTCACGTCCGAGATAATCGAAACCGCTGGCAATCTTCTGCCGGTTCAGATTGTCGATGGTGTTGCTGACGAGGTACCAGGCGAGTGCGGCGACCAGACCGACGACCACGATCTGGAAGACCCAGCCGCGAATGACGGGATCGTTCCAGGGCGCCACCTTCACGCGAGTCGCGGAGCCGAGTGCCGCTACTGCCATACGTTAGTCCCCCAGCCAGCCGCGGTTTGTCCGCATGCAATTCAACCAATGTTGGTCACAGTGTAAGAGGGAATTCCGCGCTTGCAACCGGCCAAACGAGAGCCGCCGCCAGGTGCTGCGATCACCTGGCGTGGCCCGGTTCTTGCGGGCTATCCCGCCTACTTTGACGACGGCTTCAGCGGATCGGTGGGGCGTACTGCAGGCCGCCCTTGGTCCACAGCTCGTTCTGGCCGCGGGCGATCTTGAGCGGCGAGCCCATGCCGACGTTGCGGTCGAAGCTCTCGCCGTAGTTACCGACCTGCTTGATGATGTTGTAGACCCACTTCTCGTCGAGGCCGAGCGCCTTGCCCATGCCCGGGGTCACGCCGAGGATGCGCTTGATCGTGGGATTGTCGCTTTTCATCATCTCGTCGACGTTCTTCGAGGTGATGCCGTATTCCTCGGCCTCGATCATGGCGTACAGCGACCAGCGCACGATGTCGGCGAACTGGTTGTCGCCATGGCGCACCACCGGGCCGAGTGGCTCCTTGGAGATGATCTCCGGCAGGATGACGAAATCGTCGATCGTGAGCGGCGCCGGTACGTTGGCGGCCCGGGTCGCGGCCAGGGCCGAGCTGTCCGTCGTATAGACATCGCAGCGGCCGGCGAAGAACGCCGCCCTGATTTCATCGACCTTCTCGATGACCACCGGCTTGAAGCTCATCTTGTTGGCGCGGAAGTAGTCGGCGAGGTTGAGTTCGGTCGTCGTGCCGGGCGCGACGCAGACGGTGGCGCCGTTCAGCTGCTTGGCGCTCTTGAGGCCGAGCTTCTTGGGAACCATGAAGCCCTGGCCGTCATAGTAGGTGACGCCGGTGAAATCGAACCCGAGGGCGGTGTCGCGTGTCAGCGTAAAGGTCGTATTGTTTGACAACAGGTCGACTTCGCCCGACTGCAGGGCGGTGAAACGCTGCTGCGAGGTCAGTGGCACATATTTCACTTTTTCGGCGTCACCGAAGATGGCGGCGGCAACGGCGCGACAGACGTCAACGTTCAAGCCGACCCATTTGCCCTGGCTGTTGGCCAGATTGAATCCGGCCGTACCCGTTCCGACGCCGCAGAGGAGATTGCCACGCGCCTTGATGGCATCGAGATGGGCGCCTGCCGTCACGGCCGTCGCTGAAAAAGCCGCAGTAAGGCCGACTGCTACGGCCATGGTCATATTGCGCATTGAAGAGCCCCTGTTGTCTGTTTTCCCCGGAGCGAGTTTCCGCTGCGCAGAGCTTGTAGGCAACAGGTCAAATGAAAACCGCCGCCCCAAAGGGGCGGCGGTTCATGTTCGGTTCTGTGGCCGGCCGACCTTAGCGGATGGGAGGTGCGTATTGCAGGCCGCCCTGGGTCCACAAGGCGTTCTGGCCGCGGGCGATCTTGAGCGGCGAGCCGGCTCCGACATTGCGGTCGAAGCTCTCGCCGTAGTTACCGACCTGCTTGATGATGTTGTAGACCCACTTCTCGTCGAGGCCGAGCGCCTTGCCCATGCCCGGGGTCACGCCGAGGATGCGCTTGATCGTGGGATTGTCGCTTTTCATCATCTCGTCGACGTTCTTCGAGGTGATGCCGTATTCCTCGGCCTCGATCATGGCGTACAGCGACCAGCGCACGATGTCGGCGAACTGGTTGTCGCCATGGCGCACCACCGGGCCGAGTGGCTCCTTGGAGATGATCTCCGGCAGGATGATGTAGTCTTCCGGCTTGGGCGAATTGGCGGCACGGGTCGCATAGAGGCCCGAGGCGTCCGTCGTGAACACGTCGCAGCGGCCGGCGAAGAACGCGGCGCGGACTTCCTCGACCTTCTCGATGACCACCGGCTTGAAGGTCATCTTGTTGGCGCGGAAATAGTCGGCGAGGTTGAGTTCCGTCGTCGTTCCGGGCTGCACGCAGACCGTGGCGCCGTTCAGTTCCTTGGCGCTCTTCACGCCGAGCTTCTTGCTCACCATGAAGCCTTGGCCGTCATAGTAGTTGACGCCGGTGAAGTCGAAGCCGAGCGCGGTGTCGCGCGTCAGCGTGTAGGTCGTGGTGCGCACCAGAAGATCGACCTCGCCCGACTGCAGGGCGGTGAAGCGCTGCTGCGCGGTCAGTGGCACATATTTCACTTTTTCGGCGTCGCCGAAGATCGCAGCCGCGACGGCGCGGCAGACGTCGACGTCGAGGCCGGTCCACTTGCCCTGGCTATCGGCTGCGGCGAAGCCCGCGACGCCGGTGTTGACACCGCAGATGAGCTGGCCGCGCGCCTTAATGGCATCCAGCTCCTTACCCGCGTACGCCGCCGTGGCGACACCGGCCAGCGTGACCACGGCGATGCCGGCAGCCAGAAATTTATTCAACATGTGGTCTTTCCCTCGTGGTTGCCTCGAACACCCAACTGGCCGCCTTGCGCGACCGTTCCCCAGCGATGGTGCAATTCGTAGGCGATCAAACGTAGAGGCGCAACGCCGCCGCGCGAAGCCCTCGGCGGCGACCCCATGGAGAGGCGGTCAGAGCCGGTCCGAACTCCGGGCCGAGAAGGGGTTGTGTGACCAAGGCTCGGCGCCCTGCAGTCCCGGAAACCGTTCCTTGTCGGATTGCGGCCGGCCGCCACGACGGTCGGCGCGCCGAACGTCCTGCTGCCACTGGCGGTAGGCGACCAGCGCCTCGCCGGTCAGCACGCTGTTGCCACCCTTTTCGGAGATGTAGGGCGCGGGATCGACGAACTGGCCGTTGACGATCACCGAGAAATGGAGATGCGAGCCGGTCGAACGACCGGTGGAGCCGACATAGCCGATCAGGTCGCCCTTGTGGACGCGGCTCCCCGGGCCCATGCCATCGGCGAAGCGCGACATGTGGGCGTAGAGGGATTCGAAATTGTCGGCGTGGCTGATTTTTATCGTACGGCCATAGTTGAAATACCAGCCCTGGTGGTTGATCACGCCATCGGCCGCCGCGAAGATCGGCTCGCCGGTTTTGCCTTCGAAATCGATGCCGTTGTGGAAGCCGCCGCCGCTCTTGCGGCCGTAGTAGCGCCGGGTGCCGAACGGTGAGGAGATGCGCGCATCCGGTCGCGGGTCAGCTAAAGCGGTGCCACCCAGTCGCCGCCCCTCCTCGTTGAACCAGCCCTCGGGCTGGTTGGGAGGCGAGAACCACCAGAACGACTGCTTGCTCTGCCCGTCGCCGAGGCTGGCGAGGAGGACGCGAGGGGTGCCGTCGACCGTGCGACCATGGAGAACTTCGACCTTGGCGGTCGCCGGCGCGAAACCGGCCAAAGCCTGGGTGAGTTCCTTGAGCGTCGCCGCACTGGCGCCCGCCGGCGCCAAGCTGGAAACCAGCGTCGCGCTGCTGACCTTTACAAGTTTGACCGACCCGGCGACGACCGACCGGGCGCCGGGACCGGCGGCCGAGGCGGCGCTGGGAACCGTGGAGACCCGTTGATCGTCGCTCTCGGTGGCGCCTGGTGCGAGCTTGAAACCGAACGTACCATCGCCGGCTCGTTCGAGTTCCACGGCCATAGAGTTGGCGGAAAAGAGTTGCAGGGCCACCAGGCGCTTGGGCCTGTTGGTGCCCTGCGATTCGAGGATGGCACGGCCGGAACTGGCCACCTTGGCGTCCAGCTTGCCCAAGGCCTTACCGACGGCGTCGCCCGCTGCAGCAGCATCCATCGGGTCGACCTGGAGACTGATGAGCTGGTCCACGACAGCGCCGTCGCTGGCGATCGAGAAGGGCTGAATATTGTCGTTGGGGGCTACGGGGGCTGCCTTGGCAGGCGCCCGGAGGTGGTTCTTGGCGGGCGCCTTGACCTGGGCCATCGACCCGGCGGCGCAGAAAAGCTGGAAGGCGGAAACGGCGAGGGTGGCGGCCACGAGGGTGCGGACGGTTCGCCAACGCTGGGCGCGCTCGTCGCGCGTTGTCTTGGACGCCATCGGCTTCTCCCCGATCCATTGAACTCAACAAATTATCTAAGCGGGCAATCTACGAACTCACCGACCTTGCCGATCGGCGCCCCACGCGATGCCCTGCTGCGGTCGATACTGGCTACCGACTATCCACAAGTCCAACAAAAAGTTGCAAAAATGCAACACTCGTGCAATGTTCCTAACTAATTGTTATATAATGCTTTTTAGTTCTGGCGATGATGTCGATCCCGAAAGGTCACAGGCGGCAACGCCGCAGCACGAAGAAATTGCTGCGTTGCGGGATAGCTCGCCAATAGACCGGCGGCCTCCGCCATCTCCTCGACATCGTTGAACATGGGAACGCCGGCACGCTCCATGGTGGCGAACCAGTCGTGCTTTTCCGGCAGGGTTCCCATCATGCTGTGAAGCAGGGGGATCCGGGCACTGGCGGCGAGGGTCGCCAGGCGGGCGATCACCGGACCGGCGTCGACCATGAACGGCACCACATGGATCATCATGACCAGGTCGTAGGCGTGGGCGGCATGGTTCATGGCCGCCTCGAAGGCGAGCTCGAAGCGGTCCTCGCGGGCGTCGGCCAGCAGGTCGATTGGATTGGCGACCGATGCTTCCGGAGGCAATTGCTGGCGCAAGACCTCAGCCATGGCGGTCGGCAGGGCGCCGAGTTCCAGCCCCTCGAGCGAGGCCTGGTCGGCGCAGAGCACGCCGGGGCCGCCCGAATTGGACAGGATCAGCGCCCGCTTCCCGAGGCCCCTCGGAAAGCGGCCGAACGCCTTGGCAGCCAGCAGCAGCCGGCGCAGGCTCTTCACCCGGACGATGCCGCACGAGGCGCAGAAGGCGTCGATGGCGGCATCGTCGTTGGCGATCGCGCCGGTATGCGCCGAGGCCGCGCGCCCGCCGATCTCCGTCCGGCCGCCAAAGAGGGCGATCACCGGCTTGGTCGCGGCCACGGCGCTGGCAACCCGGCGGAAGCGCTCGTGATCCTCGATCGATTCGACATACAGGAGCGCCGAGCCGATTTCCGGGCGATCGCCCAGCCAGGCGAGGTAGTCCTCGACGCCGAGATGGACGGCGTTGCCGACCGAGACCACGGACGCGAGTGGCAGGTCGCGGGCATTGGCCTTGTCGATGAACTCTTCGGCGAGCGCCCCCGATTGAGAGATGAAGGCGAGACCGTTGCCCGAACCTGCCGCCGCCCCGGGCGGCAAGTCGCGCAGGAAGGTCGCGGCGAAGCGCCAGGCTGGATCGAGATGAATGACGCCGGCGCAGTTCGGCCCCGCGATCGTGAGGCCGCGATCGGCCGCAAGCTTCACCAGCGCTTCGTTGCGTGCCACGCCGACAGCGCCGGCTTCGGCGAAACCACCGGGCAGAATGAGGAGGTTGCGAATTCCGCGGTCCGCCGACTCGCGCACTGCGTCGAGGATGGCGTCGGGGCGAATGACGATGACGGCGAGGTCGACGGGCGGGTCGATGGCGCCGATCGAGGTCACCGCCTCGTAACCGAAGATCGTGCCGCCCTTGGGATTGACGGGCACGACGCGACCGCCATATCCGGCTTGGCGTAGCATCTGCATGATAGCCCCGCCGGAAGACGTTGCACGCTCGCCGGCGCCGATGACGGCGACGCTGCGGGGCGCGAAAAACGGCGAGAGGTCGCGGGCGGGAACGGTCATGACGTGCCGTTGCAGCACAGGTAGACAGGGAGGACAAGTTGACCGATCCGATCGAACTTCTGATTCGGGGCCGTGCCCATGATCTGGGTGACGGCTTTGCCGTCCGGCGTGTGCTGCCGAGCGTGAAGCGCCGCATGGTCGGGCCGTTCGTCTTCCTCGACCACTTCGGACCGATGGACGTGCCGCCGGGCGGCGGCATGGAGGTGCGGCCGCACCCGCACATCGGTCTCGCCACGGTGAGCTACCTGTTCGAGGGCGGCATCTTTCATCGTGACAGCCTGGGCTATGCCCAGGCGATCCGGCCGGGAGACGTCAACTGGATGACCGCGGGCAGTGGCATCGCCCACAGCGAACGCACCGAACCGGAAATGCGGCGTACCGGCTTCCGAATGCACGGCGTCCAGACCTGGGTGGCGTTGCCCAGGGCGTATGAGGAGACGGCGCCCGCCTTCGAGCATGTCGAGGCGGCGAATCTGCCGGCCTGGCACGAGGGCGGCGCGGCGCTGCGGCTGATCGTCGGCAGCTATGCTGGGCGTATCGCACCGACGACGCACTTCTCGCCGATCTTCTATGTCGGAGCGGAACTGACCGCTGGAGCCGCCCTCTCGGTGTCGGCAGAGCATGCGGAGCGCGCCGTCTATGTCGCCGACGGCAGCGTCATGATCGGCGATCGCGCGCTTGTGGTCGGCGACCTGGCGGTGCTGGCCGGTGGCGTCGCGGCCGGGCTGGTGGCCGGCGTCGATGGCGCCAAGTTGATGCTGCTCGGCGGCGCTGCGATGGACGGTCCGCGCCACATCTGGTGGAACTTCGTATCGTCCTCGAAGGAGCGGATCGAACAGGCCAAGGCCGACTGGAAGGACGGCCGGTTCGCCAAGGTGCCCGGCGATCCGGAGTTCATTCCG
>ERZ1292640.4221-Hain-H43-02um-R1-4221-length-11003-cov-23_pt1 | contig 11003 bp, 16 predicted proteins | sample MGYA00564404_ERZ1292640 | MGnify/ENA primary metagenome ERZ1292640 (study PRJEB36523, sample SAMEA6512636) | groundwater metagenome | collected 2019-01-08 | study: AquaDiva: Metagenomics assemblies of 32 groundwater samples | reverse complement strand
GCCGGATGAGCCGGACTGCCTCCGGCGACAGGTTCCTCAGCGTCACGACGCCCATGGCCACCTCCCGTTCTGCATCACAGCGCGGTGCATCATGCTTCATACTAGTCAGCATCCCGGCCCCCGGTCAAGGCGCCCCGCAAGAAGGCCGGGGATGCGATTAGCGGTCAGCCGAAGAGAGGGTCATACTTAGAGGCCGTAGCATTGGGGAACGGCCTCTGGAAGCAGTGGATCGATATTAGGCCAGAGCGCGTGAGAAAAGGGGGCCATACTTAACAAATTAACATTCATCCGCCACCGCAAACGCCGGGATCACCGGCGACCGGCCGGCCCTCGCTATGCCCGGAACAGGCTGCTGATGGATGCTCCAAGTACCCGCGCCAGCGCCACGATGGTGTCCAGGGAGGGCTTCCGGGATCCCCTGTTCTTGCGCGTCTCAGAAGACGCGTTGGAGTTTTCGCGGACCCGAAAACTCCTGATGCGCGATGAAGTTCGCGCTCAGCCCAATCGCGTGCTCGTCGGAGCTCACTTCCCAGCTTCCCCTCGTGCATCCATCGTCGGTTCAGCCAGAAGAGACGCCGCCCACGCAATCGTCCGTCCGACGGCATCCTGCGCCCATGCGGCGTCGAATGCAATCGTGTCGTCGACCGGATCCTCGTATCGCCAGGCGGCACCGAACGGGGTGAGCCGCCCGAGGGATTCCGCTTCCGGGGGATCGGCAATCCCTCCGGCCCGCAACACCTCGACAAGCGCCAGGAGATCGTGTGTGAAGGGATACTCTACGCCGAAGGCCGTCAGAACGGCCTTGATCGCCTTCTCCACCGCCTGCTCTGCATGGAATCCCAGAACCCATCCATGATTGCTGCCGTCCTTCGCCAGGCTCGCGAGCGCTTGCTGATCTCCCCGCGCCTTCTCGAGAAGTATTCTCCCCCGCTCAGGCCACTTGCTCATAGACCCGCCCACCCACCTTCGCCTCGTGATAGAGGTTGTTAGGCACATCGCTCCAGTAGGCGTATTGTTCGCGGCTTGCGACCACGAGGTCCACGGGAACCAGGTGGCGGCGCACAAGCGGCTGCAAGACGGCGCGCAGTCGCACCATCTCCTCAACCCGATCCCGTACTTCCGGTTCGACCACGAGGAAATCCATGTCGCTCTTCGGCCCAGCGGTCCCGCGGGCGCGCGAGCCGAACAGTATCACTTGCGATCCCGGCGGAGCGTTCCTGGTCAGAAGCTCCACCGCCTCGCGAACCACCGTATCGTCAACCATATACGAGCACCCCGCACGTCAATGCGCCCGAGGCGGTCCGTCTCGATGTCTTCACGATCATATTCTATCAGCGCGGGAAGAAGCGGGGGGGCATCGATGGATTCGCTCGGGAAGAACAGCTGAGATTCCGGGCCGGCCGGCCCGCCCTATGCCCGGAACAGTAGAAGAGAGGGCCATACTTAACAAATTAACATTCTCGGCCCCCCCACGAGGCCCAGCCTCCCGTTCAGGCCTTGAGCAACTCGAGTACCTTGTAAGGGCCTGAAGGGCCCTTGCAAACAGTGGATGGATATTCAACCGAGGCGCGTGGTTTGTAGACAACGATCGCCGGCCAGACGCAGCCCTTCAGGAAGCCGACAACGCATCCCCAGAACCCGACCGCGTTCTTGATGAAATATACGATCGCTCCTACGACAGTCAGACCGTAGAGGCCGTAGCATTGGGGAACGGCCTCTGGAAGCAGCGGATTGATATTCAACGCGGCCGCGTGGCTTCTAATCGCGCCAGCCAACGGACCGTGATTGTGCATGATTTCCTCCGCGAACAGTGTAACAGGCGGAAGAAGACAGGGGACGCTCTTGCGTAGTTGCGTAGCTCCCCCCGGGAAGATCAGAGACGAGAGAAGAGAAGGGCCACCCATGATCGCGCGCGCTCGATTCCCCACGGCTGGGGAGGGGGCAGCCCGATCACCCGCGCGGGGGCTTCTCGAAGGAGTTGGTAAAGGCCAGGGCCATCCTTCGTGATCACGCGGTTGCGGACGCAACCGTTGCGAAGATGGCGGGAATATCATCACTTCGCACCGGATTCTCCCCCGCCGGACGGTCGGGCGCCCGCTACCCCGTCGAGCGCTTCAACATCCACGCGCTGGTCCCCGCCAGCCCGAGGCCGAAGCCGGGGTCATACATTCGTCCGGGACGCCATGGTGGCTACTGCGCTTCAGGGACTGGGGGGAGGAGTTCGGGCAAAAGGGACGTATCGTGTCGAGGCGGGCTCCCGGCTATCGGCTCTGGAGGCCGATCTTCCTGGCCGTCTTCGGAGTAGCGCCGTAGAACTCCTCTCTTGCGACCCCTGACTGTTCGATCATGTACACCAGGATCCGATCGCTGAATCCGGGATACCGATCCACGGTGACCGTGAACGTGCGCGTGTTCCCACCATCCTCAGCCGACCGTTGCCAGTAATCATGGCTGCCCCGCGAATGCGTGTATCGAAACCCCAATGCCTTCAGGATCACAAGGACTTCCCTGCGCTTGAGCGGCGGGTATTTCTGCGGCAATCAGGCGCCCGCCGGGATCAGCTTGGTGCCGGTCCAAGCGAGGTCGCCGAGGAACCGCCGCCTCGTGAGGTGCAACAGGTGGGTGATCAGGATGAAGGAATACTCGACCTGCGACACCAGCGGCGCAGGCCGGAACGCATGCCGGATATCCCGGGGCTTGACCGCCTCCAGGTACCCGAGGATGTTCTCCCTCAGCGCCTCTTGACCATCTTCGAGCGACCGGCCCCGGGAAACGAGGCAGAGATCGAGGCAGTGCGCATACCACCAGCCGTTACGCTGGACGGCATAGCAACGGAGGATGACAGGCTGGATGCGACCGTGAGTCCTCTGCATGACTGATGACCAGAATACGCTTCGCCCCCTCATCCGTCAACCGCGGAAGAGGAGGCGGAAGAGGAGGGACACCCAAGAAATCCGGGGACGCGCTTTAGATTCTTAGATTCTCGGACGTAGAAACCCCGGGCCACCCTTCGGATTGCCGGATTCTCCCCCGCCGGACGGTCAGGAACCGGAAGATCAGGGGACGCGCTTCAGATTTTAAGATTCTCGGGGCAGGTGGGGGGGCATTCGCGGCGATCGGCGGCAGGATTCGCTCCGGTGCGCAGATGGCTGAAGGATGACGCGGTTCCCGGAGGTTAATGGGCCGTCTAGGCCCTGGATCGGGCGAGAAAGTCCCGCGGCTCCTCAAGCCTTCTGGCGAAGCACCGTCAGGAATTCCGCGATCCTTACGACCCGAAAGGGCAGGAGAGAGCGGTCCATGAAATCCCTGTTCTCGGTGACCAAGTAGTCGGCTTCCGCCCATTCCGTCAGGGCGGCAATCGCGGCATCCCCGGCTTTAAGTCCGGGTTCGCGGTACTTCTCTCCGAGATCGAACGGGATCTGCCAGTCTTCGACAGGCACCACGGCCAGCGCGCGCAGTAGTTCCCAGCACCTGCGTAACGCTTCCGGCGTAAGGTTCCGCCGGACTTCCGTGAGTATCTCCCGCCCCGTGATCAACTCGCAGTCCTCGGCACGTTCAACCACCAAGGCCAGCAGATCTTCTGTCTTTACCGGGGGAGCACTGCCGAAGGCGAGGACGAAGACGTTTGTGTCAAGAACGTACCGCAAGCTTTTCCTTCCAGATCTGCTCGCGTGTCCGCTTGCACATCCGCACGATATCCTCGACCGTCTTGCCCTTCAGGGCGGGATCGGGACGCATCTCCTCGATCCGACGCAGGATCGCCCTGGCCTTCCGGATATCCGGGCGCCCCGAACGAACGACGAGTGCGGGCGGCTGGTGCGCCTTGGCCAAGCTCATGTCCAGAGCATATCACCCCGCGCGCGATGCGTGCCATCGAAGACAGGGACGCTGTTGCGTAGTTGCGTAGCTCCCCGGGGAACATTGGGGGCGTGGGAGAGGGAGTCCCGGCCTCCGGCGTCGTGGGCGGGAGTCTCAGGCCCAGAGATCCGAGACGGGCAGGGCGAAGAAGCCGGGGCCGAAGGCCGCCGGCTCGGCACCGCCGTAGAGCAGGAGGCCCCGGAGGAACCGGGGCCCGGCAGCGTCGGCGAAGGCCTTGAGGCCGGCGAAGTCATGCGGCCCCACCGTGTCCGCCCCCTTGACCTCGACGCCGACGGCATCCCCGTCCGGCGTTTCGAGGACGAGGTCCACCTCCCTCCCCCCGACATCGCGGTAGTGGGAGAGCCGGGGTTGGAGGCGGGCCCACCCCGCGAGCTTGCGCACTTCCATCCCGACGAAGTTCTCGAGGACCCGTCCGAACAGCACGGGATCCTCGAGGAGCCGCCGCTCGGACGCCGCACCCAGGTGACACAGGAGGCCCGTGTCCCCCATCACGACCTTGGGAGCACGGATCAGCCGGATCTTCGAGCTCCTGGCCCAGGCGGGAAGCATCTGAACGAGGAAGGTCGCCTCGAGGAGCGCCAGGTATCGCTTGAGGGTGCTCTGCGGAATGCCAGCAGTGCGGGAAAGGTCGGCGAAGTTGAGCAGGCCGGTGGCGCGGGCGGCCACGACACCGAGGAGGCGCGGCAGGAGCGTCAGCCCCTCGATGTCGGCCAGCTCCCGGACGTCCCGCTGGAGGATGGTGCCGACGTAGGACTCGTACCAGCTTCCCCGCCGGGCGGGGGCGAGGGCGACGGCCTCGGGGTAGCCGCCGGTGGCCATGCGGCGAGCCAGGCCCGGCCGGTCGGCGCGGCCCCGGGACCCGGGGGCGAATCGTGGCGCGAGCCACGCGTCCAGCGGATTGGTCCCGCGGCCCGCCAGTTCGGCCTGGGCGAGGGGCCACAGGGTCAGCGCCTCCATCCGCCCGACGAGGGACCGGGCCAGCCCGGGCACCACGAGGGCGTTGGCCGATCCCGTGAGCAGGAACCGCCCGGGCCGCCGGTCGCGATCCACGGCCAGCTTGACCGCGGGGAGGAGATCCGGCGCCATCTGGATCTCGTCGATGACGATCGGCCCGGCATGGAGCGCCAGGAACCCCGCCGGATCCGCGCGGGCGGACGCCAGCAGGCTGGCTTCATCCAGCGTGAGATAGCGGCGGCCGGTCAGCGCCCGCGCCAGCGTGGTCTTGCCCGACTGGCGCGGCCCCTGGAGCACGACGACGGGACGATCGGCCAGCGCGACGCGGAGGGATTGGTCCAGTCCGCGCGGGATCATGTGGTTGATTATCAACCAGTTACTGGTTGGTTGTCAACCACCGGAGAAGAGGGGGCCATACTTAGCGGGCGTTGCCGAAGCCGTGCGTTCGCGGACGAACGCCTTGGAGTTGCTCCGTGATGTCGCAACTCCGTGCAACGCTCGCTGGAAGCAGTGGATGAGGAAGCCCAGGGACGCGCTTTAGATTTTAAGATTCTCGGGGCACGGGCGGGGACGGCGGACGCCCCCGAGAGACCGGACTGTACCATACGTAAGTGCGCTTGCGTTTGGTACACCTCCACGCTAGGATGGGACCACGATGGTCAGGCGAAGGATTTGGTCCGCCCTGCTGGAAGACGCCTGGCTCCAGCGGTCCGTCACCTGGCTCTCGGGCGTTCGTCGTTCAGGCAAGACCGTCCTGTCACGATCGCTTCCCCGAGTCGAGTACTTCGACTGCGAGCTCCCCCGCGTCCGGAACCTCATGGAGGATCCGGAGAAGTTTCTCAAGAAGCTCCGCCGGAAACGGATCATCCTGGACGAGATTCACAAACTGGCGGACCCCTCGGAGCTTCTCAAGATCGCGGCAGACTACTTTCCGGACATTCACGTGCTGGCGACCGGCTCATCCACCCTCGGTGCCTCCCGCAAGTTCCGTGACACGCTGACGGGGCGGAAGACCAGCCTCTGGCTGACTCCCATGACGACCGCCGATGCGAAGGAGTTCCGGAGAACCAGCTTGGAACACCGCATGTTGCACGGAGGCCTACCGCCCTTCTTTCAGGCCGCCAAGCCGGAGGATCGGACGTTTCTGGAGTGGATGGACGCCTACTGGGCCAGGGACATTGAGGAGCTCTTCCGTCTGCAGCGGAGAGTTTCCTTCCAGCGGTTCATGGGTCTCCTGTTTCGCCGCAGCGGGGGAATCTTCGAAGCCACCACCTACGCGGCCCCATGCGAAGTCAGCCGCGTCACGCTGGGGTCCTACCTCAACGTCCTGGAGGAAACCCACGTCGCACACGTGATCCGGCCCTTCAACTCGCGCCGGGCCATCGAGATCGTCGCCGCACCCAAGGTATACGCTTTCGACACGGGATTCGTCTGCTACTTCAACGGCTGGGATACGATCTCGGGGGAACGCCGTGGGTTCCTGTACGAGCACCTCGTCTTGAACGAACTACACGCGGGACTGCAGACCCGGCAGGTCTCGTATTGGAGGGACAAGCACGGGAACGAGGTGGACTTCGTGCTGGCGCGCCGGGGTGCCCCTCCGGTCGCCATCGAGTGCAAGTGGAAGGCCGGGGAGTTCAACCCGAGCGGGCTCCTCGCCTTCGCCCGCGCCTATCCCGGGGCTCGCCTGCTCCTGGTGGCCCCCGATATCGCCCGGATCGAATCCAGGGATTACGGCGGGCATGCTATCGCGCTGACTCCGCTGGCGCTTCTCGCCGGGAGCATCGGGCACAAAGGGCTCTAGCTCGGGCATCCGGGGACGGGCTTCAGCCCTTCGACCCTTCGAGAGGAATCGGCATAGGGGAGGGCGGGTAGCCCCGCCCTTCCCCTGCCACACCACCGGCATATCAGGGGACGCGCTTTAGATTCTTAGATTCTTGGGGTCAGGACACGGCGGTTGCGGGAGGGCGCGGGAGAGATGAAGCCTGGCGTCCGGAAGGTGCCCATTGAGATGCAGCTTTTTCCGGTGCCGCTGGGTCCCCCGAACGCCAAGTGCATTATCGCACACGGAAAAGGGTGGGGGCGTGCCCCTGGTTGCCTTCTGCTTCGCGGCAGGCCACAATGGCGGGATGAAGAAGGGGATGCCGAAGTACCTGACGACTACCCAGGCCGGGCGCCTGCTCGGGGTCTCGACCTTCTCGATCCAGCGCTGGTTCAACCAGGGACACCTCACGGGCCCCCACCTCCCGGGCGGGAAGAGGTGGATCACGGTGGAGTCCTTCCTGGCCTTCGCGAAGAAGCACGAGTTCGAGATCGACCCCGCGGATATCCGCACGACCCGCGACTGACCGCGCCCCGGAAATCTCGATGAATCCCTGGCAGAAGATGGGGCCATACTTAGAGGCCGCTGTGGAAACAGCGGCCTCTGGAAGCAGTGGATAGTTGTTCACCCAAAGCGCGTGGCTTCTAAGGGCCGAAGCGGCCCCTGCAAACAGTGGATGGATATTCAGCCAAATTCCCCCCCCCCGGGGAGACGGTCAGGCGCCTGCGACCACTTCACCGCTTCCGCCAGCCGGGGAGATACGGGGACGTGCTTTAACGTTCGCTTTTGAGGACGGAGGAGGGGTCCTCGAAGAAGCGGTCCAACGGCAGGCAGTCGTCTGCTCCCGTCCCCCCGACGAGGACGGACTTGGCGGTGGGCCAGCGGCGCCGGAATACGGCGAGGCCGGACGCCCGCGGACGGCCGGACTTTACCTCGATCGCGACCAGCCGGCTTCCATGCCGCAGGACGAAGTCCACCTCGTCCTGCCTGTCCCGCCAGTAGAAGAGTTCGGCTCCGGTCCGCTCGGAAAGGACCACGAGGGCGGCGCCCACGGCGTTCTCGATGAGCCGGCCACGCATGGGCCCGAACAGGCGGGCGCGCTCGAGGTCGGGAGGGACCATGGCGTCGGCCAGGGCATTGTCCCGGACGATCAGCTTCGGGATGGAACCCCGGATCAGGAGGCGGCTCCCGCTCCAACGGGGCAGGACCGCCAGGAGGTATGCCGCGGACAGGAGGTGGAGATGGTGCGCGACCGTGGTGGCGTTGCCCGCGTCGACCAGCTGGCCAAGCATCTTCTGAAGGCTCACGATTTCCGCGGGATGGCCGCAGGCCATCCCGAACACCTGCCGCAGGAGGGCGGGCTTCTGCACCGGCGACGTCAGCAGGATGTCGCGGCCGATCACGGTCTCGATGATGGCATCGCGGATGTACCGGCTCCAGCGGGGCGGGTCGCGGCGCATCAGCAGCCCGGCCGGGTAGCCTCCGAAGCGCCACCACTCCTCCAGCGAGACGCCGAATGCCGCCCGGCACTCGGGGTAGCTCCAGTGCGGATGCCTGTGCAGTTCGAAACGGCCCGCAAGACTCTCGGTTAGGCCCCGCCCGACGAGCAGGGCGGAGGATCCCAGCAGGACCACCCTCAATCGCACGCGGGATCGGCGGTCACCGTCCCAGAGGGACTTGACGGTCTCGCTCCACCCCGGAATCTTCTGGACCTCGTCCAGTACCAGGAGGCCGTCCCGGCCCCGGTGTCCCGCCTGTGCCCTCGCCTCCTCCCATCGCGCGCGCAACCAGTCGCGATCCGGCGTCCGCAGGTCGTCGGACGTGGCGTAGGACCGGGTTCCCGGCCACCGGTCGTGCACCTGCACGGCCAGGGTCGTCTTGCCGACCTGGCGGGGGCCGGTCACGACCTGGATCAGGCGCGGCGCCCCCCTCAGATTCCCTTCCAAGGCGTCATACAGCTCCCGGCGGACAAACGGGGCTCCCATGCCTCCACCCTACCCGCCGCCGGCCCGGGGAGTCAACGTTTTGTTCAGTGGAATGAACAAAACGCAGAAGAGAGGGCCATACTTAGGGGTCACTGTAGACACAGTGCCCCCTGCAAGCAACGGATGGATACTTACCGGAGCTGTGGCTTGTAAGAGCCTAAAGGGCCCTTGCAAACAGTGGATGGATATTCAGCCAAAGCGCGTGGTTTGTACACAACGATCGCCGGCCAGACACAGCCCTTCAGGAAGCCGACAACGCATCCCCAGAACCCGACCGCATTCTTGACGTCATATCGGGGACACTCTTGCGATCTTGCGCTGCGATTCTCCCGTCCCGGAACACATGGCGTCCGGCGGAGGCCTTAAGTTGGAAAGACCCGGGGACGCGCTTCAGATTTTAAGATTCTCGGGGCAGGTGGGGGCGTCGTTCGCGAGGATCAGCGGTAGACCTCACGGCGGTTGCCGACCTTCAGGACGGTAACGGTCTTCCCGGCGTCGTCCACGGCGTATACCGCCCGCCAGTCTCCCTGGCGGATCCGATAGTGGTCCGAGACCTCCATCTTCTCCACCCCGTGGGGACGGGGCTCCCCACCGAGCCTCCTGATCTTCCTCGTGATTCGCTCAAGATCCGCCTTCGGGATCCCGCGGAGTTCCTTCTCCGCGCTCCGCCGGATGACGACGTTATAGGAGACCGTCACGCTTCAGGTCTTTGAGCACCGCCTCGAAGGAGCGCGCCGGCTCGTTCGCGCGCGTCCGGATCGCGGCCAGATCGATAGCGTCCTCCCGCAGGGATTCCCGGAGCGCGTTCGACATCACGGCGGACAGCGTGTTGTTCGTCTGCGCCGCCTTGACCTTCGCCGCCCGGTGCAGCTTGGCATCCAGGTAGATCGTCGCCTTGGTCGTCATGGTACCCCCATGCTACCGTCTTGACGGCAAAGCGTCAATTCACATGCACGGCGGCGGTGGGGGAATCAGGGGACGCGCTTCAGATTTTAAGATTCTCGGGGCAGGTGGAGGCGTCGTCCGCGACGATCAGCGGCGGCGGACCGCCTTGCGCGTGTCGGCGAGCACTCGGAGGTATAGTTCGTCCTTCGGCCTCCCCAGCGCCCGCTTACTGGCGATGACGCGGTCGAGGGGCAGGACCGGAACCCGGAAGGACCCCAGCGAGATCCGCACCGCGTGCTTCATCTCCTCCGCGAACCCCTCCAGGCCGTGCATGTGCGTAACGAGATCGAAGAGGTCGACGCCCTCCCCCAGGAGCACCGGCGGGTTCAGTCCCACCGGTTCCAGGATGCCCGATCCCACCTTCCTGAGCGTTCGATGAAGGCGCGGATCGTTCAGGTCCCGGAACCAGAGGTCCACATCCTGGGTGACCACCGGGGCCCCCTGAAGGGCGGCTGCGGACAGGCCCACGATCATGAAGTCCACTTTGGCCCTGACCAGCGCCCTCAGGAAGCGGAGCTCCGCCGCGGAGAGCGGGGGGCCTCCGGGCCGCGGCTTACCGCGCGCGGGCAAGAGCCAGCCTCAGGCGTTCGATGGGCTTCCGCTTCAGGAGGAGCAGGGCGTGCCGGACGTTCTCACGATCCACGCCCGGGTGACGCCGAGCGATGGCCTCCACCTCGGCCAGCAGGGCCTTCATGGCCTCCGCCCGCGGGTCGTCACGGGTGAGCAGGGCTTCCGGCTCAACCCCCAGGCCGGCGCCGAGCGCGCGCAGCGTCCGGGGCAGGATGGAATCCCGCCGGGCCAGGGAATAGAAGGCGTTCCGGCTCACGCCCGCCTTCGCCAGCGCGCTCGTCACCGTCATCCCCCGGGCCCGGCTCAGCGAGCGGATCCGCTCCATGGAAACCCTCATCATGGGGATTGTACCAAGTAGTGGTACGCGACGCAGCGCAGTGCTATGATGCTACCGGACGCATGGGGCAACAACGCGGGGGATATACCCGGTAGGACCCGCGTAGCCTGTCGCCGAAAACCGGGAAGAAATGGGCAAACCGACCCTGCAAGGGCGAGAGGCCCCAGAGCCGAAGGTGCGAGCCGAAAGTAGGCACGACGCCCTACCGGTGGATGTGGCGGCGAAGATCCGGGACTCAGTGACCCGGGCCGAGAGGCCCGGCGAGAGTAAGCGACCCCCCAGCGCAGGTGGTCGTGGGATCCCGGTGCGTCCATGGCTTATTCTCTCCCCCCGCCAGAAGACCGGGGACGCGCTTTAGATTCTTAGATTCCCTGAGCACGGAGGGAGGGGATGGAGGTGCACCGGTGGAATTCCAGGCCAGGCCTGCCAGGCTCACTCCGCGAGGAGATCGCGTGGGGACGGCTCAGCCCCCGAGGATCCTCGAGAGGATCTCGCGGATTCGACCGAAATG
>ERZ1292640.2675-Hain-H43-02um-R1-2675-length-14150-cov-5_pt2 | contig 11003 bp, 10 predicted proteins | sample MGYA00564404_ERZ1292640 | MGnify/ENA primary metagenome ERZ1292640 (study PRJEB36523, sample SAMEA6512636) | groundwater metagenome | collected 2019-01-08 | study: AquaDiva: Metagenomics assemblies of 32 groundwater samples | reverse complement strand
ACCGCCGCGCCGGTCAGCCCATGCCGTTCACCACCGATCGACAGCGATCGGCGCATGTGGCAGACGCGGGCCATCCTAGCACGCCCAGACCAAGCGCGAACGCCGGAAATGGGCCGCGACGACGGTCGGCGTCGCATCGATCAACCCCTCCTGCCTCGCCCGGCACCTCCGTAAGAAACCGCGAAGTCCCACTTCCCGCCCGACGAGTTCCGCGCCCGCTGGGCGAAGCTCTTCGACCGCATCGGCCCCGACGCCCCCGCCATCGTCCAGGGCGCGCCGCAAGACGAACGGGTTCATCTGCCCGCGCCAGTCCAACGAGTTCTATTACACGACTAAGTGTAATATTGCGCCGTGACGAGGACTCTCGTTCAACGTCGAGGCGGCGTGCGTCGCGCAGTCTGCACACCGAAACCGGACATCAGGAGGCGCAAGCTCATCGGGACCGCCGAGTCGCGGCGCCTGGAGGCGACGTTCAAGACGCTGGCCAATCGACATTACCGGATCGTCGATCCGTGCGTCACCAGCCTGCTCGACCGCGCCTGGTGCCTCGCAGAAGACGCGGAGGCTCGCGCGCGATGAGCGACACGCCAGCGCCGGCGACGGAACCGGCCGTGCACGAGGCCACCGCCCGCTTGCGCGAGGCGGCCGCCGCGAAGAAGTGCTGGCCGTGCGGCTGCCTGCACGACACGCTGGCGGCCTTCGAGGGCGTGCGCCCGGAACTCGAGCGGGCGCCTGATCTCGTGCAAGCCGTGAGCGACGCGCGGGCGCACCTCACGCCGGTCCGCTACGCCTGCCTGGTGTGCGACGTCTGCTACCCCGCCCTGGCGCTCGACGCGCTGCACGGCTCGGGAATCGTGACCCCGGTCGAAGCCGGGACGTGCGCGGTCCCGCCGGCCGAACCACGTGACGGGTGGCCGCCGCTCGCCGGCGCGTACACCGTGCTCCGCTATCACGCGCCCGTGGCTGTCTGCACCCTCACCGACGAACCGCTCGCAACGCAGGTGGCGCAGAGGGCCGGGCCGGAGACGGCCATCATCGGGACGCTCCAGACCGAGAACCTCGGCATCGAGCGCCTCATCCTGAACGTCGCCACGAATCCGAACATCCGGTTCCTGATCGTCTGCGGGGAAGACTCGCGCCAACTGGTCGGCCACCTGCCCGGGCAGTCGCTTCTGGCGCTGGCGCGATCCGGCGTCGACGAGTCTGGCCGCATCATCGGTGCGAATGGACGACGACCGGTTCTCCGCAACGTGGCGCGAGACGCGATCGCACACTTCCGCCAGATGGTTGACGTCGTGGACCTCATCGGTTGCAGCGAGATTCCGCGCATCACATCGGCCATCGCCGAGTGCGCGGCGCGCAATCCCGGCCCCGGCGAGCCGTGCTCCATCGGACGCCGCATCACGGCGATCCGCGGTTACGTGCCCGACCGGATGGTGACCGATCCGTCGGGCTACTGCGTGATCGGCGTCGATCGCAGGCGCCGTCTATTGTGGCTCGAGCACTACCGGAACGACGGCGTGCTCGACGCCGTCATCGAAGGCAAGACGGCTGCGGAGCTGTATGTGCCGGCCGTCGAGCGCGGCCTGGTGTCGCGCCTGGATCATGCCGCCTACGTTGGGCGCGAGCTGGCCCGCGCGGAACACGCGCTGCTCACCGGCGAGCCGTACGTGCAGGACCGCGCGCCAGAAGCTGCCGGGACACCGACGCCCGCCGCGTGCGAGTGCGAGCGACGGCGGTGAGTCACCGAGACTCTACGCGCCGCCTCACGGCTTCTTCTCTGGTTTCGTCACCTCGGCCTTGAAGCCCGATTTCTTGGTGACCGCCTTCGCGATGGCTTCGGGATCGGTCTTCGCCGGGTCGTAAGTGATAACGGCTCGACCCTTCTCGTAGCTCACGTCGGCGTCGGTGACGCCGGCGACCTTCTTCGCCGCCCGTTTCACGGCAGCGGCGCAGCCGTCGCACGTCATGCCCGAGACCTTCAAGGTGCAGACCTTCAGGGTTTCGGTCTGCTGAGCGGTGGCCGGCTGAGTGTTCTTCTCCTGGGCGAACAGGATCGTGGCGCACGCGACGAGGACGGCAAGCAACGCGACGCTCTCTCTCATGGTCCTTTCACCTCCGTGGTCCGCGCTATGGCAAGAACCCGACGTAGTACGGGAAAGCAACCAGCAGGCCGACCAGCGCGGCGACGACCCAGACGACGAACCTGGCGCCAGGCCTGGACGATGTCCGACAGCGTCCGTCAGCCTCGCACGTCCCGGTGTGTCGATAGGCGCCATGGAACGCGAAGGCGAGCAGCACGGCCGTGACCGCCAGGAACGCGGGCCGGAGGGGTTCCAGCCGCACGGCGGCCGCGCCGAGCGCGCCTGCGCCGATGCCGGCCAGGAGCACCGGCCCCAGGCAGCAGGCGGAGGCCAGAGCTGCCGCGGCGACCGACGCCCATGCGGCCTTCATCTGCGGTACACCTGTCGCGAGCTCGACATCCTGACTCACCGTTCCGAAGGCTGAAGGATCCCTTCCACCCGGGCGACCGCCTGGATCACGTCGCCGAGGCAGCACGTCCCGCGCGGGTTCCGCAGCTCGCACGCGCACCGTTTCGCCGCGATGAGGGCGCGTACCCGCTGGGCCGCCTCCGAGCGGCCCGTGCGTTCGATCTCCGCGCGGATGTCGGCTTCGTTCTCGCCGAAGCAGTAGCAGATCATCCGGCGGCCGAACGGCTCCTTCTGCCAGACCGGCACCCTGATGTCGGTCGTGGCGAACACCCGGCCTGCGGTGTCGAAGTAGACCGTGGGGCAGGCCGCGCTTCCGCAGAATCGGTGCTGCGTGGCGCTCACCCGTCGCATCGCCGCCTCGGTCAGCAGCGCCTTGACCGTGCGCAGCTCCACCGGGACGCCCCTGTCGCCGCAGGTCGGGCAGGCGGCGCCCGCGGCGGCCGCGGCGCCTGGAGCCTGGCAGCAGTCTGTTTTTTTCTTGCGTGCGAAGTCAGAACGCACGGCTGATGCCGAACTGGAAGATGACCGGCGAATCGAGCTGTCGGTTGGCGAGTCGCCGGTACGCCGGGATCTTCGCCTCGACTTGCAGCTCAGGTCTGAACCGCGGGCGCTCGGTCCGCCCGGTTGGCAACGATGCGCCGAAGTTCACCACGAGGTTCCAGCGATGGACCGGGTTCAAGCGGGACCACGCGACGAGGGATGTGTCGCCGAGTCCGCTGAACGTCTCACGGTAGTTCAAGGGACCTGCCGGACGCGGAACGATCGCCGTGCGCGTGATGTCGGGCACGCTTACCGCGGCCTGCACGCCGAACCGGTCCGTCAGGCGGAGGTCGGCCGCTACGAGCAGCACCGCGATGCTCGTCCGTTCCTGCAGCGGATTGTCGACTTCCGACGATCCTTCGAACGCGGCGTCTCGGCGCTCGGTGATGACCCACATCCCGAGTCTCGCGCGAGCCCCGAGGACGCCTTCCGTCAGCACGCCCCGCCAACCTGGCAGGTACGGATTCGCGCAGCCCGCTCACGTCTGGCCGGAAGCGGGAACCGCGTTCGACCACACGCTCAACGCCAGCAGTGTTCCCGTCAGGAGTCTCGCCGTCGTCATCGCGCTCCTAGCGTGGGTGAGCCGTGTATGTTTGGTTGTGGCTCAGCCGCGCTGTGACAGGCACGATTCACGCCGCGGTCCCGACCCCGAGGGCGCGCAGCCTGTCCGCGTCAATGGCGCCCAGCCGGCAACAGTCCGCCAGCTCACCGTTGACGACAACGGCGGGAACGCGCGTCACGCCGTACTGCCTGGCCCTTGCCAGAGCGACCGGGTCGGATCGCAGGTCGAGTACCTGGAGGTCGCAGCTCGGGCAGATCAGGCTCCGCACGACTCTCACAGCTTCATCGCAACACGGGCAGCCCGCGGTGAACAGCTCGATGGTTCGCTTCTTCACGGCTTCGTTCCCTTTCCGGCCCCGCGCCCTTCCGCGCGGGCCCAACCTTTCGGCCGCACGCGCCGCTCATCATCGAGGGCTTCGAGGATCGGGCACTCTCGCGTCGACCCGTCACGCGTGCACGAGTTGACCAGGACCCGCAGCGCGCGCCTCATGGCGCGAAGGCTCTGAAGCTTCAGGTCGACATCCACGATCTTCGCGCTGCCGGCGGCGCGCACCTTGGCGCAGCTCGCGCGGCGGTCTTCTCGCAGCCGCAGCAGCTCTTCGATCTCGGCCAGCGTGAAGCCGAGTTCCTGCGCCCGCTTGATGAAGCGCACGACGCGCACCGCCTCCGGCGAGTACTCTCGGTAGCCGGACGGCCGGCGCGCCGGCGGCTTCAGCAGGCCCCGCCGCTCGTAGAAGCGCAGTGTCTGGACGTTGACGCCGGCCCGGGCCGCGACCTCGCCGATACGGATGACTGCGTTGCCCGTACCCATCGTGCTCCCCTGCAAGAAAAAGGATGCACCCTGTACCTGAGTGCAGAGTCAAGCGGTCAGGTTGCCCGCGGTGACGCGCCGCGTTACTGCTTCTTGAAGCTCTTCACGTGGATCTTGACCTCGGCTGCGTGTAGCTTGCCGCCGCCCAGATCGCGGTACGCCACGGTCACGCTGTCGTTCTCATCCACGAGGTCGGTGATCGCGGGCGACTTGCCCTCCGCCTTCATGGCACGCGTCTTCGTGCCCACGCCCTTGCCAATGACCTTCGTCGATGCGTCCACAGCGAAGGTCAGGGTGGTGGCGCCGGGCTTGACGGTGATGGAATCCGGCGCGACCGCCGTCACACGTCCGACGGCGCGCATCGTCTTCCCGGACTGCTGGGCCAGGAGCGCGCCTGCAAAGCAGAAGAGCAACGCCAACGTAAATGCGACACGGGTTTTCATGGGATTCTCCTTTTCTGCTGTCCTACTTCGTTCGTCACATCCTCGCGCATCACGGTTCTCCCTCCCGTTTGTCGCGCTCGAACCAGCCGTAGAGCGTCGGCAGCACCAGCAGCGTGAGCACGGTCGATGTGATCAAGCCGCCGATCACCACGGTTGCGAGCGGACGTTGGACTTCGGCGCCGGTACCGGTCGAGAGCGCCATGGGCAGGAACCCCAGGCTCGCGACGAGCGCGGTCATCAGGACCGGACGCAGCCGCGTCAGCGCCCCCTCCATGACCGCCCGATCGAGTGGCCGGCCTTCCTCCCGGAGCTGGTTGATGAAGGTGACCATCACGATGCCATTGAGGACGGCGACGCCAAAGAGCGCGATGAAGCCGACGCCCGCGCTCATCGAAAAGTGCATGCCGCGCACGAGCAGGGCCAGAATGCCGCCGGTCACCGCGAACGGAATGCCGGTGAACACGAGCGCCGCCTGGCGCAGCGAGTTGAACGCAGCGAAGAGCAGCAGGAAAATCAGGGCGAACGTCAGCGGCACGACGATCATGAGCCGGCGCCGGCCGCTCTCGAGGTGCTCGTACATCCCGCCCCAGTCCACGCTGTAGCCGGGCGGCAGCGAGACCTCGGCATCCATCCGGCGTTGCGCCTCGGCCACGAACGACCCGATGTCGCGTCCGCGGACGTTCACCTCGACCGTCACGCGGCGCCGGCCGTTCTCGCGGCTCACTTCGGCGGGGCCTTCCTCGCTCGTGATGCGCGCCACCTGGCTGAGCGGCACCTTGACCCCGTTTGGCGCGCTCACGAGCAGATTGCCAATCGCGGCGGCATCCCGGCGTGCTTCGAGCGGGAAACGCACGACGAGGCCGAACCGCATGAACCCTTCCAGCACCGTCGTCGCGTCCGTCCCGGCGATGGCGGATTGAACGACCTCCTGCACGTCGGCCACGTTGATGCCGTGCCGCGCGACGCCGTCGCGGTCGATCGTGATTTGCAGCACGGGCAGCCCGGCGACCTGCTGGACCTTCACATCTTCGGCGCCCCGCACGCCCCGGACGACCCGCGCCACCTCGTTCGCCTCGCGGATCAGCACGTCGAGGTCGTCGCCGAAGATCTTGATGCCGACGTCCGAGCGAACCCCGACGCCCTCGATCAACTCCATCATCCGGAACTTGATCGGCTGGGAAATTGAGCTCGCGATCCCGGGCAGCTTCTCCATCGCCTCGCTCACTTCGGCCACGAGCGCGTCCCTGGTCACGCCCGGCCTCCACTCGGACCGGGGCTTCAGGATCGCATAGGTGTCCGCCATGTCGGGGCCCATCGGATCGGTGGCGATTTCGGGACGTCCGATGCGGCTGACGGTGGTCTGTACCTCCGGAAACCGCTTCAGGATGCTTTCGATGACGACAGCCTGGCGAACCGCTTCTGTCAACGACACGCTTTTCACGCGGACGTGGTTGACGGCGATCGCGCCTTCGTCCAGCTCCGGCAGAAACTCCGCCCCGAGCACGGTGAACAGCGCCGCGCAGACAAGGACGAAGGCGGCGGCGCCTGCCACGGTGGCCGCCCGCCAGCGCATCACCGCGCGGAGCAGCCGCTCGTAGTCACGCTTGAGGAACGCCACGATCGGGTTCTCGCGCTCCTCGGCGCGGTCCTTCAGGAACAGGGCACAGAGCGCCGGAATCAGCGTCAGGCTCAGGACGAGCGCCCCCACCAGCGCGAAAATGACGGTGAGCGCCATGGGCCTGAACATCTTCCCCTCGATGCCGCGGAGCGTCAGGATCGGAATGTAGGCCGCGATGATGATGACCATGCCGAAGAGCGCGGGCTTCAAGACTTCGGTCGCGGCGCTCCGGGTGACGGCGAGCCTGTCGGCGTGCGCGAGCGGCCGGCCCTGGCGGCGCCGGACGTCAGCCAGCCGCCGCACGGTGTTTTCAACGATGATCACGGCGCCGTCGACGATGAGGCCGAAGTCGATCGCGCCGAGGCTCATGAGGTTCGCCGACACGCCGAACGCGTTCATGGCGATGATGGCGACCAGCATCGAGAGAGGAATCGCCGAGGAGACGATCAGACCCGCACGCAGTTGCAGCAGGAACAGAAAGAGGACGACCATCACGAGCACGCCGCCTTCGATCAGGTTCCTGCTGGCCGTCTGAATGGTCTTGTCGACCAGGTCGGTACGGTCGTAGAACGGCTTGATGACGATGCCGGGCGGCAGCGACTTCTGGATGTAGGCGAGCCGCTCCCTGACCCGCTGGGTCACCGTGCGGCTGTTCTCACCCTTGAGCAGCATCGCGATCCCCATCACGGCTTCACCTCTCGCGTCGCGGGTCGCCGCGCCCTGGCGGACCTGTGCGCCGACGCCGACGCGCGCGACGTCGCGCACGTGCACGGGCGTGCCCGCGTGCGAAGCCACGACGATGCGCTCGATGTCGGCCACCGATTGGATCAGGCCGACGCCGCGAAGCAACTGCTGCTCGCCTCCGCGCTCGAGATAGGCGCCGCCGGCGTTGCTGTTGTTGCGCGCCAGCGCCTCAATCACCTGGCGCAGCGTCAGGCCGTAGGCCACCAGTTTTCCCGGATCGACGAGCACCTCGTACTGTTTCTCGAGGCCGCCGAAGCTGTTGACCTCGATCACGCCGGGCACGGTGCGCAGTTGCGGCTTGATCACCCAGTCCAGGATCGTCCGCAGATCCATCAGCTCTGTCGTCGCGGGTGAGCTCGAGGCGGGCGGTGGGTCTGACGCGCCCCCGGGGAGGCCCGCCTTCGCGACTGACTGGCCCGGCGCCGGCTCACGCTCGACCGTGAACTGATAGATCTCGCCCAGCCCCGTGCTGATCGGCGCCAGCTCGGGCGCGATGCCCGGCGGCAGCTCGCGCGCGGCCTCGAGCAGACGTTCCAGCGCCAGTTGCCGCGCCCAGTAGATGTCGACCCCGTCCTCGAAGGTCACGGTGACCTGCGAGAGGCCGAACTGGGAGATCGACCGGATCTCCTCCTTGCGCGGCAGACTGCTCATCGCCACCTCGATCGGGAAGGTCACGTACTTCTCCATTTCGAGTGGCGCGAACGCCGGGGCGACGGTGTTGATCTGGACCTGGTTGCTGGTGATGTCGGGGACGGCGTCGATCGGCAGCCGCGCGGCGGAATACACGCCGGCGCCGACCAGCGCCAGCCCCAGCACCACCGCCAGCATCCGCCACTTGATGCTGAAGTCGAGAATGCGCTCGATCACATCGTTCTCCTGAGTAACGAAGCTTCGCCTCAAACCGACAAGTGACGAGGCGACCAGGACCACCGGGCGAACCTTCGTTACTAGTCCTCGTGCTCGCCGAGCTCTCCGATCTTCAGTTTCGACTTCAGCATCAGCGCCCCTTCGACGACGACCAGCTCGCCGGCCGTCAATCCCTCGGTGACCTCAACCCGGCCATCGACTTCCGCGCCGAGCCGCACGTCGCGCGCGCGGAACTCGCCATCGCCGGTTTTCACGAACACGATCGACCGGCCGTCGAGCTGCTGGACGGCCGCTACCGGAATCACCAACGCCTCTCGGCGCCGCGAGGTGGGAATCTCGATGGTCGCGAACATCTCGAGCTTCAGCCGGCCGTCGGGGTTGGCCACCTCGCAGCGGACCTTGGCCGTGCGGGTGCTCGGGTCGAGCGCATCGCTGACGTAGGTGAGCCTGCCGGCGAACGTGTCACCCGGGTAGGCGTCCACGCGCACCTTCACGTCCTGCCCCTCGACCATCGACGCGATGTCCTTCTCGTACACGTTCCCCTGAATCCACACGGTGGACAGGTTGGCGATCGTGAACAGCTCGCTCTGGGGATCAACCGACTCGCCTTCGGCCACTTGCGCCGCGATGACGACCCCGCCGAACGGCGCGCGCAACAGCGCCTGCGAGCTGAGCGACCAGGCGCCACCGCTGTCGGCAGACGCGCTCCGGGCGAGATCGGCCGCACTCACCCCGAACCGCTGCAGCTTCCGCTCGAGGTTCGCGATGGCCGCTTGCTGGCTGTTCACGCCCGCGCGTGCGTTCGCCTCGTCCGCCCGCCGCCGCTCGTACTCGGCCTTCGCCATGGCGCCAAGCTCGATCAGGTTCTGCGCGCGCTCCAGCGCTCGTTTCGTCACGTCCGCCTCCGCGTTGGCTTTCTCGAGCGCGGCCACCGCGCTCCGGTGCTCGGCGACGATCTCGCCGAGCTCGATGTTGTCGTACGCGACAAGCGGCTGCCCGGAGCGGACGCGGTCGCCGGTCAGCACGTAGACCTTCTGGATCACGCCACGCGCCAGCGGCCGGATCCGGGCGACTCGCGTTTCGTTTGGACCCACCACGCCGGTCGCACGGATGTGCTGCTCGATGGAACTGAGCTGCGCCTGCTCGACCTTCAGCCCGATCTGCCGCTGGGTGTCGGCGTCGACGAGCACCGCATCGGGCGCCGAAGCAGACGGCCCCTCGGCGCGCGGATCTTCCGACCCCTCGCCCCGTTCGCCACGTGACCACATGCCGATCGCGGCGAGCGCCATGACGCTTACGACGGCAAACGCCAGGGCGAGCGGCCGTCTCCTCATCGCACTCGCCCACTGCCGAACTCCGGACAGATCTTGGTCGCTCATGTCTTCACCTCAGTGGCGTGCCCACCGCGCGCTCCAGCTCGACCTGCGCCAGGTCGCACTCCCTGGCGATCTCGGTGTAGGCCCTTTGGGTATCGACCAGCCGGCGCTGCTCGTTGATCAGGTCGAGCAGCCTGGTCTCTCCCAGGCCGTAGCTGGCACGCATGGCCTCCACGTTCTCTTTGGCCTGGTTCACCGCGTCCCGATCGAGGATCTCCAGGGCGCGTCGTGCGGCCACGTAGCGGCCGTAGGCCGCCCGGGCCTGGCGCCGCACGACCTGCTCGAGGAACTCGCGTCGCAACCGGGCGGCGTTCGCTCTCGCCGTCGCGGCCTGGATGTTTCCCTGATTGCGATTGCGGACCGGCAGCGCGATCGAGACGCCGGCCGAGAGCAGATTGTCGCGATCGCGGATGGGCACGCGCGTTCCCGTGGCGCTCAGCCCGAACTGGTCGAATTGCGAGCGGGTCCGGATGTAGCGTGCGAAGCCAATCACATCTGGCGCAGCTTCGGCCCGCGCCAGCCGCAGCTCCGCCTGCCGAAGCTCCTCTTCCCGCCGCGCGGCCAGGAGATCGGGCCGCGCTGTCAGCGCGCGCGCGATGGCCTCATCCGCCGAGATCGTGATGGGAGGCATGTCCCACTCGCCTGTCAGGTTGAGGGGTTCATCGGGATTCAGCCCTGCGAGCGTCTTCAGCTCCAGCACCGCGCGGTCTGCCTGACTCTCGAAGAGCACGCGGTCCGAGGCCAGCCGAGCGACCTCGACTCGGAGCAGGCCCTGCTCGAGCCGAGGCGCTTCGCCCTGGGCGACGCGGGCCTGGATCAGCCGGTGCCCCTGCTCGCTCAACTCCAGCAAGCGCGACGCTGTGTCGAGATTGCGCAACGCGGCCAAGGCTTCGGCGTACCGGCCCTTCACGTCGGCAATCAGCTCTCGCTGCCGGTCGGCAACCTCCAGCTCGGCGAGGTCGGCCACGCGTTGCGCGACTTCCACCCGCCGGCCGAGCTTCCCGCCCAGCTCGAACGTGTGCGCGTAGCCGACGGTCACTTCGTGCTCACCGCGGCTTCCGAGCAACGGGCCGCTGGAAACGCTCGCCTCCACGCCAGGGTTCGGGCGGAATCCGGCCTGACGGAGCAGTCCCTGGGCTTCGAGCGTTCGTTGCCGCGTCGCGAGCAGATCTGCGTTTCTCGCCAGCGCCAGCTCGACGAGTTGGCGCATGCTCATCCCGCGGGGAGACGGCGACGCCACACCGGTTTGACCACGCGCGATCTCCGGACCGACCAACAGAAGAATCAACAACAGTGTCGTAACTCGCTTCATAAGGCTCCACTATCGATGTGTTGCACACGAGCGCGAGTCGCGCGCCGAAGCTGAGGCTCGTAGACAACGTAAGAAAGCCGTGGTGATCCAACTTCTCACTCGAACGAAGGGATCACGGACGCGCCGGCGCCCGTACCTGGACGCACGGCGGACTGACCCAGCTTGGCGACAAGAGACGGAGAGGGAGAGAACTTACGACGCGCGGGGAGGGTGCTCGATGGAAGTGACTGGCGCCGGCG
>ERZ1292640.4219-Hain-H43-02um-R1-4219-length-11005-cov-4_pt1 | contig 11005 bp, 9 predicted proteins | sample MGYA00564404_ERZ1292640 | MGnify/ENA primary metagenome ERZ1292640 (study PRJEB36523, sample SAMEA6512636) | groundwater metagenome | collected 2019-01-08 | study: AquaDiva: Metagenomics assemblies of 32 groundwater samples | reverse complement strand
CCACAAAAATCTGCAACGCCGCAAGTAGGACAACTATTGCCGTATTTATACTAAGAATAATACCTGTGAGAACAGGAGCGAAAATAGATACAATTAAAATAGAAATGAAGACTTTTAGCATGATTTTTTCTTAAAAAAACCTGTCCAAAACATATATACCGATTATCCTCTAGGATACACCAAAATAACCGATTTGGCAACTCAGTTTAGGGCACATTCAACCCGCAAGTGCAACACTGAAGGCTTCTAGGGGGGTTAGGTAGTTAAGTCTTTTTCTGGGTCTGGAATTAAGTTTGTTCTCAATACCCTTGATAGTCTCTGCCGGTATGATACTAAAATCTGTTTTTTTCGGGAAATACTCCCGAATGAGTCCGTTGGTATTCTCGTTGGTGCCACGCTCCCAAGAATGATACGGATGAGCAAAGTAGCATGTCACTCCGGTTTCTTGTTCGATGCGAGACCAGTGCTGATTCTCAAAGCCATTGTCCAAGGTGAGCGTGTATCGAGCTGGAGCAGGTATCTCTTTCAAGCGTTCAACGACAACTTGGGCCGTGTCGGCTGGGGTCTTGTTCGAGAGCTTTGTCATCAAGACCAGACCCGTCCTGCGCTCCACTAAGGTGTTCAGCCCTGGCCGATGATCTTTGGATTCCACAGAGTCTCCTTCCCAATCACCGACCCGAGAACGCTCGACAATAATACCGGGTCGCTCATCAATGGAACGACCGCCATGACGTGGCACTTTTCCACAGTGTCGCAGGCCATTGCCACCCCTGCGCTTTCGTCTTCGACGCAGATATACACGCAAGTCTTCATGACCTGGCCGAAGCAGACCCCAGCCATCACGGTGAATTTGAGCATAGATATATTGGTAGATGGCTTCGTGGGAAATTCTCTGGTTCAGATCGAGCTTGATACGACCTGATATTTGCTCTGGAGACCAGCCTTCCTTTAGGTGGGAGATGACATATGTTCTGATGGCTTCATTCTTGAGACGGTCGTGCCGACCACGGCTCGTGCGCTTTTGCAAAGCCCGTTCGTGAGCGACCCGAGGCGGATATCTTCGCTGAAAGGCTGGGGTGTTGCGGTTGATCTCCCGCGAGATTGCAGATGGAGACCGTCCAATCTCTTTGGCAATGGTTCGGACCGACTTTTTATCCCACAATCCATACTGGATGAGCTCACGCTCATCCACTGACAAATGACGGTACTGCATACACTACATTGTACCTGAAGTGTTGCACTTACTTGTTGAAGTGACTATACCTTTATAAAAGACCTAAAAATCACATAGAATCGCTGAAATTTATTGACTATTTTTTAAAGACATGTTACTTAGACGGGGTATGTTCGTTTAAAATACCGTGTCATAGATACCTTATGAAAGGGAGAGACAGTGACCAGACAGCCGGAGAAAACCCAGCTGACTGAAGACGAATTGGCTCTTTATCTTCGTTTGCAGGCAAAAGTAGGATACAGGCAGACAGGAAAAGTGGTATTTGAAAGCTTTTTCCCGATTTTACCCATGGTTCCGTATGAATTGGCTGTTGTCCGCAAGATAGATGGTTTAGACCACGTTTTGTTATGGTATCGTGAGGATGAACATTATATTGGATGGCATATGCCGGGAAGCTACTTGAGGTTTGGTGAATCTGACCGACAAGTTATTGAAAGGACCTTGAGTAAAGAGGTTGGATTGACCCTTGTTTCTGCGGAATTTATTTGCCATTTCAATACCCCTCCAGAAACTGGTTGGGTGCCCAACCATCAGATTGCTCAGTTTTTTCTTTGCGAAACCAGCGGCGAACCTACGACAGAGGAATTTTTTTTGATAGATGCATTACCAGAAAAGATACTGGATTTTCACCGTATTTATATCAACCATCTGCACGCGTATCTTTTATGTAAAAAGTCCAGAGAAGTATAAAATTCGAAAGGCGAGGTAGTTTCGCCTTTTTTATTTACCCAACTTGTGAAGGATAATTTTTATTGCTAGGATAGTAATGTTATTTCTTAAGTAGTCAGCACTTAGGGTATAGTTTTAATATCAAAATATTAGACCCTCTCCTTCTTAATCAATATGAAACTTTCCATTATTATTCCGGCTTTTAATGAAGAGGAGGCCATTGAAAAAGTCGTGAGGGATATTTTTAGAGAAATTAAAAAAAACGAACCGTCCTCGGAGATAGTTATAGTTGACAATGGATCTATAGACGACACCCCCCAAATAATATCCAGACTGCAGAAAGAATTTCATAATTTAAAAACAGTCAGGGTTTTTCCTAACAAAGGATATGGCAACGGCTTGTTACGGGGCGTCGCTGTTTCTTCCGGTGAAATTTTGGGTTGGATCCATGGCGACAATCAAATCTCCGCCGAAGACCTATTTAGGGTTTGGCATGAATTAGTAGAAAAAAAGCTGGATTTATGCAAAGCCGTTCGTCAAACCAGGAGTGAATCTATTTGGCGGAAAACACAAAGTCGTCTTTATAACTCTTTTTTTCGTATACTGTTTGGCGGAAAATTATCCGATATAAACGGCTCACCCAAGGTTTTTAAGCGAGCACTGTTTGATAGATTGCAAATTTTATCTCTCGATTGGTTTATCGATCCGGAAATAGTGATAAAAGCTCTTAGATCCGGAGCAAGGATAGGAGAAGTAGAAGTTTTTTGTCGGCCAAGATTGGGCGGTAGGTCAAAGACAAATTGGTTTGCGTCTTTTGAGTTTTTCAAAAATATGATTTTTTATAAGTTTGGAGTAAAACTAAAAAGAGAATAGATAATTTACCCGATATTTAAAATGAATATCTTAACTCACCGCCAAAAAATAAACAGAGCATACGATATTTTATTTAACCCCTTATTTTTTGTGATTCTTGGGTTTGTTTTACTTTTTATAGTCTCGTTTAAGACTCCCGTAGGTAATGACGAGGGTATGTGGGGATATATAGGTAGAATCTGGGTAGAAAACCAACAGCCGCCATATATTGGTGCTGTAGAAAACAAAACCCCCGGCATTATGATACTTTATGCGGCATCTTACGCTTTTTTTGGTGTCAATGTTTGGTTTCCTCGTTTACTAGCTGCAATTTCGACGGTCATTAGCGCCCTACTTATTTACCAGCTTACTCTTAAAATGGCCAACTGCCGCGCGGCAATTTTTGCTATGGCCATATTCGTGTTGTTGATGATATCCCCTTATTTAAATGGTTCTAGTGCCGAGGTTGAGACCTTTATGAATCTGTTTATAATCTCTGCCTTTTATGTAGTATTTACCTCTAGTGAAAATAATAGGTATCGTTGTTGGTGGATGATTTTAAGTGGTTTTTGGTGGGGAATAGCCATAATTTTTAGACAAACTGCCATACTAAGTATCGTCCCTTTGGCCCTCCTAAGTGTGGCCACAACCAGAATTAAAATAAGAAGTATCGCTGTTAACGCGGCCTGGTTGGGCGTAGGCGCCCTGCTGGCTAATATGATAAGTATCTTACCCTTAATTTTTTCTGGGGCCACCATTATTGATTATATAAACGGAGCATGGTTGATTCTCTTGAGGGGAAATATTGTCGTCAACAGCATTCTTAGCAGAGTATCGGGTTTTTATAGAAATTTTTTTACCCCAGATATTTATCTAATTTTTTTAGGAGTAGTTAGTTTTGTTCTTCTAAGAAAAAAAATAGGAACGATAAAATCCTTTGTAGGGTCTTCTATTGCTATATGGATATTAAGCGATTTTATCGTTTATAACATACAAGGCCAGTATTTCCCCCATCATAATAAAGTTCTTCTGCTTTCCTGGTCTATCGCTTTTGGGGTGGTGTTTGACTTTATTATTAGTAGATTGAGTATCAGTAAACTGGCGGATAATAACACCGGTAATAAGGTTGCTGGTACAGACACGGTGGCTAACCCTCGGGGGGATGAATATGTTCAGAAAATATTATCCATCTGTGGAATAATTCTGCTTTTATTATTCTTGGTACCCTTTCAAAGGGATTATATCCTAAACCTACGGGATAGGACGAGGGGTCTGTATGACAATAATCCTCAAAAAATAGGTTTTCTGATCCAGCAGATGACTATCCCCGAAGAGTATGTTTACGTGTGGGGTATGAATGTCGGTCAAATATACTATTATTCCGGGCGCCAAGCCCCAAGCCGGTATTTTAGTAATATTTTTTTGGGTGTACCCGGGGCTGTTGAGGAAGTAAAAAATAGTCTATTTATGTCTAAATCTAGGCTGATAATAGTATCTATGGATGAGTCAGTCCCATTGTGGCTGAACGGTATTATTCAAAACAATTATTACCTTGAGCAAACTATCTACGGATATTATTTCTATAAAAGAAAGTAATAACCTTAATGCAAATATTTTCCTTATTCTAAAGTAAAAGATATATGTGTGGCATAAACGGGTTTAATTTCAAAAACGAAAATCAAATAAGAAAGATGAACCTGCTGACCTCTCACCGCGGACCGGATGGAACGAGGTTTTTTTGTGATGACGAAATTTCCCTGGGACATAATCGTCTAAGCATACTGGATTTGCGCGAGGAGGCCTCCCAGCCCATGTTTAGTGGAGACGGCAATTTGGTGATAGTTTTTAACGGGGAGATTTATAATTTTCTGGAGATAAAATCTGAATTGCAAAAAGACTATAATTTCAAGACCGACAGCGATACAGAGGTAATCCTGGCGGCGTACCAAAAATGGGGCTCCCGGTGCCTGAACCGGCTTAACGGTATTTTTGCGTTTGCTATCTGGGATAAGGAAAAACAGGAATTGTTTATAGCTCGCGACCACCTGGGAGTTAAACCTTTTTATTATTATTTTGACGGGGATAAATTTATTTTTTCTTCTGAAATAAAATCCATTTTAGCCCATCCGGTAGAAAGACGGTTGGATCAAGAAGCTCTTAATATATATTTCCGTCTTCTGTATATACCGGAGCCGCATACTCCCTGGAAAAATATTTTTAAACTGCCGCCGGCTCATTTTGCTGTTTTAAAAAACGGTAAATTGGAGATAAAACAGTATTGGAAAATTTCTCACTTTGACTGTTTGTCGGACGAGCAAGAAATAAAAGGCTTAATAAAAGGACATTTTAAGGAGGCGGTATCTAGACAGCTTATCTCAGACCGCCCCCTGGGTATCTATTTGAGCGGTGGTATAGATTCTACGGCCATTTTGGGACGGGTATCCGAATTGCGGTCTAAACCCGCCCAGACCTTCACAGTTGGTTTTGAAGTTGAGTCGGAGCATCGCGCTAAGTTTAACGCCGATTTTGAGCTGGCCCGGAAAACCAGCCGATTTTTCAAAAGCGAACACCACGAGGTAATGCTTAAGGCCCGCGCGGTGGCGGATAATTTTGAAAAAGTCGTCTGGCACGGAGACGACTTGGTATCCAATCATACCCAGACGGCTATGTATGTGCTGTCGGGGATGACCAAAAACCACGCTGACGTGGTTTTGTCGGGAGACGGAGGGGACGAACTATTCGGGGGATACGATCGCTATTATCTAAATTACACCCTGGACCGCATACAGCGTCTGCCAAAAGCATTGAGAGAAAATTTCTTAGCCAAGTTTTTGTTTAAATTATCCGGTAAACAAAATCTTTACGATAAGTTAAATATTGAGCCGGGGATAGACCGGTTTCTTTCCTTTATGTCCCAAAAAGAAGCCGACTTAAGTTTCCTGCAGAAAGATTTTAATCAGCCGGAAGCCACCCGAAACTTTATCGGAAAGAAGTTTTTTTCTTCCGGGGAAAAGTTAGATTTTACCAAAAAAATGCAATATCTGGATATAAAAACCTGGCTATTAGATGACGCACTCAACAGGTCTGATCGCATGAGCATGGCTCACGGGGTGGAGCAGAGGGTTCCTATTTTGGATAAAGAAATGGTAGAATTGTCCATGGCCATACCACCTTCTTTTGGTATGGACGGCCAAAAATCAGGCAAGAGAATATTCAAAGAATCCCTGCGGGAATACATACCGGATTTCGTGTACAATCAACCCAAAAGAGGGTGGTTTTCTCCCGTGGCCAAGTGGCTTAGGTCAGATTTGAAAGGCTGGGCATACGATATTTTGTCTCCGGGATATAATCCTGAAACCGAAGCTTACTTTGATTTTGCTAAAGTAAGAAAAATCCTTGACCGGCACATAAGCGGGGAAAAGTATGCCCTGAATCCTATCTGGCCGTTGCTTACTTTTCAGGCATGGTTTAAACTTTTTAAAAACAAATGATAATCCTTTATAATTATAAATCCCCATGAAAAAAAGCAGACTTAATTTTTTACTTGAACACGTAAGACCAGGAAAGATTTTAGACGTGGGTAACTTGGATAAAAATGGCCAGATTCATAGTCTATTGTTGAAAAAAATGACTGGTTCAGAAATCTACGGACTGGATATATTGGATCAAAGAGAATTTGGTTTAAACTTCCCCAATCAAAAGATAGGCAGTTTTGAGGACCTGGGTTATCCCGATAATTTTTTTGACGTGATTTATGCCGGAGAAATAATAGAACATACCTGGAAACCGAAACAGACCATGGACGGTTTTTATAGAGTTCTTAAACAGGGAGGAATCTTAATATTGGATACCCCAAACGTATATTCTTTATCCAGAATTTTAAGATACCTGTGCAAGGGGGAAGATGTTGTTTTGGGGAATCCTGAACACACCATGTTTTTCTCCAGGGCCATGATTGAGAACCTGCTAGGTTCAGCGGGGTTTAAAATTGAAACCTTAACCACCGAAAGATTTACGACTATGAAGGGTAAGAGCATACCTCTACCCGGAATTTCTCCTTTTGGTTTTATGGGAGAATGTCTGTTGGTATCGGCCGAAAAGTAAAACAGATGCCCCCCTTCAATTCTAAAAAAATTCTAGTTGTAACTCCAAGTTTTCCTTTTACCGTGCTCGGGGCCGAGCAATCTGACCGAGCTTTTGGCATAAAACAACTTAGGAATCTAGGCTTTGAAGTCAGGGTGATTACTAAAACAACAGCCTGGCAATCTCCGGAAGATATCCAAAGGGCAGAAGATGATTTATCCATAAAACTCATCCCTGTTTCTTATAAATATAGCAACCGCCAACTTAGCCTGGTTGATAAAATTAATAAAGTTTTTTTAAAGATCAGAAATCCGCTATTGCTGGATGGGGCTGCCTTGGAATACTCCGACCCAGAAATTAAAAAAAAAGTTATTAAGGAAATCACTGACTGGAAACCCGATCTGGTTTGGTTTGATTATACGTATCTGTGGCCTTTATACGGATTGGTTAAAAAATATAAAATACCCATAATTACCAGGTCGATAAACTTTGAACCCTCCCATTTTTTACAAGAGGACGGATGGAGTATTATAAATTTATTTAAGTATATACCTAAGCTGATTAGCGAACTCCTAATCATTAAAAATAGCGATATTATTTTTGCCATTACGCCGAAAGAAGAAGGGTTGTATAAAAAACTTGGCGGAAGAGAAGTTTATACTTTACCTTTACGCGGGTTGCCGGCCTGTTTCCAGGAAGGTCTTTTCAAGGGAGAAACAAAACCCCTGGAAGTAATTTTTATGGGATCAACCTATAACGTAGCCCATAATCGCCGGGCTCTTGAGTTCATATTGCGGCAAATAGCCCCAGACATACATAGAAACTATCCCGGCGGGTTTAGGTTTAATATTATAGGACGAAAAATGCCGCCGGACTGTTCCCGCTACCTTAAAGACAACGTAAAATACCACGGCTATGTAGACAATCTTAAAGATTTTTTGGCTGGTATGGACATAGCTCTTGTTCCTTCATTTTTTGGGGCCGGGATGCAGCAGAAGATATTTGAGCCGCTTTGTCGGGGTATACCGACCATTACCTCCCGTAGGGGAACCGCCGGATATCCATTTGAACACAAAAAAGAAATATGGCTGGCGGATAATTTACAAGAATTTGTAGAGGGGCTTATTTATTTGGAAAATCCATATATAAGAAAAGATATGGGTTTGGCCGGTCGGCAGAAGGCAGAAAAAATATTTTCTAAAAAATCATTGGATAAAATAGTAATTTCTAGGTTGGAACAACTATTTTTATTCTCAAAAATACCGTGATAAAAATTTATACAGAAAAACCATCCGGTTATGCGCACTTGCCGATTTTGTATCCCAACCTTGGGGTCCAAAAATGGAAAAATCTCTACATGGGGGATGTTTTTAAGAAAATAAATAATCCTATTTTTACTTTGACCGAAAATCCGGCCGAGGCCGATTTTTTTCTTTTTCCGCATGATTATTTTTTGACATCAAATCAACCCGCCCAAGCCCTTGAGTTGGCTAAGAAAGCTCGAAAATACGGAAAGAAAATAATTATCTTTGGGCACGGCGACTCTGACCAGGATATACCCATACCCGATTCTATTGTTTTTAGAACTTCTCAGTATCGATATAAGATAAAACCGAATGAAATAATTATGCCGGCTTACGTGGAGGACTTATCCGGATCCGATGGTATGCAATTGCGCTCCAAAAGCCGGAGACCCATAGTTGGCTTTTGTGGCTGGGCCGATTTTGAAAACTCTCGCCAAAAAATATTCTTTTATTTAAAACGAGCGGTTTTGGATGTGCAGAATTTGTTTTTCGGGCGGCCTGTTGTGGTGCGGAGAAGGGGATTATGGTTTAGGAAAAAGGTTTTGCATGCGCTCGAAAGTTCTTCTTTGGTGGAAGCTAATTTTATAATCAGGAACAGTTTTTCTGGGCATGTGGCCACTATTAAAAACTCTCCCGAAGAGGCGAGAAAAGAATATATAGACAATATAAGTAATTCTGATTTTACTTTGGCTGTAAAGGGATACGGCAATTTTTCCTTGCGTTTTTATGAAACCCTGTCCTTGGGGCGGATTCCCCTTTTTATAAACACCGATTGCGTTCTGCCGTTGGAGGACAGGATAGACTACCGAGATTTTGTAGTTTTTATTGATTATAAAAATCTGAATCAAGTCGATAAAATTGTCGCTGATTTTTATGAAAATATGACCGGAGAAAAATTTATAGAAATGCAAAAAAGGGCCCGGGAGGTTTTTGAAAAATATCTTCGTATTGACGCCTTTTTTGCGCTTATTCCGGATATGTTAAATAAGATGAAATGAAAATACTCTATGTGACCAACCTGCGTCTTCCCACGGAGAAAGCCCACGGCAAGCAGATAATGGAGACCTGCAACGCCATGGCTGGGCAGGGAGTGGACATGACCCTGCTTATCCCCAGGAGAGTTAATCCTCTGAAAGAAAACGCCTTTTCTTTTTATGGCCTCCAGCCCTCTTTTTCAATCAGGAAAGTTTTTTGCGTGGACTTGCTGTTTCTACCGTTTTTAAAAAAGTTTTTCTTCGGGTTGGAAAACAGCAGTTTTACTATTTCTTCTTTTTTAAATGTTTTTTTGGGGTCGGGGAGGCAATATGAAATAATTTATACCCGTGATTTGGCGGTTGCCTTTTTCTTATCCTGGTTGAAGCCCGTGGTCTACGAGATACACAATCTACCGGATAATCCGGGATTTTTTAGTCGCTGGGCTTGGCAGAGAGCCAGGCATATTATCGTCATAAGCCTTGGATTGCGGGGAGATCTGGTTGGTTTTGGAGTTGACGCCGATAAAATAATTCTTGCTCGCGATGCCGTGGATCTAAAAAAATTTGATATAAATATAAGCCGAGAAGATGCTAGAAAAAGATTGGATATGGGTTTTGAAGAGAGGGTGGTTTTGTACACGGGCCATCTTTTCCCCTGGAAGGGTGCGGATCTTTTAGCGGAGACGGCCTACTTACTGCCGGAAGCTCAATTGTATTTTGTTGGAGGCTCTGAAGAAGATATAAAAAAATTCAGGAAGAAATATAAAGCGGATAACGTCCACATAATAGGATACCGCCCGGCGGACGAAGTGCCGGTGTGGCTAAAGGCCGCTGATTTGCTGGTCTTGCCCAACCGAGGACAATATAAAATATCCTCTAGGTATACTTCTCCTCTTAAACTATTTGAATATATGGCATCCGGTACGCCGATTGTCGCGGCTGGCTTGTCGTCTATCAGGGAGATTGTAAGTGAAGGTGAGGCTTTGTTTTTTAGAGATGGGGATGTGGCTTCGTTGGCGGAAGTTTTAAGTAAAACCTTTTCGGGGCAAATAGATTTGAAGTCACGAGCCGAAAAAGCTAAGATAAAAGCTGGTGAATTTACCTGGAACAAGAGGGCTCAAATAATATTAAACTCGATAAAACCGTGAAAAATATTTCGATTGTAATTCCGGTACATAACGAAGAAGAGATTATAGAAGGGGAGGTTAAGGGAATACTCACTAGTTTGGCCAAAGAATTACCCGCCTTAGATTATGAAATCTTACTCGTGGAAAACGGCAGTAAGGACCGTACCAAGCAAATCGCCGAAAAACTCAGCTCTGAAGTTCCCAGAATAAAAATTATCTCCTTGCCGCTTCCAAGCTATGGTGGGGCACTGAAGACTGGTATTTTGCGGAGCCAGGGAGACGTGGTGGTCATTTTTAATATAGATTTTTGGGATATCGTTTTCATTAAAAAAGCTTTAAATATTCACGAAAAATGGGATTTGGTAGTTGGTTCCAAGAATGCTCTCGGAGCCGAGGATTTGCGTTTAGTCACGAGGCGGCTACTTACCAAATTTTTTAATGTTTTTTTACGTGTCTTTTTTGGATTCCGGGGTACCGATACTCATGGAATGAAAGTTATGCGTCGCGATAAAGTATCTTCTATCGCTGAACGATGTCGTCCAAATAAGATGCTTTTTGACACAGAACTGGTTCTGCGGGCCCAGCACAAGGGCCTGATTATTAAAGAAATTCCGGTCGTCTGTGAAGAAAAAAGACCCAGCACGCTGATACCCAGTAGCCCAATTAAAATTATAAAAACCGGGATTAAGGTAATAAAAGATTTAACGATTATCTTTATTTCTTTATATCTTGGCAAGGCTAGGCAAAGAATGGCTAGATCGC
>ERZ1292640.4218-Hain-H43-02um-R1-4218-length-11006-cov-4_pt1 | contig 11006 bp, 10 predicted proteins | sample MGYA00564404_ERZ1292640 | MGnify/ENA primary metagenome ERZ1292640 (study PRJEB36523, sample SAMEA6512636) | groundwater metagenome | collected 2019-01-08 | study: AquaDiva: Metagenomics assemblies of 32 groundwater samples | reverse complement strand
TAAAAGCATTGACTGATAATTTAAAAGTTTTAGAAGTTTCATTCGGGAAGTTTGATAAAAATGATATTACAAGAATCGAAGATGATTATTGGAGAGTAAAATGAAAGAGATAAGTGAATTGAAATGGAACGAATTAAAAGATATTAAATTAATTATGTTTGATGTCGATGGAGTCTTAGTGAGAAGAGGAACAAAGATAAAACAAGAAGGGAGTGTTACGACACTAGAAACTAAAAAGATAGATAGTAAACAAATTGAGCAGATTAAGGAACTAAATAAAAAAGGTTTTTTAGTTAATATCAATTCTGGGAGAGGATTATATATGCTGCAGGAGATGTTTAGAGAAGTTCTGCCTTTTGTAAGTTTGACATATGAAAATGGGAGTGCTACTTGGTACAAAGGGAAAGTTGAACAACATTTTAACAGTTATAAATATCTTAAAGACATTATTTTTGAATTAATTAAAGTAAAGAGTGAGAAAATAAAGGGATTTGAACCAAAGGAGTTTATAATAACTATACATTGCAATCAACAAGTTAAGGAAATTGAGCAAATTATTTCTAGATATAAAGAATTGTATACGGTTTGGAATGGTGAGGCTTATGATATTGGTGTAAAAGATTTACAGACTAAAGCGCTTGGATTAAGAAGAGTCATTAAGATGTTTAAACTTAAAAAAAAGAATGTTCTAGCGATAGGTGATAATTATAATGATAAAGAAATGGTTAAAGAAGCTGGATTAAAAATTAGTGCGGATAAAACAAGAATCGAAGGAGACTATTATGTTCCTTTGGATGATGAGTTTTTACCTGCTGACTTATTGATGAGGCAGATATTGAAAGAGATGAAAAACTGCTGACTAAATAATATATTTATCTACGGAGATGTAAACGAGCGAGAAAATCTTTTTAAAGCTAGACATCTCTTATAGATTATGGAAAATGAGGTGAGTGATGATGCAATTTGTTTCATGGGAACTTTTCCCCCCAGAGAATGTGGAATTGCAACATTTACAAAGGATTTGTCGGATTCAATTGAAAGAAAATTTTTCCCTTATTTAAGATCTAAAATTATTGCTATGAATAATAATGGCGTTAACATTTATAATTATCCTTCACGAGTTATTTATCAGATTAGCGATACTGAAAGAGAGCAATATAAGAAAATAGCTGAAAAAGTAAATAAGAATGATTCTATTAAAATTGTTTGCATACAACATGAATTTGGTATATTTGGTGGAGAATATGGAAGATATCTGCTTGATTTTTTGGATGTTGTAAGAAAACCTGTTATTGTTACATTTCATAGTATATTGCCAAATCCTGATAAAACTAGAAGAAAGATAGTAAGAGCTATTTCAGAAAAAGTCTGGGAGATAGTTGTTATGACACAAAAAGGAGAAGAAATATTAAGAAAAGACTATGGGTTATTAACTCCAATAAGAGTTATACCTCATGGGATTCCAACAGTTTCTTTTGAATCTCAAGCAGCAATGAAAAAACAATTAGGGTATAAAGATAAATTACTACTTGTGTCGTTCGGGATGATTAGCCGAGGCAAGGGATATGAACACGTAATAGAAAGTTTGCCTAAAGTTGTAGAAAAATATCCAAATTTGATGTATTTAATTGTAGGTGCAACTCATCCAGTGATAAGGAAAAATGAGGGAGAAAGTTATAGAAATTTCCTAGATAGAAGAATAAAAGAATTGGGTTTGACGGAAAATGTTAAATTTTACAATAAATATGTTGAATTAAAAGAGATTATTCAATATCTCAAAGCAGCAGATGTTTATATTTCTGCGACATTAACTCCTGAACAGATAACTTCAGGAACGTTGGCATATGCGATGGGATGCGGAAGAGCTACTGTTTCAACTCCCTTTTTATATGCCCAGGATATGATAAATAGCGAGAGAGGAGTATTGCTAGGAAGTTTTGGAAAATCAGATGAATTTACTGAAGGCATTTTAAGAGTGCTTGGAAATAAGAATTTTAGAAAAGATGTTGAACAAAAATAGTTATGAATATACTAGACATATGACTTGGCCGAATGTTGCACTGGCTTATGGGAATTTAATTAGAGATTATATTGCTATACCTGAAATTTATTTTGAGAGATTGCCTAGAATAAATACGGAACATATAAGAAGAATGACTGATGATTTTGGCATTTTACAATTTGCTAAGTATTCCACTCCGCACCAAGGATCCGGTTATACATTGGATGATAATGCCAGAGCGTTGATAGTTGTATCTAAACTATATTCAAAATATAGAAATCCAGCGTTTTTGAATTTAGCAAAAACTTATTTAAATTATATAAAATATGTGCAGCTTGAGGATGGAAAGTTCTGCAATTTAGTTACTAAGGAAAAATCTATAGAGAAAAATTCTTGGAGCGAGGAAGCATTTGGGAGAGCTATTAAATCATTGGGATTTGTTTATTCTTTACAAGCAATTCCAAGAGCAGAAAGAAGAGAGGCAGAGGAATTATTGCTTAAGGCGTTGCCTGTTGCATCTGAAGTTAATTCTCCGAGAGCTTTATCTTCAATAATTGCCGGACTTTATTATTACAATAAAGAAAATTATTCACGAGATATTGTGAAAACGATTAGAAAATTTGCAGACCATATTGTGAATATGTATGAAGAGAATTCCAGTCATGACTGGAGATGGTTTGAACCTGCTTTGACTTATTCAAATAGCAAAATATGCGAGGCACTATTTTTTGCATATATTGCAACACAGAATTTAAGATACCTAAATATTGCTGAAGAATCATTAAACTTTTTAATGAGCAAGACTTTTGAAAATGGAGTATTTGTCCCAATAGGGCAGAATGGATGGTATAAAAAAGGAGGAGAGAGATCATATTTTGACCAACAACCAATTGATGTTGGTTCAATGGTTCAAACTTTATCTTTAGCCTATAAACTAACTAAGAATGTGGAATATGGGAAGAATTCTGTTAAGGCGTTTCATTGGTTCTTGGGAAAAAATACATTGAATCAGGTCGTTTATAATGAGAAAAGCGGAGGATGCTATGACGGGCTTGATAAGACAAATCTTAATTTGAATCAAGGTGCTGAGTCAACTGTCTCTTATATGCTTGCGAGATTGAGTTTGGATGAGATTTAGATTATTTATAATCTTTTAAGATTTTTACTTTAGTGAATTTTGTTTTTTTTAAAGTTTGATAAATCTTTTCTACTTCATCCATTGATAATTCTAAAATACCTGAGCTAACATTGCCTTTGAAGCATACTTGAACATTTGCTTTCTTAGGTTCTAGAATATTTTCTTTTATGAAACATTCTTTAATTTCTCCCCCGGCAGATAATCTTCTTATTTGTCCATTTTCTGATCTTTTAGATTTAACAATCATATAAAACCAGATATTTTTGACTTTTTAAATTAATGTTATCTAAGATAGGAGTAAATTTATATATGTTTGAAGGTATTTCTTTATATGAATATGATCTGGAAAAAATTAAACTCTGTTGTTGAGGAATATCTGAATCCAGTTTATAAAAAGACTCATCCTGTAATGGCTTTGGCAACAGTTAAACATAAAAACCAAAATGGCTACTATGAAGGAATAATCAGAGAGATAATAGGAAGGAAAGGAGACGTATCAATTTCTGGTTTTGTTGATAGAAGTAAATTGTTTATTGTAAAGAGTAGTGATGGTCTTAAATGGAAAAGAGTTAAAGAATTAAAAATTGAAGGAATAAATGAGATAATAAAAAAACTTTCAAGAGAATCTTTAGATTTTATTGGACTAGAAGATCCAGATATTTGGGTTGAGAATGGGAAAATCCACGTATATTTCTCGATTGCGTATAAAAGAAAAAACAAAAGAGGATATTTTGTCGCTTTGGGGCACGCACAAGGAAGCAGTTTATTTAATTTAACAGCAACAAAACCTGTGATGATTCCAAAATTAAGCGAGCATAATAAATACTCAGGTTTTAAAGAAGTTGCTATAAATCCCCTTGAATATAATGGTTATAGAATTAATTTATGTGAAAGTGGTTATCATGATTCTAAAAGAAAAGTAGGTGTTAGCACAATAGTAAGTGTAAAAGCAAAAGATTTATCAAAAACCTGGAAATTAATTAAAACGGTTGGAGATCCGCCGAAATTTAAATGGCATTGGTGTAACGGACAATTATCTCCAACATTTATTCTTCCTAAAAAGTTGATTTCTTATAAAGATTATTTGGTTGTTTTTATCAATGGTCGTTCACAATCAAAAAGAATTAATAATAAAACGTATTATGGGGATTTTGAGACAGGACTAGCTTTATTTAATCCAAAAACAGGAGAAATTCCTTGGATTTCTCCAGAACCTTTTGTTGCAGATCCTGAAGAGAAGTCGATAACTTTTACTTCAGATTATCTTCCTATAAATAAAAATGAAATTTTATTATATGCCCATACAGACGATTCATTTATTAGGGCTTATAAAATTAATTTAAAAGAACTTAAGAAATTAATTGATTATTGATTTTGCTTCTTTTCTTATAAATTTATCAGCAACTCTGCTTGGCACAAATACTCTGTGGCCTCTTCTTTTGGAAAAAATTATTGCCGTGTTATGGGCACAAGGATTTTCCCAATATAAAGCGACCCATCCAGAAATTACTGATTTTCCAGGCTCCGCGACACCTTGTAAGATAGTTGCCCTATTTTCAAAGCCAATTTCTTGATTTCTTAATTGAACTGCTTCTAAGCCTCCATAGGAGTTATGTCCAATGATATAGCCTCTAGTAGCTTCCTGATATCCTCGTCCATTTGTAATTTCAAGAACCTCCGAGTTTGATCTTCTTAAAACATAAAAATCTTCATCTGATTGAGGGAAACCATAACTTAAATAAAGCGAAGCATAACTTAATTTTCTATCATCTAAATTTAAAGCATTGCTAATTGCTGTACAAGCATAATCAATGTCTTCTTTTGTTGCATTTCTCCATCTGTTTATTTCTATCATAAAATTTTCAGAAAATGATAATATTTAATTTTATCTGTTTTCACTCTTTTCCATTTTGAAGAAAACAAAGTATAAACAGGCGATTGCTGAGAGAACAAATGCTGTTGTGAATTTACTTGAAACTAAAATCATTATAATCCAGAGGAAAGCTCTGCCGATGAAATTTGGAATTTCTGTGAAGAGAATGAATTCATCTTTGTCTTTGTGTGCAGAAGCTTTGTCGTAGAAGATGGCGTTGTATGGTATGTTCATCATTATTGCAATAAATCCGGTTGCGAGTGTTATAACATATATAAAAATAGGAAGTTCTATGAATACTCTTAACATCCATACAAAGAAGTATAAAACAGCACTTAATTTAAGATAGAAATATTTATTATTTCTATCATGAGATTTGCCTATAAATAAGTTAAACAATATTGCTCCAATCGCAGCTAAGACGCTAATGTATCCTATGGAAATAATGCTTTTAATTGTTAAAAATACGAATATTGGCCAAATAATTCCTTCTGTATTGTCCTTAATATTGAAAAAGAAGGTCGCAAAGAAAAAGTGTTTATAATCTTTCGCTAATCTGTGAATATTTTTATGGTGAATTTTAGTAATGGGCATTATATTTTGGATATAAAGTAATGGGATTATAGATAGAACAAAGAAAACTATTGCAAAATAGAATAAATTTGAAAAGCCAAAAACTATTGCAATAAATGCTCCTATTAATGGGCTAATTAGTCCTGCAATCATTCCAATGGAATCGTATTTACTGAATTGTGTTCCTCTTTTATTATCTTGTGTTAGTCTTGTGAAATAAGAATGTAATGGGAGGTAAAAGAAAATTTCTTGAATTGCTAAAAATAGGGCTATGACATATAAGGGAATTGAGAGTTCTTTAATATAAATTAACGACAATAAAAACAAGATAACAAACGGAGTGCTTGCAATAATAATCGGTTTGTATCCGAATTTTCTTGACAAGAGTAAAGTTAAAGGAGTTAGAATAAATGTGACCAAATGAAAAATTAAAAAATATAAGAAGACTTGATTCAACGTATAACCTAATGTAAGAAAGTAAATAGGTATAAAAATTCCAACTAATGAGAAGCCTAAGCCTCTCAGAAAGTTATTTAGGTAGATTAATGATAAACCCTTTCTCTTTTTCATGATATTAAAAGGAATTATGTTTTTAATAATGTTTCTTATTCATTGAATAAAGATACCCTCTCGGCAAGTTTACCTTGCCGACTGCAGGAATCGAACCTGCTAAAAGTGAACCAGCAACATGGCATTGGTTTATTTCTACCATTTGAGCCCTAAGCACATGGCTTTTTTTAATTTCTAAGGGACTATGATTGTATTGTTGGAGAAGATTTACTTATTTCTTCAATTGATTTAAGTGCTTCTTCTATTGCTATTATTTGCTCTTCAAAAACTTTTTCTTTGTCTTTCATCTGTTCTTTTGAATTATTAAATTCTTGTGATGCTTTTTCAATTTCTAATTCCATCTTTCTTTGCTCCCTTTTGATATCTTCTTGAATATCTTTCTTCCAGTTTTCAAAATCCTTCTTTAATTTATCAATATATTGTTCTTTATGTTTAACATCTTCTTTTAGCTTGGATTTACCATTCATAATTTCTAGCTTCTTCTGGGTTAAACGTTCTACAATACTGTAACGGGATTGACTTTCACTCATAATGATGGGTCGATAAATTACTATTTAAACATTTATTTTACTTTATAAGTAGTGTTTTATTACTATACAAATATGTCATGATCTTTAGATATTAAGGTAACCAATTAAATATCTTATAAAAGAAAATTTATCATAAACATTTTTATATTCTATTTTGTTTGTTTGGTGATGAAAGATGTGACAAAAGCTGCATATAACGAAGCTATCGAAGTTCTAAGAAAATGCTCTACAAAAAAAGGATTTTATGCTGCTTTTCCTGGATATGATATGGTGTTTGCAAGAGACTCAATGATAATGTCTTTAGGAGCTTCGCTTTTGGGAACGAAATTTAAGGAAGTTATAAAGAAAAGTTTGATGACTTTAGCTGAAAATCAGAGTGAGAAGGGACAGATACCAAACGCGGTTGATCTTTTTAGTGAAAGGAAAAAACATGTAGATTTTAAGTCTATTGATTCAACACTGTGGTTTTTAATTGGGCAGAAGAATTATGCTAGGAGGTTTAAAGACCAGATTTTACTAAAAAAATATAAGAAAAATATAGAAAAAGCATTAACCTGGCTGAGTTATCAGGATATATGTGAAAGGGGATTACTTGACGAATTACCTACAACTGATTGGGAAGATGCATTTCCTGAGAAATATGGGCATGCAATAAATGAAATGTCTTTGTATTATAAAGTTTTAAATTTATATGGGGAGAAGAAACATGCAAATAAATTGAAGAAGATTATTAATGATGATAAAGATGATAGTTTGTGGAATGGAAAATATTATTATGCATGGAGATGGAAAAATCATGGAAAATATCATGAAAGAGGAGAGTGGTTTGATAGTTTGGGGAATGTTATGTCTATTGTATATGGATTGACTGGTAAGGAGAGGGGCCAGAAAATTATTAATTATATTAAAAAGGAAAAGATAGATAAACCTTATCCAATGAAAGCAATATTTCCCTCTGTTAAAAAAGGCGGGAAATATTGGAAAGATTATTTTGATGATTGTGATGCTCGAACAGAATATCATTATCTGAATGCTGGAATTTGGACTTATATTGGTGGTTTTTATGTAATCGCTTTAGTAAAAATGGGAAACGTAAAGGAAGCAGAAAAACAACTTTTGAAATTGGCTGAAGCTAATTTACTTTTACCTAAATATAGTGAGTGGCTCGATGGAAAAACTGGATTGCCCTTTGGGGGGAAAATAGGAAAGAAAGAGGGGGGACAGGGTTGGAATGCTGGAATGTATATTGCAGCTTATGAAAGTGTGAAAAGGAAGAAAAGTTTGATTTAGTATCCTCTAACAGGTTTAATAATAAAAGATATCTTTCATTTACAATTAAAAAATTGTCTTGTTGTCTCAATTCGTTGAAGAATTTTTTCTGATTTGAAAAATTGTTAACAACTACATCTTTTGCACAGGCATTAATGCATATAATAAATTTTCACATTATTAAGTTATTAACATTAGTTTTCAGTCAAATTTCAAAACCCCTCGGATTTTGGCTCTGATCTGTTACCAGGTACGTTTCATAAATAGTTTTAAATATTAACTTTATCTAAAAAAGAATATGATTAATATAGAAAAAGAGAGTGTTTTAGTTGAACCTAAAGATGTTAAACCGACTTCTGCTTATTTTAATGTTTTAGGTACATTTAATCCTGGAGCGATGAGATTGCCCAGCGGGGAGATAATTTTATATGTCCGAGTTGTGGAGAAAATAAAAAAAGAAGAGGATGAAAAACATTATTTTTCTCCGAGATGTTCGGGAAAAGATAAATGTGATGTTGTTATAGACAAGTTTGGAAAAAAAGAAATGGAATCAAAATCTGAAATGGACTTTGTTTTTAAAGATGGAACAAAAAGATTAACATACATATCGCATTTTAGAAGAGTGGTTTTGGATAGAACAGGATTTAAAGTAAAATCTATTGAGAAGACGCCTAGTTTTCAGGGATTGACAAATGATGGAGAGTATGGAATTGAAGATCCAAGAATAACAAAATTTGGGGATGGATATTTGATGACATATGTTGCATTATCAAATGAAGGAAATGTTTCGACAAATTTAGCAGTATCTAATGATTGTTTGAATTGGGAAAGAAGGGGAATAATATTTAGGATGCAGAATAAAGATGTGGTAATTTTTCCTGAAAAGATTAATAATCATTATGTTGCCTTTAACAGGCCAGAAGGCAATTTTCAGTTTTCTCCTCCTAAAATCTGGATTTCTTATTCGGAAGATTTAAAATTGTGGGGGAATTCCCGCCCGGTTGTATTATCAACAAAAGGACATTGGGATTATGCTAGAGTTGGTGCTGGTGCACCACCAATAAAAACAGAAAAAGGATGGTTATTAATTTATCATGGAGTAACTGAACATCATAAAAAACCAAAAGGCGTAGAAGAATTTATGAAAAATTTAATTGGAAAAAGTGGAGAAGAATTCCATACCACTTATTCAATTGGCGTTGCTTTATTTGATTTGAATGATCCTGGAAAATTAATTGCAAAGTCTCCGCATCCAATTATTTTTCCTATGAAAAAGTATGAACGTGAAGGATTTGTTGACAATGTTGTTTTTACAACTGGCTTAGTAAAAGATGAAAATGGAAAAGATTTGTTGTTTTATTCTGGTGGAGCAGATCGGGTTGTGACGGTTAAGAAGATTGCATTTAAAGACGTGATGTCGAGTTTGGAGAAAGTTTAGAAGTGGAAAGAAATTTAAAGGGAGATTGGTTATTATTTTTATGAGAAGAGGTTGGATTTCATTATTTTTAGTCATTTTTTTATTAGCCGTTATTATTTTGAGATTACATGGGTCAAGTATTATTGATTATGAAGCTTATGATTTGAAAGAAAATAATTTGGTTTTAAATGGATTTGGTGAAAAATCAATTTTAGAAGTCATAAAAAATCTTTTTTACAATAAGGAACAAATCATTACAAATTTAGAGTCTGAAGAAAATGTTTATTATTCTCCAACAGATTTTGATTGGATTTTATCTCAAACAATTTCTGGCTCCTGTGGAAGCTATTGCGGAACTTTTGGAAATAGTCTATTTGTTAAAGATGAATTTTCAATAATTGGCAATCCTCTTGGAGATTATGGAGGGGTAAGAGGGCTGGCTTTTATATTTAGATATTCAAAAGTAGATAATTCATGGAATGAAGAAGATATATTATCTGCTAACGACACTTATATGGGAGAACTCTCTAATTTTGGATACTCTTCAGCCATAGATAGGGATGTTGCTATAGTTGGTGCACCTCAAAAGAATATATCTGGAATAGTTAAAGGTGCTGTGTATATCTTCAAAGATGCACCAGTAAAATGGAGACAGGAGACTAGATTAACAGGTTCAGATAGCAGAGAAGGAGATGGTTTTGGAGGTTCTTTATCGAAGTCTGGAGATTCTATTATTATTGGAGCGGCTGGAAGAAACTTTAATGACACTGCAATTTACAATGGGGCTATATATTTCTTTAAAAATACTTCTTTTGGGTGGACAGAAATAGCAAACTTTACAGAGCCTATTTCCTTTGATTATACAGTTACTTCTACGAGATTGTTAATCGAACCAGGATCCACCTCATCACAAACTGTAACTATAATTAGGACGAGAGGTTATTCTCAGCCTGTAAACATTACAGTAATGGGCATTTTGCCTACAGGAGTTACATTAACATCTTCTAATAGTCAGAGCTGTATTCCGACCACCCATTGTTCAGTGACTTTTACTTATTCTACAAGTGCCGGAGCTACAGCAGGCGAATTTTCTAAACAGATAAATACGAATTCAACTGGATTGCCTGATAAGACAACTTCTTTGCCCATTATTATATATCAAAACCCTTCTCTTCCTTTTAGATTCTCATTAAATGCGCCTGATGTGAAAATTACTCAAGGAAGTATTGCAAGTCAGACAGTAACCATAACTAAAACGAATGGAACTTCGCAACCAGTTACAGTTCAGATAGGTTCTTTACCGACTGGAGTTATATTAACATCTGGTAATAATTTGGTATGCACACCATCGGCAAGAGGGAGTTGTTCAGTATCATTTAATTATGACTCTACTTTTTCTGCAACTCTGGGAAATCCTTCTATAGATTTTACTGGGACTTCTCCTGGAGCACCTATTGGCACAGGATCATTTTCTTTAAATGTGACAACAGTTCCAGTTTATACATTATCAGTCCTCAAACCTGGTACGGGCTCTGGAACTGTAGCTTCTGTAAGTAACCCTGTCCAGCCTAATCAACTTAATTGTGGAGTTACTTGTTCTATACCATTTAACGTTGAAGCACAAGTCAATTTGA
>ERZ1292640.4216-Hain-H43-02um-R1-4216-length-11008-cov-7_pt1 | contig 11008 bp, 10 predicted proteins | sample MGYA00564404_ERZ1292640 | MGnify/ENA primary metagenome ERZ1292640 (study PRJEB36523, sample SAMEA6512636) | groundwater metagenome | collected 2019-01-08 | study: AquaDiva: Metagenomics assemblies of 32 groundwater samples | reverse complement strand
CCGCAGAGCCCAGACCCGTCCTGGAAATGCGTTTCCAGCTTCTGCAAAGGGAGGAAGCCGAACTCAGCCAGAACGGCATAAACCACCGCCGCGGCATGGCCTTTGCTCAAGATGAAGCGGTCGCGTTCGGGCCAACCCGGGTGCGCCGGATCGAAAGCCAGAATCCTGCCATAAAGTACAGCCACAATATCGGCACAGGAGAAGACCGATCCGATGTGGCCTGAGCCCCCGCGGCTGGTCATGCTGAGCGTGCGCAAACGCAGCCGCCTCGCAAGCTGCCTGGTGTCAATGGAGTCGTCGTGCTGGTCACGCATGGCGTAGGTCGGCCGTCCTGAGATCGTAGGAATCTTGTCCAACCACAACAGTTGAGTCGGCCCGCTCAGTTTGACACCTCCAGTCAAACACAGCCGCTACCAGCTCCTTAGAATGATTCGCCGCAAGTTCGTAAGCCTCCTGCATCCGGTAATAGGGGAAGCGATGGCTAATGATGGGCTCCAGACGCAGCCGCCCTAAGGCCATCAGGTCAAGCAGGTACCGAAGGTTTCGGCGGGTGTTGAACCGCAAATCCGAAGCAGGAGCCTCGACGTGTGTGTCAAACCCGCAGCCCAGCAAACTGAGACGCTTGGCCCAGACCCAGGAAGGATCCAGCGGATTGAAGGTCGGCGCCGGCTGGCCCCTGCCAGGAAAACCGAGGATGCACACCCTCCCGCTATGGCGCACAACCCGCATGGCGAGACGGTAGGCCTCCCAGGTGTTGGCCGTCAATACCACTATGTCAGCCCCGGCCCCCGGGAAAGCCGCTGCCACCTGGTCAAGCAACGCAGGATCGTCCGCCAAAACGGTGACATCTGCGCCGATCCTCAACGCCACACTGGCTCGCACCTCAGAATTGGCCACGGCAATCGCGTTAGCGCCCATGGCCCGAGCGACTGCTACTGTGCAGAGGCCGATCACGCCGAGCCCGATGACCACGATGTTCTCACCGGCCTCGTAACCTGCCCAGTGCAGCGAGCTCAGCCCCAGGTGCGCGAAGAAAGCCAGCGACGCCTCTTCGGCTGAGACACCCTGCGGAACCAGCAGCAGCAAATCACTGGCTCGAGCAATGTAGGCGGACTGGTGTCTTTTCGTCGAGAATACGCGATCCCCCGGCTTGAAATCGGTCACCGCGCTGCCGACCTGCCGCACAGTCCCCACGTTGCAGTACCCGAGCGCCCGCGGATATCCGGGAGCCCCCGGGATGTATTGGGAGTCGCCGAGGTAATTTCCCAGCTCGGTGCCGGTCGAGAGCGCCGTTACCTCGGTCTCCACGTAAACTTCCTCATCCCTAAGATCCTCAAGATCGATTGTGCGCTCTTCCAGTGTCAACTCCTGCGCACTCCCGACGATCGCCTGCCATACCTTAGGCATGGCCTCTTACGATAGCCACCGGTGTCCGCGCAAGGATCTTCAAATCCCCCGCCCATGATCGCTCCCTCACGTACAGTACCCGAAGCTCGTTCTTCAGTGGTAGCACACGCTCCATATACGCTTGGTCCACATCCTCGTCGCCTAAAAGGTCCGCCTGATTAACGAGTTTGATCGAGGCGTAGTCGGTGAGGCCGGGCCTGACCGAGAGAATGACCTGTTGCTCTTCGGTATACAGGCGCGTATACTGCGGCTTCTCGGGGCGCGGACCCACGATGCTCATTTCACCCCGGAGGACATTGAAAAGCTGCGGCATCTCATCGAGCTTGTAGCGCCGCAAAAGGCGGCCGAGGCGGGTCACCCTGGGATCGTTGCGAGCCGTCGAGAGCCCGCCCCGACGCGCTGCGTCCCGCACCATGGTCCGGAACTTGTACATCACGAATTCCCGGCCCCAACGCCCGGTGCGACGGTCTAGCCAGAGCACTGGCCGGCCGTCGACGAGCAGCACAGCCAGTGCCACCGTCGCGAGTAGCGGCCAAAGTACCAGCACACCGAGACCCGCGACGGCAATGTCGAACGCCCGCTGAACCGCATCCCCCAAGCCGCCGGCAACGTCGCCGTTTTCCCTGGCGCGGCCCGCGAGAATCGCCTGCGTCACCACGACCAAACGGCCCGCCTTTGCCCGGCCAATTCCTACCCGGCAGCCAGGCGCCGGTACAAGCGGCTTAAAGCGCCGCGCTGCAGCCGGTAGCACACTTCCAAAGCCGGCACCGGCAATAGACGTGTCAGGAACATAGCCCCGATCATCCCCATCCTGCCGGCGGAAAACTGACCGGGAATCCTAAGACTGCGGAGTCGGTGGTAAGTCTCCGGCCAGGCGTTCCCGATTCCGCGCCGGCGTCCCACTGTCGCCCGCGTCCGCCGAAAAAGCAGGAGCGGCTCTGAAAGATTCGCAAACTGTACCCCTTTCTCGAGCAAGCTGACCCATAGCCCGATGTCCTCAGCCAGCCGAAAGCGCGTCGGATACCGGGTTCCGTCGGTAAAGACCGACGCACGAAACATCACCGACGGATGGATGAAGGGGTTTCCCGTCGAGACTAGCGCCCTCAGCTCCGCGTGGGTCTCTGGTTTCCGAACGATCCCGATCCGTCTGCCGCCTTCGTCGACCTCGATGCATGCCGTACCAAGGACCCCAATCTCCTCGTGGGACTGGAGATAGGAAAGCTGCGCGGCAAAGCGCTCCGGCAAGCTGACGTCGTCGGCGTCCATGCGAGCGACGTACCTGTGGTTTCGCGGCAAGGCTCGCTCCAGAAGCGCGTTCAGGCTCTCGGCTAACCCCCGATTATGCTGCGAGGAAACGACTGTGAGTCTTCGATCGTCGATTCCGGCGAGGATCAACTGGACCGACTCTGTTTGTTGACCGTCCAACATTAGATACAACGCGACGCGACCGTACGACTGGTTCAAGACGCTGCAGACGGCCTGCCTAAAGTGTTCAGGATCTATTCCGCCGTGCACCGACATCAGCACGGGTATCTCGTTATGTCCCCCGGCGGACGCCTCCCCGCGTGCCTCAGCAGAGTTCCCGCTCATGGGTCGCACCCGCCGGACCAACAACCGAGTGCTGACACGTCTTCCTCGCGGGGAATCGCAAGAACCGTCCTTGGCTCCTTGCACTTCTCGGGTGGCAGAACGCGTCCATTGTGCGGGTCGAGGATTCGATAGCCGACGCTGTCCAGCAGTGCCGCTACATGCTCCTCCTGCCTCGTAACCTCAACGATGAGACGAGGTCTTATTTGCCGTAACATCATCACACCGCCTGTCAAAACCTCCAACTCGGTGCCTTCGGTGTCAATTTTGACAAAACGCGGCGTGATTTGATGGTCCTTTAGAAACGCATCCAGAGTGATGACGTCAACACTTATCTCGCAGACCTGTATGGGCACGACGGAGAGATGTCGAGCGGTCTCGGTGACCCAGTAGCCCGGAATCAATGAGCTGCTTTGGCCGGTGAAATCCTCCAAAAAGAAGGGTGCCCTGCCAGCGATGGAGCCCAACGCCTTCTGGATTACCGTCACGTTCTGAGATCTGCAGGCATCGGCGTTAGCAAGTAGGTACGGGAGCTGGGGCGGTGCGGGCTCGAATGCGTAAACGTGCCCGGTTGGCCCGACTACGTGCCCCAGCCACAGGGCCCAGTAACCTACGTGAGCACCCGCGTCGATCGCCACGTCGGCTGATCGCAGCAGCCGCGGCACGATCCGCATCAGGTACTCTTCGCGGCGGCGCCCGTACCACCAGTACCCTTTGTGTCTAAAGAGGTGGAGGACGATTCTGTCGCCGGTCCAATGGTGGCGAATGGTCACGTCTCGCTGGAGCAGGCGCCAAAGCAACGGGAATAGGATGCGCCGCAGCACGACGTTGTGGGAAATCGCCACCAGGACCGCTTCTGAGGGTCTCGGAAGGTGCATTATGGACTTCAGCCTCTTGAAGCCTGCGAGCTGTATCGTGTCAAAGGCGTGGTGGGCGCTAGAGTGGAGGGGCCTGCTGCCTTTGGCTGAAGGACTCACGCTCGGACGCTGGAGGAACAAGCAACGGTCGACCGGCCCGCGGTCTGGGCGGCAACATCGTACCTCCTGCTAACGTCGGCCGCTTCCGGGCGGTTGAGGGGCTAGGTTGAACCGCCGCCGGGCCCGCGCCGATCGTGCGCGCCCGAGCCGGTTCGCGAAGCGACCATTCTACTGCCGCCCGGGAGCCGGCGGGCCAGCCAGTGACCCACGCAAGCCCGAGGACCATCCAAAAGGCTCTCCAATACAAGGTGTCCACGACGAGCGAATTGGCCACGAGGCCCAGCACCAGGGACACCGCGCAGTGGTGGTAGGTTCCGAGCCGCGAGTGACCGCCCCGGGCGCTTCGTCTGACCAGGCGCATCGTCAAGAACCCGATGAGTGCGCAGGTGGCGAGGCATGCCAGCCACCCGTTCTCAACAAGCACTAGCACGAATGTGTTGTGCGGGGTCTTCGGGAGTACCTCGGGACTTCGCACGGGACCGATCCCGAGTGGATGCTCCAGACTCACGTCGAGGCCTTGCCTTTGGTACTGAAACCTCTCGAACATTCGCGGCTCCGACTCAAACCGCCGAAGCAGCCACGAAGTACCTGCGTAAGACGCCCCGAGCCACGCGGCAACCGCCACACTGACGACCACGCCGGTCAAGATGAGACACCTGCGAGCAGCCCGTCGCCGCAATGTGACTGCGGTGTACACGCACAACGCGAGCCCGAAGTTAAGCCACGCGCCTCGCGACATAGCCGCAACAAGCGGGAACATACAGAACGCAAGAGCAAGCAGCTTCAAGACTCGCGGCGCTGGCCAGAGTTTCGGTTCGATAATCTCGTCTATCAGCCACAAGTTCAAGGGAACCGTGAGGGGCCCCAGCACATTGGGATCAGCTGCGAATGCGCGGGCTCGCAGGTCGTCTGCCAATGGGTATAGAATCCGCAGAGCTTCGTTGCCGCGTGAAGTGGCAAGAACTAGGCCGCTTGCCGTGACACTCAAGAGATATCCGGCGAAAAACACCCGCATGCGACGCAGTGATGTCAGGTACATCCGCAGGAAGCAAAAGAAGGTGAGCTTTGCTAAGAGGTTCCCAACAGCAATCCAGTCCGCTCCACCGAGGAATACGGAAATGCCGTACGCCAAGACGAACCCGCCCACGCAAACCGTAATGTGCGCTGGTTGCAAGATCCGCCGGGGCTCTAATGTTCCCGTTACCACACCAGTGATCATGAGACTTGCAAACATCACATCGGCCACGTCAGGTCGCGTGACGACGAGAAGCATCGCCCCCGAAGCCAGGAAAACCATAGCGTGATAGGCCCGGCCCCATAGAGAGATCAGTCCAACACACCCTCCCAGGACAGCCACAAGCTCGCCCCGGAGGCTCAAGATCCAAGGACCGGCGTGCTCCACCAACTCACTCATGGTCAGCGCTCACCGGGATCGGGCCTCCTCCCACCTTTCGGAGCCCATTACATTCGCGTAGATGCTGCCGGATGTTTGGGCGATTCTCCCCCACTCGTACTGGGCCGCATTGCGCAGCGCGCCTTCACCCAGCTCGCGGCGCAAGTCCGGGCGCTTGAGCAGCAGGAGGATCTTCTCGCCGAGGTCCCGAGAGTCGCCGACTCGAAACCTCAACCCGGCGCTCGCAGGCACCGTCTCCGTCAGCCCGCCATGGTCGCTGGCCACCACCGGGCGCCCGCACGCCTGGGCCTCGACCGCTGCCATTCCGAACATCTCAAAGTTCCGCGTCGGCATAACGAAAACGTCGCAGGCGGAGTAAAGACCGGGCAGTTCGGCGTCATCGACCGGCGGCACATACCGGGCTCCGGCCGCCGCAAGTTCCGCAATGACCGAGTTGCTGCCGGTTCGGCCGAAACGCTCCGGAGGACCGGCAACGACCAGCACCGCGTCGGGAAATTCCTGTCGCACCAACCTGAGAGCGCCGGGCAGTAAATCGACGCCCTTCTGGCTGCATACCCGGCCGACGTAAAGCATCATCAGGCTGTTGCCGACCGCCAAACGGCGTCGCCACGCCGCGGCCTCTCCTGGCGAGGGCCGGAACTGCTCAAGATTCACGCCGTTCGGCAGCACGCTCAGTCGGGCGCGAGGCAGGCCCCAGTAGGCTTCCCACATGCTCAAACAATACTGGGACACCGGCGCAATCACATCGGCGCACCGCAAGGCGGCGCGCCAAGCGCCCTTCACGATGGGCCGCACGGCGCCGACGGCATGCAACGGCTCCAGGTAGTAGTCGCAGCTAAGGACAATCGGCGTTCGGAGGCCCGCCCGTCTTGCCAGCCAGGCGACCTCGGGGCGTCCGTGCACGTGCAAGATCAGCGGCCGCAATTCCCTTAGATCCTGTACACAGCGATACGAGAATGCCAGCGCCCGGGGAAGGAGGCGCTTCGCAGGCAGGCGCCGGACGACGATCCCGTGGTGCTGCAATTCCTCTCGAAATCCGCCCCGGCTATACACCACAGCCCTGATCCCGAAGACCTGCGCCTGCGCCACCGCCAGCTCCACCATCCTGCGCTCGACCGCTCCGCCGCTCATCGCCGGAAGCTGGAGGTATCCTGGACCGACGTGCGCGATGTGGGCAGGCCTGCCGTTGATCCGATTCCCCTTCCTGCTCGCCACGCTACTTCACCGTGGAAACGCCGGACGCTTGCCGCTGCCTGACCAACGCCAGGACCATCGCGCCCATAAGAATCTTTACGGTGGACTGTGCTGTCAGCAGCGCCCACGCCACGCCAATCGCGCCCAGCGAAGGCGCCCAACAGCCTGCCAGAAGCCCGAACAACCCTGCAATCGCCAGGTCACCCGCGGTACACCACTGCGGCCTGTCCAGCGCGTACAAGAGGAACTGAACGGGATTCACGACTAGCAGAACCAGCGTCCCGACGGCAAGCAGCTCCATCACGTGGAGCGAATCCAGGTGATGGGGAGCAATGAACACTGCGGCGCCGAAGCGCACCAGCAAGACCGCGGGCACACCCATAGCGGCCGCGCCCAACGTCCCCCTGCCGATCGTCCTCAAGTACGCCCGCTGGTCGGCGTTGGACCTGGCGGACAGGGCCCTAGGCAGCGAGATGCTCATGATGGCATTCAGCACCAAGGTGAAGGGGCCAGCCAGTGTCGCCCCGAGACAGTAAGCGCCTAAAGCGGCCGGCTTGTCCAGCCGGGAGAGAATGACCGTCGGCAGGTACAGGAAAATCAGCCCGATGGCGGTAGACAGGTTGATCCAAGCGGCAAAGGTAATGACTCGTCCAGCGGACAGAATTCGCTGCTTGCCAACCCTCCGCAAGAGGCTCCCCACGGCGCAATACGTCAGCAGGACAACCACCAGGCGGCTAAGCAGATCACCGAGCAGCAGCGCCTCCAGCCCCGGGATCCGCAGGAGAAAGAACGCGGCCAGGCCAGCAAGCTGTGCGGCCGCCGAAAGGAGGTGCAACTGAGCGATCTTGCCGAATTCTAGGTCGGCCTGAAGAAGCATCAGCGAAAAGGAGCTGAAAGAGCCCACTAGCGCGACGCCCGATGCCAACCGGAGCAGCGGGGCAAAATCGCTACGCTGCAGCAGAACGGCGCACAGCGGCCCGGCCAGCAGCCAAACGGCGATGGCCGCTACGGCAGCCACCGCTGCGCGGATGACGAAGAAACCGCGAAGCGCTGTAGCCCGGGATTCATCGCTCGGTGCCTCCGCCGAGAACTTCAGCGCAGTCACATTCAACCCAAGGTCGCACAGCGCGCCGAGCGTGGAAGTGCTTGCGGTGTATAACGCGCAAGCATCGAACTCCAACGGAGTCACATGCCGGGCGAGAAGCAGCAGCGTCAGAGCGCGGCTCCCCATGAGTGCGCCCTGCGCCGCCGAGAGGAGCGAGGTCTCCCGGACCAGCGTCTGCCCGAGCGGGAGCCGGGCGACTTCTGCGAGCGTGGGCAGCACCTGGACGGCGCCGGTTCGCGGCACGGATCACCTCAGCCGCCCGGCAGCCGGGCGCACAGCACGCCGGCGCATGCCGCGCCGGCTTCCCTGCCGCTTAGAATCTCGGTGCAGCGTCTCGTCCACGCTCGGCGAACCGCCGTCCGCATCGCCTCGGGAAACAGCCGCAGCCCCGCCTTGTAGGCATTGCCGACCCGCAGCCAGCTGACCCCAAGACAGAAAAAACTGTCAAGCCGGTCCCAAAGAAAGCATGACCGCGAGCCGAGGTACGGCCGGATGCGCACATCACGAAAGCCGTGGTCGATGAGGATACGCCTCCACTGGGGGGCGGTGAAGAGATTGACATGCCGCAGTTGCCCGGCACGAAGGCGGCTGTACCAGCCGGCCGATAGCCGCAGGTGGCCGTTCATTTCGGCGAGCGGCACCGTCGCAAGGAGCGTTCCACGCGGCTTCAGGACCCGGCGGCACTCCGAAAGCGCGAGGGTCAGTCCCTCGATGTGCTCCAGTACGCAGTTGGCGAAAACGGTGCCGAAGGTTTGATCCCCGAAACCCAGATATCGAGCATCCATGCACGCGACCCGGCGCCCGGGCCTGCGGGCTAATTTCCTGAGCTCCCTCGAGCTCAAGTCCACCGCACAGTCAACGGAGGCGAACAGGAGGTCTGAGAAGGCACCGTCTCCGCACCCCAGCTCCAGGATCGGGGCTTCGCAGGGCACTGCAAGAGCTCTGAACTCGGCGGCCCGCCACGCTGCCAGCGACGGCACCTCGTATATCTCGAGCATTCGCAGGATGAGTGCCTGGTCATCAAGCCCGGCATTCGGCTGCATGTCAGTCGCGCACTCGGCGTCTCGCATCCGGCTGCACCCGGACCTTTAGCGTGTTCAGATGAGACCCAGCGCATGCGCAGCCTGCAGCCCGATCGACCAAAGGCCGCGCTTTGCAGGCTCCGCCTGCCAGCGGTCCCGCACGGCTCGGTAGAAGTCCAAGTGGCGTTGGATCATTGCTTCGGATGAAAATCTCTCCACGGCAGCCGCGTGAGCCCGCTCGCCCAACTGCCTGCGAAGTTCCGGATCCCCAAGGAGCTGGGAGATCGCCTCAGCCAACGCTTTTGCGTCGGCGGGCGGCACAATGACGCCGGCACAGGCGCCCAGTTGCTCGCGGACACCGCCGACGTCGGTGGCGACGATAGCGGCCCCATAGTACATCGCTTCGGTCACCACACTGCAAAGGCATTCCGCAAGACTAGGGACGACCACGACGGCGCTCCGACTGTACAGTGCCGCCAGCTCGGCCAGGCTCTGAGGACCCGCAAACGTTATCAGTTCAGCGACGCCCGCTCGCCGCGCGAGCGACCGGTAGTCTTCCAGCCCAGCATCCACGTGATAGGCCACGACGAGCCGGACACGAGGAAACCGGCGTCGCACCAGCGGCAGGGCCTCGATCAGGAATTGCAAGCCCTTAAATCGCCGAAGCTGGCCTACGAAGAGGAGGGTGTGATCTGGCTCCGCTGAGCTGCGCGCGGCTGCCGGATATGAACTCCAGTCCCACCCGTTCGGGACTACCGCCACCTTCTCATCATTCGCCAATCTAAACTGCCGCGCCAGAAACCGCTCCTCGGCGGATGAAAGCGCCACAATCCCGTGCGCGTGACGAAGCACGTACACATCGGTGAGTCGGCGCCGCCAATGTACCGGAAGCCCATGCCATCTGAAGGAATCGTGAGTCGTAAACACGAACGGGAACCAACCGGCGTGGGCGGCCGCGAGGATTGCGCCTCGACCGAAGTGGTGAACATGCACGATGTCCCATCTGCCCCGATCCATTTTTCGGATTCGGAAGGTCCGGTGGCCAAAAGTTGAGACCCTCATACCAAGCCGCGCTAGACCGTCCGCGAGGGTCGTCTCCGGCGTGACCGCGTGCTTCGAACGATAGCTTGGAGGCTTGTCGTAGATGCCACCAACCACGCACACGCGGAGTGCCATGTCCTTACGGCTTTTCTCTGGTTGGGAGGATCCCTGTGATATCATCGCCACGCCTCTAGCAAAATGGTTCTTCGGTTTACCAACCCGAAGCGACGTAGGTACACGTCCGCGAAGCGCGCCAAGCGCAAGTAGATAAGCTCGCCGAAGGGCTCCGCCAATCGGACATATCTGGTCCACAGGTAACGGGCCCGCACGGTCGAAAAGCCGGCTGCAGCGGCCATCCATTGGCATGACTTCAGAGTGAAAGGCCTGATGTGGGTGAAGTCGTCGTAAAACCCGTGCAGCAAGGTTTTAGTGGACGGGACTAGGATGCAGGCATAGCCCCCGGGCCGAAGAATCCTAAATATCTCGGCCACGCACCTTTCGGGACTCTCAAGGTGCTCGAGCAGCCAGCAGCAGAACACCCCATGGCAATGCGCGTCGGGCAGAGGGATTGCGTAAGCATCGCCCAGGCGGATGTCAAACCCTTGAGACCGGAAGTGTTCTACTACCTGCGGGGAGTTGTCGATGCCGATGATCCGGTGCGGGGCCTGCGAGAGGAATGTGCATCGTCCTGCTCCAAGATCGCATACCGAGTGAAACTCCGAAAACCGGGATAGCCAGATATACCTCGCCATTAGCCGTTCGGCGCGAGCCTCTGCGGCTCCGCTGTTTAGAATATAGCGGCCATAGAGGTCTGTGCGTCTAGTTGATTGTTCAGGGCTCATGGGGCCGCGAGCTGCCTGACTGGCATCCTGCCGGCATCGGCGGGCTGGGACGTCTATGACATCTAGGCTCCGGAAGCCTTCAACTAACGGCGTGGGGGTTGGAGCCCGTTTCAATGGACAACCGTCCATCCATCGGGAGCATCATTTTGCACCCGGCGTGAGTGAGCGATAGTCCCCCAGCTCCGTTAGCCACACCTAAGCGCTTCCAAGCCTCTTCGTGTGGGGTAGTTTTGTACGTCCCCCAATTCCCATTGTGACCCCTCGAAGGCCCGGATCCCCCGCTTCCGCTTCCCGCAACACAGATTCAGACGCCGGGCGCGGTGTGGCGGCGCCGGAGCCGCCAGGCGGCGGTCACGGGCAGTGGTGGTCAATTTCTCCTGTCAGCGCCTTGAGTTGCGGGGAACCCCTCGCTGTCGCCC
>ERZ1292640.399-Hain-H43-02um-R1-399-length-35257-cov-9_pt1 | contig 11010 bp, 8 predicted proteins | sample MGYA00564404_ERZ1292640 | MGnify/ENA primary metagenome ERZ1292640 (study PRJEB36523, sample SAMEA6512636) | groundwater metagenome | collected 2019-01-08 | study: AquaDiva: Metagenomics assemblies of 32 groundwater samples | reverse complement strand
TTCCACGTCGTCGAACTGGACCGCACCAAGTCCGACACCAGCCTGCTGGATCGGGCGCTCGGCACGTTCGAGCGCAACTTCCTGGTGCGGGCGCTGGAGCGCAACGCGTGGAACGTCACGCAGACGGCACGCTATCTGGGCGTGCCGCTGAGCACGTTGAAGTTCAAGATGGAACGGCTGGAAATTCGGGAGCTGGCGAGGAAGATCAGGAAATAGATCCCCCGCCAGTCCGGACGGACGCGCTTACTTTGGCTTCTTCGGAAGGATGGCGTCCTTCAACTGCTTGACGATCCGCGCCTTGACGACGGTCTTCGGTGGGATCTCGATTGGCTGCCCGGTGGCCGGATTGCGTCCGGTGCGCGCCTTGCGGTGCTGCACCACGAGCTTCACCATGCCGGGGATCACGAACTCACCGGTTCGCTTCAGTTCCTTCTCGCACAGGATTGCCAGTTCGTCGAAGAATTCGCGCGACTGCGTCCGCTTCACGTCGAACCGTTCAGCGAAGTGCGAAAAGAGTTCCGACTTGCCCATCCTTCGGGCTTCGTCCATCGTGTCCCCCTGGGTCAATGTTTGCGGCGTGTATGCTAACCCCGCCCTTGGGGGCTGTCAATCGCCACTAGTCAGCTACACAGCCGAAGACTGCATCCTTTTGCCGTAGACTGATCCGCATGTCTACCGCGTCGACGATCGAGACCTTTCCCAACCCGCGGCCCGAGCGCGCCTATGAAATCGCGATCGACTGCCCCGAGTTTACGTCGATGTGCCCCAAGACCGGGCTGCCCGACTTTGGCGTCATCCGCATCCGCTACGTGCCGGCGGCGCGATGCATCGAACTCAAGTCCCTCAAATACTATCTGCTGGAGTTCAGGAACAAGGGAATTTTCTACGAGGCGGCCACCAATCAGATTCTCGACGACCTGGTGGCGGCCTGCGCCCCGCAGCGGATGACCGTCATCGGCGACTTTACCGCGCGCGGCGGCATCACCACCAGGGTCACGGCGGAGCACGTCCAGGGCGGAAGTTAGAAGTTGAACGTTGCGGCTGGTGACGAGACTGCACCAACCTGCACGGTTTAGCGCGCTCCGCTAGAGCTGGTGCCGGGCCGCTACCCCGGACTCCTCATCCTCGACGAAGTCCCCGCCTTCATGTCGCCCGCGGCCGGCGTGCACGCCGCACAGCGCGCGAGCAATGGCGTCCAACTGGTGGTGCAACTCGGCCGACGCCCGCAGGGTCGAAACCGGCACACCCGAGTTAACGGCCGAGGCCACGGTCCGGTAGTCGCTGTTCACGCTGTAGTCGATGCTCAGGCCGAGCACGCGTTCGATCTGGCCGGTGGAGAGCACGCCGAATTCGGACGCGCGGTTGAGGACAATCTTCAGCCGGTCAGCGCCGACACCGGTCAGCTTGACGGCGTCGATCAGCCGCTGCAGGTTGCGCAGGCACGGCACGTCGGGGTTGGCCACGAGCATGACCGATTCCGACAACTGCAATGCCATGGCACCGCAGGTGCTGAGCGTGCTGCCGACGTCGACAATCACGAAGTCGTACAGCGCGTTCAGGCAGCGCAGCATCTGTTCAATCCCGTCGACGTCGCGCGGCGCGGGGCGGCCGAAGTCGTCGCCGGCGGCCAGCACGTGCAGGCCGCACTCGTGGTGGACGACATACTTGGACACCGCGCCCGGATCCATCCACGACAGGTGATCGATCGCCTGCAGCACCGAGTGACGGGGCCGCAGGCCGAGGAACAACGAAACGTCGCCGGGACCGGTCTTGAGGTCGACAATCACGGTCGGCTTGCGGGTGAGGCGGCGGATGTCGGCGGCACCATTGACGGCCAGCGTGGTGGTTCCGGTGCCACCCTTGGTGCCGAGATAGCTGACGATCATGCCGGGGCAGACGCAACCCGTGTGCCACAACGTGAAAGCCCTGTCTCCCCCTTAGGATGTGCAAAACGTCGCCGAACGGACCGCCAGATGCTTGCACAAATGTAAGCCCGTCCACGTGAATGGTGGCCGGCACGGCCGGTGCGGAGAGGTGGCCGAAACCGGGACGAGTCGCTAAGTCACAGTAACCGGACGGGTTCGCCGGTTGGCCCGCGCCGTCGGGCGCGCGGCATGTGCCTTGCTCTACGGAGTGTGCACCCCCCAAAGAAGGACCATGGCCATTTCCAATACTCCATCACCCGCGCGTCCCGCCAAGGATGAATGGGGCGTCTACGACCCGGAGCAGGCTGGACTCGCGGCGCTGTTCGCGAGACTCGACGCACCCGCCAAGCCGGCGGTGGGTGACTGCGCCCGGGCGACCGCGTTGCCAATCGCACTCGAGCGGCCGACGCTGCGCGACGCCAAGTAGTCCGACACCGTTTCCTCACGTCCCTCCGAGGGTGCCGTTAACGCGGCACCCCCGTTTTTTGTACCTGCGATCGCCCGCAATCGAAGCGCTATGATCGCGCCCATGCCTGCACGATCGCTTCCTCTTGTCCTCACGCTGCTGCTCTCGGTCGCGCCCGGCGCGCAAGCACCGGCCACCCAGATCGCGACGCCGGACGCAGCGTTCGGCTTCAAGATGGGCGCCGACGGCGAACTGGCCGACTGGCCCGGACTGCAGCGCTATTTCGAGACCGTCGCGGCCGCGTCGGACCGGGTCGAGATCGTCGATGCCGGTCCCTCCACCGACGGCCGGCGGCTAATCGCCGCCGTGGTGTCGGCGCCCGAGAACATCGCCCGGCTCGAACAGATCCGCACGAACGCGCTCAAGCTGGCCGACCCGCGAACGCTCGACGAGCCGGCCGCCATGTCGCTGGCCGAACGCCAACCCGTGGTCGTCGCGCTCGGCATGAGCATTCACGCCACCGAGATTGGCGCCACCCAGGCGGCGCCGGAGCTGCTGCACACGCTGGCCACGTCGCCGGATCCCGAGGTGATGCGGTCGCTGCGCGAGGTGGTGTTGATCCTGTTCCCCTCGCTCAATCCCGACGGCCACGTCCTCACCGTCGACTGGTATCGCAAGTGGAAGGGCAGCGAATTCGAGGGCAGCGGCATGCCCTGGCTCTATCACCGCTACGTCGGCCACGACATCAACCGCGACGCCTTCATGATGAACATGGCGGAGAACCGGTCGCTCGCGGATTTCTTCTACCGCCGCTGGCATCCGCAAGTGTTCCTGACGATGCACCAGATGGGGCCGCGCGGGCCGCGCTTCTTCGTGCCGCCCAACGCCGACACCATCGACCGCAACTACGATCCGCTGATGTGGCGCACGGCCGGCCTGCTCGGCCACGCCATGGCCCTGGCGCTCGAGGAGGACGGCCACCAGGGCGTGTTGCAGAACGCGCTGTATGACTACTACTGGCCAGGTTACGAAGACTCGGCGCCGCTCGGCCACAACACGGTGACCATCCTCACCGAGGCCGCCAGCGTCCGCATTGCCACGCCGATCACGGTGGCGCCCGAACAGCTGATCGGCGGCCGCGGGTTCCCCGATCACTCCGCCACCACCACCTTTCCCAATCCGTGGCCCGGCGGTGACTGGCGGCTGCGCGACATCGTCAACTACGACTTGTCGGCCGCGCGCGGCATGCTCGGCGCCGCGGCGCGGTACCGCGAAGAGTTGGTGCGGAATTTCTATCGCATGGGCAAGCGGCAGGTGGAACTCGGGCTCAAGGGCGGGCCCTTCGCGTTCATCATTCCACCCGGGCAGTTCGATGCGCACGCGGCACGCAAGCTCGAACAACTGCTGATCGAAGGCGCGGTCGAGGTGCGGCGCACGGTCGAGCCCTTCCGCGTGGCGGACACGGTCTATCCCGAAGGAACCGACATCATCCTGATGGCGCAGCCGTTCCGCGCCTATGCCAAGACGCTGCTCGAGACGCAGCAGTATCCGGTCCGCCGGACCGCGCCGGGCGCGCCGGTCGACCGGCCGTACGACGTGGCCGGTTGGACGCTGCCGTTGCAGATGAACGTGAAGGTCGATCGCATCGACCAGTATTTCGAGCCGCCTCCCACGACGCGCCTGGATCGCGCGTCGATCGCGCCGTCGCGCGTGTGGGGCGAGACGCGCAAGCCGGCGTACTGGATCATCGACGGACGGGGCAACGGCGCCAGCCTCGCCATCAACCGCCTGCTGAAGGCGGGCGCGCGCGTGTCGTGGCTCGCGTCGCCGATGGCGATCCAGGGTTACACCTACGAGCCCGGCGCGCTGATTGTCGCCGAGGCCAGCGGCGCGCGCGAAGCCGTCGCGGCCGTGGCCCGCGACCTCGGGTTGCGCGTCACCGCATCGGCCGCACGGCCACCGCAAAACACCCTGCCCCTGGGCCGCGTCCGCATCGCGCTGTACAAGCCGTGGGTTGAGAGCATCGACGAGGGCTGGACCCGCTGGCTGCTCGAGCAGTACGAGTTTCCGTTCGAGAACATCAGCGATGCCGACATCCGCCGCGGCGGCTTGCGCGCGCGCTTCGATGCGATCGTCCTGCCCGACATGGCGGCCGATCGCCTGGTCGCCGGTCACCCGCCCGGCACCATGCCGCCGGAGTACGTCGGCGGCCTCGGTGAAGAGGGCACGGACATGCTGCGGCAGTTCGTCGCCGGCGGCGGCACGCTCGTCGCGCTCGATTCTGCCAGCGAACTTGCCATCAACCTGCTGGGTGCGCCGGTAAAGGACGTGACGCGGGGACTGCCGCCGAGCGACTTCTTCTGTCCCGGCTCGGTGATCAAGCTCGAACTGGATCCCGACCCACTCACCTACGGCGTGCCGCGCAACACCGCCGGCTTCTGTGCCTTCAACGGCGCCTTCGAGATGCTGGCCGCCGCACCCACCACGCTTGCCGGCGCCGCACCGGCCACCGCGCGCATCATCGGCCGCTACGCGAAGAGCGGCGTGCTGCTCAGCGGCTGGCTCGAAGGCGAACGCGTGCTTGCCGGCCAGGGCGCAATGGCGGAGGTCAAGTCGGGCCTCGGCCGCGCGGTCCTGTTCTCGTTCCGTCCGCAACATCGCGCGCAGTCGCACGCCACGTTCCGGCTGTTCTTCAACGCGCTGCACACCGCGCGGTAACGCAAAAACTGCGACGGGCGATCGCCGTCGGCGTGGCAGTAACCGCGCCTCGCCACGCCTGTCGATCTGGAAACGTTCGTAAAGCGACGATTCTCGGCCGGGTCTGCCGTTTGCACGTTGGACGGCATGAGACCTGGAGACCTCGTCACGGTCCGCGACGAGTGCTGGATTGTCGCCGGCACTGAAACCTTCGACCGCTGCACGGTGTGGACGCTGGAAGGCGGCGGACCCGAGAACGCGGGGCGGGCCTTCCACGCCATCACGCCGTTCGATCGCGTGGCCGGCGCCGGCGCGAATCGTCCCCGGCGCCGCAAGCGGCCGGCCGTGCTGCGCCGCGCGCTGGGGGCCATCGCCGGCGATCGTCCTGCCGCCAGCTTGTGGACGGCCGGCAGTGCCAACCTTGACCTGCTCGCTTATCAACTGGAACCCGCGCTCGCCGTGCTGCACGGCGCGACACGGGTGTTGCTGGCCGACGGCGTGGGCCTCGGCAAGACCATCCAGGCGGGATTGATCCTGGCAGAGCTTCGGGCGCGGGGCCTCGCCGGCCGCGCGCTGATCCTCTGTCCAGTGGGCCTGCGCGAACTGTGGGTTGGCGAACTGCGCGATCGCTTCGGCATCACCGCCGCGATTCTCGATCAGACCTCGATCGCGATGGGAGTTCACGAACTGCCAGCCGGCGTGAACCCCTGGTCGGCGCACCCGGTGGTCGTGGCGTCGATCGACCTGGTCAAGCGCCCGGAAATACTGGCCGCCGTGGAAGAGGTCGCCTTCGACCTGGTGATCGCCGACGAAGCGCATCACCTCACGCCCGCCAGCGACCGCGGCCACGCGGTGAACCGCCTCGGCTCGCGCGCACCGTGGCTCGTGTTGATGTCGGCCACGCCCCACTCCGGCGATCAGGCCGCCTTCGATTACCTGTCGGCCATCGGCACACTCGGCGACTCCCTGGCGATCTTCCGGCGCACCAGGCCGGACGTCGGGCGGCCCGTCGACCGCCGCGTCCACCTGCTGAATGTCGAGCCCACCGTGGACGAAGGTCTCCTCATTCACGCCACTGACGATTACGCTCAGGCCATCTGGCAGGCGCGCGGTCAGTCGGACCGCGCGGTGCAACTGGTGGCCATCACCTTGACGCGCCGCGCGGCGTCAAGCGCCGCCGCGCTCGCGCTCACCCTCACCAGGCGCCGGGCGCTGCTCTCGCGTCAACCACCGCCGCTACCCTCGCAGGCGGTACTGCCCTGGGACGATGTCGACGAAGATGACGACGAGTTGGATGAGCGGCTGTCGCGTCCGGGGCTGGACGACGACGCCGCGGAGCGGCGCCGGCTCGATGCATTGATCGATCTGGCCAACCGCGCAGCCGAGCGCCCGTCGAAACTGCACCGGCTGCAGCGACTGCTGCGGCGAGCCGCCGAACCCGCCGTGGTCTTCACCGAGTACCGCGACACGCTGCACGCGGCTGCTGACGCCCTGGCCGGCGGGTTCCGGTTGGGCGCAATCCATGGCGGCGTGCCCGCGCCCATGCGGCAGGAGGTGCTGACGCAGTTCGAGCGTGGGGACCTCGACGTGCTGCTGGCCACCGACACCGCTGGTGAGGGCCTCAACCTGCATCGGCGATGCCGGCTGGTCATCGACCTCGAGCTGCCGTGGAACCCGCGCCGGCTCGAACAGCGGGCCGGCCGCGTCGACCGGTTCGGACAACAGCGGCGGGTGCACGTGGTCCACCTGCTGCATCGCGATTCGGTGGAAAGCCGCGTGTGGAACCACCTCGAGCACCGGCGGGTGTTCGCGGCCCAGGCCCTCGGCGATTACGAGGCGCCCACTGAAGAAGAGCTGGCAAGAGCGATCTTCGACCACGTGGCGCTGCCGCCGCCTGGCGCCGCGGCCGTCACCTCGATGCGAATCGACGCCGCCGCGGAGCTATCGCGCGCCGCCCTGCAGCGCCAATGGCGCGGCCACGCCGGCTCTGCCTACCATCGACCGGTCTTCACAGCACCGCGACGACTCGATGGCCGCGCGCAGACGATCGTCGCCCTCCACGAACAAGCCAGGTTTCGCAGCACGGGCGGCATGCTTGAACGGCGGGTGCGGGCCAGCCTCGTCCAGATTCGCGGCGCCAGCACGATCGCCGCCTGGCGGGCGGTCGTGATGGCAGCCCGGCCGGTGGTGATCATCGACGAACCCGCGACGACCCGTCCGCCCTCGTGGCAGCCGGCACTTGCGCGGATCGCGGCAGCGCGCGAGCGACTGGCGGAGCAGCCGCGGTGGCATCAAGGGTCGTTGTTCGACCGCCGCGCTGAACGCACCGCGCGCTCTCGCCGCGAGGTGATCGAGCGGCTCGATGCGGCGCTGGCCCGCCGGGCGCAGTCGCTGGCAGCCGGCGATTCACTGCTCTCCCCTTCGCGGCTGATCGCCCTCTGGCCGCAGGCCCCGAAGCCATGATTGCCGGGCTGGGTGGACCGCTGATCTCGCATGCGTACCTCGAACAACAGGTCATGCCGGACCTGGATCGTGCCGTCGGCGGCGCTTTCACGACCCAGGTGGTGCGGTGGTGGCGAACGGTGTCGCGAACGATCGGCCCCTCGGCCGGCGTGCGACAAGTGTTCGACGTGGCCGTCACGCCGTTGCTGGACGCGCTGGGCTATGCCCACCCGGCGATGCGGCCCGCAGGCGGGATGCTGGCCGGCGTCTCTCAAGGCGGGGGCGGCGCGCCCGTGCTGATTATCACGCTGCCGTGGGACTCGCTCGTCGAGAGCGCCTGGCGCGAGGCGGTACGCGGCCGACTGGCCGCCGACGCGGAATGGGCGCTGATTACCAACGGCCGCAGCCTGCACGTGCTGGATTGCCGCCGGCCGTGGGCCCGGCATGCGCTGCAGTTGGAGTTCGCCACGCTGCTGGCCCACCCGCGCGGTCCGCACTTGCTGTGGACCCTGGCCGGTGCGCACGCCTTGCAGCAGCCTGGTCCGCAAGCGCTGCTCGCCCGCGTCGAGGCCTCGAACCAGTACGCCGCTCGCGTCTGCCGCTCGTTGGGCGACGGCGTGCTGGCGGCCCTGCCGGCACTCACCGCGGCCCTGGCAGCGGGCCACCGCCAGCGTGGCGGCCAGCCCTACGACCAGGCGCTGACGGTCGTCTACCGGGTATTGTTCCTGCTGTTCGCCGAGGCGCGGGGCCTGGTCCCGGTCTGGCATCCGGTCTATCGCGAGGCCTACACGATCGACGCGCTCTACCAGCGAGCGATCGCGGCGCGCCCGCGGGGCTTGTGGGCGGCGTTGCAGGCGACGGCGCGCCTGGCGCACGCAGGTTGCCAGGCCGGCGACCTCATCGTCACCGCGTTCAATGGCCGGCTCTTCTCTCCGCGTCACGCGCCGCTGGCCGAGCACCAGCGGGTTCCCGAAGAAATCGTCCGGACCCTCGTGCTGGCGCTCGCCACCACCGAGACACCGTCCGGCCGCCGGCGTATTGGCTATCACGACCTCGGCGTGGAACAGCTCGGCGCCGTCTACGAACGAGTGCTCGAGCACGAGCCGGTCGCCAGCCGTGGCGGGGTCGTGTTGTGCCGGACCTCGGCGGAGCGCAAGGCGACCGGCAGCTTCTACACACCGCGATCGATCACCGAGTTCCTGGTGCGGCGAACGCTACACCCGCTGGTGGTAGACCGACCGGCCGCCGAAATCCTGTCCTTGCGCGTCGTCGACCCCGCAATGGGGAGCGGCGCGTTCCTCGTGGCGGCCTGCCACTACCTCGCCGACCAGTGCGAGCGCGCGTTGATCCGCGAGGGCCAGTGGCACGCGCACACGGTGACACCGGCCGATCGCGCCGGCCTGCGGCGGCAGGTGGCCGAGCAGTGCCTCTACGGCGTGGACCTCAACCCCACTGCCGTGCAACTGGCGCGATTGTCGCTCTGGCTCACGACGCTGGCGGCCGGCAAGCCGCTGACCTTTCTCGATCATCACTTGTCGGTCGGCAACAGCCTGCTCGGCGGTTGGCTGTCCGACCTGGCCAAACCACCAGTGCGTGGCCGCCTCGTGCACCCGGCGCCACTGCCGCTGTTCGATGACTCGGTGTCCGGGATCGTGGCCGGACATGTCCTGCCCCAGCGGATGCGCCTCGCCTTCGAGCCGTCGGACTCCACGCAAGCCGTGCGCACCAAGGAACAGGTGCTCGAACGGCTGACCGCGCCGGACGGACCGATGGCCAGATGGTCGCGGGCGGTTGACGCGTGGTGTGCGGCTGCCCTGTGGCCGGGTCCGGTACCGGCGCCGGCCGTTGTCAACGAGTGGATCGCGTCGGCGCTCGGCAGCGCGACGACACTGCCGAAGGAGCAGTTGGCGCAGTGGCTTGGCAAGACCGCCGACATTGTCGCGCGTCACGCGGTGTTTCACTGGGAGCTGGCGTTTCCGGAAGTGTTCTTCGACGCCAACGGCCGTCGGCGTCCCGAGGGCGGTTTCGACGCGGTGCTCGGCAATCCCCCGTGGGACATGCTCCGCGCCGACACCGGCACGGCGGCCGCCCGTGGCGCCGACCGCGAGCGCGCCGTGCCGGTGCGGCGCTTCTTCCGATCGTCCGGCGTCTACACCGCGCAAGGAGACGGCCATGCCAATCGATACCAGTTGTTCCTCGAGCGCACCTGGCAGCTGACGCGTTCAGGCGGGCGCCTGGGGTTGATTCTTCCCTCGGGCATCGCCACCGATCACGGCAGCGCGGGGCTGCGGCGGCGCCTGTTCGATCGCTGCGCCGTGGACACATGGCTCGGCCTCGACAACAAGGCCGGCATCTTCCCGATCCACCGGAGCGTGCGGTTCGTCGTGATTACCGCAACGCACGACGGTCGCACTAACGAGCTGCGATTCCGGTCGGGCATCCAGGATCCGGCCGTCCTCGATCGCTTCGCCAGCGATCCTCACCAGGACGATGGCGGCGAGTGGCTCCGAGTGTCGCGGTCGCGGCTGGAGGCCTGGGATCCGCAACAGCTCACGGTGCCGGCGCTCAGTTCGCCGGCCGCGCTGGCGGTACTGACCACCGCCGCGGCGGCGCCGCCGCTGGCCGCGGCGCACGGGTGGCACGTGCGTTTCGGGCGCGAGCTGAACGCGACCGACGATCGCCGGCACTTCGTCGCGCGACCGCGACGCGCCGGCCGGACGATGCTGCCAATCGTCGAGGGCAAGCACCTGTCGCCGTTCCAGGTCCGGCTCGACCTCACCACTCGCGCCATTTCGCGCGACGCGGCGGCGGCGCTGATCGATCCGGCGGCGAGCTTTGCCCGCGATCGGATCGCTTACCGTGATGTCGCCGGCGCCACCAACCGTCTCACCTTGATTGCCGGCCTGCTGCCCGGCGGGGCGCTCTCGACGCACACGGTGTTCGTGCTGAAGACACCGCTCGGCCGCAGGGCGCAGTGGTGCCTGCTGGCGCTGCTCAACAGCCTGGTGGCCAATTACCTGGTCCGGCTCAACGTGTCGACGCACGTCACCGCGACGCTGATGTCGCGCCTGCCGGTGCCGCGGCCGCCCGATGGTTCGGCCGCCTTTCGTGATCTCGTGACGCTGGCGCAGGAGCTGGCCAGGCACGGAATGGAGGCCGCGCCCGGCCCATACGCGCGCCTGAACGCCATCGTGTCGCGGCTATATGGCTTGAGCAGCGACGAATACGCGCACGTCGTGTCCAGCTTTCCGCTGTTGCCGCAGTCGCTGCGCGACCGCTGCCTCGACGCGGAACGTGCAGTGCCTCGCTAGCTCCTCACCGGGCCGCCCTCCCACGCCTTGAGCACGGCATAGAGGGTAGAGGTAATCGGAACCGGGACACCCAGTTTCCTGGCGCGGCGCACGGCCGCGCCCTGCAGGGCTTCGACCTCGATGCGCTTTCCCTGCTCGAGGTCGATCAGCAGCGATGACCGCGTCGTGAACGGGATGTGGTCCATGTATTCCTTGAGCGTGTCGAAGCGGTTGGCGGAAATGGTGACGC
>ERZ1292640.3968-Hain-H43-02um-R1-3968-length-11395-cov-5_pt2 | contig 11015 bp, 9 predicted proteins | sample MGYA00564404_ERZ1292640 | MGnify/ENA primary metagenome ERZ1292640 (study PRJEB36523, sample SAMEA6512636) | groundwater metagenome | collected 2019-01-08 | study: AquaDiva: Metagenomics assemblies of 32 groundwater samples | reverse complement strand
CCATCAGCTCAGGTAAGCAGCGAAGATGGCGGTGGATTTTTATCTTGTGGAAAAAGTGCCAACGCTGGGCAGGGCTCCTCAAGCATCAGAGCTGATAGTGGTTCTATGTTTGAAACCATATTTATGTTGTTTGTTTATACCGGTTTTTGGGCTTTCCTGAAGATTTTAATACGACGCAGTGTTCGAAAGGCATAATAGACTTCTTCCATGACTGAATGCTACTGCGGCTTCAAAAACGGCTATAGCTCTGCGTCTTCGGAGAAAAAAGACCACTCAAAATAGCTCTGCTATTCCATCGGGCCTTTTTTCTCCTGCATCCTTGATCTAGAGCCGTTTTTAAACCCTCGCTACGCATCCAGTCACGAAAGAAGTCTAATAATTTTTTACAATCACTGAGATCTTTGTTTTAATCCGCTTATGCACCCAATACGAGTAGGGCAGTTGCCCTGGAGAGAGATCGACCGGCATGCAGTGATTATTCATACAAAGAAAGGGAATGTTCATGAGCTCAACCTCACGGGCACGTTTCTTTGGACTCATGCGGATGGTAGCCATTCTCTTGCACAATTAGCGGGAATGCTTTGCGAGAATTTTGAAGTAGATTTAGACCAAGCGACAAAAGATGTTGATGAGTTCTTTTCATCACTAGAAGAAGATGGCCTGATTCTCAATGTCAATCATAGGTGACCTGCAAGGCAGAACCGCAAAACATCGAATCCCGGTACAAGCAAGCCTAGAGTTAACTCATTCTTGCAACCAGCGTTGCGGGCATTGTTATCTTGCTAGCCATAATGACAGCGGCAAGGGCTGCTCTCCACTTGGGTTTGAAGAGTGGCGGAGGATCTTGGACGAACTTTCAGAGGAAGGTACGTTGTTTCTAACGCTCATTGGTGGGGAAGCAATGCTGCATCCCAAGTTCTGGCAAATCGCCCGCCATTGCGTGACCCGGAATTTTGCTGTCTCGCTCATCACGAACGGCATTCTTATTGATGATGTCGTGGCAGAAAGGATTGCCGAGCTTAATTTCTTCCAGGTAACTTTAAGCTTGTATTCAATGGATCCAGCTATTCATGACAAGATGACAGGCGTGAAAGGCTCCTACGCCAGAACCATAGCGGCATTAGACCAGCTTAGACTTAGAAAAGTGCCGATTGGAATAAACTGTCTTTTGACTAAGCATAACATCGATTCGTGCTTTGAACTTAAGCAGTGGGCCAAGCAAAGGGATATCAGGATTCAGTTCAGTCTTCTTGTGACTACAAGGTTGGACGGTGCAGTGGAACCAGCTCTTGAGCGTGCCAGTGCTGAACAGATTTATCGCTACTTCGCCACATTGAGAAAGCTTGACAACCAAATCAGGCCAGCAGCGGTTGTTGCACCGAATCCCACAGATCCCGATAGTCCTGTTTGCAATGCGGGTCGTGGCCGGTGCGCCATTGATCCTTTTGGCAATCTGCTCGCGTGTATTGATATGCGAGACCAGATTGGAAACTTGCGCGAACGATCTTTTCGTGAACTCTGGAATTCGCCCAAAGCTCTCTGCTTAAGCGGCTTTATCAACCATGACTTAAAATTCAATCCGAGATCTAAAGATGGCATGTTCTGCAGTCATTGCCCGGCTATGGCCGATTTAGAAGTAGGCGACAAGATGGCACCCGTTCCCTTCCTGATGGAAATCGCCAGCATTAGGCGGAGAATTTACGAGTGTAAGACCACGAATTAAATTGAACCCCCTATTTTAAGGGTTGGTGTAACCTATTACGTACATATACAAATCTAGGTATGTGCTGCCGACATAATAGTATATTGTCTGTGCGGTTTTAAGTGGGAAAGTGGATACACTTGAATCTCTTGAATAATCTGGACCTGTACTACTGTACCGAGCCACCGTATAATGAGTCTCGTTTGTGCCATCGTAACCAGCATAACACGTGGAAGTAATATTACTGGTCGCGTCTCCTGTGCAATACAAGAGCACGGTAACAGTAGTTGCGATAGATGGTACTTGAGTCGACAAAGATATAGAGGTAAATGTCGTAGCACTCCCTGCACTTAAAGTAGAGATATAGGAATCGTAATAAGTGGTTTTGCCTACTTGATAAAATCCCACAAAATTACTGCTCGCATCGTTACGAACCGAGCCCACTCGCGCTTTATAGGTATAGCCACTTGGCATCGTGGGTGCTGTTGCTGATGTAGAAAGCAGTGACGCCACAGTGGTTCCGTTATAAATCACCCAGACATAGTACCATGTGCTGGAAGCTTCGCTACCAGTATCAAGTCCATTGGCCCCAGAGCCTGTGATAGCGGCTGTTACGTTTACGGAAGTGGCAAGATACGTAACACTGCTTGAATCTTTCAAAATAAGCTCATCGGCTGTAACAACCACCTGTGTAGCACTGCTGTTCTTGAGTATTAGATTCACAGCGGAACCTGTAAGGGCGTGAGCAGCGCTCCAGGCGCCTAAGCCATTGCTGTCGCTCATCAGAAATTTGTTAACTCCTTTTGACGAGTCACCAAGCGTGATTTGCCCGCTAGAGTTAATAGAAGATAGCGCAGTCCCGCTGTTGTTCTGCCATTCCTGAAGATTGGCGGTCTGGCTTGCTGGTGGCTTGATGGTCAAACCCTTATCCGTTGTTGCCGTCCAATTGATATTGAAAGAATCCGCCGCATTTACGGTAGCGGAAAATGCCAAGCAAAACCCTGTTACGACAATCAGTCTTTGCGTCATATTAAATATTTCCTCAATATCTTGATTGAAGCAGAGATTCGCGGCATTTGCAAAAGTTAATATGTTATTTGGCGCGTGCCTGATCTTTAACTTGTGCGCGCTTGTGCTTACGCAACCTAATACCCCAGCTTAGCCCATTCATTGCTCTTCTTGCGGTAGCGCTTTTCAACTATTTTGAAAATATTAGAGCCAGGTTTGAGAAGCCAGTTTTCATTTTCATCAAGTTCGTCTTCTTTGTCAGCGCTTGCAGGCTTACGATCGAACTCATCAACCACGGTGTTGCCTTCACCGGTGCCACCATCGGCGATGCTGGCTTCATCCTCTGAAGAGCTGCTTTGATACTCACCAGAACCACCACTGGATGAATAAGTTGAAGACGTGTCACTTGCTTCGTCTGTGGATCCCACTGACATGCTAGGCGTAGCCGATGGAACAGCAGAAGTCGTTCCACCACCCATATCAAGACCCTGGCTTGAAAACCTAGGAGAACCAAGCAGAAAACCACTAACGTCTTTTTTTGCAGAGGCATCACCGAGCTTAACTAGCTCCTGCTTGCCATCGGGTTTTTTATGTGGCTCTATCAATCCCTTCTCGCTTTGCTGGGCCGTGGCTGCTGAAGCTAGACCGTTCTTAAATGTAGGCGCATTGCCCTCGAGCTTATCTGCTTCTGAAAGCGCATTCTTTGCGGAACCAGCGCTTGCCCCGAACAACTTCATAGTGGATTTAATCGTGGTCTCCGCCACATTGCGGGCGGGGCATTCATCGGGGGCCGGTGATTTCACCACTCCTCCGGAACAACAACGCTTGGCAAGCGCTCCTTTAAGATACTGGCCTTGCCACATGCAAGCATTAGGATCCATTCTAGGTGGCTCGAACTTCGCCTTGCCCAGTCTCGGTTTACAGCCTGATCCGGAAAAAAGGCCGACCAATAAACAAAGCACCCCAATTAAAATGACAGGTTTGTTATGGTTATTCATATACCCTCTCATCCGCAGGTCTTGTCATTCCAGAAGCGCCTGCCGCGGTCCCAAAAAAATCTCAAATATGGCCCCTTGTAACAACGCTCAAGGATCCTTTCGTGGCTACAATTTCTCTTATTTTTTGATCTGCATTTATTAGTATTAAGATGTTTTTTTACATAATCATACAAGCCGCCCTTGCCGCCTGGACCTACCAGGAATTTTTCAAATGACAATTGCGCGCGCGAAAAGATCTCGCACACAGCGAGATGGGTGAACATGGCTTCCATATTTCTTTGCGCCGTGACTAGTTGGCACGCGCTCTGCCTGTGCTTACCGACATCAGGGTTCAATTCGTTTGGGTTTGTGGTTTCTTTTCCGGTGCAATTCCATATATCCTTGATATTTTTCTGGCCCTTCAGCCATATATTTAAGTCATTGGCGATTGTATCCGACATTCTTTTTTGCTCGTCGTATTTCTTTGCTAAAGCGGCACAGGGGCTTTCGGCATCTTTGATTGGCTTGATTTTCAACCTTTCTGATGACAGCTCATTTTGAACCTTCTGATGATAGCAGGTCAGCGCCTGTACCCAGGCTCCCCTGATAAACGCGTCTTCGCGTTCGTGCTTGCCACTGGTGTGATCCGGAGTGACGTGGCACGTGGTCCTCCTTAGCTTGGTGTCAAAATGTGTGTAATCCCCGCAATAGTGGCCGATATGGTTTTGCTCGCTTTTTACACCTTCCCTCATTTTGTCATTGAACGTGCCTGGCCAGCTAAACATATTGCATGTTTCAAGTGGGAATGGACGGCCCGGGCATTTGTTTGTACTGCTGTCAATACTCTCAAAAACTTCCTTATATTTTTCTTCAAACGTATTATTACTTCCGAGTTGTTTTTTAAAATGTTCTAGCAATCCATTAATTTTTGCGTACTCCGGGTCATCGGTATCCGGATCCATGTCGATATCGCAGCCACGATAATATCCTTCAATTTGAAGGCGGATCCTGTCCTCGACTTTCTTTTTTATGCCTAGGTCATTTAGATCCTTGCTCTGAATGACTTTGCCGCAAGTTCGCAGATGCCCTTTTCGATCAATGCACGGTGCTTTGAGTACGTGGGTTTTAGGCGGTTCCGCCATGGCTAACTTCATGGCTGCGAACAAAATCGCTATGCAACAGATAATTCTGCTGAAAGTATTAACGCCGAAATACATTTTAATTCCCCCCTTTTAATTATGACGCCTTATGTTACTATTAAAAAGAAAAATCTTGATGAGGGAGCGGGTCAATGATGACACATCTAAAAGTAAAGACATTTTGGTTTGTTTTCCTGATTATCGCAATATCTGGAGCAGTACAAATCCAGGCTTATGCCCTGGCAAATGAGGGAGAAGAAAATGATGGAGTAGGTGACACGGATGAAACGACTCCCATTGAAACCAATGAAGACATAAAAGACCTTGAAAAGCTACAGGCTGAACGCGCGAATGCCTATAATGAATATTTTTCAGCGCTTGGATCCGCAAAAACCAAAGCAGACGAAAGAAAACTGGAAGAGAAAATACTGGCACCGGTACATGAAAAATTTTCCACATTCCTTCATGAACAAAAAAAGAAGGAAAACGACGAGCTTTACGGGAAAATATATTTCGGCGATGGCCGCATAGTTAAGATCTCGGATTACGCGGCACAACTAAAAGAAGAAGAATACCTCGACCAAACTGCCATAGATGAAATACTGGCACCGGATGGGCCGGAAGACGGAAAAGAAGACAAAAACTACAAGCCGGAGGACGATTTGCCATCCGATGATGATGATGAGCCTGCCATTAAGGCAGACACAAAGAATTTAAAAACCGACGTTAAGAATGATGACAAAAAAAATGAGCTAGTGCTGGACGGCAAAGACATCCCGAAAGAAATAACTTTCGAAGGCAAGCGTACAAACAAGAAAAGTGCCGCAAAAACAATTATCAAATATGAAGAAACCGCCGTGCCGGCCAGTGAGGTAACCAGTGAGGTAAAAGGATCATCGGCGGAGATCAGCTACCCTAAAAAGACTGCGCCTTGATAAGCCTTGCCTCAACCACATCCCAGGGCAATATTGAAATGATCTCAAACAAGCTAGCGCTCACCACTCGCCCCGTGACTGCTAGCCTGATTGGCTGCGCGAGGTCCCCAAGTTTAAGTCCGTGTTGCTCAGCCACCTGCCTGATAAGAGCGTCAATATCGGAATGATCCACTTGGCCCCCTGCTTTTTTCCGCAACATATCAGTAAAATTCCGCATGGCCGCAAGGATCATTGGTTTTAAGTTGCCGTTACTTCCCCACTTCAAGACGGAAGCATCAACTTCAACAACGCCAGGCGAGCAAAGCGGCACGAGCTGTTCCGCCAGTTCCTTAACGGTTTTTACTTTCTGCTGAACCAGTTTTACTAATTTAGTCCCGATATCTGTTTTCAGTCGTGCCAGTGCTTCCTCGCTGAAAAAATATCCGTAGTCATCCGCCACGATAGACTGAAGACGCTCCGGCAAAGTATTTCTTAAATGCATGCCATTTAACCACAGGAGCTTTTCCATGTTAAAAACCGCCGAACTTTTCTGAACATGATCGAATGAAAAATGCTCTATTAATTCTGGGATAGAGAAAATCTCCTGGTCGCCATGGCTCCACCCCAACCGTGCCAGAAAGTTCAACAATGCCTCCGGCAGGAAGCCGTCCGCCCTATAGACATTAGCCGACACGGTTCCGTGGCGTTTGGAAAGTTTCTTTTTGTCCGGGCCAAGAATCATCGGCAAATGCGCGAAGAGCGGTACCTTGTAATTAAGAAACCTGTATAAGTGGATCTGCTTTGGCGTGTTGTTGATATGGTCATCGCCACGGATGACATGTGTTATACGGCAAAATACGTCATCTACGACAACGGAGAAATTATATGTCGGAGCACCGTTCGACCGGATCAAGACAAAGTCATCAATCTCTGTGTTGGCAACCCTGATTGTTCCGCGAATCAAATCATTAAATTCAGCATACCCGTCAGCAGGCGTCTTGGCCCTAATAACGTAAGGGAGCCCTGATGGGTAATCTTGACGGTCACGGCAACGCCTGTCGTACTGCGGTTTCGCGCCGACAGCCATGGCCTTTTCGCGCATCTTCTCTACTTCGGCCTCGGTGCAATAACACTTGTATGCATGCCCGGCTTTTAAAAGTAGATCGGTCGCATCACGATAAGCATCAAGCCTTCTGCTTTGGTAAACTGGATCCTCGTCCCATTTAAGACCAAGCCAACTTAATGAAGCAAGAATATCAGCGGTATAACGCTCTTCGGAGCGCTCTAAATCCGTGTCCTCTATTCTCAAAAGGAACTTCCCTTTGTTTTTCTTTGCATATAACCAATTGAATAAAGCGGTCCGCACGCCGCCTATGTGGAGAAAGCCCGTTGGCGATGGAGCGAAGCGAACACGTACTTCGCTATCTCCGGTTGTATGCAAATCCTTGCTATTTACTGGGTTAGTTAATTGCGACATAACATCCCTCGCTTAATGTGCTAATATGCTGCGGTTTGTAAACTTTACTTGCTTCAAATCTTGTTTGTGCTATAAAAAAAATGTTTTTAAAGGTCACACAAAAAGTGGGCCACATGCCCGCTTTTTTTTTGCCCTATAATAAGGTTGATATACCAGCTTTTGGATATGGAATACGAAATAAAAAATACTCTCATGCATGCTATCACGCCGCTAGTTTCTCCTCTCGGATACGAGGTCATTCACATCGAAGTGCAGCCGCACCACCAGAAAGTCCTGCGCATCTACATTGATCATAAAGAGGGCGGAAAAGAGGATAAAAAAAATATCGGCATTGATGACTGCGTGCGGGTTTCCAAGATTTTGGACGAGCCTCTCGATGCATTGCCTGAGCTGGCAACATTTTTCCGCGGTTCGTACGAACTTGAGGTTTCCTCCCCCGGCATTAAAAGGCCGCTGAGCCGCAAATGTGATTTCGAGCGTTTTGGTGGCGAGGAAGCCAGGATCCATGTCATCCGGCCGCTGACAACAGATGAGATCAGCAACCAGGAATATTTGGCAAGAAATCCAAAACAAAAGAATTTTTCGGGGAAGCTCGCGGGAGTGAAGGACGACAAAGTCTTGATGCTGGTTATTAATAGTGAGCGTGGCGGAAAGCACAAAGCCGAGGACACCGTGGCAATACCTTTATCACTTATTTCGAAAGCCTGTTTGGAATCCAAAGAAAGAGAGAGAGTAAAATGAACGCTTCCGAGTTGAGCCGCGTTATTGAAGCAGTCGGAAAGGATCGCGGCATTAAAAAAGAAATAATAATAAGTGCGCTTGAGCAAGCGGTGCTTACAGCCGCACAAAAGAAATACGGCCCCACTGCCATTCTTGAAGCGCATTATAATACCGAGACAGGCGAGATAGACCTATTTCAGTTTAAAAAGGTGGTCGATAGCGAACCTGAAATGCTCGATGAAGCGGAAGAAATACCGATCGAGGAGGCCATAAAACTTGATCCAGAAGCAACCGTAGGTGACGAGTTGGGAGTAAGGGTCGAAGCGCCTGAATTCGGGCGTATTGACGCGCAAACAGCAAAGCAGGTCATATTCCAGAAAGTCAGGGATGCTGAACGCGAAATTATTTATAACGAATACATCAACCGCAAGGGCGAAATAATCACCGGGATCGCGCGCCGGATCGAACGTGGTAACCTTGTAATCGATCTCGGTAAAACAGACGCGCTCTTACCGCGTTCCGAAATCATCCCGAGTGAGCAGTTTAAACCCGGCGACAGGGTCCAGGCATATCTTTTGGATGTTCTGTTGACCACGCGTGGGCCACAACTTTACCTGACAAGGACTTCACCAAAATATCTTATGAAGCTGTTTGAAGTTGAAGTTCCGGAAATCAGAGAGGAAATCGTTGAAATAAAGACTTGCGCGCGCGAACCTGGCGCAAGATCAAAAATTGCGGTCATCTCCAAGGACCGAGATGTCGATCCGGTGGGTGCATGTGTAGGGATGAAGGGGATACGTGTTCAAAATGTCATACAAGAACTCAAGGGCGAGAAAATAGATATAATCCCATGGTCCGATAACCCAGCCATTTTTGTGCGTTCAGCCCTCGCACCGGCGGAAATTTCATCAATACGCGTAGATGAACGCAACAAAGCCATGGAGATAATGGTCGAAGACGACCAGCTTTCGTTGGCAATCGGAAGAAAGGGCCAAAACGTGCGCCTAGCGGCCCAACTTACCGGTTGGCGGATTGATATAATATCCAAAACCAAGCTTCAAAAGCGCATGGCTGAGGCAATCTTCAATTTACAGCATATTGGAGGCATTAATGAAACAATGGCACAGGCTGTTTACCAGGCTGGCTATCTTAATGTAAAGCAGGTGGCCGAAGCCACAGTAGTAAATCTGCAGAAGATCGCTGGCTATGAGTCCGCTGAAAATGCTACAAAACTTAAAGAACAAGCTGCGGCCGTTGTCGACAAAGCAGGCGACATTCTTGCCGTAACGAATGTTGTTGAAGACGGAAAAGGAAGTTTTTCCGCCATTCCAACAACAGCTAAAGATGCAAAAGCTCTTGCTGAGGAGCGACTTAGAGAAATGATGCGCCAAGCTGGGGCTGAGGAAATTCCACAAGGGGATTCAAAGAGCCAAAGCACGTCTGGCGATTCAGAGAAAAAGGAAAGTTGATCGCTGATGGAACTTTCAGGAGACACGCAAATGTCCGAGCAAGAAACGATGAAAGTATATGAGCTAGCGAAGGAACTAGGAATGGATTCTATGTCTTTGCTGGACAAGTTGCACGATCTCAAGATCACGGTTAAGAGCCACATGAGTGACTTAAACGCCAATGACCTGAAAGTCGTCCGCACTACTCTAAAAAAACCAACCGGATCACAGGAAAAAACTCCTAAGAAAACAGCAGTTCGTACAAGGAAAAAGGCCAGCGTGGATACGAGCGCGGCACCCTCCACGGAAAAATCCGAGCCCTTGCCAGCGGTGGAAAAAAAAGCCGCGTCACCAATCATACGCCGCAGGGTCAAATCAGATGGAGCTTCTGAAACTGTAAGCTCTGCCGTCGCGCCCATCGCCACACCCGTTACATCAGCAGGTGAGGAAACCGCAGCAGAACCGCAACCGGAAGAACTCGCACATCTTAGCCCTGTAAGCCCGGCAGTTTCACAACCGGACTTGTCGGCAACTGAAACGATAAGCCAAATAATTCAAGAAACAACGCAAGAACCAGCACCAAAAACAGCAAATGACGTCTTGATAACCGCTGATGCTGCGACGATGACTAAACAAGATACCGCTGCTGTGGCTGGACCAGCCCCCCAAGAGCCACCACCGCAAAAAAAACTTACAGGAGCGGCGCTATTACGAAAGAGCATTCTTAAAATCGTTGCACCAAAAACACCTACAAAACCAACGGTCATCGAAGCAGCAAAAAAGACTGCCATAGGTGCGGCAGCTACTCCCGCAAAAATCAGGGGGACAACCACTCAAGACAAGGACGGCTACAGAATCATCAAAATGACAAAAGAAAACCTCGATCAGATGGTCGAGGAAGAAGCCGCCCGCCGTCGCGGCGCCAAGGATGCAGACATTCGTCCGGAGGATGTGCGTTTTGCTGATTATCGTAAAAAGGAAATGGTCTTCCTGCCGAAAAAGAAAAAGGTAACGATCGGCAAGGAACTCAAGAAAACCAAGATCACGGTTGCAAAAGCGCAGAAGCGTATCGTGGAAATGCAGGATTCCATTACCGTGCAGGATCTCGCAAATCAATTAAGCATCAAGGCCACTGACGTCATCAAGAAGCTTATGCAAATGGGCCAGATGGCTACCATTAATCAGGCACTCGATATGGACACCGCCACAATTATAGCTGGTGATTACCAGTTTGAAGTTAGAAATATTGCATTTAACGAGGAAACGGCGCTCAAGCAGGAACCGGATAAACCCGAGCTGCTCCAGCCGCGCCCACCGGTTGTCACGATCATGGGCCATGTCGACCATGGCAAGACAACCCTTCTTGACGCTATAAGGGAAACGGATGTCGCAGCCGGAGAAGCCGGTGGGATAACCCAGCACATCGGTGCTTATACTGTAGAGAAAAACGGAAAGCTTATAACCTTCATAGATACCCCGGGCCATGAGGCGTTCACGGTCATGCGCGCGAGAGGCGCTAATGTAACAGATATAGTGATTCTCGTGGTTTCGGCCGATGACGGCGTGATGCCTCAAACACGCGAAGCCTTGAACCATGCTCAAGCAGCCAAAGTCCCGGTAATAGTGGCCA
>ERZ1292640.832-Hain-H43-02um-R1-832-length-25644-cov-4_pt1 | contig 11024 bp, 11 predicted proteins | sample MGYA00564404_ERZ1292640 | MGnify/ENA primary metagenome ERZ1292640 (study PRJEB36523, sample SAMEA6512636) | groundwater metagenome | collected 2019-01-08 | study: AquaDiva: Metagenomics assemblies of 32 groundwater samples | reverse complement strand
GACCTCGTCGGTCTGCATGAGCCGCAGCAACTCCTCGACCGGCAGGCCGGCCTCAGACCAGGCCGCGCGAAGGACCTCCGGGTCGTCCATCTTTCGGCCGCGCTCCCACATGTCTGCGTAAACGCTGTCGACATAGCTTTCGAACACCCCGGCCACCTGAGCGGCGATCGCGCCGCGCATGAGCTGCAGGGTGTTGACCGGGAAATGCGGATTGGAGCGGAATTGCGCGATGCCGTGCCGCTCCACAAACCGCCGCATCTCGAGGCCGTCGTAGGCCACCTTGTTCTTGATGCCGGCGAAGGCGGTGGCCGGCGACTGATTACCTGTCGCCTTAAAAATCCCACCCAAGAGCACGGGCACATACTCGAAGGTCGCGCCGGTCCGCGCCTCGATCTGCGGGATCACCCTGTGGCTAAGGTAGGCATTGGGGCTGCCGAAATCGAAATAGAATTCCACCGTCGTCATCATGTTCGCCCTTCTATCGCCGCGATCCGGAGATGATCGCGGTCTTGTCCCGGCCGCGCCGAACACCGGGTGTGATTACGCAGCGACGGCGCCAAAAGTCCAGTTCTAAAATAGCACTTATTAGGTCAACGGGGAATGGCAAGCCCTGTTGAGCGAGCGATAAGCGCGCCGACAACTCGAACCATCAGGCTCAACCCACCCGATCGTGGCGCGTTGGGCGGTCACTCCCTCGCCGAAGGGCCACGAGCGAAGATCCGCCCCGTCAGGCGTCGCCTCGGGATGAGGAGCGGACCTTGAACCCGTGCTTGCTCAAGCTCATCTAGGCCACGGCGTGTAGGAGTGAACATGAAGATCGGCATTATCGGCACCGGCAACATCGGCGGCACGCTCGCCCGTAGGCTCAGCGCGGCGGGACACGAGGTGCGGGTTGCAAACTCCAAGGGCCCAGAAGGTGTTCGGGCCTTCGCAAAAGAGATCGGTGCGGCCCCGGTAGATGCTCGCGGGGCCTTGGAAGGCGCCGACGTCGTCATCCTGTCGATCCCGTTCCCGGCCGTCGCCAAGCTCCCAAAGGACCTGTTTGACGGTCTGCCTGAGAGCGTTCCGGTCGTCGATACCGGCAATTACTATCCCGGCCTTCGCGACCCGCAGATTCCTGAGATTGACGCCGGCCAAATTGAAAGCCTGTGGGTGGCTGAGCAGATCGGGCGTCCGATCATCAAGGCGTTCAACAATATCCTTGCTTATTCGCTGGCCGAGCTTGGGCGGCCGCGTGGGACCGCGGGCCGTTTGGCTGTGGCGGTGGCCGGAGACGACGCCAGTGCCAAGTCCCTTGTCAGCGGCTTGGTGGATGAGATCGGGTTCGATCCCGTCGACGCCGGGGAGATCGCGGAATCATGGCGCCAACAACCATCAACGCCCGCCTACTGCTGTGATTACGACGCTGACGAGACGCGCCGGGCGTTGGCTGCGGCCAAGCCCGGCGTTGCAGCCCAAAAGCGTGACATGATGATGGTGACATATTCGAACCTGGGACCAAACCCTACCCACGCCGATGTCGTCGCATCGAACCGCGCGACGAACGCGGTGGATTAGACAACCCCTACGCGCGTCGGCACCGTAACCGACGCGCCAGAGGACCATTTTTCACCGCCCGCCCCCTACTGTTCTCCAACGTCCATGTTGGCGTGAAAGCACTTCATCCAAGGTTCCCACAGACACTTCCTGTGCGCCCGCACGAGGCCGTTCATAGCTTCCGCGCCAGGCCGTTCACGGGCGCGTCGACCAACCGCTCGCCCGTGCTGACCGTCGGCGCTGCTGCGACGCCGATCGCGCGCGGGTGCGCGACCTGAAGCAGCCCGCCCATCCGCAGATTGCCTCGACCCTAAATCGCGCGAACGACGCCAGGCAGCCCCAACGGGCCTTGCCGTGGTCCAGTTGCATAGGGCTCGAACTCGGCGACCTGCTCCTCCCCCCGCACGATGTGGCCAAGCAGAGTTTGCCAAGCTTCCAAGGCTGCTCGCTTCGCCCGCGCATGAGAGTTGGCGTCGTAGTGTAGGCTGGTCACCGCCGCCCCGCCGCCAGTGTCGAAAGCATGCCCCAAGACCTTGCTCCGGATGAGCGGCGAGATCTCCAGCCGTTCGCTGGTCATGGCCGTCGCGCCGCTTCGCCTAAGGTCGTGCGGCGTGGCGTTCGTTATGCCGATGTTCTGGTTCAGAAGCCGCATGCCGTGGGAGACGCTATCGGCGCGCATCGGTATCGACGGGTTGCGAGGGTTCGGGAATACTCGCTCCCCCGATCAATGCTCCGGCGATGCTTACAGTAGCGCCGAACTCGCCAGAACGAAAAAGCCCGCCCCAGAGAAGGGAGCGAGCCAGCAGCCCTTGTGGACAGGACGACAGTTCCAGCCGTCGGAGGCCAGAATCGAAGCAGAAGCCCTGCTTCGAAAATTGGGGGCTGCGGATGGCGTTGATCGACATGAAGGAGAAGGCGACCGAGAGCGATGCATTTCGCTTTCGCATGCTGGGTAACGGCGCGTCGGTGATCGTCGCCGTCTCCCGCGCCGCGGCGCAGCTCGCTGGCGGGTTCCACAACAACCGAACCCACTTCGCCGCGGTCGCCAGCGCGAAGCACTCCAAGGGAGGCCTGGAGCCCAACGGCACGGTCTTCATCGACGCGGCCGACCTATAGGCCTATCGGCAGTTCGATGGACATTGGGCGCCCGCTCCTCCCGAGGGCCGCTGTCCAAGTACATGTCCCGCGAATATCCAGCTCGCCGTCGGCATCGCCGGCGACGAGCGGATAGATACGGTTTGGATTAAGGTCCTGAACGGCGTCTCCGCATTGAAGCGGACCGCCGCCGCTTATGAGCGGGGCGCCTATGACGCCCCCCCGACGAGCGAGAGGACCCCGCCCCGAAGCACTTTCGTGGCGAGGCGACCGGGAGCGGTCGCCGCAGGGCCGCCGCGAGCGCTCAGGCCGACGAGCACACGTAGGACGCTGGAGGACCTTTTACTTGCCCACCGCTCGCGGTCGCCGATAAGACAACTCCAAGATCGGAGATCGCCCAACAATGATCGACGAACCGGAGGGGCGAGACTCGGAACGGCCGGCCCTGATCGACCTGTCCCACGAACCCGCCTTCGTCCTCGCCGGCGTGCAGGTGCTTCCGGCCTCCCGCGAGCTGATCGCCGCCAACGGGTCCGAGTTCCTTCAACCACGGATCATGCAGGTGCTCGTCGCCCTGGCCCGACGGCGCGGCAAGGTGGTGTCTCGCGACGAACTGGCCGCCTCCTGCTGGGGCGGCCGGGTCGTGGGCGAGGACGCCGTCAATCGCTGCATCCAGGCGATCCGCCGCCTCGCGGCCGCCCATGGCGGCTTCGAGGTTCAGACCATCGCCCGCGTAGGTTATCGCCTATCGGAGACCACCGCCGATCCCGGCCGCCCCGACCAACGCCTTCCAAGCGACGCGCCGAGGCCTGAACCGCGCACCGAGCGGCGCCACCTCACCGCCCTGTCCTGCGGCCTGATGCGAGGGGTCGCGGCCGAGGCCGTCGATCCCGAAGAATGGCGGGCGATCGTCCAGCAGTATCGCCTCGCCGTGGCCGAGGTGGTCGCCCCGTTCGGCGGCTTCGTGACCAAGGGTCTCGGCGACAACCTCACGCTCTATTTCGGCTATCCCGAGGCCCAGGAAGACGCTGCTGAATGCGCGGTGCGCGCCGGCCTCGCCATCATCGAAAGACTGCGGACAACCCACGCGGCCGAGCCGGCGAATCTTCGGCCCGCGGTTCAGATTGGCGTCCATGCGGGCCTGGTCCTGATCGTCCAGGACGGCGAGGGCCTCGAATTCGTCGGCGACACCCCAAACGTGGCGCTCCGTATCCAGGCCGCCGCGTCCCGCGATACGCTCATGGCCACCGGCGCGGTCCAAGCCCTGGTCGTCGGCAAGTTCGTGTTCGAGCCGCAGGTCCAGCCCACGGGCGAGGACTCCGCTGTCGCCGCCCGCCGGGTGGTCGCCCCCATCCCCACCTCTCGCCACGGCTCGCGCTTCACCGGTCGCGAGCGCACCCCCTATGTGGGGCGGGAGGATGAACTGCACCTGCTGGCCAGCCGCTGGCGCCGGGTGCAGCGGGGCGAGGGTCAACTTGTCCTGCTCACCGGCGAACCCGGCATCGGCAAGACCCGCCTGGTGCAGGAATTCCGCATGCGGATCGGAGATGCGCCCCACCTTTGGGTCGAGTGCGCCGGCGAGCGGCTCAACTCCAACACCCCCTTCCACGTCGTGGCCCGGATGCTGGATCAGGTGATCCGCTGGCGTGGCGACGAAACCCCGCAGCAGTGCATCGAAGAACTGGAGGCGGCCCTGGAGCGGAGCGGCCTCGACGTCGCCGAGGCGATGCCCCTGATGTGCGAGTTGCTGAACCTCAGCTCGCCCGCCAAGTACCCGCCCCTGACGCTGGCTCCCGACCAGAAACGCCGACGCCTGCTGGCCTGCCTGACGGCCTGGGTCTTGAACCTGGTGCGAAACGTGCCGTTGATCATCGCCATCGAGGATCTGCATTGGGCCGACCCCTCGTCGATGGAGGTGCTGCTGTCCCTCGTCGAGCAAGGCGCCCTTGGGCCGCTGATGCTGCTCTGCACGGCGCGTCCGGAGTTCCGGCCTGGCTGGCCCATGCGCGCCCATCACGTGCAGGTCCAGCTTGACCGCCTGAGCCGAGAGGAGACCCGCGAGTTGGTGGGGGGCGTGGCCGGCGAGGCCCCCCTGAGCCAGGCGGTGATCGAGACGGTCATTGGCCGCACCGACGGCGTGCCCCTGTTCGCCGAGGAGCTCACCCGTCTGATGCTGAGCCACGACGGCCGCGGCGGCGCGCGTGACATCCCTGCGACCCTGCTGCACTCCCTTGAGGCGCGCCTGGCGCGCACCGGCCGCGCCAAGGACGTCGCGCAGCTCGGCGCCGTGTTGGGCCGTGAATTCTCCTACGCCCTGATCGCCGCCGTCTCGCCGCAGCCGGCCGATCAGCTCCAAGCCGACCTGGCTAAGCTGACCGACGCTGAACTCATCTATGTCCGCGGCGTCCCGCCGGAGGCCAGCTACCAATTCAAGCACGCCCTGATCCTGGACGCCGCCTACGAAGGACTGGCGAGGGTCCAGCGCCGCGAGTTGCACACCACCGTGGCCCGCGTCGTCGCCGAGCAGTTTCCCGCCCTGGCCAAGGGCCAGCCTGAAATACTGGCCCGCCACTGGGCCGAGGCCGGCCAGCCCAGCAGGGCGGTGGACGCCTGGGCCGAAGCCGCCAACCTCGCCGCCAGCCGGCACGCTTATCGCGAAGCGGTGCAGAGCTTCCGTCACGCGCTCGCCAGTCTCGAGGCGGTGGAACCTTCCCCGACCCGCGACGCCCGCGAACTGGAACTGCTGGTGCTGCTGAGCGAGGTCGTCAGCGTCGTGCATGGTCCCGCCAACGAAGAATATAGCGCGGTTTCCGAACAGATAACCAACCTCGCCGAGCGCAGCGGCGCGCTGCAGCAGTTGGTCTTCCAAATGCTCAGCCGCTATGTGAGCGCCCTGATGTCCGGGCAGCATCTCAAGGCGCGCGCCCTGGCCGACCAGTTCCTGGACCTCGCTCGCCGCGAGGGCGGCGACGCCGGCCTGCGCATGGCCTACATGGCCCAGATCACCAGCCGCCATGCCGTGGGCGACATGGTGGGCGCCGAGGCGCATATGGGTTCCTGGACCGAAGCGGTGGCGCGCTCGGGGCCCAGTCCCTTCTTGGGCGAAGACGTCATGGTCCACGGCTCCAGCGTGGAAACCGCCTACCTACTCGGCCAGATCGACCTCGCCCGCCGACGCGCGGCCCAGATCGTCGCCACCGCCGAGGCGAGCGGGAGCCCATTCGAGGCCGCGGCCGCCTTGCAGACCGCGGCCTGGTTGGCGGTCCTGCTCGACGAGCCCGATCGCGCCGCCGCCATCGCCACCGCGGCCCTGGCCATCGCCAGGGACAACAGCTTCCACACGGCCAACCAGATCACCTGCATCCTGGCCTGGACCACGGCCCGCCTCGGCGACACGCGCCGGGCGGTCATCTTGGCCGAAAGTTGCTTCGAAGGTTGGAGCGGGGGCGGTTTCCCCCGCTTGCCCGAGGCCCGCCGCCTGCTCGCCCAGATCCGGGCGCTGGACGGCGACGTCGATGGCGCGATGGCGGGCCTGGACGAGGTCTGCGTCATGGCTGCCGATAACCCGACGGTCAGGGCGGCCCATCTGATCGCCCGCGGCGCGCTGCGGCTGTCCCTTGGTCAAGACGACGCCGCCGCGGCTGACCTGCGCGCGGCCATCGACGTCGCCCGGCCGCTCCAAACCGTGTCTCTGGAGCTGCGCGCGACCTTGCCGCTCGCACAGTCATTGGCCGTCCAGGGCCAGAAGGCCGAGGCCCGCGCCCTGCTCGAGCCGGTCTATCGCGCCTTCACCGAAGGCTTCGACACCGCCGACCTGAAGACCGCCAAGGCGTTCCTCGACCAGCTCAGCTAGGGCCCGACGGCCTGTCGACCCGCAGAAATCGGAAAATGATCGGCGATTGATCGGCTGCCGATCCTGTCGGAGCGCCCGCGCTTGGCGCTCTCTGCGTCGCATCAGAAAAGAGAGGAAGTCGCCATGCTCGCCAAGATCAAGCTCGCCGCCCTCGCCGCCATCGCCCTGGGCTGCGCCACCAGCGCTTACGCCGGTCCCGTCCAAGACCTCAATGGAAACACCGAAACCGTCCTGGTGCCGACCGCCGGACTGGACATCGGCACCCACCAAGGCGCGAAGATCGCCCTTACCCGCGTCCAGGCGGCCGCCGCCAAGATCTGCGGCGTTCGGCCGAACGAGCGCGACCTGGGCGCCAGCGCCGCCTATCGCAGCTGCGTGAAGAGCACCACCGATCGCGCTGTCGCCACAGCGAACAGCCCGCTCATCACCGCGCTGAACTCGCCGGCCAGGCCCACCCAGCTCGCCGCCGCCAAGCCCTAGGCCAAGCCCTGCCGATGTTCGCTTCCAAGTCCCTCCCGCGGCCGCGCCTGCGCAGCCGCGGGCTCGCTCCATGACGGGCGCCGCATGACGAACGCCCATTTGGCGCTGCTGCCCGAAGCGGCTGTCGATACGTGCGACGCCGGCTCCCCGATGACCGAAATGGCGCGGTGGGCCTCCGCCGCCCTGTCGGTCGGCCACGCCCACGAATTTACGCCGGCGCGGCCCCGGTCCTGGGCTCGCCAAATCGCTACGGTGACCCTCTTCATGGAGCACCGGCTCGGCGTTCCGCGAAACGAAGCGCTGGCGGTCGCCGTTCTGGAAGTGGCCCGCTTGGGCGCCCTCACACCCGGCAGCATCAAGAAAAATCGCTCCGAGGCCCGCGCGATCCTGCAGTTCGGCTGGGACGGCGGCCCGCCGGCGGCGGCGCCCTCCGCCCGCCCTGTCGACCTGCTGCATGACCTGGTCGCCAAGGTCAGCGTCGTCCGTCTGGCCGACATCCGCAAACTCCGCTCGGCCGCCCTCCGCGGCGCCCGGGGCGGCCGCCCCGCCGCTGGCGAAATGCGTATCCTCGCCCTGGTTCGCCGCCTCCGCGCCGACGCCTTAACCGACGCAATTTCAGCAACCGAATTCGAGGCGATCCAACGCGAGCTGGCTCGAGTCGATTGAATCTGACGGTTGGTGTCTAGCCAAGACCGTACTCAGCGCCTCTTGTGATTGACCCGGCCGACTTCGAGGCGGGGCTCGATTGGCGAGCGTAAAAAGACACGCCAGCTCGTTTCCATAAACGAGCGCGCCGACGCCCCTCTGGCGGCCGCCCAACGCCTGCGACGGGAGCCGTGATGCGGTCCGGGGAGACGAGGGTGTGACCGGCGATCGCGTCATGAGCGTTGATGCCGTCAATATCATAAGATATCTAATTATCAGTCCTGGCAAGACGGCCTCTACCCCAACGCGCCACAAGCCATTTAGCTTGAACTGCAATGAGTTTCGTCCAATTTGGCGAGCGAAACTCTCGAGACATTTATTACTAAGGTGTCGAATGATTCTAAGGATCGTCGTTGAGCGTGAGGGCAGCCAATGCGCGGCGCTCCATATCGCCTCCGAGGTGATCGCCGACCCGGCCGCAACCCCGACAACTTGACCATGACGCCCGACCACGCGTCGGCGAGGAGTAGCTTATGGACGGATTGATGCAGAACTGGTCGATGACGCTCGACCGCATGCTGGATCACGCCGCGCGCTGGCATGGCGAGCGCGAGATCGTCAGCCGATCCGCCGACGGGATCGTCGATCGCACCACCTATGCTCAACTCCACGGCCGCGCCAAGCAGGCGTCCAACGCCCTGATCGCGGCTGGAATCCGTCCCGGAGACCGGGTCGCCACCCTCGGCTGGAACAGCGCCCGGCACCTGGAGGTCTGGTACGGCGCGATCGGTATCGGGGCGGTGCTGCACACGCTCAATCCGCGCCTGTTCCCCGAGCAGATCGTCTACATCATCAATCACGCCAGCGACCGCATCATCCTGGCCGACCCCGCCTGCGCTGATCTGCTCGGCGAGATCCTGCCCCAGTGCCCGTCGGTCGAGCAGGTGATCTTCCTGGGCGACGAGGCCGGCCGGCCCGGCGTCGTCGCGGCCTACGAGGACTGGATCGCGCCGCACTCGGCCGAGTGCGCGTGGGGCGGCTTCGACGAGAACACGGCGGCCGGGCTTTGCTACACCTCCGGCACGACGGGGAACCCGAAGGGGGTCCTCTATTCGCATCGCTCGAACTATCTGCACGCGATGATGACCCTGCAGGCCGATGCGCTCGCTTTGTCGGCCAGGGACACGGTGCTGCTGTGCGTGCCGATGTATCACGCCAACGCCTGGGGCGTGGTCTATTCCGCCCCCATGGTCGGCGCCAAGCTGGTGCTGCCCGGCCAGCGCATGGACGGGGCGTCCATCCACGAACTGATCGAGACCGAGGGCGTCACCTATTCCAGCGCCGTGCCGACCGTCTGGCAGATGCTGCTGACCCACCTGAAGGAAACCGGCGGCAAGCTGACGACCCTCCAGCGCGTGACGGTCGGCGGCGCGGCCTGTCCGGAATCCCTGATCCGCGCCCTCCACGACGATCACGGCGTCGATGTCGTCCAGGGCTGGGGCATGACCGAAACCTCGCCGCTCGCCACCGTCTCGGTCTCGACGCCGCAGATCGCCGCCCTCTCGTTCGACGAGCAGGTCCCCTACAAGCTCAAGCAGGGCCGACTGCTGTGCAACCTGGACCTCAAGATCACCGATGACGCAGGCCAGCGGTTGCCGCATGACGGCAAGACCTTCGGCCGGTTGATGATCAAGGGCCCGACCATCGCGGCGGCCTATTTCGGCGGTGAGGGTGGCGATGTGTTGGACGAGGAGGGCTTCTTCGACACCGGCGACGTCTCCACGATCGACACCGCCGGCTACATGCAGATCACCGACCGCGCCAAGGACGTGATCAAGTCCGGCGGCGAATGGATCAGCTCGATGGACGTGGAGAACATCGCCGTCGGCCACCCCAAGGCCGAGCTTTGCGCGGTGATCGGCGTCGCCCACCCCAAATGGGACGAGCGGCCGGTCCTGCTGGTGATGCTGAAGCCCGGAGAAGTCGCCGAAAAGCAGGAGTTCCTCGACTTCCTGCAAGGCAAGATCGCCCGGTGGTGGACGCCCGACGACGTGGTCTTCGTCGACGAGATCCCCCTGGGAGCCACGGGCAAGATCGACAAGAAGCTGATCCGCCAGCGGATGGCCGGGTACGTCCTGCCGGATGCGTCAACGCCGAACCGGTAAGGCCGCGGCCGCGCCCAGAAACACCCGATCCCAGATCATTTCGCCAAGACGCACGGCGGGCCCAGGTCGCCGCGACCACCCTGCCCAAGGAGTTACACCGATGAGCAAGCTACGCCTGAGCCTCGCCTGCTGGGACTATGACCGCACCCGCGCGCTGGCCGACGGCCGGGTGCAGCCGGACGGGATCGACCTGAACTATCTCAGCCTGCCCGTGGAGGAGACGTTCTTCCGCATGCTGCGGCACCGCGAGTTCGACGTCGCCGAACTGTCCCTGTCGTCCTACTCGGTGTCGGTGGCGCGGGGCGACTCGCCCTTCGTGGCGATCCCGGTGTTCCCGTCCCGCTTCTTCCGTCACTCCTGCATCTTCGTCTCGGCCAAGAGCGGGATCCGCGAACCGAAGGACCTGGTCGGCAAGCGCATCGGCGTGCCCGAGTACCAGATGACGGCGCCGGTCTGGATCCGCGGCATCTTGCAGGATGAGTACGGCGTTGATCCCAGCAGCGTCGAGTATCTGAGCGGCGGCGAGGAGGAGCCGGGACGTGAGGAGAAGCTCAAGCTCGACCTGCCGCCCCGGATCAAACTGCGCCCCATCGGCCCTGATCAGACGCTGTCGAAGATGCTGGCCGACGGCGAAATCGACGCCCTCTATACGGCGCGCGCGCCGAGCACCTTCTACAGCCGGCCAGATGACGTGCGACGCCTGTTTCCGAACTTTGTCGAGGAGGAGCGCGCCTATTTCCGCAAGACCAATATCTTCCCGATCATGCACGTCATCGCCATTCGCCGGGAGGTGTACGAGGCCAACCGCTGGATCGCCCGCTCGTTGCTGAAGGCGTTCGAAGCCTCTCAGCGCGTGACCTATGACGACCTGATGATCACCGCGGCGCTCAAGACCATGCTGCCCTGGCAGATCGCCTCGGTGGAGGACACCATCCGCGAGATGGGCCCCAACTGGTGGTCCTATGGCTTCGAGCCGAACCGCGCCGTGCTCGACACCTTCCTACGGCACCACCACGAGCAGGGCCTGTCGGCCCGGCAGCTCACGCCGGAAGAGCTCTTCGCGCCGGAGACCTTCGAAGCTTTCCGCATCTAGGCGGATCATCGGCCGGGCGGCGCATTCGCGCTCCCGGCCGCCCAGTTAGCCCGGCGCGTCGCCGTAGATTTTCATGAGGCGATAGAGGTAGTCGCGGCCGTCGTAGAGCACCTTGGTGCGCATGCGTTCATTCAGGCCGTGCACGCCGCTGCCGTCC
>ERZ1292640.4211-Hain-H43-02um-R1-4211-length-11025-cov-6_pt1 | contig 11025 bp, 9 predicted proteins | sample MGYA00564404_ERZ1292640 | MGnify/ENA primary metagenome ERZ1292640 (study PRJEB36523, sample SAMEA6512636) | groundwater metagenome | collected 2019-01-08 | study: AquaDiva: Metagenomics assemblies of 32 groundwater samples | reverse complement strand
ATGATTCTTGTGCAATAGTAGCATGATCACCATTAATCTTTGACCTACCTTCAATAGAAACAACACCTGCGACTTTGTTATAAGTCGGATCGTCATTATACCTTATTGGAATATTATAGGTCTCAATCCAATTAGTGTCAGGATAATCAGAATTATCTTGAACATCATTTTGATCATACAGCCAAGAAGCGAAGACATTATCTCTAAAAATACAATTTTTGGTAGTGCCTGTTAAATATCCACTTTGCTTTCCTGCTGACTCCGTATAGTTTCCAACAACATAAGCGGCGTCATGGTCTTTAATATAAACCGCATTGTTATTATAGTTTTCACACGCATTATTTGTTACTCTAACAGCAGCACCACCATCAAGATAAATTGAATAATTACCATACCATATATCATTCTTGTCTATTCTGGTATCATTGGCGCCTGCAACTAAATAGATGCCATAAGTGTTCCTCATTAAAATACATCGCTGGATGGTAAGATAATAAGCCGGATTAGTTTCACAATAAATCCCTTTCTCAAATCCTATATTATTATCATAAAACCCACCAATCCATACGTTATCAATTGTCGCATGGCGCATAGCATAGACATTAATACCTATTCCAGTTGCATTTGTATCGTTATAAACACGAAAGTCTTTTAATATAACGCCTTCCAGACCACTTCCAGAAGCAGTCTCTGAAACATTAATCCCATTAATTCCACCAGATGCTAGTATCTGTGTCTGGTTTTTTCCGTCACCTTGAAGAACAATACCTCTATTCGATATATTTAATGCAGTAGTTATTTTGTATGTTCCATTAGGCAGATAGACTCTTCCCACATTACCGGATTCTAATGCGCAGTTAATAGCTTTCTGGATAGCGGATGTGTCATTAGCAGACCCATCACCAACAGCACCCCACCATTGAGGCATAATCTTTTCACAACTGCCCTTCTTTATGTCAGCAGTTCCTGATCCGATAAATATTTGATGTAGACCCGCAGTAAGTGTCCCGGCTATTGTCAACTTTTTGCCAGAATCAATGCTTATCTTTGCATCATTAGCAAACCAAATATTTGTGCCAGTTGACACCGTAACATCATTGCCAATTCTATATATTCCATGTGGTATAATTAAAACTAGCCCGTTTGCTGATGATATTGCTGATGATAAAGCAGACGAATCGTCATTGGTTCCATCACCCACAGCACCAAAATTTTTGACATTTAGAATTCCTGCATTTAATAATTCAGTTCCGATTTCTACTGGTGGTCCTGTTTCCATTTCTAAGTCTCGAAACGGCATATTTCTGTCTCCTCCAAAGTAGGATTGAATGCAACCTGTTATTAAGAAAATTATATAAACCAGTATCAAGATTATCAGTATAGTTCGTGATGTAGATTTGCATTTTAGGATAGCCATCCTATATTCAACCTCCTTAGAGATCATGGGCAGAAAATAATGATTTAGTTTGGGGTTTGCTGTTTTATATTTATACCAAATTCCAACTCAAACTTTAGTCGTGGGCTGTTGACTTCAATTAGCAATTGGTATTACTATAATATCATAAGTTGATATATGTATCAAACATTTTCTGATCTCTGAAGGATTATATATTAATCCTGATAATTCTCTTCATTATACATATCGAGGTCAGAATGAAAAAATGTGAATAGAAAATTTAAAAAAATTTAAGTGAAAGTAAAATCTTGGAATAATTATGCCAAACACCTTGTTATTAATCCAAAAAGTATCTTTTCTTTAACTAATATTTTAGGTTCTTCCGTGTAAGTGTGGGAATGATTCTTGCGTAGCAAAAAAATATTCGGAGTAGCACAGCTTTAGCTTGCGTTTTTATTGCGTTTATATTTAACGCAAGCTAAAGCTGTGCTACTCCGCATTCCCACACTTTACACCAAAGAGCCATATTTTATATGACTATGCATTGTAGAATAGATATTACTGATAATTCCTAAAAGAATGTAGGATGGGCACTGCCCATCAATTAACATCAATTACGCATATACGATGGGCAGTGCCCATCCTACTCATTTATTACTTTGATTTATGCAGAAAATAAACCATCCCATAATGTCTAATGTCATTCCAGCGGAAGCCGGAATCCAGTTTTTTGATTGCGTATTATTTTTATGCACAGATAGAAATAAAATTGGTATAATAACTTGTCTAATTGTTTTCGTAACCCAAGTTTTTTACTTGGCGATAAAAAATCTGGCTACTATTTAATAACTATTATCCATTATGGAGGGAATAATATGCCATTATATGAATATCAATGCAAAAAATGTGAGAGGAAATTTGAGACATTAGTTAGTTCATCCAAAACCAATGATGCAGTTGAATGTCCGTCATGTGGCTCTGATGAAACAACCAAACTCTTGTCTTCCTTTTCTGCTTCAGTCGGCACCAAAAACTCTTCAAGTAAAAACTCATGCAGTCTCAGAGACTCATGCAATCCCAAAGGTGGCTGAGGCATCAAAAGAAGATAGAGCAGTTTGCTCTTATATCTAAAATTTAATTCATTTTGAAAAAATAGAGTTTTTAAACATTAAATAAGGAGTCTACATAATGTCAATAAAAATTACCATTATAGGCGCAGGTAGTGTCGTTTTTTCTCTTGGGCTTGTCAAAGACCTTTGCCTTACAGAAGGTCTAAAAGGAAGCAAAGTATGCTTCATGGACATCAGTGATGAAAGCCTAGACATTGTTTATAAGCTAGGTCTAAGGTATGCAGAAGACCTTAGCGCTGATCTGAAATTCGAGAAAACGACTAATCGTCAGGCATCTTTACAAGATGCGGATTTTGTTATAAACACCGCAACCATAACACATAACGAATATTTTATGAAGCGCAGGCGTGAATTGACCACACAGCATGGTTATTTTTATGGGCATACGGGTATGCCCGAATATCATAACTTGCAGTTAATGCTTGACGTGGCAAAGGATATGGAGAAGATATGTCCGGACGCTTGGATACTTCAGGCTGGAAATCCTGTCTTTGAAGGCACAACCCTTATGGCCCGTGAAACAGGCATCAAGGTATGCGGTTTGTGTCATGGGCATTACGGCTATCAAACCATCGCTCATGTCATTGGGTTAAATCCAAGTCGTGTCACATGGCAAGCGCCGGGACTTAATCATAATATATGGCTAACACACTTTTTCTATGAAGGCAAGGACGCTTACCCATTGCTTGATGACTGGATAGAAAACAAAAGTGAAGCATATTGGAATGAAAGGCAAGACATACCCGCACAGATGTCACCGGCGGCGATCCATCAATACGCCATGTATGGCTTGATGCCGGTAGGAGATACGCCAAGAGTAGGTGGATGGTGGTATCACACAGACCTTGAGACCCGCAAACGTTGGTATGGCGGTTCCGGCGGTGGCGATACCCCCGAAGGACGAGATCAGATACTTAAAGGCAAAGAAGAGCATTTTAAGCGAATGAAGGAAGCCGCCTATGATCAAAATGCCCGCCCAGTAAAAATCTTCGGAGATAAAAAGTCTTCTGAACAGCACGTTCCAATAATTGATGGCTTGGTTAATGACAATGAAGGACAGTTTCAGGTTAATGTCAGAAATGACGGCGCACTTCCCGGGGTTCCAGATGATGTGGCGGTGGAAGTCCCTGCGATTGTAAATAAAAAAGGCATTCAACCTCTGCGTGTGCAACCGTTACCTCGTAAAGTCATGCTAGAGCGTATATATCCAGATTGGCTAGATATGGAACGCAATCTTGAAGCGCTTAAATCAGGCGACAAATCAATGCTTTTGTATAGCATATTAGACAGCCATCAAACGAAATCTTACGATCAGGCTACAAAGGTTCTGGAAGCCCTTCTCTCAATGGAACCGAATGAGCCAATGGCATATATTGAAGATGTAAACAAGCACTATGAATATCCAAAGCAGTTAAAGGTTAAAGGTTGAAAAGCCAAAATTTTCAAAAAAATATGGCTTCCGCAGGGGCAGGTTTTGTTACTAAACAAGATACACATTTAAGATTATCCAAAAGTAGGATGGGCACTGCCCATCTTACCTTTTGTCTAAGATCACGTAAGTTCGGCGCGCAAATTCCGCAAAACCAATCTTTTGTGCGACTCTCTGTGAAGCGAAATTACTCTTGCCCGTGCTCCAGATAGGAGTTTGCCTGCTTTCCTGAACAAGCTGTGCAACGATGGACGCAGATGCTGTCGCAAATCCACGATTACGATAGCCGTCCAATACAAAAATGCCTATGTCTGCATAAAGATTGCTTCGTGCTGATGTATGGGCTATGCCAACGAGCTTTCCTGATACAATCGCACCTGCTGAGAATCCCTCGGTCAGTAAGCTACGATAGTTTTCATATCCACTTTCTTTAATATCATCAGGTGAGGACTCGATTAATTCCAGATCGTCAATGGTCAGTTGACGGACAAAATCATTTTGGAATATAATCGCTGGTTTAAGAAGCGTATAATAAATATCATCGTAATACCGCACTTTAAGACCTGTCTCTGACTCCATGATTTTACCAAGCGACATAGAACATTCCGTCTCTACCTCAATGCAATCCCAACCATTCATTGATTTCAACAATTCCCATAAAATATCAGGTTTTGATCCGAATCCCATCGGTTCCGCAGGATAAAGTATATTCTGCACGATAATACCATTAAAATTTGATGGGTCGCCTGAAATGTATGCCCGACATAACCCTCTTTTTAGAAAATGGATTCCTATTGAAGTTTCTGGTGTGTCATCTAAAGCTTCAACAAGTTCAAGACATTCTTTTGGATTTAAAAGCCTAATGTTATTATTCAATTCAGAACCCATTAAGGAACAATCACGAATCACACAAATAAACGAATCTGTTCCGCCGAGTAACGGAAGAAAAAATTTCACGAATATAAATAAAACAATTCGTGTCGCCTTACGTTGCTCGGCGTAACGAGATAGTGAAATTCGTGATTAAAATTCTTACTCTTATTGTCTATATTATTTCTTCTGCAGAGATTTTTGATAAAGGGCGGTTGAATAAAATTCGTAAGACGCCGCTTTATCGGGAACGTCTATCAGATGGACAGTAAACCTTGCAGGCACGCCATTGTCGGGCAAATAATCACGGAAAAAATTGCGATAGCCTTCAGCATAATCGGCACGAAGACGTTCTTGTTCCGCCGCATAACCAGCAGGATCAACCAATGGATTAGGCGATTTTGGCTGGCAACCGAAGGCATGAACCTCAATGAAATCAATATCTTTCAATGATTCACATATTCCTGCTTCAATAAGCCATGCCTCCCAGCTTTTGAATACAAGCGGAATTTCTTTAATCGGTTCCATTGTCACAAGTTCGTCAAGGTTTAGCACACCTTTGGCTGAGTATCCGCCGGTTAATCCAGCAAAGCAGATTTTGAGATCACCATCGGGCAGTTCTTCCGTAACCAATGCGGATAGAACCGGATGATCACCGTGATAATAGTAAGTTAGTTTCCCTCTTTTTTTTACGTTAAATGGCATATCAATCCCCCTATTAAGTTAGTTTTGTGATTAATTTACTTTATGGAGTCTGACAATACTAGGCATTTCATCTTTATCAAAATGGCATTGTAAAATTTAGAAAAACCACAGAGGCACGGAGAATAAAGGGAAAAAATTAAAATCTCTCTCCTCCCTTCCGAAACTCCGTGTCTCTGTGTCTCCGTGTTTATTTTTCATTTTATTTTTACAATGCCAATCATTTCTTTATGGCGCCGAAGGTAACGCCTCTCAAGAGATGCTTACGCATAATAAAAGTAAATACGACTATGGGCAAAAGGAATATAAGCGTTCCAGCGGCGATTTGTCCCCATTCAACGCCTGACGATCCCATCCTGCTTGCCAGCGAAGGTGGTGCAGTGCGGGCGTTCTTTGTGGTCATAATCAACGCAAAGGTAAACTCGTTCCAAGCTGTAATCAGGCAAAATACAGCAGTTGCGGCGATTCCAGTTACCGACTGCGGAAGTATTATCTTTATAAAAGCCTGAAAACGTGTATAGCCATCAACCAAAGCCGCTTCCTCGTATTCCTTCGGTATCTCGTCAATAAAGCCCTTCATCATCCAGGTAGCGAATGACACATTGAAAGTGGTATAAAGCAGAATCAAGCCAAAATGTGTATCTATGAGATGTAAAGTCCTATACATTAAAAATAGAGGAATGACAACCGCAACTGGAGGCATCATTCTCGTGCTTAAAATAAAGAACATCATGTCGCCTTTACCCTTGATCGGGAATCTTGAAAAAGCGTAAGCGCTCATCGTTCCAAGTGCAACCGCAAGCGCCGTGCTGACAAAGCCAATTATTATGCTATTAAGCAATTGCCTTGGGAATGGTGATGCGCCCACTGTCTCTGTTTCTCCTTCAGTGGACATCGCCCGAACTGTCATAAGCCCAACATAATTATCCGTAGTCGGTTTAAACAGGAATTTTGGTGGCATCGCAAAAATATCAAGATAAGGCTTGAATGAAGTAGATATGATCCAATATACAGGTATAAGGTAGAATATCAATGCCACGAATATAACAATAAGCGCTATTATATGGTTTGCCTTTTCTTTTGACTTTCGTTTCACTAACTGCTCCTTGCTTTGTTTAGATATTTAATATAGATATTGCTTAAAGCTATTATGATAACCAATAGGACATAAGCCAGCGCACAGGATTCTCCCGTATTCCACGATTCAAATGCTCGCCTGTAAAGGTTCAATGATACAGTTTCAGTAGCAGATCCGGGTCCTCCGTTTGTGCCGATAATAGCAAGGTCAAACAACTTAAAGGCATCCATAGTCCTAAACAAAAGGGCAATATAAAGCAATGGTGCGACTAAAGGCAATGTTATGTGCCTGAACTTAAACCATGTAGATGCTCTGTCAATTTCTGCCGCTTCATACAAATATTTTGGCACAGCGGAAAGTCCTGCAAGTGAAAGTAACATCATAAAAGGTGACCACATCCAGGTGTCTATTATAACTAATGAAAATAACGCCGTTTTTGGTTTAGTTAGCCAGATTATTCCCCTTGCACTTTCTGTCAGCTTCTGAAGTCCATCAGTGATATCAGGGCTTATTATGTATGGAAAATTAATTAGATATGCAAATTTATTTATACCATCCATAATTGCAAAAATGCCATGCGGAACAAGGGATAAAAGGTAGTTTAATAATCCCCATTGAGTATCAAGTATAAATCGCCAGAAAAGTCCAACGACCACAGGCGATAACATCATAGGAATTAACATTAGGGGGGTTATTATGCTTTTACCCTTAAAATCTCTATTCAAAAGCAATGCCAATCCAAACCCAATGATGAATTGTGCGGTTACTGCTAAAATAACAAAATATGCAGTGGTCCTAAAATAAGCCCAAGTTGAGCTATCCGAAAGTATCTGGACATAATTGTCAGTGCCGATAAACTCAGGCGATTCTGGTGCAATGGCTGAGTATTTCGTAAAACTCAAAATTAACGACCACAGAAGAGGAAAAATGTTCATCACAATCAATAATATCATGGTTGGCACGATGAACATCATCTTTAGCCTGTAATCTTGCATACCATAAGCTTTAGACGCATTAATACTCACAACAAAACCCCTAAATAGTTTTCAGTTTTTATTATTTTTAACCACGAAGACACAAAGGGAGTTAAAGGTTAAAAGTTAAAAGTTAAAGGTTTTGTAGGTTGGGTTGAGGAACGAAACCCAACATAATATTAACCTTTAACTCCCTTTTATTTGAGGAACGAAACCCAACATAATATCTACTTCAGATAACCAGCTTTTTTGAAGATAGCTTCATGTTCTCTTGCAAGATCGTCCATAGCTTGCTTTGGAGTTTTTTGGCCGGTTGCCGCCGCATTCCAGTTTATCTGGCATTTTTGCAGAAGATCAGCATATTCTGGAATTGCCCAGAAATCTCTGACGTATTTCATGCTTTCGACAAAGGCTGGATTATAAGGGGCAATTGTCTGGAATTCTTTGCTTTGTAGAACTTTGGCATTAGCGGGGAATCCACCGAGTTTCGCCCATTTAAGCTGATTTGCGTCTTTACAGAACCATTCAATAAATTTCAGAGCATCTGCCTGATTTTTGGAGTGTTTTGAAACAGACATTCCCTGCCCACCGATGCTAATGAATCTTCCAGCGGGACCTGCAGGACCTGCAAAGAATCCTACTTTATCGGCAACTTTGCTTTTATCTTTGGAAAATAGTCCGGGAAAGAATGCAAAGAAGTCCATTCCCATAGCAACATTGCCCTGTTGAAGTGCTGTCAATGACTCACTCCAATAATAATTCTCAGAACCGGGGGGGGTGAATTTGGCAAGATCAATATAATATTGCAAAGCATCAACGCTTGCTTTGCTGTTTAGAATACCTTGAACCTTGAAAGTCTTTTCATCACCATAAGACCCGCCATAAGACCACATAACTTGCTGAAATCCCATAGTTATTCCATCGTAATCCTTAGCAAGCCACAGAGCAACGCCATACAACGGCGGATTAGCTTTTGGCCTGTTGAAGAATTCCGCTATATCTTTTAGCTCTTTATAGGTTCTAGGAACTGCGAGATCATAGCCATATTTCTTTTTGAAATCCTGTTTTTCTTTTGGATTTTCAAAGAGGTCTTTTCTATAAGCGAAGCCGTTACAGTCTGTCTCTGCTGGAACTGCATAATATTTCCCACTGCCTTTTGGGTATTCGCCAAGATATTTTAGCGCCATTGGGCTTATGGATGCGTCAATTTTCTTGGATTTCATCCAGGTTGTAAGGTCCAAATAATGTCCGCCAACAGCACCCTTTCCAAGCCACTGGCTATCGCCAATTACTATATCATAAGTATCGGGTTTGGCGGCAAATGTCGTGAAGACTTTAGTTTCAAATTGCCCCCAAGGAATTTGATCTACAACGACTTTTATGCCTGTTTCCTTTGTAAAGTCCTTAGAAAGCTGAGCAAGGAAATTGGCGGGGTCCCATTCTGCCCATGCGATTGTGATGGCGACCGCCGTATTAGCGTAAACTCCCGTCAAGAAAAATGCGGTAATCAGAATAATAAGCGATAATTTATGAAATGCCAGTTTCATAATACCTCCCCTTATGTTTTGTGACGCTGGTATTTTTATTCCAGAACGTCTATTTAACTGCTCGGAAAAATCGAGGCTGTTGGAATTGGGTCTGTAATAAGGCGATTTATCACCTTAAAATGCAATTTTAGCCCAACAGCAAAACCACAGAAAATTAGACTTAAAAATTATCACATAATCAAGCAAAAAAATCAAGAATAGTTTTTAGTTTTTTTCTTGATTGGCAGTTCAAACTTTGGTCTGGAGAGCCAAATTGAAAGATTATACCATTTTTATTTAATGATTGTGCATTGTAGTCCAAGCTTCCAGCTTGGCTTTTCTTTCTCTGGGCTAATCCACAGGAATATAATCAAAATGGTATTAGACTTACGATGTTTAAAATTTCGTGTTGACGCAGAAAAATATAATAGTATAATAATACAATTAGATACTGATGTTACTATAAATTCTTTGGCACGGCAAGTGAAGGAGAATATCAAAATGACAGTGAAATCTTTTCAACAGGATACTGGCTCAATGATTTATCAGGTTACAGATGATACATTATCAAAATCTAATATATACTGTGAAATCCCATATTGTTCCGCAGATTCACGATATTTCGTATTCTCGCAAACCAATCCCGAACATGATCGCAACAGATCAGAATTTGTGGTCTGTGAACTTGGAACATGGGAAACGCATGTAGTTGGGCGGGGAATAGGCGGAATTGCAGGAACAGCGATAACACACAAAGGCATATTCTACTATCTCAGAAATGGCGATAAAAACGTCATAGAGTTGGTTAAGCTAAATCTCGCTTCCGGCGAATCTGAGGTAGTCCACGAATTTCAAGAAAAACTGAAACTGCGGAGTCTTGGAACCGTTTCGCCTGATGGCAATTTTTATGCTTATGGCGTAACTGCTGACGATAAATTCACCCAATTTGGCATTGAGGTCGTTGACTTAAAGAAAGGCACAAAGGAGATCATTGACACAGACCCTTATATACTAAATCCGCATCCACAATTTGAGCCGTCAGAAGGCAAATACATCATGGTTCAGCATAATCGTGGCGGACAGATTGACGAAACGGGAAAATTAATAAAGTTAGTAGGCGAAGAGGGGGCGACTTTATACATTCTTGACGTTTCCAGTCATAAGCGCACAGAACTGCAAGTTGGCAAGCCTTACACTACTCCCGCAACGGGACACGAAGCATGGATCGGCGATACAAAAGAGATATTGCTAACAGTCAGCGCATCGGGTGATTTTGCACCGGATAAAGGCAATCTCCTAGCTGTTGGCGCAGGAGAATCAGCAAGAGTCGTATGCAAAGGCTATTCGCTTAATCACGTTGGAACTTCCGTTGATGGAAGATATTTCTCATGTGATGATACCAGAACGAAGGATGTTATAATAGGCTCAATGAAGACTGGGAAAACTGCGGTAATATGCCATTCAGAAACGTCTTATGGTCGTGATCAAGCCACACATCCGCATCCATATCTAACGCCTGATCTTAAATGGGTCGTCTTCAATTCAGATCGCAGTGGATTGCCACAAATATACGTTGCCTCCGTTCCCGATGGCGTGATTGAAGACTTGGAGAAATGATATTTATAACGTATAATATATGGATTCAGGTGTGGCTGTATTAATTATTTCTTTACCACGTTCTTTTTGCTGATTATCATAAGTTATAAGCATAAGATTGTAAAAACTTGAAACTGCAACATATACTGAATCACTACCCTTAATTTTTAGTCTGAGTGCAACGTTAATCGCTAACTCATATAAACGATTATCTAGCAACACAAATTCTATGTTTTCACAGCTTTTTAGATAATCAATATAATCTATAATATGGTTACCCCCAAAGTCAAGACCAAAAATAGACAAAAATAAGGTGGATCATTA
>ERZ1292640.4207-Hain-H43-02um-R1-4207-length-11029-cov-4_pt1 | contig 11029 bp, 11 predicted proteins | sample MGYA00564404_ERZ1292640 | MGnify/ENA primary metagenome ERZ1292640 (study PRJEB36523, sample SAMEA6512636) | groundwater metagenome | collected 2019-01-08 | study: AquaDiva: Metagenomics assemblies of 32 groundwater samples | reverse complement strand
CGTTGTATCCTCGACGCTGTTGTGGCGCATCTCTACGGCCTCGACGACGACGACTTCCACTGGCACTTACGCGACTGCGGCCACCCCGTGGACCAGGTGACCAACAAGACTTTTGCCCGCACGCTCGACCCCAAGGGATTCTGGCGCGGCTCGGATGCGATGGCGTTCGAGCGGACCGCCCCGCGCGCGCCCCCTTCGATTCCGGCCAACGTCCTCGCGGCCCTGCGGGAGCCCCCGTCCGATGCGGCGGACCCGGCGGGCATCCGGGCCTTCCAGGCGCGGCGGATGCAGGCGCAGTACTGGAAGGTCTACGCGGACTGGCGGTACGCGAATCCCGACCGCAGCATCACGACGGGCGTCACGGGGCTCTCGCTGCTCGCCTTCCTCGGGGCGGGCCACACGGAATCGGCCGGCGAATACAAGGAGACGGTGCGAAACGGCCTCTACTGGCTCGAGTCCGTCCAGGACGCGCGCGGGGCCTTCGCGGACTACACCTACGGCCACGCAATCGCGACGCTCGCGCTCGTCGAGGCCCACGCGATGGGCGCGAACCACCGCGAGGCCGCCGAGCGCGGCGTCCGGGAACTGCTCGCCCGGCAGAGCAAGGGGGGCGGCTGGGACTACTACGGCCGGACCGCCGCGGACCGAAGCGACACGTCCATCACCTGCTGGTGCGTGATGGCGCTCAAATCCGCGCGCGACGCGGGCTTCGACGTCCCGCAAGCCGCGCTCGACCGGGCGCTCGGCTATTTCCGACGGGCGGGAGCCGACTCCACGGACGCCTTCCGGATCGTCTACTCGATAAAGTTGGACCCGCCGACCCGCACGGCGGCCGCCGCCCGCAGCGGATATCGCACCGAGGGGCTCGTCGGAATGACGCTCTCGACGCTCGCCTACCTCGGCGTCCCGACGGACTCCCCCTTCTTCGAGAAGGGCGCGGCCCTCCTCGCCCACGCGGGCCCGCCGGAACAGGACCTCTACGGCCTCTATTACGGAACGCTGGCGATGTTCCAGCGAGGCGGCGAGCCCTGGCGCCGATGGAACGGCGAGATGCAGCGCCTGCTGTTCGGGCTCCAGGTACGTTCCGGCGCCGACGCCGGCAGCGTTCCCGACGAGGCGTGCGTCTACGGGCCCTGGTACGGCGGCCGCGCGTATGCGACCGCGATGACGGCGCTGTGCCTCGAGGTCTACTACCGCTATCTCTCCGTCTACGACGGATTCGAGCGCCCGGCCGCCGTCGGGCTCGTGCCGGCGGAGGCGCTGGGGACGCCCGCGGAGATCCTCGCGAAGGCGGACGCGGAGGAGGCGAAGGGCGAGATCTCGTCCGCCCTCGCGCTCCATCGCGTGATCCTGGAGCGCCACGGCCAAAGCCCCGAGGCCGCGAAAGCCGCCGCGGCGCTCGCCCGGATCGAGCGCGGCGACGCGGACCGGCGCGTGTTCGCGTTCGCGAAGGCCGCGAAGGCCAGCGGGAATCCCGATCTTGCGCGGCGCTACCTGGAACGGATCCGGACGACCTTCGACCCCGAGCTGAAGAAGGAGATCGAGGCGCTCGAGAAGGTCCTGCCGCCGCCCCAGTCGCCTCCGGAGGGAATCGGCGCCACGGCCACGCCGAAGGCGCCCGACGAGCCCTCCCCGCCGCCCTCCCGGGAGGAGGTCCAGTCCCTGCGCTCGAAGATCGACGCCTTCGAGCGCGCCCAGGCCCCGGCGCTCGCCGCTCTCCGCCGGGAGCACCAATCGATCGTCCGCGGCTCGTCCGGCAAGCGTTCGGAGGCCTTTCTGGGGCCGTGGCGGAAAATCGAGGCGCTCTACCGGGACGCGAACATCCCCGAGGTCTCGGCCGAACGCCTCGAGGCCTTCTACCGGACCGACGCCGAGCGCCGCGTCTGGGCCCACAACCGCGCCCTCGAGCCGAGGCTTACGAAGGAGGAATACCGGTTCGTCCTGCTGCTGAACCACTACCGCCTCCGGCTCGGACTTTCGCCGCTGCGGATCGATCTCGCCCTCGTCGAGGCCTCCCGGAAGCACGACGAGGAAATGAGCCGCCTCGGCTACTTCGCCCACGACTCCCCCGTCGAGGCGAACGCGACCCCGTGGAAGCGGGCGAAGAACGAGGGAACGAGCGCGCACGGCGAGGTCCTCTTCTACGGCCGGGGCGAGGCCCGCGAGGCCCTTTCGGCCTGGCAGTTCTCGCCGGGCCACCACCAGATCCTCGTCATGGCGGGGCAGCGCCTGGGGGTGGGGCTGCGCGGCGTCTTCTGGACCGCGATGGTCGGCAACGACCAGCTCGCCGCCTACGAGCGGATCGCGCCGGCCCGCCGCTGAAGGCCCGCCGGGCGCTCAACCCCGGACGGAGGCCTCGACGACGCCGCAGATCGCGTGGATCGCGAACTCGTGGCACTCCTGGATCCGCGCCGTGCGCTTCGACGGCGCGCGGATCGCGACGGCGGCGAGACGCGCGAGGGGCGAGGCCGCTTCTCCCGTCAGCGCCACGACGCGCAAGCCTCGGCGCCGCGCGGCCTTCGCGGCCTCGAGCACGTTCGGCGATTTCCCGCTCGTGGAAATCGCGACCAGCAGATCGCCGCGCCGGCCGAGCCCCTCCACCTGGCGGGAGAAGACCCGATCGAAGCCCAGATCGTTGCCGATGGCGGTGAGGCTCGAGGTGTCCGTCGAGATCGCGATCGCGGGCAGCGCCCGGCGGTCCTTCTCGAATCGGCCGAGGAGCTCCGCCGTGAAGTGCTGGGCGTCGGCGGCCGACCCGCCGTTGCCGCAGACGAGGACCTTGCCGCCGGCGGCGAGCGCTTGTCGGACCTCGGAAGCGGCCGCCGCGATCGAGGGCAGGATCCGTTCGAGGGCCGCCTGGACGGATCGCGCATCCCGGTAGTCCGCGACAATCCGGGCGACGACCTTCGCGTCGGGCTTTCGCATGGGGGGAAATCTAGCGGAAAAACCGCTGCGCTCCCAATGGGAAGACGCGGCGCGCTACCCCTTCTGCGTCTTCACGACCTCGCGCACGCCGCCGTAGCGGTTCCCGCCCAGCGTGTAGAGCCGGCCGGGGGCGTCGGAATCCGCGTGGGAGGCGAGGATCTCGCCCATGAAGATCGTATGGTCCCCGCCGTCGTAGGCGGCAACGACCTTGCACTCCAGGTTCGCGCAGCAGCCGAGCAAAAGCGGCGGGCGGACCTTCGTCGAAGGCGCCGTCGCAAAGCCGCAGGCCGGGAACTTCTCCTCGTCGCGCCCCGAATGGGAGCCGCAGTAGAGCATCTCGGCGTGCTGGTTCTCGGACGGAATCGCGAGCACGAACTCGGGATTCGCCTTCAGGCACTCGTGGCTAAAGCGGGTCTTGCCCACCGCGATGGCGCACAGCGGCGGCTTGCCCGACACCGGCATGTCCCACCCCAGCGGGATCGCGTTGGGCGTGCCCCTCTGCGTCATCGTCACCGCGAGCCACACCCCCTCCGGATACTTCCGCTGCCAGGCCTCCTTCAGCGCCGCTTCCTTGAGCATGTCGGCCTCCTTCGGGGAAAGTCTACCGCGGGCGCGGCCGGCCGCCGCTTCCCGACCTTCCCTCCGCCTCGAACCGCCAGAAGCCGGCGGGGGTGACGATAGAGATGCCGCGGAACCGGCCGATGTCCAGGAGGTCCTTGTCCCCCGTCACGATGCAGACGCATCCGCCCGACAACGCGGTGCCAAGGACGGGAAGGTCTTCCGGATCCCGGCAGACGTCCTTCGGCACCGGAGCCGGTTCGACCCGCTCCGATCGGAAACGGATGAGCCGGCGGGCCTCGACCGCCTCGTGTTCCGAAGCCCGGAACGTCTGGATGAATTTCTCCCGGAATTCCCGGAGGATGAAATCCGAAACGACGATCCGGTGGCGAAGGGCGCAGTGCTCGAACAACTCGTTGCAGACGCCGCGAAAGGCGAAGGCCGAGAGAAGGACGTTCGTGTCGAGAACGAGATTCATGAGACGCGGTCGAAAACGTCCTGGTCGGTATGGAGCCCCCTCGCGCGGGCCTTCGCTCCGATCCGGCGCTGGAGGTCGCGGAACCGGCGCAGGAACAGATGCTCCTGAAGGGACTCCCGGACGATGTCGCTGCGGGACAGGCCCTCCTTCGCGGCCGCCCGGTCGAGATCGCATGCGATCTTCTCCGGCAGGCTCACCGTAATCGTCTTTCGCATGTCGCCTCCGTAAGAGATTCTATTACAGCCCCGGGCTCGCCGCAAGGCGGTCGAGGCCAGGCCTTTCAGCGCCCGGCGGGAAGGATCCGGATCCGGACGATTTCCGGGCGGCAGAGGAAGCGGACGGGCGGGGCGGGCGACGGCTCGAGGCCGAAGCCGCGGCTCGTGAAGACGGACGTCTCGCCGACCCGGTAGAGGCCGGCCTCGTATTTCTTGCCGCTCTCGCAGTTCGTGATGATCGCGCCCCAAAGCGAGGGCCTTGAAAAAGTAGTCACTGGTGACTACCATAGGGTCATGAAAGCCGTCGGGATCAAGGAGTTGAAGGCCCGGCTCTCGGAGTACGTGCGCCAGGCGCGCGAGGGCGAGACGGTCCTCGTCACGGATCGGGACGAGGTGGTGGCGGAGCTCCGGCCCGCCCGCCTTCGCCCGGCCGGCGAGTCCACGGCGGAATCGGTCCTGGACGATCTCGCCGGAACGGGCGAGGTGAGCCGCGCGGCGCTCGACCGGCGCGGGTTCGCCTGGAAGCCGAAAGGGCTCGGGCTCAAAAGCGGCACGGCGCTTTCGATTCTCGACGAAATCCGCGCCGATTCCGCCTGACCGACGATGGGCCCGCCCGTCTACCTCGACACCTCGGCGGTCCTTCGCGCGACCATCGAGTCGGGAACGACCCCGTCCATCGCGGAGCAGATCCGGAACGCCTCCGCGCTGGTCACGTCGCGGCTTTCCCTCGTCGAGTCTGCGCGGGCGTTCCTGCGGCTGCGGGCGCTTCGCGCGGCCCCGGCCGCGCGGCTGGACGCCGCGGAGCATGACGCGGACGCCCTCTGGGCCCGCTGCGATCTCTTTGAACTGACGCCCGACGTCTGCGCCGCGGCGGCCCGCGTCTCCCCCGCCCTCCCCCTTCGCGCCCTCGACGCGCTCCACCTCGCCACGTTCCTGTCCGCCCGGCGGCGACTGCCGGACCTGACCCTGCTCACCGCCGACGAGCGCCTGCGCGAAGCCGTCGCGAGGGCGTAAGCCCGCGGCCCCTACCCCCTCTTCGCGCGTTCGAGGATCGCGGTCGTGGAGAGGCCCGGCACGATGGGCGCGAGGACGACCTTGCCGCCCCGCGACTCCACGAATCCCCGGCCCACGACGCCGGCCGTGCGCCAGTCGGAGCCCTTCACGAGAACGTCGGGCCTCGAGCGCCGGATAACGGCCGAAGGCGTGTCCTCGGGAAAGACCGTCACGTAGTCCACGTCGGAAAGCGCCGCGAGCATCGCCGCGCGGGCGGCCTCGGGCAGGACGGGCCGCGTCGGGCCCTTGAGGCGCCGGACGGAGGCGTCCGAATTGATCCCGACGACAAGGATGTCGCCCTTCGACTTCGCGAACCGGATGGTCGCGAGGTGGCCCGGGTGCAAAAGATCGAAGCAGCCGTTCGTGAAAACGACCGCCTGTCCGCGGGCGCGATGCTGATCGAGCGCCACCGCGAGATCGCGGCGATCGAGGACCTTGCCGGCCGAGCCCGAGGAGGCGCGGGCGAGCGAGCGCAGATCCTCGCGCGACACCGCCACGACCCCGGGACGGCCCACGGCGATCGAGGCCGCCGCGTTCGCAAGGGTCGCGCAATCGAGCGCGGAAAGCCCCGAGGCCCGGCCGAGGCCGATCGCGGCGTGGACCGTGTCGCCGGCGCCCGAGACGTCGAAGACGGAGACTTCGTGGCCCGGGACGTGAACGGCGGGCCGGCCCTTCTCGAAGACGGCAATCCCCTCCTTGCGGGTGACGAGGACGGTGGAAAAGCCCCCCCGTTTCAAGATCGCCCGGCCGGCCGCCTCCAGCGCGGAAACGCCGCCTTGCTCCATCCCCGCCAGCGCGAAAGCCTCCGCGCGGTTGCACTTGAGCCCGTCGGCGCCGCGGTAGCGTTTCAGATCGCGGCCCTTGGGGTCCACCCAGGACTCGGCGCCGGCGGCGCGCGCGAGCGCGAACAGCCGGGAGAGCATCGGCGGCGGCAGCGCTCCCTTCGCGTAGTCCGAGACGAGCAGGACTTTGGCACCCTTGAGAACCCGGCGGGCGGCCGCGAGGAACCGGCGGGCGGAGGAAGGCGGCGCGGGGTCGCGCACCTCGCGATCGAGCCTCAAGACCTGGCGGTCGTCAGCGACGAGGCGGGTCTTGCGGGTCGTCGGGCGCTTCTCGACGCGCACGACCCCGGACGCGTTGATCCCACGCCTTCGCGATTCGCGAACGAGGAAATCCCCTTCGGCGTCGATTCCCGCGAGACCCAGGATGGCCGCGCGGGCGCCGAGGGCGGAGACGTTCGAGGCGACGTTCGCGGCGCCGCCGAGCCGGAGCGTCTCGCCGCCTTCCTCGAAGACCGGGATGGGCGCCTCGGGGGAGATCCGCCGGACCGTCCCCTCGCGATAGGCGTCCACCATGAGATCCCCCGCGACGACAATCCGGGGGCTTCCGAGCCGGGCGAGGAGGGCAGCGAGAGCGTCAGCCAAGGCGCTTCGCCTCCTCAAAGACCGCCATCCGCAAAAGCGGCAGCGTGATTTCGTGGTGCCCCGTGAGAGCGAAGGCCTTTCCGCCCGGACGCTCAAGAACGTTGCGGGCCGGCCGGTAGTGGCGCTGCATGTCGAGATCCAGCGCCGTGAAATCGCGAACGCGGGAGCCGAGGTTGCGCGCGACGTTGAGGGCCTTGAGGAAGACCTCGGGCAGGATGACGGCGGAGCCGACGTTCATCCACACGCCCCCCTCGAGCGAGGCGAGCGCGCCGGCGAGGATCCGGAAGTCGAGCATCGTCGCCTCCCCGAGGGCGGCGGCATCAATTCCTGGGTGCATGTGCACGATGTCCGTCCCGAACGCGACATGAACGGTGACGGGAATCCCGAGCCGCGCACCCTGCGCGAGAATCGAGAGCCGCGCGTTCGGGGCCTTCTGCTTCAAGAGCGCCTTGCCGAGCGCCCGGCCGAGGCCGTCGGGGCAGCCGCCCTTCAGGGCCTTCCGGAAGAACTCCGCCGTCTCCTCCGACATCCCGAACGAGCCGTCGTCGAGGCCCGCCGCGACGTCCTCGGAGGTCTCGCCAAAGAGCGCCACCTCCGCGTCGTGGATCGCCCCCGCCCCGTGGAGGGAAACGCACCCGAGGATGCCGCGCCGCATGAGGTCGATCACGACGGGCGAGAGGCCCACCTTGATCACGTGCGCGCCCAGGGCCGCGCCCACGAGCCGGTCCCCTTTCCAGGCCGCCGCGATCGCCCGCGCCGCCGCCTTCAGCGATTTCGCGCCGAGGAAATCCGGCAGGTCCTCGTAGAAGCGCCGGAACGATGCGCCCGGCGGCGTGGGCTTCCCGAACCCCCCCGCCCGGACCAGGATCGGCCGCTTCTCCGCGGGAATGGTCTTCACCCGCGAGAGGTCCGCCGGCTGGACGGGAGGGCGCATGGATTGGGCAGTCTAGCAGGCCCCCGCAACGGCTCGTAGGGGCGACCTCCGGTTCGTCCAATAGGCCGAGGAGCACCCGGAAAGAAACGGAACGAAAACGAGCGCCGCAGACCGCGCAAGACGCCCCGTTCCTCGCCCCACGGGATCCTCCCGCCGGACCCTCGTCGCATCACTTGCCTGGCGCAAGGCCCTTAGGGTCGCCCGCTTTCCCTCCCTTCCATGCCTCGCCCGGAAGGCGCGCGATCAGGGCCGTGCGCACCCGGGCCGCGGCAGGAACCGGATCGAAGGCGATGCCGGCGGCGAGGAGGGGGCGAACATCCGCGAGGAAGGCAGGGTCGCCAATTTTTCCGGCAAGATTCGCCTCGAACTCCGCCCGGGAAATCTTCTGGCCGGCGGCTTCCAGGTAGCGGCGGAAGCAAGCGATGATCCGTTCCGGAACCGAGCGGCCTTCTTCGAGGGCCGCCCAGAGATCGAAGAGGTCCCGACCTTTCTTCCGCTGATACAACGCGCGCAGCTTCGTGCCGAGGAGTTCCTCGATCGGATACGTCGTCACCTCCGCCCCGCCGGTAAACCAGGGGTTTTCCACCCGGAACGGGATCGTCCGCATCCCAAGTACCGAGAAGTGCTCCCGGGTGTTCACCTCCAGTTTCAGCCTGGAGGGCAGGACGGGCGGCATTTCGGTCTCGAACCGATAGACAAGCGTCACCCGTCCGGCATTCCGCGTGTATCGCGGCGAGCCGAGCCAGGGATCGAGCCTATCCCGAATGGCTCCCGCGATTTTCCCGATGGGCCCCGGCTGGATCTGGACGAGGTCCACGTCCTCCGAATAGCGCCACGCCCGCGCGAGATGCAACTTATGGAGGGCCGTCCCGCCGCGGAAGGCGAGCCCCTCGCGAATAACGGCTTCGCTGAAAATCTCCACGACGGCGCGGGAGAGGAGGAGGTCCTGTTCGACCAGCCGGTTGTCGGACCAGGGAGCCTTCGTCCGCCAAACCAGAACGCTCGCCTCCGGGATCACGCTTCGGACTCCACGGCCTCGTTCACAAGCACGAGCCACTTGGGATCCATCTTGGCGCCGGCGGCCGGCCGGTCCGGGCGGAGGCGCACGGGATAGGGTTTCCGCCGGGAGAGCCACTTCGCCAGCGGTCCGGACAGGCGTTCATGGCCGACGAAATCGAGGAGGTGTCCGAGCCTCTGCGCGGGCGCCTCCTCGCCGAGGATTCGCGCGGCGGCGGCGAGTTTGGCCGGATCGAGCCGCTCGCCGAGTTCCGCCAGGATCGTGGCGACGTTGTCGAGGCCGCCCGAGACATGAGGCCGCTGGACGACGTCGAGGGCCGTCGCCTCGGGCGCCGAGACGGGAATGGTGCCGGAAACGGTCTTTACCTGGACGACGGGCGTCCGCTCGAGAAGGCGCTTCACATGGAAGGTGATTCTGGCCCGGCCCGCCTGGATCGTGCGCACGGGCCGATTCGTCACGATCTGGAATTCCTGCGAAGCCTGGTGGGCGGCGCCGTGGATCTCGGCGGCGGAAAGCAACCCGACGTAGTAGGGCTGGCCAAGGAAGGCCATCAGGTCATGGATGTATCGATTCGCCGGCAGCCCGCCCCCGCCCATGTATTCAAGGGGGACGATCACGAAGAAGCCCCGCCGCGGCGAGAGAAGGCGCCCCTTCCGGACGAGCCTCCAAAGCCCCATCCGGACGGCAAAGGCGCTGCGTCCCGTCCCCTCGATCGCCTCCTCCCGTCGGAACGCGTAGCGGCTCTTCGCCTGGAGGGAATCCACCCAGGCGGGAATCGAGGGAAGGCCGAGGGAGGGCATAGCGCTTATTTGCAAAACATAACACCACGCGTTGCCTTTTGCAAATCCAGGCTAATTCTTCCCTGCGACAGGCCTTCCCGACCTACCGTGCGCCGGAAGCCCTACACCCGTCCCGCGCTGCCGAGCACCACCTCGTTCTTGCGCTTGATGAGCTTCACGAGCTCGTCGCGGGCGGGGCCGAGGTACTTGCGGGGGTCGAACTCCTTGGGATTCTTCCACAGCGCCTCGCGGATCTTCGCGGTCATCGCGAGGCGGCCGTCGGAGTCGATGTTGACCTTGCAGACGGCAATGGAGACGGCCTTGCGGATCTGCTCCTCGGGGATCCCGACGGCGCCCGACATCTGGCCGCCGTACTGGTTGATGAGCGCGACGTACTCGGGGATGACGGACGACGCCCCGTGCAGGACGATGGAGAAGCCGGGCAGGAGGCGCTTGACCTCCTCCAGGATGTCGAGCCGCAACGGGGGCGGCAGCTCGCCGGGTTTCACCTTGAACTTGAAGGCCCCGTGCGACGTCCCCACGGCGATGGCGAGGCTGTCCACGCCCGTCTTCTGGACGAACTCCTGGACCTCCTCGGGCCGGGTGTAAGTCGTCTTCTCGGCGATGACGTGGTCCTCGATGCCTGCGAGGATGCCAAGCTCGCCTTCCACGGTGACGTCGGCGGCGTGGGCGTATTCGACGACTTCCTTCGTCATCTTGATGTTCTCGGCGAAGGGCTTGTGGGAGGCGTCGATCATCACCGAAGAGAACCCGCTGTCGACGCAGTCCTTGCAGAGTTCCACGGAGTCGCCGTGGTCGAGGTGCAGCGCGATCGGGATCGCAAGCCCCAAGGACTTCGCGAGATCCACGGCGCCGCGGGCCATGTGCCGAAGCAGGACCGAGTTCGCATAGGCGCGCGCGCCCTTGGAAATCTGCAGAATCACGGGCGAACGGCTCTCGACGCAGCCCTGGATGATGGCCTGGAGCTGCTCCATGTTGTTGAAGTTGTAGGCCGGGATCCCGTAGCCGCCCGCGCGGGCTTTCTTGAACATCTCCCGGGTGTTGACCAGGCCCAGTTCCTTGTAGCTCACCTTCGCCATCGCTCTGCCTCCTTGGGTTGTCCGCCGAAACGCCCTATGGCCGTAACCGAAGGAAGGAAGTTACAAGGTCGCACCCGCACGCACAAGGGGCGGCGCCGATCCCCTACGGCGCGGCGCTTGCCGCCGTTTCCACCGCCGCCCAGAGCGCGGCCTCGCCGGAGACGATCCGCGCCGCAATCCGGACGGCGGCGAGCGGAACGGCCAGGCGAAATGCGCGGGGATTTTCACGAGGTCCTTCTGGGTGCAGACGATCCGGGAGACGGACAGGGATTTCGCCTCCCCGGACAGCGCGACGAGGTCGCGCTCGATGTAGGCGTGGTGGTCGCGGAAGGCGCGCAGTCCGCGCACGTCGGCGCCGAGGGATTGGAGGGTACGCCTAAACGATTCGGGATTCCCGACCCCGCAGAAGGCGAGGACGGGCCGGCCCTTGAGCGACTCCGCGGGTTCCGTCGTGCCGCTCGCGTGGACGAGATACTTGGGCTCGAACGCGGCCTCCGCCCAGATCTTCCCGGGCGCGCGGCGCTCGGTCTCGGCGCGGATCTGCG
>ERZ1292640.1675-Hain-H43-02um-R1-1675-length-18214-cov-17_pt2 | contig 11033 bp, 14 predicted proteins | sample MGYA00564404_ERZ1292640 | MGnify/ENA primary metagenome ERZ1292640 (study PRJEB36523, sample SAMEA6512636) | groundwater metagenome | collected 2019-01-08 | study: AquaDiva: Metagenomics assemblies of 32 groundwater samples | reverse complement strand
GCGGCGACGACGCCGGCGGAAGTGGCGGAGACGGGATAGGCGGTCGCTGTTCCGCCACCCCGCCAGGGATTGAAGGCCGGTCCGCCGACGGGACCAACAGTGTCGACGATCGGATAGGCCGCCTGCGGGCCATATTGCGGTACCGGCCCGCCCGGCAGGCCGATACCGGAGTAAGGATTGAAGGCCGCGACGTTCGCTCCCTGGGCGAAAGCCTGAGCGGCGCCCAAGCCCAAGACGGCGACGGTGAGACTGCGCACGGCGACCGAAGACATTGGCATAACCGATTGCCTTTCAAAGCATTTGGCGAGTCGACATCGTCCACAGCTGGGCGCGCGTTAGCGGCCGGAGGATAGCCAATGGAAGCCCTTCGCTCAACCTGCCGGCGGTCGGAACACGACGCCGTCGTGTGGCGAAGCGGTTGTCTCCCCATGTCGGCGCATCATCCCCCCCCCAAATATCGCAGGGAAGCCCCTCCGCTGTTCGCGGCGTCGCGGATCGTGAAGCCGGCGATCGAGCAGACGACATGGCTTGCCGTCGGGACCCACCGGCCGGTATGGCTTGCCGTGCGCACCGCGGCCCGCTTGGTGCGGGAGATATTGAAGACGAGCTAGAGAGACGTCCTAAAGCGATTCTGCGGGGCGGCTGCCCGTCAGGATCTCGATCATCGAGTCGCGCAGGCCCGCGTTGCTGGCCAGAATCGAGGGGCCGCCCAGGATGTAGGGATTGCCCGAAATGTCGCCCACGAACCCGCCGGCCTCGCGCACCAACAGAAGGCCGGCCGCGACATCCCAAGGTGCCAGGCCGAATTCAAAGTGGGCATCGAAGCGGCCAGCGGCCACGAAGGCGAGATCGAGGGCCGCGGCGCCCCAGCGGCGCACACCGGCGGTGCGCTCCATCACGGCAGCGAGCTTGGGGATGTAGTCGGCATGGCCACTCTTGCCGATATGAAGCAGGCCGGTGCCGACCAGGGCGCGGGCGGGATCTTTGCGGCCCGACACGCGCAGCCGGCGCGAACGGGCGGCCGGCGTGTCGATGTAGGCGCCGTTGCCTTTCTCCGCCCAGAACAGCTCGTCGGAGATCGGCTGATAGACGACGCCGGCAATGATCTCGCCGTCGCGCTCCAGGCCGATCGAAATGGCGAAGTGCGGCACGCCGTGCAGGAAATTGGTCGTGCCGTCGAGCGGATCGACGATCCAGCGATTGCGGCCGTCACCCTTGATCTCGGTGCCTTCTTCGCCGAGGAAGCCGTATTCCGGTCGCGTCTTCAGCAATTCAGCGCGCAGCACGCGCTCGGCCTTGATGTCGGCGTGGCTGACGAAATCGCCCGGACCTTTTTCGGAGATCTGCAGGTGCTCGACCTCGCCGAAATCGCGCTTCAGGTTCTTGGCTGCGGCGAAGGCGGCGCGGATCATCACCGTGACGGTGGCCGAGCGCGGGGCGAGGGAACGGCGCTCGGGCGGACCCGACCGTTCGCGGCCCGGCGCCATGGGCGCGCGGCCGATGCGCGCGACGGGACGATCGCCAAAAGAGCGGTCTCTGGGAGGACGATCGGTGGGGAGGGCCACGATTCTATTTATCCTTGGGTGCGATCAGTCCTTGGCGCGTTCCATGTAGCTTCCGTCCTCGGTGTTGATCACCAGCCGCGTGCCGACGCCGATATGCGGCGGCACCATCACGCGGATGCCGCCCTCGACGACCGCGGGCTTGTAGGAGGAAGAGGCCGACTGGCCCTTGACCACGGCATCGGCCTCAATGACGGCGAGCGTCACGGACTTGGGCAGCTCGATGCCGACCGGCGTGCCTTCGTAGAGCGAGACCGCCACTTCCATACCGTCCTGGAGGAAGCGGGCGAGATCGGCATCGAGCACGTCGGCGCCGACCACCAGCTGCTCGAAGTTTTCCTTGTCCATGAAGGTGTAACCGTTCTCGTCCTTGAACAGGAAGGTGCACTCGCGATCGTCGATATGGACATGTTCGATCGTTTCGCCGGAGCGGAAGCGTTCCTGCAGCTTGTTGCCCTCGCGCAGCGCCTTGGCCTCGATGGCCACGAACGCGCCGCCCTTGCCGGGGCTGATATGCTCGACCTTGGAGGCCACCCAGAGCTTGCCGTTGTATTCGATGACGTTGCCGGCGCGAATGGAATTGACGGGAACTTTCATGGGCTTACCGGGGCTCGTCGCAGGTTCGGATGAATGGAATTCGGCCTCGTCCGCAGGGCGCGGGCCGAGGCCGACGGGCGGCCTTCTATCAAAGGCGACCGGGGGCCGCAACCGGGCCTAAAGACCCAGTTCGGCTTGTTTGCGCTTGGGCAAGGCCGAGGCGATCACGCCGTGAGCCCGCTTGAGGTAGGCTTTGAGTTCGCTGGGAGCGAGGAACTTGGGATCATCGAGTGCTACCCATTTGGCCCGCGCCAGATAGGGCGCCGGGCGAAATCCTTCGGCGTGCGACAGCGCCTCGTAGTGCTCGGGTGGGCATTTGAAGCAGACCCGGCCGACCGAATGGTTGGGTGGGGCGATCAGGCAGAACATCTTGCCGCCGACCTTGAAAACGATGACGCCCTCCCACTGCACGGTCCGTGTCGCGGCGGGCAGCTTGCTGCAGAAGGCGTCGATTTGTTTCGGTGTCATTGTCGACACCCTACACGCCGCACATTCCACATGCGATGGTCGGGCATGACCGAGTGGCGCCCCGACAAACTCAGCCGACGCCTGCCGCATCTGGCCGCCCGAGCGCGCCTGCAGGCGGCGATACGGCGGTGGTTCGCCAGCGAGGGCTTCGTCGAGGTCGAGACGCCGATCCTGCAGGTGGCGCCGGGCGCCGAAGTCCATCTCGCGGGCTTCGCCACGGAATGGGAGCTGCCAGACGGCGAGGAACGCGAGCGCTGGCTGCACAGTTCGCCCGAGTTCGCGATGAAGAAGCTTCTGGCCGGCGGCATTCTAAAACTGTTCCAGTTCGCCCGCGTGTTCCGCAACGCCGAGGGCTCGGCGCTGCATCATCCCGAATTCACCATGCTTGAATGGTACCGCGCTGGGGCGGGCTACGAGGCGGTCATGGCCGACTGCGCGGCATTGCTGGCGCTGACGGGCGTCGAGGAATTGCGCTGGGAGGACCGCCGCTGTGATCCCCGGGCGGCGCCCGAGCGCCTGACCGTGGCCGACGCTTTCGAGCGCTATGCCGGCGTTGACCTCTTTGCGACGATTGGCAGCGCCGAATGGCTCTCGCATGCCTCGGGCGTGGCGATGCATGCCGGCGACAGCTGGGACGATGTTTTCTTCCGCATCATGTTCGAAAAGATCGAGAAGTGCCTCGGCATGGGCCGACCGACCATCCTTTGCGAATACCCGATCTCGATGGCGGCGCTCGCTCGCGCCAAGCCGGGCGATCCGCGCGTGGCCGAACGCTTCGAACTCTATGCCTGCGGCGTCGAACTCGCCAACGCCTTCGGCGAACTCACCGATCCTGGCATTCAGCGGATGCGGCTCGAGGCCGACATGGACGAAAAGGAACGGCTCTACGGCTTGCGTTGGCCGGTCGACGACGATTTCCTGGCGGCGCTCGATCACGGCCTGCCGGACTGCGCCGGCGTGGCGCTTGGTTTCGACCGGCTGGTGATGCTGGCGACCGGCGCGCCGCACATCGAGGACGTGCTCTGGCTACCGGTCCGTTGAGAAGATCTCGTTGAAAGCGCGGACGGCGGCTTCCGGGCCGTCTTCATGGTTCCAGACGCCGCCGGCAACCGCGAGGAAATCCGCGCCGGCCGCGATCACCGGCCGACAGTTCTCGACCGTGATGCCGCCGATGGCCACGCAGGGGATCTCGAACAGCTCGCTCCACCATTCGATGATTTCCAGCGACGCCGGCGTGGTCACGACCTTGGTATTCGAGGCAAAGAAGGCGCCGAAGGCCACGTAGTCGGCGCCGGCTTCACCGGCCTCCATGGCGAGATCGCGCGAGGCCTTGCAGGTGACGCCGACCTGGCGCTGCGGGCCGACGATGCGGCGCGCTTCGGCACAGGACATGTCGTCCTGCCCGACATGCACACCGTCGCAGTCGAGCTTCACCGCGAGGTCGGGCCGGTCGTTCATGATGAAGGCTATGTCGCGCTGCTGGCAGATCGGCCGCAGCGTGTCGGCGACGCGGGCGATCACGTCGTCGGCCACGTCCTTCAGGCGAAGCTGGAAGGCGGCAACGTCCCCGCCATTCAATGCCGCGCGCAGATCGTCGGCGAAGATCGCGGGATGCTCGATGCGCTGGGGGGAGATGAGGTAGAGGCGGGTCATTTTATTCGGGCATGGTTTATTCGGTCTCCGCCGTGCCGTCGAGTCGGCCTACGGTCTTCGTTCCCGCCCGACAAAAACTTGTCGTTGTCCCCACCCGCGGGATGGTTTAATGGCCCCCATCTGTCGAGCAGGTGATTGTGAGCAAAGCCAAGCCAACGAAGACTGCCTTGCTGGTGTTGGCATTAACGATCGCAAGCCTGCTCTTGGGAATCGAGGTCGCCGCCTACCTGACCGTCCCGGGGATCGCCATGTCGTCCGAGGGTGATGCCCTGGTGATCTTCGATCCCGAGATCGGCGTGATCCCCAATCCCAACGCGCACAACAGGCGCATCTATCCCGCCATCAAGGATCGGAAGGCGTTCGCCTTCGATGTTTACACCAACGATCGTGGCGCCCGCGTCAATGGGCCCGGCGAGCGGAGCCCGGCCCGCGTCGACATCCTCACCGTCGGCGATTCATTCACCTGGGGCTACCACCTCGAAAATCCGCAGACCTATGCGAGCACGCTCGGACGGGAACTCAAGGCGAGCATTTCCAACCTCGCCATGGCGAGTTATGGCACCACGCAATCGCTGCAGATCCTGCGGCGAAACCGAGATCTCGCCCCCAGGCTGATCGTCTATGGAATGATCGCCCATCATTTCGAGCGCAACGTCATGCCGTGCGCGCCGTCCTACTATCCGTTCTGCCTCGACGTTTCCCACGTCGCGTCGGACGGGCAGGGCAAGCTCGGGATCGCGCCACCGTGGAGCAACGGGGTGCGGCGCCTCCAGCAGCAGCTCTCGGGCGACTACTACAATCCGGCCCGCTGGCTGACGCATGGCATCGACGTCATCCAGGGCCGGATCGAATACGCACGGGCCACATTCGACGAGGCGGACGAGGCCAGGAAGGACCGCGCCATGTCGTTCCTCCTGCGCGAGATGGAACGCACTGCGGCCGAGATGGGCGCCCCGCTGCTCATCGTCTACCTTCCCACGAACTATTGGGGCCCGCCGGCGGGCCTGGCGCGCGTCATCGGCAACATCCGGTTGCTCGATCTGACCGAGAGCTTCCAGCGCAACAAGGAAGCGGGTGGGCCAAATCCCTATATCGTCGGCGATGGTCACCCGAGCGCCGCCGGAAACGCGCTGATCGCCAACGAGATCGCGAAATACGTCCGCCGCGAAGGGTTGCTCAAATAGCTGCGGGCTTGCGCGCCCGCAGCTCCGAGACTTCCGTCTCTACATCTTGCCCTGGTAGATGCTGATGATCTTGTCGAGCATGTCGAGCGCCTGGTCGCGCGGGCGCTGGAAGGTGTTGCGGCCGATGATCGAGCCGTTGGCGCCGCCGTCGCGCAGGCCGCGCACTTCGGAGAACAGGCCCTCGAGGTCTTTCGCCTCGCCGCCGGAGAACACGACGATGCGGCGGCCGTTGAAGGTCGCCTGCATCACGTGCTTGATGCGCGCGGCCAGCGTCGAGGTGTCGACATTGGCCTTCTCGTAGGCGGCCTTGGCCTCGGGCTGCCACAGCACGTTGGTCGGCGGCTTCACCTTGATGATGTGGGCGCCGAGGAGTGCTGCCATGTGGGCGGCGTAGGCGCAGACGTCGAGCGCCGTCTCGCCCGCCTTGTCGAGCTTGCCGCCGCGCGGATAGGACCACATGACGACGGCGAGGCCGACCGACTTGGCCTCCTCCGCCATCTCGCGGATCTCTTCCATCAATTCGTACTGCGACTCGGAGCCGGGGTAGATCGTGAAGCCGATCGCCGAGCAGCCGAGCTTGAGTGCATCCATCACCGAGCCGGTGACCGCCTGGTCCTTGTTGGTCGAGAGCGAGTTGGCGCTGTTGACCTTGAGAATGGTCGGGATGGCGCCGGCGAAAGTGTCGGCGCCGGCCTCGAGCGGGCCCAGCGGGGCGGCATAGGCGTTCAGCCCGGCGTCGATGGCGAGCTGGTAGTGATAGTGCGGATCGTAAGCATCCGGGTTGGGCGCGAAGGAGCGGGCCGGGCCGTGTTCGAAGCCCTGGTCGACGGGCAGGATCACCACCTTGCCCGAACCGCCCAGGCGGCCGTGCATCAGGATGCGCGCGAGATTGCCCTTGGTGCCGGGATTGTCGCTCTCGTAGTTGTCGAGGATCTTCTTGACCGTACGGGTGATCTTCATCGCCTGCTCCCAAGGTGTTCATTGCGGCTGAAAGCGGCGCCGGTGATAGCGGGCGGGGCCTATTCGTTCAAGCCCTTGCCGGGATAGGGGTGTGTGGCAATCCAGTGTTTGGCGATGTCCAAACGTCGCGTTACCCACACGCCATGGTGCTTCTGGACGTGATCCAGGAACCGCCAAAGGCCCGCTATGCGGCCCGGGTGGCCGATCAGCCGCATATGCAGGCCCACCGACATCATCTTGGGCGCCGTGGCGCCCTCCCGGTACAGCACGTCGAAGGCGTCGCGGACGAGGCCGAACCACTGGTCGGAATGGACCATGCCGGCGGCGTATTTGCCGTCGTTGTTGGTGAGCGAATAGGGCACGATCAGGTGCGGCTTGCCCTCGACGGTCTGCCAGAACGGCAGCTCCTCGCCGTAATAGTCCGAATCGTAGGTGAAGCCGCCTTCCTCGACCAGCAGGCGGCGTGTGTTGACGCTGGGCCCATAGCGGCAATACCAGCCGGCGGGACGCCCGCCGACCGTCTGCTTCAGGGATTTGATCGCCTTCCGGATATGCTCGCGTTCCTCGGCTTCGCTCAGCTGGAAATGCCGTACCCAGCGCCATCCGTGGCAGCAGACGTCGAAACCAGATTCCCGGATCGCCTCAGCCGCCAGCTTGTTGCGCTCGAGCGCCAGCGCGCAGCCGAACACGGTGAGCGGCAGGCCGCGTTCCTGGAAAGCGCGCATGATGCGCCAGAAGCCGACGCGGCTGCCGAACTCGAACATGCTCTCGCCGGCGAGGTCGCGGCCTTGCATGCCGACCGACGAGGTCGAGGATTCGGTGAGGCCGGTTTCGGTATAGCCCTCGCCGTCCTGCATGGAAGGCTCCGAGCCTTCCTCGTAGTTCATGACGAAATTGATCGCGACCCGTGCGCCGCCGGGCCATTTCGGATCGGGCGGGTTGGGGCCATAGCCCACCAGGTCACGCGTCGGCTGCCAGCTCATGTCGGTCTCCTTACCAATTCAGCGCCCATCTGCCGGGCAATGTCGGCGATCTTCTCGTTGCGCTCGGCCATCGAGATCGTGCGCACGCCCGCACGCAGGCAGGCCAGCGCATAGCCCGGCGTGTCGCCGCAATCGACGATCAGGGTGAAGGCGACGTCCGGGAATTCCTCGCGCGCGCGATTCTGAAGCGCCGCCAGATATCCCGCACCATAGGTCGCGGCCGCATTCTCGGGCGTGCGCAGGACGGGCGCCTGCTTCGCCGCGCGCGCAGCCGAGAGCGCGGCCTTCGTCTGCCGCCAGTCCCTGACCAGGATCACGGGTCCCATGGTCGCGACAATACACGGAAGCGAGGACGTCGTAGGGCATCGCGGACTTCGGCTCAGGGAATGCGGATGGTGAAAGGCGCGACAGGCACAAACTCCTCGTCGCCCTTGCCGCCGTCGCGCCACATGAAGACGGCGAAGCGGCCGGGCCGGTCGAGCACGGTGAGGCCGTGGTGCCAGGTGTTGGCGCGATAGGTGACGCCCTGCTTACCGTTGGCGATGAAGGCCCGCACGCCCGCGAGATCGGGGCCACCCGCCTTGGCGTGCGGCGCCACGACGATCAGCCAGCGCGCGACATCGAGAGGCATGAAGGTCTGGGAGGAAAATTCGTGACGCTCCAGCAGGTCGGCTTTCAACGGCCGGTCCTCGGTCTCGGCCTTCTGGCTGACCGAGAGGCTGGCATGCGCGGTCGGTCGCAGATTGCCCAGCGCATCCTCGTAATAGGTGCGACCCGCGACCTCGGGCACGGCAATGACGTCGCCGAACGGAGCGAAGGCTTCCTTGGTCAGGGGCTGCGGGACGATTTCCATGGTCGTTCTCCTAATCGCGCATGCGGCGGGTGAGGCCCACCGTCCATTCCATGATCAGCATCAGCAGGAAGGCGGCGGCAATCAACACGCCCGATACGGCGGCAATCCTGGGGTCGAGCGTCGATTCCATCATGCCCCACATGCGGATGGGCAGCATGTCGGTCCGCGCGGTCGAGAGAAAGAGCGAGACCGGCACGTTGTCGATCGAGGCCATGAAGGCCAGGAACGCGCCTGCGAAGATGCCGGGCGCGATCAGCGGCAGGGTCACGCGCCGGAGCGTATAAAACCAGCTCGCCCCCAGGCTCTGCGAGGAATCGAGCAGCGCCGGGTCGAGCTGCGACAGGCTGGCTGTGGTGGTGCGCAGGATGAACGGCACGGTCACGATCATGTGGCCGGCGATGATGAGATGAAGCGAGGGGCGAAAGCCGATCAAGGTGAAGTACATCAACGCGGCGAGGCCAAAGGTGAGGCCGGGCAGGACCAGCGGCGACATGAAGAGACCGTCGGCAAAGCGGGCGAGCTTGCTGCGGCTGCGCATCAGGCCGAGCGCCGCCAGCGACCCCAGCAGGACGCCGAAGGCCGTCGAATAGGCCGCGACCTCGAGCGAGTTGGAGACGGCGCGGTGGATCTGCCGCGACTTGGACGGATCGAACAGCGCCTCGTACCATTGCAGCGAAAACCCGGTCGGCGGAAATTTCAGCGACCGTCCCTCGGTGAAGGAGGTCATCAGCACGATCACCACGGGCGCCACGATGATCAGCAGCGCCAGCGCCGCCAGCCCCCCGATCACCAGGCCGTAGGAGACGTCGGTGAAGCTGCGCCGCCTACCCATGCATGTAACCGCTGGAGCGACGGCCGAGGTAGGAGAGCGCGCTCACCACCGACAGCACGGAGACGAGGAGGGTGAGCGAGGCGACAGCGGCGAGCGGCCAGTTGAAGACGACCAACGACTGCTGCCAGATCAGGAGCGGTAGGTAAATCAGGCGGACGCCGCCGATCACGGTCTGCGAGATGAAAGCCGTGGTGGAGCTGGCGAAGACCAGCAGGCAGCCTGCCACCAGGCCCGGCATGCTGAGTGGCACGATCACGGTGAAGAGCGTGCGCCAGCGCGAGGCGCCGAGCGCTGCCGAAGCGTCGCGCATGTTGGGATCCAGTCGCGACATCACGCTGATCAGCGGCAGCAGCATCAGCGGCATCTCGATCTGGGTGAGTGAGATGACGAGACCGAGTTCGGTCTGCAGCAGCCGCGACGGCTCGGAGATCAGGCCGAGCGACAGGAACAGCTGGTTGATCACACCCTCGTGGCCCAGCACGACGATCCAGGCGAAGGTGCGAACCACCACCGACAGCAGGAGCGGCATCACGATGATGAAGATCAGCACTTTCTGCAGCCTGGGCGTCGCGTCGAGATAGACCAGCGCCAGCGGGTAGCCGATCAGGACGGTGGCAGCCATCGTCTTGACACCCAGCAGCATGGTGTCGGCGACGACCTTGTAGCTGAACGGATCGCCGAGGAATTTCACCCATTGGGCGAAGCCGAGCTCGGTGATCTTGTCGTCGTTGAAGAAGCTGACGCCCACCAGCATCAGCAGCGGTGCCAGGAAGATGGACGCGAACGCCAGTGCGAGCGGCAAGGCAAGTTGCCACTCGGCGAACTTCAAGAAGGTGCCAGACCGGCCGCCCCCCGTTTCTGGGAAGGCGGCCGTGGCTGAAGTCACTTGGCCATTTCCTTGTTGAACTTCTCGATCCAGCCGGCGCGCAGCGGGTTGATCTTCGCCCAGTCGTGGCGGACGTAGCTCGACATCTCGTCGAGACTCTTCATCGGCAGGTAGTCCGGCAGGGCGACGTCCTTGTTGACCGGAATGAAGTTGTAGGGCGGCTTGGTCAGCGCCTCCTGGACTTCCTTGCCGGCGACGATGTCGCAATATTTGTAGGCGTTCTCTGCTTCGGTCGTGCCCTTGGCGAGATGAAGCGTGGTGAAGAAGGCTACCGCGCCCGTCTCGGGCTTCACGAAGTCGATGTCGACGCCCTTGCTCTTCAGCGTCGCAACGGTCTGCGTGTTTGTGTACATCACGTCGCACTGGCCTTGTTGGAACAGGCTCGGCATGGCGGCCGGCTGGCCGACGGCGGCCACCTTGGACAGCACCTTCTTGAGCTCGACCAGTGCCGGATCGATGTTGGTTTCCGAGCCGCCGAACACCTTGGCGATCTCGATGAGCGATACCGTGCCGAAGGTGGTCTGGAACCCGGTGATCCCGAGCCGCGACACCCAGGGGTCGGTCAGCAGGTCCTTCCAGCCCTTGGGGGCAGGCACCTTCTTCGGATTGTAGGCGATGCCCACGACCTGTGCATTCACGCAGACGCCCCAGTCGTCGATCATGCCGGCCGGCAGCTTCGAAGCATTGGAGAGTTTCTTGCCGTCGAACTTGTCGAACAGGCCGCCTTCGATGCCGGTAATGCGCGGGCCGGGATCGAGCACGAAGGCGTCGAAGGGGGGCGCGCCGCGGGCGGCCTTTGCCTTGGCGATCTGATCAACCGCGAACAGCGGCTGCAGCTCGAGGTCGATGTCGTCCTTCTTCTTGAGCGCCGGCGCCACGATGCCGCGATACGCGTCCTCCCAGGTGCCGGGATAGGTTGCGGCGACGACGCTGCCCTTGGCGTAGGCGATGGTGGGGAGGAGGGAGGCGCCGCCTAAGGCGGTGGCGCCGGCGAGCAGGCTTCTGCGGCTGAACATCGGGAACACTCCGTGGTTGTCAGGTTGAACGCGGGAACA
>ERZ1292640.4205-Hain-H43-02um-R1-4205-length-11034-cov-6_pt1 | contig 11034 bp, 11 predicted proteins | sample MGYA00564404_ERZ1292640 | MGnify/ENA primary metagenome ERZ1292640 (study PRJEB36523, sample SAMEA6512636) | groundwater metagenome | collected 2019-01-08 | study: AquaDiva: Metagenomics assemblies of 32 groundwater samples | reverse complement strand
GGAGTGGGTCCGGGCCGCATGTCTGCGGACGTCTTGGGCTTTGCCCTCTTGCCGCTGGGCTGCGATCTGTCGCTGCGCAAAGAATCGCCTTATCCGCCACTCTTCACGCGGAGAAACCGCGAAATACCCGAAATACGGGGCCGAACGTGTCGGTGGGCCTTGCGAGCATTCGCCACCCAAAGGTGACTGCGCAACGCCCTTCGGAACGACCCTCCAGTGCCTGTATTCCTTTCGTGTGTTTTGTGTATTTCGTGGTTCGATTGAATTGTTGCTGCTTATCGGCATTCCTGGACTGACCGAAATCGTTGACCCAACTTCCCAACCACAATGAGCCCCACTCTACTCAAGCTCCAAATCGGCCCCGTCCAGGACTTCATCGCCCAAGCCCGCAGCACCCGCGATCTGTGGAGCGGGAGCTATTTGCTGTCGTGGTTGATGGCAGCGGGATTGAAGCGGTTGCGCGACGACCTCGGCACCAACAAGAAGCTTCTCGATGCGGTCGTTTATCCCGCACTCACGGAGTGGACCCCGCCAAACCAACCGAATGGCTCCGAACGTCTGAAAGCTTTTCTGCCTCAATTGCAGCTTCATCTGGATGCCCAAGGCGAACGGCTTCCACACGGCGACCCGCTTAACGATGAACGGCTGACAACCTGTCTGACGAACATCCTTGTCGTGGAACTGGCCAGCGAAGCCAGTGGCGCATGTCCATTGGCAAAAAACTTTGCCGCAGCCATTCGCAACGAATGGGAGCGCATGGCCGCCAAGTGCTGGAACCATGGAGAAACGCACGGAGTGCTTCGCAACTCCGAACGGGCCCGCTTTGACCACCAATTGATGAGCTTCCCTTCAGTTACGTGGCAGATCGTGCCTCTTCCAGCGCCAACCGAACCACCGCTTCCTGAGTCGCTCATGCCCGTCGGCGTCCGAACCTCCAACTATTCTTACGCCTACACCCGTGTATCTTGGCAGCTTGATGCCGTGCGACAACTGCGCCAGTTCGACGGGTGGCGGGCTGGAGGCTGGGTTGCGGGCGAGACTGAAAACAAAGACTTCCTTACCGGCCGCGAAGAAACCGTCGCTGGAGGACCAGACTGGTGGAACAAACGAATCCAGCCGAGACTCAAAAAGCGCGCCGCAGGAGACCTCTGGCCGATTCTCTTTCGAGAGCGCCATCGGGGCGATCGCTTTGGCGCAATCACGCTCGTAAAACGGCTCTGGCACTGGGCTGAACTCAGCCAGCCCCCTTGGAACTTCAACGCCACACACCGCAACGAGCCTCGCGGCAAGGAGTTTCCCTTTCCCAGCACGTTCCACATTGCGAGCCACGATCCAACGAAAGATGATCTCGATGCAGAGCCCGAGCCGGACGACGACTCTCGCCACTACTTCGCTGTGCTGGCGTTCGATGGCGACGAGATGGGAAGCTGGTTCGCAGGAGCCAAAACTCCGCCCGGATTACTAACTCCTGATTTCCACCGGGAGTTCAGCGCTCGACTGGCTAACTTCTCCATCCGCTGCGCTCGCCCGATTGTCGAGGCGTGTGACGGGCGGCTGGTTTATGCCCGGGCGGACGATGTAGTTGCGCTCTTGCCCGCGGACACCGCTTTACAGTGCGCGATCTATTTGCGAGACGCATTTCTTGGGCGCAGCCCTTTCGTGTCTAAACTCACCGAACTCGCCCAAGCACTCGCGCGACTTCCTAAGCGAGGCCAAACGCTGACGCGCAACCTCCAGTCGGCGCTCGAAGGCAATCTCTTCCCGGACTGGGATAAACTTGCGGCATCACTGCCAGGGGCCATGCGGGACGGGCAAGGCAAACCGTTGGATCCATTGCCGGATGTTTCCGCAGGCGTGGCCGTTGCCCACTTCAAACATCCTTTGCAGGACGTCGTGCGCGCCGCGCAGGCCGCCGAAAAACGCGCCAAGCGCAAGGTCGGACGTCCCGCACTGGCAGTCACCCTTTTCAAACGCAGCGGCGAGACCATTCAATGGGGTGGCTCGTGGAAAGATGAAAGTGCGCTCAGGCTCTACGGCGAGCTCGACCGCGCGCTGGCGGACGGAACGCTCGCGGCACGGTTCCCGCACCGCGTCGTTGCCTTGCTTGCGCCCTACCTCGGCCGCGAAATACCTTTGGTGCGCACCTCTGAGACCCCAGTGCCCGGATTTGACGATCACGTGGACGAAATCATCCGGTGCGAATTCGGCCATGCCCTGCAGCGGCATGCTCAAGAGCATCGCCGCGACAGGCTCCGTGCTTCCTGCCAGGCGTTGCTTGACGGGTATCTTGCCAACCTTGCACGATCAGCCGACTTGCAAGGTAGGCAGCCGACCGCGCATGAACTCGCGCGGACAAAGCTCCACGCCGTCACGGGCCTCTGCCAAACTCTGGCCTTCTGCCGACGGCTTTATCCGGAATCCCAACATCAGCCATGAACTCTGGTCTCGTTCATCAAATCCTCCTGCAACCCGCCGACCTGCTCTTTTTTCGTGATGGACGCCCCATGACAGCCGGACTGCCTGGGCCCGGGGCGGCGTGGCCGCTGCCGCACGTGATTAACGCCGCCTTGCATGCTGCATTGCCTCGCGGGTTTGGCAACCAACCTGCCGTGGGTCGTAGCCATCCCCCGGTCCGTCGCGTGGACGGAAAGCGAGTCCTCGACACAGATAAGAAGAAACGCCACTTCACTGATTTTTGGAGCGTCGGTCCTTTTCCGGCGTTGGTTGCCGATAAAAAGGGCCGCCCGCTTTCACCTCCCCATTGGCTTTTTCCACGGCCGTTGGACATTCAGGAAAAGGGCAACGTCACCGTCACTTCGCGACCGGCGTGCCTTCCGCGCGAGCGTGATCGCGATTTGAATTGGCCCGACTTCAGCAGTCTGCCGGCACTTCTCAGCTACGCCGTGGCCAACCAGCGCCCGCCCGAGAAAGAAGCCGCGGCCGAACCATGGATCAGCGCGTCGGCCTTTGAGCATTACCTGGGCAACGGTGAAGTGGTCAGTGACAGTGGGCACTTCTGTAGTCATACAGACTTCTGCGATGCCGAGCCTCAAATTGGCATTGCATTGGATTCCACTGCGCAAACCACCGCTGAACACGAGTTCTACTCAGCCCACTACTTGCGGCTGCATGACCGTGCGCGATTGGGATTGCTCGCCGGCAACAGCCCGGCCGGCGGGGATGCCCTGGTCGAATTGTTCCCTTCCAGTACTCCCGCAACCATCCTGGTCGGCGGCCAGCAACGACTCTGCCATGCGGAGCGAACCGACGTCACCGGCCATCCCCTGCCGCTCCCTCGCGGCCTCAGTGGCTTCGCACCCGACGCAGACGGAAAGTGCCGCGTAAAGTGGGTCTTGCTTACGCCTGCGCTCTGGCCGCGAATTGCCGATGAAGACGCGGAAGGGAACAGGGTATTCACGAAAGATGGAAGGCCGGTCATTCTCCATCCTGGCGGCTGGCTGCCAAACTGGATTGCGGCCGAAGAAACGAACCTCAAAGGCGAAACCGTGCCTCCGGGCGGCGTCTTGCTCCTGGACGGGCCGGGTAAGGACAAGGCGCGACGCAAGCGGCTCACGCCTGGCAAGCGGATTGCCGCCCGGCTTGTCGCGGCGCTGGTGCCAAAACCGGTAGTCGTAACGGGCTGGGCGCTCGGCGACGCGTCGGATGATCCAGACCGCCCAGCGGGTGCCAAGTCCACACACCTGGCCGTTTCCGCTGGCGCCGTCTATTACTTTGAGACCGAAGGACCGAGAGCGGCCGAAGACGCTAAAGCACTCGCCTGCGCATTGAATTGGCATGGGGACTCGGACGGCACTGCCATCCGCAACCGGCGGTCCACGCTCTGTGGCGAAAAGGGTTTCGGCCTCGGTGTGTGCAGCGAGTGGACCTTCCACGCTTGACCTCAACTCACAACTCCTATGAGCGACAAACCTAAGAATGGAAAGCTAAAGACCGAAAGCCACCTTTTGACCCTCTACACGCGCACGCCCCTGCATGTTGGGGCCGGCGCGAGCGTGGATGTCGTGGATTTGCCCATCCAGCGCGAGCGCGCCACAGGCTTCCCCGTCATCCCCGCCACCAGCCTCAAGGGCGTGCGGCTGCAGCACGCGCGCGATCTGTGGGCACCCGGAGTTGACGACGTGCCCACCGAAGCACGTGACTTGTTTGGCTACGCGGACGAAGAAATCGAACGAGAGTTCACTAAGCCCGACGGAACCAAAGAAAAAAAGAAAATCAAAGTCAGCTACGCCGGTTGCCTGCAAATCATGGAGGCCAAGCTCCTCGCCTTCCCCGTGCGCTCGCTGGCTGGCTGCTTCGCGTGGCTCACCTGCCCCGCGGCGCTCAAACGCTTCCAGCGCGACGCGGGACGCAAGTTCGACATTCCCGGCGTGGACAAAGACCGCGTCGTCGCCGGCGCGGAACTGGTCGTGAACAAGCAGGTCGTGCTCGAAGAATACGCGATGGATTTGCAGTCCAACTCTAACGGACAAGCCGCCACTCTTGCCGGGCAGTTGATTGACCTTTGTGCGGACCCGCTCTGGACTAGGCCAATTGATGCGAAGGGACAGCCGCTGAAGACCTCTGGAGTCTTCAACCGCCTCGCCATCGTCCACGACGAAAACTTCCAGCACTTTGTGACCACCTGCACCGAGGTTGTGCAGCGGATCAAAATCAGCCCGCGAACGCGCACAGTGGATGGCAGTGGCCTGTTCAATCAGGAGAACGTGCCGTGCGAAACGCTGTTCTACAGCGTCCTCACATTGCTTCCTTCCCGACGGCCGCCCGAAGTCCGGAGAAGTGACGTGGCTGCGCGTCTGGGAGAACTGCTGCCGAACACGGCTCTTTCGCTGCAATTCGGTGGCGACGAAACCACCGGTCACGGATTTTGCTCAGTTCAGCGGCTCCCGTTGCCTCTGCCCATCGGCGGGCCTGAACCTGGAAAGCAGCAAGAGGTGAAGCCATGAAATCTCTCGACCAAATTCGCGCTGCTAACGCTGTCGCCTTCGCACCCAAGGTTCTGCCCGGCGGAGCGGGCGGTGACAGCATCAGTGGCTTTCCAGCACTCGTCCACACCGACGGCTTGGTGGCAACTCTCACTTACGCTTGGGAGCGCAAAGGCGACCGACTGTCGAAAGAGTGGTTTGACTTGCTCGTCGAGTGCCATGCGAAACAGCTACTGCCTGCCGCGGAGGGGCATGCTGCCCTGCCTGCCATCTTCGCCTGGACTGAGGAGAAGCTCAGCCACGCACAAGCCATCGCCCGAAGCCTTCTGGAGGATTTGCAGAAACAGAGCGAGGATGCGCCTGAGAAGAAGCGTAAGGCGCTCGAGAATCAAGCAAAGCACCTCGCCAAACTGGCCGATGGTTCCACGCCCTTTTTCCACGCCCTCGCTATGAAGCTGAAGAAACACGCGGGTGCTTGGAGCATCGCGCACGGTCTGGCTTTGCCTCTGCGCGCCGATGGCGTAGCCGTGACGAAGGCCGGGGACGCTGACGGCCTGCTGACGGAATTGGCTGGTGGGGACGCCTCGTTGCTTCGCCGGGCGACGGCGGAATCGCTCGCATTCCTCAACTACTTGAAACGCTTCACCGAGTGAGCGCATGAACTGGCACCAACTTCTGAACGAAAGTCAGGTCGCTTGCAACGCGGCTCCCTGGATGGATTCGCGTGACTCTTTCCTCCGACTGACTTTCAGCGAGGACTTGAAACACCCGCCGCCCTGGCATCTTTGGCTCGACAAATTTGCCGGTGAGTTCTCATCCCGGCTCGACCTCGCCCGGGAGATCGGTCGGCAATCACACGACAGACGACTCGAACGCCTGGCGGCCGGCAAGACTGCTGCATTGCGGCGGGCCGTGGAACTCGCGAACGAAAGCGGAATACTCGCCGAGGCCTTCCAGCGCAAACGGGTTTGGCTCGAATCCCTCGAACGTCAGGTCAACGCCCGCCAACCACATTGTTTCGTCAATGTCCCCCTCGTAAACACCGCGCGCCTGCTCGTCCATTTGGGCCGCGCCAGTGTTCTGGAAAACGTTGGCCTCTACGCCGACCACGCTACCGGTCTGCCGTGGATTCCCGGTACTGCCGTCAAAGGCGTGGTAAGCACCTGGGCCTTTTGGCAGGGCAACGCAGAGAATGGCGACCAGAGTGAACAGCCGGCCGTGTTCCGCGAGCGCTGGGCCGACAGCCGCCGTGATCTCTTTCCGCACACCGCCGAGGACGCCCCAAGCATCCTCGGCGACGACGAAGCCGGAGGCAGTGCGGGCGGTGTCATTTTTTTAGGAGGTTTCCCGGTTGCACCTCCCAAGTTGGAACTTGATCTGGTGAATCCGCATCACGACGCGAGTGGGCGGCAGCAAGACCCGACCCCCAGCGTGTTTCTGGCCGTAGCCAAGTTGACCCCCTGGGAGTTTCCGCTTCTCGCTCCAGCGCGCGTCGCAAATCCAGAAGACATTTTGAAGAAGGCTGCAGCCTGGCTCGTAGAGGCGCTGTCGTGTGTTGGCCTCGGCGCAAAAACCGCCGCCGGCTATGGGCGTTTTGCCCAGCAAGCAGTACACGCTCCTCCGTTCAAGCAGCCGGCTGGGAACGCATCCCAACTGAAAGCAGAGGAGCAACGCGATGTTCCTTCATACGAGTCCTACGCCGCCAAAACCAAGGATTGGACAAAGGCGGCTGGGGAGCTGCCGCAGAGACCCGAGTGGGAGCAAAGCTACATCGTCGCCTTCTTCTCCATGCCGGAAGGACGGGCTTTGGCGGCCAAATGGAGCCCTGCGAAGCCCGCCACGATGGCGCGTCTGGCGAACCTGCGTAACGGAGGTTGGGAGGAAGAGGTATGAAATTGGAGTCCCAGTCTTTTCCCTTCCGCCTGCTCACGGCCTCTTTTTGCGGTGGCGCCGAGGGTCGCCAGCAAGACGCGGAGATGCGTGTGCCCTCGATACGCGGACACCTGCGGGACTGGCATCGGCAGCTAGTTGGTGTCCCGCGTGCCGACATAGTATGGGGCAGCACTGACGACAACACCGGCCACTCCAGCAAGATTGCTGTCACAGTGGACAAGCCGGACAACACCGTGGCGAGTTGCCGGGCGCGGTTGTTCCCTCAGGTCGAGTTCACAGCGGCGGATGAGCGTCGCCTCAGTAGGCTGCGGCGTGCTGATCCCGGGCGAAACGAGCTTGCACAGAAACTCAAAAAATCGGAAAACGCTGCCCCTGCGTTGCCTAAGGACACCTCATTCGTTCTGAGCCTGACGCGCCTTCCCGAGTGCAACGCTCCAGAGTGGGAGGCAGCCCAACGAGCGGTGAAGCTCTGGTTGCTTGTCGGTGCCCTTGGCTTGCGCTCCAGCCGCGCCGCTGGAAGCGTGTGGCCGTTGAATCCACCGGAACCGGCTTGGGTTCCGCAGACCGAGCAGCAGCTTGCCGACACTCTCAGCCAGATTGGGTTTGACCCCTCGCAAGTGCGGCTGATGGATGCCGTCCCTGGCGACGACGAGGACAAACTCCGTGAATGCGCCTCGAACACCGTCGAGGACCGAACCTACTTCGGAGGTGTCAATCCGCGCGATCCGTCACCGGTCCGGTTCAAGGTCACACGTCTGAACAGCCAACCCCGGCTCCTGGTGGTGGTATCCAAGACCGTCTTACGAGATCGAGTGCGGTCCAAATACTCATCACTCCCCCCGTTCATCACGGCTGCACATGCCCGGCTCAGTGGGAAACCACTCGGCCAAAGACAATGGCTGCCACTGCCGCCACCTAACGTAACTTCGTGACTACTTCACGAAATGTGAATCCCTCAACCGATCCAGAATCGGCAAACCAATGAAGCGTTCTCCCATTCCCTGGAAAATCGCCGCCGACCCCGCCACGCTCACGGGTGACGAGTTCTGGGCGCGCTACCACCACCCGTACCTGCCGGAGAAGTTCGAGGCCACCGGCGGCAAGCTGCTCTGGAGCGATGAGCAGCGCCTCCACGTTCTGGCCATGCTGCTGGAAGCCGTCGGCCTGCGCCGCGCGCGCTCCCTGTGCCTGCCCGAGGTTGTCCCCGACGCGCTTGCGGAAATGAATCGTAAGTCGTAAATCCTGAATCGTTAATCGCAGACCGCCCATGATCCAACTCGACCGCCAACGCATCCTCGACGCGCTCCAAGAGTTGTCGCGGCGGCTGGTGCAGCGAGGCGTCACGGCTGAAGTCTGCCTGTTCGGCGGCGCGGCCATGATCGTTGCGTTTCAGTCGCGCCAGACCACGAAAGATATCGATGCCGTGTTTGTCCCCGCTTCCGTCGTGCGCGAGCTCGCGGCGGAAATTGGCCGGGAGCGCGGCTACGAAGCGGGCTGGTTTAACGACGGCGTCAAGGGTTTCGTGTCGGACCGGGGCGAATTCACGCCGGCCAATCTGCCGCAGTTTCGCAACCTGCGCGTCATGATGCCGGTGCCCACCTACCTGCTGGCCATGAAATGTCTGGCCGCCCGCGTGGCCACGCCTGATGCCACGGATGTGCAGGACGTGAAGTTCCTGCTGCGCCACCTCGGCCTGCGGGAGGCCGAGCCGGTGCTGGCCATCGTGGCCAGCTATTACCCGCCGAGCTTGATCCAGCCCAAGACCCGATACTTCGTTGAGGCTGTTGTGGAGGAGATGCAGCATGAAAACCCTGCGTGAATTGGCCGATAACGTCCGCGCCGGTCGCCCGCTGGAAATCGAACTGGGAGAATTTCTGGATGATTTCTACCTGGCACCGGACGCGGCCAAGGTGGAAGAGCCTCCACCACTGCTGACCAACGCGCATCCTCAGGGGCCGATGATCGATGCGCTGGCGGCTGCGGTAGCCGAGAGTCTGTGCCGCCGGTTCGCGCTGCCCATCCCGGCCTGGGTCTGCGAGTCGCGCCGTTATCTGGAACACCCGTTCTTCGCTCTCAAGGCCCCGGCGTTCCGCGCCACGTTATTGTTGGAAAGTCCGATGGAGTTTCGCTCCAGAAATCTGTTTGTCACGGCCAACGCCCTGAGCCGGGCGTCCGAGCGTTCCGCGCTGGCATCCGCTCCGGCTGACACCAGGGCTGCACAACCATGACTCTCGACCTCGCCACCCTTTACACCACCACCGGCCAAGCCAAGCTCGCCGACCTCCCCGCCTACGAAGCCGCCGTTCTCGCCCAGGTGCCGCCCGGCGCGGACGTGACTCTCACCGGCAAGGCGCCCGTCTGGCTCTATCTGCGCATCGCCCACGCGCTGCATGGACGAGTGCGCGTCCTCACTTACGACTCCCCGGTTACTGGGACAGTCGAAATCTTCAACCACAACCCAAGGTGAATTATGGGTGGCGATTTGAAGCAAGCTTCTCCTGATGCTCAGACGGCCCCCGCAGTTACTTCGCACCGCCACGCCGTGCCCCATTCTAACCGCGGGTTTCCGTGGCCGGCCTTTCTGGCTGCTTGCGGAGTGTTTCTATGCGGTCACTGGCTTTCGACGCTGCTCTACCACACGATGGAGAGGCTGCCATGGCTGGGCGAGCATCATGGCTGGCTGGCCCTGTTCGCCGGCGCGGCAACGGTGCTTTTCTCTTTCTGGCTTCGTGCCGTTCATCATCGCTATCCCCATCCTAAACCAGGTCGTGAGATCACCGCGCAGTTCGCTTTGGGCGTGGCCGTTTTGATCAGCGGCATGACGACAGCGCTCGCCAGTGAACACTGGCTGCATCACGGGCCGCTTCATTTGGAGAGATTCCCCATCAAGTTCACCCTCCTGAGCATCGGCGGACTGCTCGCGTTCAGTTACTGGCTGGCCCGCGAGCAGCCCTTGGTGGAGCGGCCGGTTGACGTCGAACCTCGCACTTCACCGACCCAGGTTGAGGCTGCCATCCCTGTGCCAGCGCCGGAAACTGGATTGGCGGCCGACCGCCTCTTTCAGCAATCGCCCGGCATCGCCGAGGACTCTGGCTCACGCGCCTTGATCCTGTTCGTCTCCACTCCGAACATCGTCCCCGCCGTGGCCAACGACCCGGCCAAAGAGGGCTTCCACGTCGAGTTACGCAAGCCGGATGGGTCTTCCCTTGGCCGGCTCGCGGGCGTTTCGGCCGCTCAGGACAGTCGCACACTCGACGAAAAGAACGTTCGCTGGAACTGGCAGCAACTGCTTCGGGCTGTTGAGCCGCACCATCATCTGGACGCCGTCTGGCTGATCGGTTCACAGGACGCAGAGGGGTACACACCACCCAAGAGGCCGGACGGCGGACGGCTCGACCTCGTTCCCGGCCACGTTCCCAAACCGGACAGCGGTCGCGGTTCTGCCGACTACCTTCCGGCCTGCGCCGTGTTCTTGCGCCGATACCTTGGGGCTGCCGGCGACCACGTTGACGTTCAGCCAGCCAGCAAAAACGTGAACTTCGAGAACTTCAACGGCCTCGTGGAGGTCGTGCGCGGTCTCTTGCACGGGCCGCTGAAAGATGTGGCCCGTGACCGCATCCTGCTGGATGTGACCCGCGGCCAGAAGGTTACCAGCATCGCGGGGGCGGCGCTGACGTTGGGCAACGAACTGCGCTTCCAATACGTCCAGACCGGCAAGCCTTTCAAGGCGGTGCGGTATGACCTCATGCCGGAGAAGGTGCCCTCCCCTCATGGACATAGCTGAACGGAACAGCAGCATCCCCGCCGGCGTCGAATCCGACCTCCGCCCGCTCACCGCCTCTGAACGACGCGGTCAACTCCGCCGCTATACCTGGCAGTCCCGGCGAACCCAGATACTCGGCGCGGCTTTTGGCGTGCTCATCGTGACGCTGGCCGTGATTCTGGTTCCTCGCCTGCGCCCGCCCGGTACAATCCTGCCGGTCGCCGATGACTGGCTAAGTTGGCAAGACAATTTGCAGACCCTCTTCGGCCTCGCTACACTGCTGGTTGCTGTGTTCGTCTGGCTCGACGAACTGAACGAAGAATGGTCGGAAGATCTCCCGCGGCTCCTCAGCTTCTTCTTCTTTTATCAAGGCCAGCCAACCCTGGTCTGCTACCATGCCTACCTGGCCGGCGAGAGCGACATCCGGGCGTGGGC
>ERZ1292640.838-Hain-H43-02um-R1-838-length-25602-cov-13_pt1 | contig 11035 bp, 9 predicted proteins | sample MGYA00564404_ERZ1292640 | MGnify/ENA primary metagenome ERZ1292640 (study PRJEB36523, sample SAMEA6512636) | groundwater metagenome | collected 2019-01-08 | study: AquaDiva: Metagenomics assemblies of 32 groundwater samples | reverse complement strand
CCGCTCGCGTTCCTGCTCTTCGCGCTGGCGGTGCCGCTGCTGCTCCTGTACTTCCTCAAGGTGAGGCGCCGCGAGAAGAGCGTGTCCAGCCTCCTCCTCTGGGACACGGCGCTCCGGGACCGCGAGGCCTCCGCCTTCTTCCAGCGCCTCCAGCGCGATCCACTCCTGCTTCTCCAAATCCTGGCGCTGCTGGCCCTGACGCTGGCGCTGGCGCGGCCGGCGGTGACCCTCAAGGGCCAGGGGGCACAGCGGACCGTGATCGTCCTCGACACGTCCGCCTCCATGAAGGCCACCGACGTGGGGCCGTCCCGCTTCGTCGCGGCCCAGCGGGAAGCGCTGGCGTTTCTCAATCGTCTCCCCGCGGGCACCGAAGTCATGGTGATCGAGGCGGGAATCCAGCCCCGGGTCCTCGTCCCCTTCTCGCGCGACCGCGAGCGGATCACCTCGGCCCTCAAGGCCATCGAGGCCCGGGATCTGCCCAACCGGCTGAGCGAAGCGATCCGCACCGCCCGCGCGCTGACCGCCCAGGATCCCGCCGCCGAGATCCGCGTCTTCACCGACGGGGCGCATACGGTTTCGGCCGCCGACGGCCGGGACGATCCCCGGGTCCACTGGGTGGGGGTCGGCCGCGGCGGGCGGAACGTGGGCATCACGAACCTCGCGATCCGCAAGACCTTCTACGGGGCCCTCGGCTACCGGGTGTTCGCCTCCGTCGTGAACTTCTCGGAGGAGCCTCAGTCGTTCACGTTCACCCTGGACCTGGACGACCAGCCGATCGCGGAGCAGTCGCTCACCCTGGATCCCCACGTGCGCCGGTCGGTGGTGGCGCCGTTCAGCCACAACGGCGCGGGCGTGGTGCGGGCCCGGCTCGGCATCGCCGACGACCTGAGCGCCGACAACGCGGCCTACGCCGTCATCCCGCCGCCCGGCGAGATGCGGGTGCTGCTGGTGAGCCCGGGCAACCTCTTCCTCGAGAAAGCTCTCAGGGCGGATCCCCAGGTGAAGCTCGAGGTGCGCACGCCCGAGACCTACCAGGGCGGGATGGACACCTTCGACGTGGTGGTGCTGGACAGCGTGAGCCCCCCGCGCATCGGGCCGGGCCGGTACGTCCTGATCAACACGACCCCGCCCGACGTGCCGCTGGAGAGCCTGGGCCGGCTCGAGCAGCCGGTGATCCTGGACTGGGACCGGTCACACCCGGTCATGCGGTACGTGGACTTTTCCAAGGTGGTGATCGAGGAAGCGCTCCGCGTGCGCCCAATGGCGGCCGGCAAGACCCTGGTGGAGGCGGTGGGAGGGCCCCTGATCTACGTGCTCGAAGAGCCGCGGCGGAAGGCGGTCTTCTTCGGTTTCGACCTCTTCAAGACCGACTTCCCGCTGCGCGTCGCGTTTCCGGTCGTGCTCTCCAACGGTCTCCGCTGGCTGCACCCGGCCGGCCTCGATCTGACCAGCTTCCAGCTGCGGGCGGGGGATCCCGTCCTCCTCCCGGTGGAGCACGGGGTCACCGCGGCCCGCGTGATCACCCCGTCGGGGCGGAGCGTCGAGGCGCAGGTCACGCGCGGGCTGGCCAGTTTCACCGAGACCGGCCAGGTGGGCGTGTACACCGTCGTGACGTCCCGCGGGGAGACGCGCGTCGCCGTGAACCTCGCCAGCGCCGAGGAGTCGGACATCGTTCCCCGGCCTCTCCCGGCGAAGACGGAGGCAGCAGCGGTCCAGGGCTCGGTCGTGCCGCTCCAGCGGGAACTGTGGGGGCTGTTCGCGCTGCTGGCGGCCCTTCTTCTCACGGTCGAGGGGTATCTCTACTGGCGCCGCCAGACCTCCGGGCGCCCGGCGCTTCCCGCGGGCCTCGGCGATCGCTGGGCCCTCGGGTTGCGCTGCGCGCTGGTGGTGCTCCTCCTCGTCTCGCTGTTGAGGCCGGTGGTGCCGCGCTGGGTGGACCGGCTGAACGTGATGTTCCTCCTCGACGTGTCCGACAGCGTCAGCCTGGCGGCGCGCGAGCGCGCCTATCGCTTCGCGGCCGAGGCGCTGGGCGGCATGCAGGAGGGCGATCAGGCCGGGCTGATCATCTTCGGCCAGGAGGCCCTCGTGGACCAGCCGCTCAGCTCGAAGCCCAAGCTGGAGCGGGCCCAGGAACAGGTGCCTGGCCGCGGGACAGACCTGGCCCAGGCGATGCAGCTCGCGCTGGCCACGCTGCCGGCGGGCCACGCCAATCGGCTCGTCCTCCTGAGCGACGGGCGCCCGACCACGGGGAACGCGCTGGCCGCCGCGCAGTCCGCGAAGGACGCGGGCGCGGACATCCACTACGTCCCGACGCCGCTGACGTTCGCCCAGGAAGTGGTGGTCGAGTCCATGCTGCTCCCCCAGGAGGTGAAGTTCGGCGAGCCGTTCGACGCCAAGGTCATCGCCTGGAGCCAGCAGGAGACCCAGGGCCGGTTGTCGCTCTTCCGGAACGGGGAGTTCCTCGGCTCCCAGGTGGTCCGGCTCTCGGCCGGCAAGAACGTGTACGCCTACCGCCAGTCGCTCGAGCAGAGCGGGATCCACGTGTACCAGGCGGCGATCGACGTGGAGGGGGACACCATCGAGGAGAACAACCGGGCCGTGGGCACCATCGTGGTCCGCGGGCGCCCGCAGGTGCTGCTCGCGGAGAAGGACCGCGCGCACGCGCAGGCTCTGAGCGCGGCGCTCCGCACCCAGCACATCGACGTGACGGTGGTCGATCCGGAGGGGATTCCCAAGGACCCGGCGGGGCTGCAGAAATATGACGGCCTGATCCTGTCGAACGTGTCCTCCCTCAAGCTGACCAAGAAGCAGATGGAGCACATCCGCGACTACGTCCGGGACGGGGGCGGCGGGCTCATCATGCTGGGCGGGGAGGAGAGCTTCGGCCTCGGCGGCTACTACCGGACGCCGATCGAGGAAGCCCTGCCGGTGACGATGGAGGTGAAGCAGCGCATCGAGATCCCCAGCCTGGCGGTGGTGCTGTCCATCGACCGGTCCGGCTCGATGGCGATGTCCACCGACGAGAAGGTCACGAAGCTGGACATCGCGAAGGAGGCGGCGCACCTGGTGGTGGACCTCCTGGACGAGCGGAACGAGGTGGGCGTGATGAGCTGGGACACCGAGTTCCTCTGGGACGTCCCGATCCAGGCCGCCCGGAACCGGTCGGGCATCCACCACTCGGTCGCCACCATCAAGGCGGGCGGGGGCACCGACGGCTATCCGGCCCTGAAGGAGTCGTACCGGGTCCTCTTCGACCGCCCGGCCCTGCTCAAACACGTCATCTTCCTCTCCGACGGCCAGATGACCCGCGGGGACTTCGCCGGGCTCATCCGCCGCATGGTCAAGGACAAGATCACCGTCTCCTCCGTCGCCATCGGAAAGGACGCCGACGTCCAGCTCATGTTCGACATCGCCAAGTGGGGGCGGGGGCGCTTCTACTACACCGAGGACACGCAGACGATTCCCCGGATCTTCACCCTGGAGACCCAGCTGGCCTCCAAGGCCTCGCTGGTCGAGCAGCCGTTCAAGCCGATCCCGTCCGCCTCGAGCCACGAGGTCCTGCAGGACATCGACTGGAAGAACGCGCCGCCGCTCGGAGGCTACGTGGCGACCACGCTCAAGGGGATGGCGGAGCAGCTGCTCATGACCCACCAGGAGGATCCGCTGCTGGCCACCTGGCGCCACGGCCTCGGGCGCGCGGCCGCGTTCACCTCCGACGCGAAGGCCAAGTGGGGGGTGCTCTGGCTCCGATGGGGGGCCTTCAACAAGTTCTGGGGGCAGCTGACGCGCTGGACCCTGCGCACCGGGACCCGCAGCGACACCGTGGCCACCGTCGAGCGGCGGGACGGGATTGGGGAGCTCACCGTCGAGGCCGTCGACCCGAAGGGAGAATTCGTCGACTTCCTGGAGGCTCAGGTTGGCGTCATCGCTCCGGACAAGCGGCGGTCGGTCGTGGAGCTGGAGCAGGTGGCGCCAGGCCGCTACCGGGGCCGCTTCCCCGCCCCCGAGGAAGGTGTGTACCTGGTCGGGATGGCTCAACGAAGGGGCGAGAGGATGGTTGGCTCGCAGCTGGCGGGCTTGGTGGTACCCTACGCTCAGGAGTTCCGCGATCTCGGCGTGGACGAGCGCCTCTTGCGGGAGCTGTCGGAGCTCACCGGCGGCGGCGCGGTGGCTCAGCCGAAGGACGTGTTCCTCCAGGCGCGGCGGCGGTCGCGCCTGGCGGTGGAACTCTGGCCCTGGCTTGTGGGGTGCGTGGCGGTGCTGCTCCTGCCGGAGGTGGCGCTGAGGCGGGTCGGCCCGGGGTTCCTGGCCGGCCTGCTCGCGCGGCTCCGGGGCCCCCGGGGAGGGAAGGACGTTCCTTCGGCGCAGGGAGGCGGGCATGAGGGAGCGTAAGGTCTGGATCAGCATCCTGATCCTCGTCGCAGCGCTGGTCGCCCCGGCGGCAAGCGGGGCGGCGCCGGCAGTGCGGTCGCTCCTGATCCTGCCCTACCAGCCGGTGGACCTCGACCGTGAGGAGCACTGGCTCGGGGACGGCGTCGCCCACCTCCTGGCCCTCTCCCTGGTGAACCATCCCGCCTTCGTCCTCGTGGATCCCGCCAGGGTCACGCGGCTCGGCCAGCCCGAGGCATGGGGGGAAGAGGTCATCCTGGGGACCGCGCGGAGAGTGCGAGCGGACCTGGCCTTTTACGGGGAGATCAAGCGCGTCTCCGGGGATCTCATCCTGCTCGCCCGCTACATGGAGCTCAAAGGGGCGAGCGTGGAGACGCGGGTCTTGCCGCCCATAACCGTCCCCGACGCCCGAGTCCCGGAAGGGCTCAGCAGCCTGCCCCTGGCTTATGTGCGCGCATTCAGGCTCGCGCTGACCGAGAGCGACGCCGCCAAGATCGAGAAGGGCGCCACGCCCACCAAATCGGCGCGCGCCTTCGAAGCCTACGTGAAGGGGCGTCGCGCGGGGCTCCACGGCACCCAGGCGGGCAACGAAGCGGCGGCGGACCTGCTCGGCAAGGCGGTCGAGCTGGACCCGTCCTTCGCCGCCGGCCAGTACGCGCTGGGCGTGGCGCATCTGGCGCTGGGGAACCGCTGGAAGGCCGCCGCCCAGTTTCGCGCCTCAACCCAGATCGATCCAACATTCCCGGAGCCCTTCAAGGCCCTGGGCGATCTGTTCCTGGCCGCGCCCCGCCGCCTCTTCGATCAGGCCGTGGAAGCCTATCAGAAGGCGCTGGAGCTCCGACCCTTTTACGCCGACGCGCACGTCGGGCTCGGGGACGCGCGGGCGGCGAAGGGCGAGGTGGACGCCGCGATCGCGAGCTATCAGAAGGCGCTGCTCTACAATCCGGGGAACCCCAAGGTCCACATGAGTCTGGGGAGGATCTACTACGGCGAGAAGGGGCTCTACTACGAGTCGGTGAATTCCTACCAGAAGGCGATCGACCTCGATCCGCAGTTCCTCGATGCGCGCATGGGGCTCGGCGAAGTGTACGAGGACAAGGGGCTCTACCAGGAGGCCATCCGGGAGTACCGGAAGGTCGTGGAGCTCGATCCTCAGCACACCGGCGGGCTCTACAACCTCGCGCTCGTGTACGAGAAGGTGGATCCCAAGGAGGCGATCGCCCACTGGGAGCGCTACATTCAGGTGGCGGCGCCGCTCCCGTCAGAGAAGGATTGGGTGGACGTGGCTCGCCAGCACCTGAAGAAGATCAAGACCCAGGTGGAGGGGAATCGCTGAGGCTAAATTCCCAACAGGCGCTCGAGCCGCGCCCGGTCAAAGCCCACGACCACCTTGTCGTCGACGAGGATCACCGGCACGGTCATCTGTCCCGTCCGCCGCACCAGTTCCTCCCGCGCCTCCTGATCGTCCCTGACGTTCATGTCCGCGAGCGTCACGCCCTTGGACGAAAGAAACTCTTTCGTCGCGTGGCAGGGGCGTCAGGTCGGCGTCGAGAAAACGACCACTCGGCGCTGGGTCACGCGGCTCACCTCCCAGGGGTCGAGCCCATTCTCGCACAGGGAGCGAGGGGCGGCAACTTGACAGCTCGAAGTCCTGGTCGTTATTGTTTCGTGGGTTCATTCACAATCGGAGAGGGGGAAATTTGAGCGATCTCAGGAAAGATCCGACGCGAGGCCAGTGGGTGTTGGTGCGACCGCGGGGGGGCGCCGAGCCGGCGGGGGCCGAGTGCCCCTTCTGTCCCGGCAACGAGGCGAGCACCCCGCCGGAGATCGCGGCCTATCGGAAGGAGGGGTCCGCCCCCAACAGCCCGGGCTGGCAGGTGCGGGTCATCCCGGAAGCGGACCCGTACTTCCGGGTGGAGTGGGACCTGGTGCGTGAAGGCGTGGGGATGTACGACAAGATCACTCCCCGCGGGGCCAGCGAGCTGATCATCGAGAGCCCGAGCCACGAGGACACGCCGGCCGGCATGGGCCCCGACCAGCTGGAGCGCGTCCTCTGGATGTACCGGGACCGGCTCGAGGACCTGAAGCGCGACCCCAAGATCCGCGACATCCTGATCACGCGCCGGTACGGGAAGCCGGGGTCGCGGATCAGCCATCCGTACTCCAGGGTGACCGCGATTCCGGTGATCTTTGACGACCTGCGCCGGGAGCTGCGCGAATCCCGGGAGTACTACCAGTACAAGCGGCGCTGTCTCTTCTGCGACCTCCTCCGCCAGGAGCAGGCCGACGACGATCGGGTGGTGCGGCTGACGCCGTTCTTCCTGGTGGTGGTTCCCTACGCGGCCCGCGCGCCCTTCGAGACGTGGATCCTGCCCCGCCAGCACTCGTGCGCGTACGAAACGCTTGCCCCGGAGGCTGCGGCGGACTTGGCCCGGCTGCTGATCGGATATTTCGGCGTCCTGGCGGCGCGGCTGGGGAACCCCTCGTTCGAGCTCGCGCTGCACACCGCCCCGAATCTCGGCGCCAAGATCCTCCAGGACGAGTGGGCGACGATCGCCGACGACTACCACTGGCACATCGAGATCGTCGTCCAGCCCGAGCGGGCCACCCGGGTGGGAGGGATCGCCGTCAACGAGGTGCCGCCGGAGGAGGCGGCCCGTCGGCTCCGCGCGACCTGGCTCTAGTCAAGCCGCCGCCCAGGGGTAGGATCTCACTCTCCCGCCAGAAGTAGTACGGGAGCCCCTGAAACTCTGATTTGTCTGTCATAACAATATTTTCCCTTGACACGGCAGGGAGGGGATGGCAATATGCGACTAGTATGATCGGGGATCATATAAGTCGGGAATAGGAAAGGCTGGGGAATTCGTATGCTGCGTTTCACCAAGCGCGCCGATTACGGCCTGATGGCAATCAATTATATCGTCATGCGCGCCGAAGACGGGGCCGTCAGCGCCAAGCGGATCGCCGACGAGTTCGGCATCCCCCCGGAGCTCCTCGCCAAGATCCTCCAGCGCCTGGCGAAGAAGGGCTTCATCACGAGCCACAACGGTCCCAAGGGCGGATACGTGCTGGCACACTCGCCCGAGGAGATCACGGTGGGGCAGGTGGTGCGGGCCCTGGAAGGCCCCATCCACATCGTCAACTGTCTGGAGGACGTGGACTGCGCGCAGTTCTCGCGCTGCAACCTCCGCCGGCCCGTCCAGAAGATCCAGGCGAGCATCAGCTTCCTCCTGGACACGATGACCCTGGCGGAGCTGACGCGCGAGCCCATTCCCGTCCAAGACTTCACGGCCGTCAACTAGGAGACCCTGTCATGGCGTTGAAGTTCCCCATCTTCATGGATAGCCACTCTACCACCCCGGTGGACCCGCGGGTGCTGGAGGCGATGATCCCCTACTTCACCGAGAAGTTCGGCCACCCCGGGAGCCGCAACCATCCCTTCGGCTGGGAGGCGGAAGCCGCCGCCGACAAGGCCCGGGAGCAGGTGGCCCGGCTGATCAGCGCCCGGGACCCGAAGGAAGTCGTCTTCACCTCCGGCGGGACCGAGGCGATCAATCTGGCCATCAAGGGCGTGGCGGAGATGTACCGGGAGAAGGGCACGCACATCGTGACGACGGCCATCGAGCAGCGGGCCGGCCTCGACGTGTGCAAGCGGCTCGAGCGGCAGGGGTACCAGGCCACCTACCTCCCTGTGGGCCCTGACGGGCTCGTGGACGTGGAGGAGGTCCGCAAGGCGATCACGGACAAGACGATCCTGATCTCCGTGATGTTCGCCAACAACGAAATCGGCACGATCCAGCCGATCGCCGAGATCGGCAAGCTCGCCAAGGAGAAGGGGATCATCTTCCACACGGACGCGACCCAGGCCGTCGGGAAGATTCCCGTGGACGTGGAGGCCATGGGCATCGATCTCCTGTCCACGACCGCCCACATGATCTACGGCCCGAAGGGGGTGGGGGCGCTCTACGTCCGCCGGAAGAATCCCCGGGTGCGGATCGCCCCGATGATCGACGGCGGCGGCCACGAGCGCGGGATGCGCTCGGGTACGGTGCCGGTCCCCCTGGTGGTCGGCTTCGGCAAAGCGGCCGATATCTGCGGAGCGGTCATGGCGGAGGAGGGCGCGCGGCTTCGGGCGCTCAGGGACAAGCTCCAGGACAAGATCCTCTCTTCGCTGGACGAGGCGTACCTGAACGGGCACCCCGAGAAGCGGCTCCCCCACAACCTGAACATCTCCTTCGCCTACGTGGAGGGGGAATCGGTGCTCATGGGGCTGAACAAAGAGGCGGCCCTGGCCTCGGGCTCGGCCTGCACTTCCGCGACCCTGGAGCCCTCGTACGTCATCGCGGCCCTGGGGGTGGGGGCGGAGCTGGCCCACTCCTCCATCCGGTTCGGCCTCCACCGGTTCACCACCGAGGAGGAGGTAGAGTACGTCGGGGATCGCACGGTCCAGGTTGTCACCCGGCTTCGGGAGATGTCCCCCCTCTACGAGCTGGCCAAGGAGGGGGTGGACATCAAGTCCATCCAGTGGAAGGCATCCTAGAGAGCAGCGGCCGATAGAGGAGGAGTCAGAGCCATGGCCTATAGCGACAAGGTGATCGATCACTACAACAACCCGCGAAACGTGGGGTCCTTCTCCAAGGAGATCCCCGGCGTGGGCACGGGGCTCGTGGGGGCGCCCGAGTGCGGCGACGTCATGAAGCTCCAGATCAAGGTGAACCTGGACACGGGCCTGATCGAGGACGCCAAGTTCAAGACCTTCGGGTGCGGCAGCGCCATCGCCTCCTCCAGCCTGGCCACCGAGTGGCTGAAGGGGAAGTCGGTGGAGGAGGCCGCGAAGATCAAGAACACGGACATCGTCAACGAGCTGAAGCTCCCCCCGGTGAAGATTCACTGTTCGGTGCTGGCCGAGGATGCCATCAAGGCCGCCCTGGCGGACTACCGGGGGAAGTGGGGAAAGAAGGAAGCCGCGGCCGGGGTCACGGCATCATAAGGATCGAGGGAACTTTCGACGAAGGAGGCTGAACCTCACATGGCGGTGAATCTCAGCGAAGCAGCCCTGAAACAGGCCAAGCAGCTCATGGCGGCCCAGAACCTCGAGAACGTCTACCTCCGGATGGGCGTGAAGGGAGGCGGCTGCTCGGGCCTCTCCTACTCCCTGGAGTTTGACAACGAGGTCGGGCCGCACGACAAGACCTTTGACATCGACGGCGTGAAGGTGGTCGTGGACGCCAAGAGCTACCTCTACCTGAACGGGACGACCCTGGACTACGTGACGCAGGGGCTCACGGGCGGCTTCACGTTCCTGAACCCCAGCGCCAAGTCGAGCTGCGGCTGCGGGACGTCGTTCTCGGCGTAGGAGGGGAGTCCCCCCGTGGAGCGGGGGTCGGGGGTGCAAGGTGACGCCATCGTAGCGCATCGCGCGCGACCGGTGAGAGGCGAAACGGGCCCCTGAGGCCCGTTTCCTTTTTGAGTGAACCATGACGGAGGCGAAGAGAGGCGAAGGCGTGACCCGGTCGTCCCGCGATCTCTGCTGGAACTGCCAGTCGGAGGTCGGCGGCGAGTACTTTTGCCCCCAGTGCGTCAAGGTCCAGCCGGCGTCGGTGTGGTCGGACTACTTCAGCGTGTTCGGGTTGCCCCGGAAGCTCGGGCTGGACCTGGAGGAGCTCCAGCGAAGGTTCTACGACTGGAGCCGGAAGTTCCACCCGGACTTGTTCCAGCGGGCGACCCCGGAGGAGCAGGCCATCAGCCTGGAGAACTCCGCCCTGGTGAACACCGCCTATCGCACCCTCCGGGATTCGATCGCTCGGGTCGAATACCTGATCGCGCTGGAGGAGGGGGCGGTGAAGGGAATCCCGCCCAAGGCCCCCCTGGATCTCCTGGAGGAGATGCTCCTAGTGCAGGAGGCGCTGGAGGCGGTCAAGGCATCCGCCCTCGACGCGGAGACGCGGAAGCGCCTCACGGACGAGCGCGCGCGACTCGCGGAGCGGCGGAGGGCGGAGGAGGAGCGGCTGCTCGACGTGGGCCGGGAGTGGGACGCCCTCGTCGACGGGAGCGGCGCCGCGTCGCGCGATCGAGACGACTTCCGGCGTACGCTGCTCGACCGCATGAAGGAAATCCTGGCCGTGCGCGCCTATCTGACCACGGTCATCAACGATCTGAGCGAAGCCCTCGGAGAGGAAACCCGTACCCATGTCCCGCATCGTCGGCATTGATCTCGGCACCACCAACAGCCTCGTCGCGTACATGGAGGGGGGCTTCCCCAAGGTCATCCCCGACGCTGAGGGGCACGTCCTCCTCCCTTCCGTGGTCGCGTTCACCGCTGACGGGATCCTGGTGGGAGACGCCGCCAAGCGGCAGCTCGTCCGGAACCCGGCCCGGACCATCTACTCGGTCAAGCGCTTCATGGGGAAGGGCTACGAAGACGTCAAGGAGGAGCTGCGCTACTTCCCCTTTCACGTCGTGCCGAGCGACGAGGTGGTGAGGATCAGGGTCGCCGACCGTGAGGTCACGCCGCCCGAGGTCTCCGCGCTGATCCTGAGGGCGCTGAAGGAGCGGGCCGAGGCCCACCTGGGCGAGCCCGTGACCAAGGCCGTCATCACGGTCCCCGCCTACTTCAACGACAGCCAGCGCCAGGCCACGAAAGACG
>ERZ1292640.4204-Hain-H43-02um-R1-4204-length-11035-cov-7_pt1 | contig 11035 bp, 11 predicted proteins | sample MGYA00564404_ERZ1292640 | MGnify/ENA primary metagenome ERZ1292640 (study PRJEB36523, sample SAMEA6512636) | groundwater metagenome | collected 2019-01-08 | study: AquaDiva: Metagenomics assemblies of 32 groundwater samples | reverse complement strand
CAGGTGAGAGGTTCGCTCCATCGCCGCCCGTTTACCTCTTTTCCTCCTGAGTTTCAGCTCCCGATTTGGCCAGAAAAAGAGCCAGCAAAGTCAGTTCAATCAGCCCGAAAACAATTTTGACGAAGTAGGGCACGATCGGCTCGTGATATTGCGAGAGGAACGCTTCCACAAAACCCGCCCAGACCAGGAGTACGCCCACGCCGAAGATCAGAGTGACCAGGTCACGCGCGACCTCGCGCAGCCGCATTTTCAGCGCAACGCGCTGGCCCTTGCCAATCAATGCGCCCGCCAACAGCAAGCCGGCCTGACCGGCGATCAGGATGGCCGGGATTTCCACCGCCCCATGCGGCAGCAGCCAGCCCGTGAGAAATCTCCCCTGCCCGGCCAGCACGTAGTCGGTGCAGACCGCCCCCAAAATCACCCCGTTATAAAACAAAACCAGAATCGTTCCGACGCCCCAGGTCATGCCCAAGGCCAGGGTGAAAATGGACACCTTGGTGTTGTGCGTCATGAGCACCGTGGAAAACGTCCCTTTGCGTCCCGCCAGCCGGTCGTTCACCGCCTTCTCTTCCTCCGCCACACGCTGGGCGGGATCGCCCAGCAAATGGCCAAACGGAAGGATGACCGCTTTCGCATCCGGATCCAGGCCGACGGCAAAGCCGCCAAAGGCGCAGCCCGCCAGAGTGATGGCCACCGCCAGGGCAAAGGCTCGCGCGTGACGGCGGAACGTTTGCGGAAAGGTTTGAAAAAACCATCGTCCCAGCGCCAGCCGGTGCGGCTTTTCCCGCGTTTCATGAATTTCGCCATAAGCCCGGGCGACCAGCAATTCCAGGTAACGGCGCAGTTCCGGTTCAGCCGTGAAGGTCATGATTTTCGCCAGGTCCGCCGACGTTCTTTGGTACAGATAATGAAAGCGCTTCGCTTCCTCCACTTCGAGACGATGCCCCGGATCGGCCTCCATCCGATCCAGCATCGATTCCAGATCGGTCCAATACCGGCGCTCGCTGAGCACAAACTTCTGCAGATCGATAATCACAGGAGCTGCCTTTGTTTGACGCTGAGATATTGCGAGATCAATTGCGCGCTCAGCCTTTCATTTTCCAGGAGCGAAAACTGCACGCCGCGCCGCTGCAACACTTTGCCCAGCTCGCGCAGGTCGTGCCAGAGCAGATGGCCTCCCAAATGCCGGTACAGCCCGTCCAGCGACGCCACACTCGCATCGGAGAACAGCGGGTGAGCGCCCGGCGGCTGCACCATATTGACCAGCAGCAAATGCTGCCGGCAGAGCAAATCCGCGCTCCGCACGAAGCTTTCCGCCAGGAGCGGGTCATCCAAGGCCGTGAGGAAAACCAGCAAGGCCCGGCGCCGCAGGCGCAAGCGGATGAACGTGGCCATCTCTTCAAAATCGGGCGTGACGATCTGCGGTTGCAGCCTGTAAATCGCATCGCGGCAGGCGCTGTAATGTTTCCGCCCATTCTTGGCCCGGACGAAGTTCTGCACCTTGTCACTGAACGTCACCAACCCGAACAAATCCCCCTGCCGCTCCGCCGCCAAACCCAGCACCAGCGCCGCCGTGATATAACGTTCCAGCGTCGGAATGTGAGAGTTAGCATGGTCTGCCACTGTTCGGGCGCTGAGTCTCGAAGCATCAATGATGACATACACCTCCTGCGTCCGTTCGATTTGAAAAACCTTGGTCACGGGATGGCCTCGCTTGGCCGTGGCTTTCCAATGGATTTCATCGTAACTGTCGCCCGGAATGTACTCGCGCAATTTCTCAAAGTCGCGGCCCTTGCCGATCTGGCGTTGGGCATGCACGCCGAAAGCGCCCCGGTTCAAGAAGAGGGCCGCCAGATTGTTGCGCTCCGTCAACAGGTTTGGATAAACACGAACCTCGCTCCGCACCGGCACGGCCGAGCGCACCGCCCAAAAACCAAGCGGGGAGGCGCCTTCCAGATGGACTTTATCCAAGCAATAGTTGCCGCGCTGCAAGGGAGTGCAGGGCCAAAGCAGGCGCGAGAGCTCGACGTCGTCGGGCAAAAGAGCGGCCAGGTCTTCATCGGGCGATGGGAGGTCGCGCGGCAAAGCCAGACCCAACCGCAGGCGCCGCGCCTTCTTCGAGTCATTCCGAATCCGCAGTTCGATGGCGCCGGGGCGGTCCTTCGACAAACGCACCACTTCCGGCAGTTCCACCCCCACGTTTCGCAGACTGCCATAAGCCAGCGCCGCGTCCATCGACACCAGTATCGCCAGCATGACCAGGGCCGCGAGCGCCAGCGGCGTGGATTCGGGCACCGCCGCCCACAGCACCGCAAAGGGCAAAACGACCAGCCCCACCCATAAGAGCAATCGTGAGCTCGGGACCATCATCGGGGCACAGCCACTTGTTCGAGAATTTTTTGCACGACTTCCGCGACCGAGACCCCTTCGATTTCAAATTCCGGGCGCAAGATCAGCCGATGTTCCAGCACGGGCAGCGTCATGGCTTTGACGTCGTCGGGCGTGACAAAATCGCGTCCCGCCAGGACGGCCTGGGCACGGCTCGACAGGAGCAGGGCTTGCGTCGCGCGCGGGCCGGCCCCCACCAGCACGCTTTCGTGCTGGCGCGTGCGCCGGACGATTTCGACCACGTAGCCCAGCAATTCTTCGCGCACCAGCACCCCTTCCAAAACCCCGCGCAGATTCTTGAGAACGTCGGCCGAGATGACGGTTTGAACTGCGCCGCCGGCCAGCGCTGCTTCGGGCGAATTCTGGCCGAGCATGCGTTTGGCCAGGTCCAACTCCTCGCTCTGCCCGGGGCAATTCATGGTGATCTTGAGCATGAACCGGTCTTTCTGCGCTTCCGGCAAGGGATAAGTTCCTTCGTATTCAATGGGATTCTGCGTCGCGAAGACGGTGAAGTGGGGAGAAAGCGCGTGCGTTTCACGGTCAATGCTGACGAGACGTTCCTGCATGGCCTGCAAAAGGGCCGACTGGGTCTTGGCCGGCGCCCGGTTGATTTCATCGGCCAGCAGGAAGGTGGTGAAGATGGGGCCTTTGATGAGCGTGAATTCGTTGCGCTGCAAATTGAAGACGTTCGTGCCGGTGATATCGGCCGGCATCAGATCGGGCGTAAATTGAATCCGGGCGAACTCGCAGCCCAGCACATGCGCGAGCGTGCGCACCAGCAGCGTTTTGGCGACGCCGGGCACGCCTTCGACCAAGGCATGATGGCCGGTAAAAATGACAATCAACGCTTTGTCGATCACGTCGGCCTGGCCGATGATGACTTTGGCGATTTCCTGTCTGGCGCGAGCCAGCACCTCTCTCAGTTGGTCAAGATTCACGCGCCTGAGTTTGCAGAGTTAGCGGCGATCTTCAATATTTCTGTGCGGCTTGCCAGGCTTGCGGAGGCGCTGCGGCTTCCAGCAGGCGATGCGGGGCGGCCTGCAAGTGTTGAGCGGTGTCGGGCTCTTGTGCCGGCGTTTGCAGAGGGTGTTGCGCCTCGGCTTCGAGCTTCGGAACGGACCTAGCCCGCTCGGGCCGCCCCGGCGTCTGCCGGTGCTGGAACCACCAGGCAACCAGTGCCGTCAACACCACCACCAATAAGAAACCCACCCGCGCGTACTTCATGATCCAAAACCTATTTTTCCTTCAAATCGACTTCGCCGGTCCAGTCATCTGGCAACAATTGGCCCCGCAATTCCGCAATCTTCTTGAGGTAGAAAAGCGAGGGGCCGTCTTCCGGGTGCAGTTCCAAGGTTCGGTTGAAGGCCGCTTCGGCGCCCGCAAAATCCCGGCGCGCGAACTGGTGTATGCCCGAGACAAAGATAGGACACCAATCCGGCGCAGGTTGTCCCGTAACGGCCGGGGCCACCAGTTCATGGATTTCAACCACCCGGTCAAAGCCCTGCAACCGGAAGTAACCGGCCAACCGGCTGACCATCTTCTGCTCAACCGCCTTCTGAATGTCGCGGGTGGCCAGGACCGCCGTTCCCAGATGCTTGTTCAATCCCTCCACACGTGAGGCGAGGTTGACGCTTTCGCCGATGGCGGTGTAATCAAAACGGGCTTCGCTGCCGATGTTGCCGACAAAAGCCATGCCACTATGGAGGCCAATCCGCGTGCGCAAGGGCAGGCCTTCGTGCGCGGCATCGAAGCGAATCAGTTGGTCGCGCAACTGTAACGCCGCCAGACAAGCCCGCTCCGAATGATCGGCTTGCGCAACCGGCGCGTTCCAAATCGCGAAAATGGCGTCACCAATCAATTTCACCACCACCCCTTCATTGCGGTGAACGATGTCGAGCGATACTTGGAAATAATGGTTCAGGAGGCGTGCCAGGTCATCAGGGTGCATCCGGCCCGAGACACGCGAGAACCGGGCAATGTCGCTAAATAGAATGCTGATGAGCAGTTGGCTGCCTCCCGGACGCCGCAACTCCGGTTGGCGCAGCAATTGTTCGACCCGCGCCGGCGCCAAGTGCAGCGACAAAGACTGCTCCAGCAGTCTCTTCTGTGTATGTAACTGAACAAAATGGAAAAGCACCGACGAAGTCCAGGCTACCGGCACCTGCACGACCGCCACATCAAGCCAGGGGAACCAGACATAACACGAAAGAAAGAACGCAACGGCCAGCAAGGCAGTCAAGATCACGGCGCCGACCGCCAGCCCCGCGGCCGCCCAGGGACGCAAAAGAGCGAACGCGTAGCCGAGCACAACCGCAATCGAGGCCAATCCTAACGCCTCAATCCACCATGCCGGACGTTTCAACCACTCTCCGCGGGCCAGGTTTAGGAATGCCGTGGCATGCGTTTCCACGCCTGGAACCGATTTCCCTGTCCATAACGTGTAGGGATTGTGGAAAGAATCTTTGGCTTCGCCGGCAAAACCTGTCTGGACCCAACTGCCCACAAAAACCACCTTGTTGCGGAAGAACTCCGGGGCAATTCCTCCCTCGACGAACGATTGCCAATAAGGCACTCGCAAGAGCGTTCCCCCTGGTCCGTAATGGTTCAACCATCGGCCCGCCTCGCGAGCCCCGGACTGTTTTGCCAATGGAACATCGGCCACCTCCAATGCTTTCCAGGCCAGGCTCGGAACTTCCGGTGTGCCCGGATAAATCCGGCGCAGAGCGTAAAACGCGTCGTGAGACAAACCGCTCAAGCCCCATCCTGCCGCCGCCGCGCCAAACAAGTCCAGCGGCGGACGCAACATCCAACTCGGCCGGCCCCTATCCTCCGCCTCCACCAACTCGCCACTCAAAACCACCCGGCTGCACGCGCTCATAGCCCGGGCCAGCTCCTGATCTTTCATCGGGTCCGCTCCGGCTTCATCAAACAAAATGTCGAAGACCACGGCTCGGGCTCCGGCGGCCTGGAGGTGCTCGAGCAACTGCGCATGCAATCGCCGGTCCCACGGCTGCCGGTACTTTTGCCCAAGCTGGCTGTAGGACATGTCGTCCAGCAGCACGATCACGGCTTCTGGCGGCGCCTGCACACGTTTGGACAGGAAGAGCAGATCATAGCTCCATCGCTCCAAGCCATCGCCCCAAGGGAAAAGCCAGATACACAGGCCGGTCCCGGCGGCGAGCAATGCGCCCACGGCGCCACTCATCCGGCATTCCACCAACCGGTTTTGAAACGCGCGAAAATTCACAAGAGCAGCCACACCGTATGAGAGAATTGCACCAAACCTGGCCAACGACAAGCGTTTGGTCATACTCCGTGGCCGTGGCGAAGCTCGATCCGCAGGGTATCTGGCTTTGGGTGAAATCATTCGGCGGTCCAGATCGTCTCCATGCGTTGATATGTAATTCGGGGCTTTCCGCGGTTTCATTCATTCCGGCAACAATCCGGTGAATCCTGTTAATCCTGAGCTTCTTGATTTTAAGATTGTTTCCCAACGCCGATCAGGCAATGGTTCATACCAAGTTAACCATTTAGCCGAGTATTTCTCGGCATCTTTTCACTCAAGGTTATGTTCGCAAAACGCTACTGCATCGCCGCAGGATCGGTTCCTGGCGAATTAGTCGAGGTGGCGCGTCGCGCTCCGATTTCAAAGGGGTGGTTGCGCATCGACATGGGAATGGCAATCCGGCGGTTGGGTTTCCGGCCCAGGGTTCCGGAGGAAACGCCGACGTAAGTGAGCGCCAATATGCGGGACTGACCCCGCCCCCTTTCCCCAACTCACAATCCGTAATGGCCCTGCTGCTGAAAATTCGCCAGAAAATCTTGGACCGTGCCTATTTCTTATCCAGTCACGCCGAAGACGAAATGCACGAAGATAACCTGGAGCGTGCTGACGTGGAACACGCGATCCGGCACGGCGCGATTGAGAAGCGCTACACGTCTGACCCGCGCGGCACACGGTACCGCGTGGCCGGCCCCGCGTTGGATGGGCGCGTCATTCGAATCGTGTGCCGGTTTGGGGAACATGGCGACTTGATAATTATTACTGTCTATGCGAAAGACTAAGCAACATGACGTGTGAATTCTGCAACGGTCGGACCTCAAAGAAGAAAGTCAAAAAGCAACACTGGCTGCACGGTCGGTTGTACGTTGTCGAAAACGTGGCGGCGGAAGTTTGCCGCGAATGCGGTCAGCGTTACTTCCATGCCAAAACTCTGGATGCGGTTGACGCTTTGCTCCTGCGCCGGCATCCCATAAAAGAAAAACTGGAAGTGGAGGTCGTGGCTTTGTAGCGCACGGGGGGGCCAGACCCATCGGCAGCCGGAGGAGTTTTGCAGCCCACTCTCCCAAACTTGCCGCGTTGGTTTGAGGCCAAGGTCAGGACGCCGTTTGCGACCGCGTAGCGCCCCCTCCGCCTCTTCGCGGCCCTCATCCATATTATTCGTGTTATCCGAGCCATCCGGGGTTTCCTCCACTTCGGCAGCAATCCGGTGAATCCTGTGCATCCTGTCTTGATTTTAAGATTGTTTCCGAACGCCGATCAGGCAAAGGTTCTTGCCAAGTTAACCATTAAGCCGAGGTTGTTTTCCTTTTAGGCTCCACGCATTGCGATCAAAAAGCCGCCCGGAGCTTTCGGATTTCCTACTCACACCGGGCGGCCAGCCCGTGCTTTTTGCCTGAGGTCAACTGCGACTGCAGGTCGGGATGGCGGCCGGGTCAGCCGGCGCGCTTTCCAACGCTCCGGTTGAGCTGGGGCCAGGACAACCCGGAAACCGATATTGTTGTTCCTGGTGCTGGAATTTACGCGCTTGCCGGCATTCTGCCGCCGATTCAACATGGCCAACAATCTGTTAACCGCAAAGAACGCAGAGAACACAAAGAAAACTTTATGAAAGACATGACGGAGTTGTGCAACCGGGTACGGCAGACGGCTTATGAGATTCACGTCTATCATGGGCATGGACATTTGGAGAAGGTGTATGAAAACGCGCTGGCGCACCGCCTGCGGAAGGCGGGTCTGGAGGTGACACAGCAACAGCCCATCAAGGTTTATGACGAGGATGGCACGTTGATCGGTGATTACCTCGCGGATTTGCTGGTCGAAAGGGAGTTGATTGTCGAGTTGAAGACCGCGAAGACGCTGGCCAGCGAACACGAGGCGCAGATTCTGGGTTACTTGAAATCCACCCGTCTGGAGCATGGGCTCCTCATCAACTTCGGCTCCTACAAGTTCGAAATGCGTAAGTTCGTTTGGAGTGAGCCGGCAAAAAGCCGAGCCGGTGGAATCGCCTGGTCCCTTATCTGTGCGGTCTTTGCGTTCTTTGCGGTAAAATAGTGATGAGTTTTCAACCCCGCCGTGCTGTTCACCTTCTTCTGGACCATCTGCGCCAGTTGCTCGTTGCTGAGCACCACATAAACAGGAACACCCTCCTTCTCCGCCCCACGGTCTTGCGCCAGTCGCGCAAACGGCTGAACACCTCGAATTCCTCAGGCTTCAACACCTCCTTGTAGTCCACCTTGGGCGCCCTGCCGCCCGCCGACAACGCGACCGCTCCGCCGCCATCCAGGTATTCCACGCAGAAGGTCCAGAAGGAGTTCTCCCCATCCGGCACGAACTCCTTCTTTACCGCCAGCACCCGGTGCCCGCGCAGGAACGTGTTCATTTCCGCCTCGGCCGCGCCGAGGTTTTTAATGGGCAGGACAAACAGTTTTAGTGTCAAACAGTTTTAGTTGCATGGTTTCAGGCCGGAGCGCCGGTTTTCAAACCGGCTTCTGGCTAGCGGGATCTTCCCGACGCTCGGCGGGCTGTCATGGCTCGCGCAAAGCCGGCTGCAAGCCGGCGCTCCGGACGAGTTAGCACGCGTCCGATTTTGGAAAAATTTCGCGACCGCTGCGCGGAGCTTATTCGCTTCGCCCTTCATTCACTTTCCCATCCTCGCTTCGTAGCCCGCAGCGGTCAATCTCCGCTCGTCCCTCGCTCCGATTCGACCGCTGCTGGCCACTACGCTCTCCTGTCCCGACTCTTACTGACCTGGGGCCAGAACCACCCGGAAACCCAGGTCGCCGTTCCGGCTGTCCGGCGTGTCGCCGTTGCGGTAGGCGGACCGGCAGCCCCTGCCGCCGCCGCCCCAACCGCCGCCACGATCCACGCGGTTCGAGCCCGTGGCAGGACCTCTCGGGTCCGTGAGGCTCCCTCCAGGATACGAGCCATACCAATCAAGACACCATTCCCAGACGTTGCCGGACATGTCATGCAGCCCCCACGCATTCGGAAGTTTCAGCCCGACGGGATGCGTTGTACTCCCGCTATTGCCAGAAAACCAAGCGTAATCACCCAACTTGACGTAGCCGGGGTCATCCCCGTAACTGAACCGGGTGGTGCTGCCAGCCCGAGCCCCATATTCCCACTCCGCTTCCGTGGGCAAACGATACACATCCGACGCCCCCAACCGCCCGGCCGCACGTTCGCGGGCCGTCAACCTCGCGCAGAAATTCGTCGCGTCCACCCAGCTCACCTGCTCCACGGGGCGATTGGTGTCTCCTTTGAAATAGCTCGGATTCGACCCCATCACATCCAAATACTCGCCTTGCGTCACCTCATGTTTCCCCATCCAGAAGCCGCCACTGATGGTCACCTGGGTCTGCGGGCCTTCGTCCGAGTAACGGTCCGTCTCATTGGCCGGACTGCCCATCGTGAACGTGCCCGCCGGGATGAGGACCATGTTGGGAACCGGCGCACTACCGACTCGGTAAAACCGCCGCGGATACCGGGCCGCCTCGGAGTCCACCACGGACAGAAGGCCGCCCACGGAGAGCAAATTGGTCAGGGCGGTCCAATCCACCAAGTTGGTCGAGACGGCAATGATGTGGTTCAAGGCGGCTTTGCCTTCGAAGGCGAACTGGAAACGCCCGCCGGACAGCCAGCGTGAAGACGCAAGGGAAACGCCCTTCAGTTTCACAGCGAAGGCGGCGACTTGGGCCGACACCGAAGCCACCCCATCGGCGATCTCCACAACGTAAACGCCCGCATCGGTTGGTTGCACGTTGGTCAGCGTCAAGGAAGGGCCGCTCTCGCCCGGAATACTCGTTCCGTTTCTCTTCCATCCGTAGCTCAGCGGCACGGGACTGCTGGCGCTCACCGCCAACGTGACGGTGGAGCCTTCCTCGACAGTTGCGTTTTGCGGCGGCGACAGAGAGGTGGACACCGTGAACACCGTTAAAGAGGCGTTTGAAGTTGTGACCACGCCAAACGAATTGCTGGCGACGACCGAGTAGATACCGGCCTGATTCGTTTGCACGCCGGTCAGGGTCAGCGTTGGGTTCGTACCCGTCGGCAGCGGGTTCCCATTGAATCGCCATTGATAGAACACGGGTAGAGCGCCCACCGTATCAGTGTTCAGGCTGACGGTGGAACCGGCCCGAACGATTTGGTTGGTGGGCGGAGTGATTATGATGGGCGGGCCGTCAGCGACGACGACGAACGAAGCGGTACCGGAACTGCCGCCAATTACGTCGTGGACGGTGCCAACGAAAACGTCAATCGAGCGAACGGAACCATTCGGCGCATAACTGATCGTGCGAGCCACTTCTTTTTTGTGGTTCCAGTTCGTCTGCGGGAGTGTGGCCCTGAAGGTGTGGGGACCCGCGGCCAGCGGGCGCACGGTGTACTGCAACTGCGTCACCCCGTCTGCCCCAATCGTCCCGGTGCCGATCGGTTGATCGTCCAGGAAGAATGAAACCGTGAAGCCGGTGATGCCGGTCGTCTTGGCGGTCAAAGTAATCTCGGTGCCTGGGACCCCATTCGGCGGGTTGACCGTGAGCGTGGTGGTCGTGGCGATGAAGTCCCCGTAGTCCGTGTCACCGATGTCGATAACCGTAACCGTCGCCCTAAGTCGAAGCGAACCCAGGGAGATCGCTAAGACCAACCACAGCAGGAAGAGGACATGTCGCGTCAAGGGGGTCAGCGGCGGGAAGAGGATTCGAGATGTCTTCATATTTTTGTAACTGTTCAGGTCGATTGGCGGTTTAACTGATATTTTCGACAGGATGGGCTAATCCGGAAAAATATCCAGTTCCGAAAAGTTCCGCGAAATAAGGCTGAAGTCTAATTTCTGCGCCCTGTAGCCTGGTCCACCAGACCGGCGGTGGTTGTGACGCCGTTCTTGATGCCGCCGTAAACGGGTCACCCACACATTGACACGAACCGCAAGGCCATCAGCAGCTTACACAGGAGACTGTGGGATGGACTACAAAAGTGGTTGAACCCGCCGCATGAGGGTAGGGCGCGTCACTCCGTGCGCGCCGTCCACCGCGTCTAGCCAACCAGCGGTGCGCACGGAGTGACGCGCCCTACCTGGAGGTTCAGAGGCAGGTTCATGGGCAGCCTCCACGATTTTTTAACGCGCATTGGGACCTTGAACCACAAAATGCGTAAGTTGTTGATTATCAAGCCAGGCATTTTAAGGTTCATGGAGAGGGGGACCATAAGGCTGCCGGAGCGTGTGGCGCAAGGAAGAAGCGAAGAAGCGGAGTTGTAAAAGCGTCGCCCATTAGCGTGAGCGGTCAAGAAGGAAAAAGGATCTCCGGCAGCCAGCGGGCGCATTCGCGAGATGTCGGTAAATTTCTGAAATCCTGATGGTTCAGGGGG